>JACCDZ010096707.1_pt1 | contig 24350 bp, 27 predicted proteins | sample 7449551 | NCBI WGS metagenome assembly JACCDZ01 (sample SAMN15323452, study PRJNA562643) | freshwater metagenome | isolation source: river surface water | place: USA:Blue River Watershed | collected 2017-08-18 | reverse complement strand
TCTGGAACAACAATGGCGGTGCCAACGGCTTCAAACAGGGTGACCGTGGCATCAATCGCATCTTGCGAAGCCGAGGCTGCGGGGGCAATGCCGGTGACTGCCTTGCCCACTAAAGCCGGGGTGTTTGGCATAGTGCGAATCAGATTTGGATTTTCGATCGCACTGGCCATCGACTTCAATTCGATTCCTGCGGCCAATGAGATGATGACGGCATTTTTACCCACTTCACCAGATAGTTCATGCAGTAGGTCAACGATTTGCTTAGGCTTCACGCCCAACACGATCAAGTCAGCATCGCCAGCAATCAGCACGTTGGCATCTGGGGTGGTTTCAACAGAGAGCGCCGAAATACCTTGCTCGCGCCATGCTGCCGCACTCTCTTCACTCTTGGTGGTAGCTGAGATCAATTCTTTTGGGTAACCGGCATCGATTAGGCCAGACAAGATTGCGCCGCCCATTGAACCTGAGCCTAAAAAGGCAATTCGTAGTTTCTCCACCCTTGAATCCTAGGCTCAGCCAAGAAGTGGATACCCGATAAAGACCACAGAGTTCATCAGAGTGTGTGCAATCACCAGCGGTGCAACCCGGTTGGTCTTTAGAAACACCAGTGCAAAGACGACACCCATGATGAAGTTTCCCAGCACCGCGGAGAACCCCTGGTAGCTGTGATAGCTCGCTCGAATACCGGCTGAAATCAGGATTAGCCCCACAAGTGTGAGCTTTGGATAGCTCAGCTTCAGCTTGCTTATCAAGAAACCGACAACGATCACTTCTTCCTGCAGGCCCGAGCGCAAAGCTGAGAGCAAAAGTAGCGGCACGGTCCAGATGTAATCACCAAGGTTGCTCGGCACCACTTGAGATGTCAGACCAAGTTGAAGTGCGAGAAAGTAAAGAGCGATGCCCGGTATGCCGATTGCCATGGAGATCAAAACAGCGAGCTTGAGATCTGACCAGCAGGGCACCAACCCAATAGAAATGCCATCCTGCCTGAGCAAATAAAGAGCAAGCAGCACAGGCACCAGTGCCAATGAGATGGCAACGAGCTGATAGATCAGATCAAGCCAAGGAATCGGAGTTATTGCCTGGTTGATAACAGTCTTGGAACCCGCAAGGCCTTGTTCACTTATAACCTTTCGGACCAAGCTCAGGGTTGAGTAGATTGCACTAGCTCCAAGCGAGAGAAACAAAACCAACAAAATCTCGTGCTTGTGATTTTTATGCATCTCGCTCCTTGGGTGTGGGCAAAAGTTTAGATGTCGGCAGCAAGAGGTAGTTTTGTTCGATGGCAAAAACAAAGAGCGACTTCCGATGCGCCGAGTGCGGCTGGACCACGGTCAAATGGGTTGGTCGCTGTGGCGAGTGCCAAGCCTGGGGCACACTGGAAGAGACCAACTCGGTTCAAGAGGTAAAGGCTGCCAGGCTTACCCAGAATCAGCTTGCTAAACCAATTACCGAGGTTGAGCAGGTTTCCGCCTCCCACAAACCAACCGGCGTTGGTGAGTTTGATCGAGTGCTTGGCGGGGGGCTGGTGGCTGGTGCAGCAATCCTGTTATCTGGTGAACCAGGAGTGGGAAAGTCAACGCTTCTTTTGGCAGTTGGTGCCAAGGCCGCAAAGTCCGGCGCAAAGGTGCTCTACGTTTCAGCTGAGGAATCGGCTTCACAGGTTCGCCTCAGAGCAGAGCGCACCGGGGGTCTAAGCGCAAACCTTTACCTGGCCAGCGAGACGGACCTGGCTACCGTGATGGGGCAATTCGAGGCTTTGAAGCCGGACTTGTTAATCGTTGACTCGGTTCAGACCGTGGCCTCAGCAGATGTTGATGGAGCACCAGGAATGCCCGCTCAGGTGCGAGAGGTCGCCGCCAACCTAATCCGTCTTGCCAAGCAATCCTCTACGCCGCTGTTGCTCGTCGGTCACGTAACCAAAGACGGTTCAATTGCAGGCCCCAGAACCCTCGAGCACCTCGTCGACGTGGTTTGCCAATTCGAAGGTGATCGCCAGACCTCGCTTCGATTTGTCAGGACCCTGAAGAATCGCTTTGGCCCAACCGATGAGGTTGGCTGCTTCGAGATGACAGGGGATGGGATCGTTGAGGTTCCGGACCCATCCAAGCTCTTCATCTCAGGATCTAAGAACCAAGTCTCTGGAACGTGCGTGACTGTCACTGTTGAGGGCAAACGTGCTCTGATTGCGGAGATTCAAGCGCTGGTTGTCCGAACCAATTCACCTCAACCAAGAAGAGTGACCAACGGCGTCGATGCCTCTCGAGTAGCGATGCTGCTTGCGGTGCTGGAGCGCCGAGCTGGCATAAGTCTGATTGACAAGGACGTATACGTTTCAACCGTTGGTGGCATGAGAATTCTCGAACCAGCAGCCGACCTGGCCATTGCCGTGGCGATTGCTTCGGCGGTGACCGATAAACCAGTCAGATCATCGGTCGCGGCATTTGGTGAAATCTCTCTGGCGGGTGAGATTCGCGCGGTTTCAAATTCAAAGCAACGTCACGCTGAAGCAGTGAGATTGGGGCATGACCAGGTAGTTAGTGCTGAAGGGGATCAGCTCTCAAAGGCGCTTTCTAAGGCGCTTAGTTAAGAAGGAACTGAACCGGGTTCTCGGAGTAAACCCCGTTTACTTCCACCTTCAAGAAGTAAGACGCTCCACCCGATGGAACTGGGTCTTGCTCCGCCCCACAACCAGTCCCCGAAGACCTAACTCGCTCCCAAATCGCTCCCTCCCGAGAGCTACTGATGGTTGAGTTCGCCTTCAAGACGGTGACTAGGTCCTGGTCAGCACTTCTGTCGCAATCTCGGGATGAGTAATAGGTTTCATCACCCGAAGTAATCGTGAAGAATGTCACCCTGGAGCCAACGTTGAACTTGCAGTCCACTGGTCCAGTGTTGGTGATGTCATACCAAAGATATGGCTTTTCACTTGAGCCGAATGAGCTCTTCTCGCCATCTTTATCTCCGATTCGAGCAAAGACTTCGACGACACCAGGCTGACAGTCAACAACCTCACTGGCTGGTGTTGAAGCGGTCGCTGAAACTGAAGAGGAGGCAGTTGGTCCAGCCTGCGGAGTTTGAGAGCCGCCAGAGAATGCATTCCAAACCAAGACCCCGACGATAACCAAAACCAGCAACAAGAGAGCGCGGCGACGGGCATAGATCTGCTGTTGTGTAGGGGCCATGGAACTATCTAACTAGATGTAACGGAGCATTCTGGAGTTTCCGAGAGTATTCTGCTTCACCCTCGCTAGATCCAAGAACTCAGCCACACCCTCATCGTTGGAACGAACCAGCTCGGCATAGGTATCGGGGTCAACAGGGATGTCGGAGATCGCTTGAAAGCCCTGAGACTCAAAGAACTTCACCTCGAATGTGAGGCAAAAGACTCGGTGGATCCCAAGATCTTTAGCCTTATCAATTAGCTCACTCAAAATCTTCTTGCCCACACCCTGGCCTTTGACGCCCTCGCGAACAGCAAGGGTTCTAACCTCGGCCAGATCCTCCCACATCACATGGAGAGCACCGAAGCCAACTACTTCGCCATCCTCTTCGGCAACCACAAACTCTTGAATCGATTCATAGAGCTCGACAAGTTCCTTGCCTAACAGAATGCGCTTTTCGACCAGCGGAGCCGCAATCTCAGTGATGGCTCGAACGTCAGTGGTTCGGGCAGGTCGAATCTTTAGCATTGCTAAATTATGGCGCTAAGCCGAAGCAATTTCTAATAGCACTTCGTTTCGACGAAGTGGCCCTGGAGTCCAAGGACCGTTATAGCGAGCAAACCTTGGGGCGCCCACCACTTGATAACGGTGGTCTCTAAGCAGCTCTCTGAGTTTCTGTTCTTTTGCTCGAAATAGCGACTCCCTTGCAAAACCAGAGAAGGCAATCGCAGCAAAAGTTGAAAGGCCGAACTGCTCGATTTTCAAAGTGCTAGAGGATGGCGCAGGGACATCGCTCATGCCTGCGGGCATGACAAAGGAGACTTCGAACCCGGAACCCGATTCGCGCTGGACAACCGGTGCCGTCATGGCAATCGGCTGGCGCTTTTGGTTGTTCCCACCAATGAACGAGGCTAGGTAACCGAAGGCGCCATAGGCAGAGGAGCCAAGGTCACCTGGTTGCCAGGTGGTGACAAGAGTGTGAGGGTCATACTCTCGAACCTCAAAGCCCTTGTGGGCTTTGAGGACTCGATAGCTTTGAACCTCGGTCACTAAGCGACCGGCTCACTCTCGCGAGAGTTTGCCACGAAAGTGAATTCGCCGTTGATGAAGTCAACCAAGATGTCCTGAGCGCTGCCGATGGTTCCGGTCAGAATTCGCTCTGAGATGGCGTCTTCTATCTCGCGCTGAACGACTCGACGAAGCGGTCTTGCACCCAGTGCCGGTTCGTAACCGAGTTCGATTAGTCGCTCCTTGGCCACGGTGGTCAGGGTTAGCTTGAGATCGCGCTCGTCCAAACGACGCTGCAGTCTCGCAACAAACAGGTCGACAATCTGCAGAAGCTCGTCGCGGTTTAGCTGCGGGAAGACGATGACCTCATCGACACGGTTTAGGAACTCAGGCTTGAAGTTGCGCTTGAGCTCCTCGTTCACACGAGCCTTCATCTGGTCGTAGTCATTCTTGGAGTCGCCCTCAAGGGTGAAGCCCAAAGCACCACGGGTAATCTCGCGAGTTCCGAGGTTGGTGGTCATGATGATGATGGTGTTCTTGAAGTCCACCACTCGTCCCTGACCATCGGTTAGGCGACCCTCTTCGAGAATCTGCAACAGCGAGTTGAAGATGTCCGGGTGAGCCTTCTCGATCTCATCAAACAGGATTACAGAGAACGGCTTACGGCGAACCTTCTCGGTTAACTGGCCACCCTCGTCGTAACCGACGAATCCCGGAGGAGCACCAAACAGTCGAGAAACAGTGTGCTTCTCGCCATACTCGCTCATGTCGAGCGAGATCAAAGCGTCTTCGTCATCAAACAAGAACTCGGCTAGGGCCTTAGCAAGCTCGGTCTTACCAACACCGGTTGGACCAGCGAAGATGAATGAGCCAGAAGGACGCTTTGGATCCTTCAAGCCGGCTCGCTGACGACGGATGGTCTTGGAAAGCGCAGCAATTGCTGCCTCCTGACCGATAACTCTGCGGTGAAGTTCCTGCTCCATGAAGATCAGCTTTGCGCCTTCTTCTTCACTGAGGCGGAAGACCGGAATACCGGTCGCCTGCGCGAGAACCTCTGCAATCAGACCCTCATCAACAATGCCTGGCTTGTCGACGTTACCCTCGCGGAACTCCTTCTCCATGCGCATCTTTTCAGCGGTGAGTTTCTTTTCCTCATCACGCTTAGATGCTGCAAGCTCGAAGTCCTGGTCGGCAATTGCCTGCTCCTTGGCCTTCTTGACAACCGCAACCTTCTCGTCCATCTCACGAAGCTCAGGTGGCGAAGAAAGGAAGCTCAAGCGCAGTCTCGCACCAGCCTCATCGATAAGGTCAATTGCCTTGTCTGGTAGGAAGCGGTCGGTGACGTAGCGATCCGACATACCAACGGCCGCAACGATTGCTCCATCGGTGATGGAAACCTTGTGGTGTGCCTCGTAGCGATCGCGCAAACCCTTGAGAATGTTGATCGCCATCGCAGGAGTTGGCTCGGCAACCTGCACCGACTGGAACCTGCGAACTAGGGCAGCATCCTTTTCAAAGTGCTTGCGGTACTCGTCCAAGGTGGTGGCACCGATGGTCTGGAGCTCACCGCGAGCAAGCATTGGCTTCAAGATTGAAGCTGCATCAATTGCACCCTCGGCAGCGCCGGCACCAACCAAAGTGTGAATCTCGTCGATGAAGGTGATGATGTCGCCACGAGTTCTGATCTCCTTGGTGACCTTCTTCAAACGCTCTTCGAAGTCACCGCGGTATCGAGAACCCGCGATCAGGCTTCCCATGTCTAGGGTGTAAAGCTGCTTGCCACGAAGAGTTTCTGGGACCTGTCCGGAGACAATGGCCTGAGCTAGGCCTTCGACGACCGCAGTCTTGCCAACACCTGGCTCACCAATCAAAATTGGGTTGTTCTTAGTGCGGCGAGACAAGATCTGCATGACGCGCTCGATCTCACGCTCGCGACCAACTACCGGGTCAAGCTTGCCCTCGGCTGCCGCCTGGGTGAGGTTGCGACCAAACTGGTCCAAAATCTGTGATCCCTTTGGCTGCGGGTTGGTTTCGCCACCAACGGCCACGGTCTCCTTGCCCTGGTAACCAGAGAGCAACTGAATAACCTGCTGACGAACCTTGTTGGTGTCTGCACCCAACTTGGTCAAAACCTGGGCTGCAACACCCTCGCCCTCGCGAATTAGACCCAGCAAAAGGTGCTCGGTACCGATGTAGCTGTGACCTAGCTGCAGGGCCTCACGAAGTGAAAGCTCCAAAACCTTCTTGGCTCGGGGAGTGAACGGGATGTGACCAGATGGAGCCTGCTGCCCCTGGCCGATGATCTCTTGGACCTGCTCACGAACCTGCTCGAGGTTGATGCCAAGGGCTTCAAGCGCCTTCGCCGCCACGCCCTCACCCTCGTGGATTAGACCGAGCAGAATGTGCTCCGTGCCGATGTAGTTGTGCTTTAGAAGCTTTGCTTCCTCTTGCGCCAAAACAACAACGCGACGGGCCTTGTCGGTAAATTTCTCGAACAAGCCTGGACCTCCAACACTCTGGTATTGAAGATGCTAGAAGGCTAAGGGGTCAGAAACTAGGGCTGTTCGCCCAAGGCGTTAGCTCGCTTGGCTCGTTCTTCAGCCTCAATTCGAGCGTAGGTATCGCGCTCTCCCTTGTCGGCTCTCAAAATCGAACGCATGATGATCCAAAAAAGCACTCCCACCAGCGCCGGGGGAATTAGCGAAATTGCAGCATCTAAAGCGATCTCAAGCGGAGTCATCGATTACCTACTTTCACCAGAGGGAACAAAATGGTTTCACGAATTCCAAGCCCGGTAAGGGTCATGAGAAGACGATCGATGCCCATACCCATGCCGCCAGATGGCGGCATGCCAAACTCAAGCGCCTTCAAAAACTCTTCGTCTAGCTTCATAGCCTCTGGGTCACCGGCAGCGGCAAGTTCCATCTGGGCAACGAAGCGCTGACGCTGAATAACTGGGTCTACCAGTTCGGAGTAACCGGTTGCCTGCTCGAAGCCACGGATGTAGAGGTCCCACTTTTCTACAACTCCCGGGTTAGAGCGGTGGTCTCTGGTGAGCGGGGATGTGTCGATTGGGAAGTCGGTGACAAATGTTGGGCCAGTGAAGCCTGGCTTCACGAAGTGCTCCCAAAGCTCCTCGACATACTTACCGTGTAGCGGGTGATCGATCTCGATGCCAACCTTATCCGCAATCTTCTTCAGTTCTGCAATCGGAGTCTCGTGAGTGATCTCCACGCCGGCAGCCTCCGACAGGGATTCAAACATTGACACTCGCGCCCACTCGCCGCCGAGGTCGTTGTCGGTGCCGTCATCCAGTGTCACAACGTGTGAACCAAAGACATCCATTGCGGCGTTCTGGATCAGCTCTTGGGTCAAAGTCGCCATGGTGTTGTAATCGCCATAGGCCTCGTATGCCTCGAGCATTGCAAACTCGGGAGAGTGAGTGCGGTCCGCTCCCTCGTTCCTAAAGTTTCGGTTGATCTCGAATACTCGCTCCAGGCCACCGACAACTGCACGCTTTAGAAACAGCTCTGGCGCAATGCGCAAATACAGTTCGGTGTCAAAAGCATTGGAGTGGGTCTTGAACGGTCTAGCCGATGCTCCACCGTGCATCACCTGCAGCATTGGGGTTTCGACCTCCATGAATGCGCGGTTTGCAAAGGTGTTGCGAAGCGACTGCATCACCTCGGAACGAATCTTCACAACCTCGCGTGCTCGGTCGCGAACGATCAAATCGATGTAGCGGTGACGCACGCGGAACTCTTCACCGAGTTCGTTGTGCAAGTTAGGTAGCGGGCGAATAGTCTTCGCAGCCATCAACCAACGGTCAGCCAAAATGCTCAACTCACCACGCTTTGAGGTGATTACCTCACCCTCAACAAAAACGTGGTCACCGAGATCAACCAGCTCTTTCCAGCTCTCGAGTTGCTCCTCGCCAACCTTGTCGAGGGAAACCATGGCTTGGATGCGCTCTCCGGTTCCAGACTGCAAAGTCGCAAAGCAAAGCTTTCCAGTATTGCGAAGGAACATAACTCGTCCGGCCAGCGCGACTACATCACCGGTTGCAACGTCAGCCTCAAGGTTTGGGTAGTGAGCTCTCGTGGCCTCAATGGTGTGAGTGATAGGCAAAGCGACCGGGTAGGCGCTAGATAGCTCATTTAGCTTCTCGCGCTTTGCCATTCGGATGGCAATCTGCTCCGGCAGGTCGTCGAACTCGATCTCTTCGCTCACGATGTCCTATCAATGACTATGTTGTCGATCAGTCTGGTTTCACCCACATAGGCAGCGATTATCAGTCTCGCCTTTTTGCCTTTGGCCGAATCCAAGATTTCGAAGCTGTCTGCATCAACCAGCTCCAGGTAGTCAAGTCTAGCCTCAGGGCTGAGCGCAGCTTTGCCTGCCGAGAGTGCTGAGACTCTGTCGTCGAATTGCGCTGCCGCTCGAAGTGCCTGGTTCAGAGTTCTGGCTATGTCCAACTGTGCCGAAGAGAGATAGCGATTTCTCGATGACAGTGCAAGACCATGTTCGTCCCGAACCGTTTCGCATTCGACAAGCTCGATTGGAGCGCGCTCTCCAGCCCTAACCTGCTGGCTAAGCATCTTCCGAACCAGAGCAACCTGTTGCGCGTCCTTAGCTCCAAAGAAAACAACATCTGGATTCACTAGGTCCAAGAGGCGGTTCACCACGGTGAGCATGCCATCAAAATGACCAGGTCTGGTTTTGCCCTCAAAAACTTCACCCAGTTCTCCAGCGCTGACTTTTTTCACCGGAGACTCGGTCGGATAAATGTCCAAGAGCGCTGGAGCGAACAACACATCCGCTCCAATATCGCTCAATAATCGAGCATCCACACCGAGGGTTCTTGGATACTTATCGAAATCCTCACCAGCACCAAACTGCAGCGGATTTACAAAGATCGAAACGACTACAAAATCCGCATCTTCTTTGGCGCGATTGACCAAGGATGCGTGTCCCTGATGCAGAGCGCCCATGGTTGGAACGAAGCCCACTCGCTTTCCGAGACGCTTTTCCGACTCAACAATCTGAGTTAGTTCGGCTGCGCTTTGGACCAGCTGCATTAGATCAAATCCCTGGGATCGAGATTCTGGGGTGGCTTATGAAGTGCATCCTCAACGGCACTTCTCACCACTGGACCAATCAATGCAGCGGGGTTCTCCACCCCGGCTTCGGCCAAGATACCCACGGCCTGCGATACCACCATGGAAGAAAAACTGCTTGCGACCTCGAAGGCTTCAGAATAAGCCGCTCGCTGCTCTTCTTCGACGACGATTGGCTCACCGCCAAGTTCAATAGCTAAAGCCTGCGCGATTGGTTGGAATACCTCAGGTGCAGAGATCGCGATGGTGCTGTTTTTCAAAACCATCAAATCCACCGAGGTTCCAGTGAAATGCATCACCGGGTGCATCGCTATGGGCACAGCTCCGTGAATCCCGGCCGAGGCCAGAGCGCCATAACCTTGAAGTGGTGAAAGGTGCATAACTAGCTTTTTCGGACCAAAGAGGGATAGGTCAGCTAGGCCTTCACACACCAGCGAGACATCGCTGTAGGGAACTGCCAACACCACCAGATCTGCCTCTTCAGCAACTGCCGGCATGGAACCGATGTATACATCTGGAAGTAATGCCTCTACCCGCTCAATGGCCTCTGGGGTGGTCACGGCTATGCCGGAAATCTCATGGCCCGCAAGGGCCCAGGCCTTACCGAGCACTACACCCGATGGCTCATCTCCGATGATCGAGATCTTCATGCCGCACCCTTTTCATCATCCGCTTTCGGAGTTCTGCAGTTCCACTCTGCCAGCAAAGCCGCACCTAGGCCAACCAAACAAAACAGCGCTCCAAGAAACGAATCCGTTGCTAGTGCAAGCGATGGGGTGAAGGCGACTAGCCATAACCCAATGCCTAAGTGCCAACCAAAAAAAGCAGCCGATGTGATTTGTGCCGCCCTGGCAAAAAGCAGCACGCGCACCGCGTAGAAGGGGTTTGGTCTTCGCACGGCCTTTTGCGCCTCGGAGAGTTTGCGATAGCGAGCGATTGGAATTGTTGCGATCAAGACAGCGATACCGATCACCAAGACCGAGGTTGAAAGTGAGATTGGAGCTGCGGGGATTGCGAGACCAAACCCGGTTGTAAGTTGGGCAATAGCCGCTCCGAGTACCAACGCCACTAGGCCAATCAGGCTCAATCCTTTTGCATTCGAGCTATTCACTTCGCCAAACCTCACCACTTAGCGGCCGTGCCAACTCAGCAACCGAACCGGCGCCAGGCAATACTGCGGTTGGATCAATTTCGGCCCACGGCACCAAGACAAAGGCGCGATCTTTCGCTCTCGGATGAGGAATAACCAGGGTCTTCTTCTCAACAAATAGATCGCCAAAAGTAATGATGTCGATATCCAAAGTGCGGGAAGCCCAGCGCTGCAATCGAATGCGCCCAAAGTGATTCTCGACCTCATTCAAAAACCTGAGCAGCTGCTTCGGCTTGAGCGATGTATCCAAGATCGCAACGCCGTTGAGGTATCTCGGTTTGCTCGGATCTATGCCCCCTGGGGTGAGAGCCATGGACTGATAGAGCGAAGATTTTGAAACCAGTTCAATTGCTGGGTGAGCTGCAATCAGCTCCAGGGCGGCATTGATATTTGAGCGCACCTCACCCAAATTGCCTCCGTAGGCAATCACCGCCCGACCGTTAGGCATTAGGGCCGCGATAGGTGACGAAGACGTCTTCAAACTTCAGCTCGATCGGCGCATTGGGTTTGTGAACAGTGATTTCGGCACGCTTGACTCTTGGGGACCGAGCCATGACTTTGGCATGCAGACGATAGGCAAGGCTTTCGATTAGATTGACTGGATTTTGCTTCACATCGTCAGCGATTAGCTCAGCAATGTCTGCATAGCTGACCGACTCCTCCAAATCATCTGAGATGCCGGCCTCGAGGGTCAATGTGGCATCGATTATGAAGATTTGACCCAAGTCCCGCTCGAATTGCAGAACCCCGTGGTGGGCATAAACCTCAAGTCCACGAATCGCGATTTCAAATTCAGCCATCAGCCCTGCGCTTGTTTTAGAGCCGAGACTACCTTGATTGCATCAACCGTGGCCTCGACATTGTGGACTCTTATGCCCCAGAGTTTTCGCTGCAAAAGCAGGGCCGTCAAAACCGCGGTCGCAACATCGCGACGCTGAGTGGAGACACTGGCTGGATCGGATTCGTTCAAAGCTGCTGCCAAGAAGCGTTTGCGGGATGCGCCAACCAAAATCGGCAGACCGAGCTGCTCGAGCTCATCTAGCCGCGCTACCAAGTCCCAGTTCTGTTTGACGTCCTTGGCAAATCCAATACCGGGATCTACGACGATTCGCGCGCGCTCGATGCCTGATGAAACTGCCATCGCTACCTGTTCGGCCAATTCCCCAACGACTTCGCGTGCCACATTTGAGTAGGCATTTAGGTTGTCCATGACATCGGAATGACCGCGCCAGTGACCAAGGATGTAGGTGCAGTCATATAGCGATAGCGCACTAAACATGTTGGTATCTGCCAGCCCACCAGAAACGTCGTTGATGATGGTCGCACCGGCTTCGAGAGCCAAAACAGCGGTCTGGGAGTTCATGGTGTCGACCGAGATCGGCACCCCAAGACCTCTAACCGCCTCGATAACGGGCAGGATGCGAGACTGCTCGGTCGTGAGATCTACCCGCTTTGCACCAGGCCTAGTGCTCTCGCCTCCGATGTCCAAAATGTTGGCTCCTTGGGCAACCAGGAGTTTGGCTTGAGCGAAGGCTGCCTCGGCATCGAGGAACTCACCTCCGTCACTGAAGGAATCAGGGGTGATGTTCAGCACACCCATTACTAGAGGTTGTTGCCAGCTCATGGTTACTTGTTTATCAAACCCATGACCTCAGCGCGATAGCTGGGTTCGCTAAACACTCCCCTGGAGGCCATGGTGATTGTGTTCACCTCTGGCTGTCGGGCTCCGCGGGATGCGACGCACTGATGCTTTGCCTCAACCACGACAATGACCCCTTTGGCATCCAGGCCGGTCTCAATTGCATCAGCGATTTGAGCCGTGAGGTTTTCTTGAAGCTGAGGACGTGCAGCCAGGATTTCAACTACCGCCGCTAGTCGGCCCAGGCCGGCAACTCGGTCACTCGGTAGGTATGCGATGTGAGCGTTCCCGGTGAACGGCAGCAGGTGGTGCTCGCAGATTGATACCAGTTCGATGTCTTTGAGAATTACCGCTTCGTTGTGCTCGGCAGGAAAAGTCTCACCAAGAACCGTTGCTGGGTCTACACCGATCCCCTTGAAAAAGGAGGCGTAGGCCTCGGCCACTTTGTCCGGGGTGCTAGCAAGTTCGGGTCGGTCTGGATCCTCACCGATTGCCTCTAGGAGCTCGCGAACCGCGGCTCTAATTCTCTGGCTTTGCATCCGTTTCAACCGTCTCGGCTACTACAGGCTCGTGCACCTCGAGTTGCTTTACCTTGCGCTCGGGGACCGTGATTGGTCCCTTGGTGCTGAGTGCTCGCTTGGTGGAAGAACGCCAGGTCTCGCGCTCGGGGAGCTTCTTCACGCTCTTGAACAACTTGGCGATTTCGTCCTGGTTCAAAGTTTCTTGCTCCAAGAGCTCTTTGGCCAATTGGTCCAACACCTTGCGGTTTTGGGTTAGCGCTTTGTGAGCCTCATCGAGAGCCTGTTCCAAAATTGCGCGGACCTCATTATCGACCTGCTGAGCCATCTCGTTGGAGTAGTTGTTGTGGGTGGCCAGCTCACGACCCAGGAATGGCTCTGCGTTGCCACCACCAAGTGAAATGGCTCCAACTTTGGCACTCATGCCGTACTTGGTGACCATGGTTCGAGCAATGTTGGTCGCTTTTTCAAAGTCGTTCGAAGCTCCGGTGGTTGGGTCCTTGAACACAATTTCCTCTGCGATGCGGCCGCCCATCGCATAGGCAATCTGGTCAAGCAACTGGTTTCGAGTGATCGAGTAGCGATCCTCCAGCGGCATAACCATGGTGTAACCAAGTGCCCGGCCTCTTGGGAGGATGGTGATCTTGGTCACTGGGTCGGAGTGATTGAGCGAGCCTGCAACTAGAGCGTGACCAGCCTCGTGATAGGCGGTGATCAAGCGCTCCTGATCCTTCATCAAAGTTGACTTCTTCTGTGGACCACCGATTACTCGGTCGATGGCCTCATCGATAATCTCGTCAGTGATCTCGGTGCGGTTGAGCCTCGCTGCCAACAGCGCAGCTTCGTTGAGAACGTTGGCAAGATCAGCTCCGGTGAAGCCAGGAGTTCTTCTCGCAACTAATTCAAGGTCAACGCCCTCAGCCAACGGCTTGTTCTTTGAGTGCACCTGCAGAATCTGCTCGCGACCCTTCAAATCAGGAGCGCTAACTCCAACCTGTCGATCGAATCGACCAGGGCGAAGCAGCGCTGGATCCAAGACATCCGGGCGGTTTGTGGCAGCAATCAAAATCACGTTGGTGTTGGTGTCGAAACCATCCATCTCAACGAGTAGTTGGTTCAGGGTCTGCTCACGCTCATCGTTACCGCCACCGATACCGGTGCCGCGGTGACGACCCACAGCATCAATCTCGTCAACAAAGATGATGGCCGGAGCGGATTGCTTTGCCTGCTCAAAGAGGTCGCGAACTCTCGATGCACCGACGCCGACAAACATCTCCACAAAGTCGCTACCTGAGATTGAGAAAAATGGCACCCCGGCCTCACCCGCAACTGCCTTGGCAATGAGGGTCTTACCGGTTCCCGGAGGGCCGTAAAGCAGCACACCGCGAGGAATCTTCGCGCCCAGTGCCTGAAACTTCTTAGGGTCCTTCAGGAAGTCTTTGATCTCGGTGAGCTCCTCCAGAGCTTCTTCGATTCCGGCAACATCCGCGAAGGTGACCTTAGAGGTCTCCTTGGTTACCATCTTGGCCTTCGACTTACCGAAGTTCATGACACCGCGTCCGCCACCTGCCATCGATCCCATCAGGAACCAGAACAGCAGCACCAGAATCAGGATTGGTAGCAGGGATCCAAGCAGTGCCAGATACCAAGGGGTGCGTGGCACCTCATCGGTCCAACCCTCAGAGATTGGAGCGTCCGCGATGGTTTGAGCAATTACCTGTGCGCGACCTGTGACGAAGTAGAACTGAATCTGCTCGCCATACTCGCTGTGAGGCTTTTCCAGAACGACATCGACTCTTTGGTCGTTGTCAAAAATCTTTACCGACTTAGCTTCACCAGATTGAATCAGCTCAAGACCCACCTTGGTATCTACCTTGGTGAATGGCTGGGTGCTCATCAGGGTCGAGCCCAAGAAGACCACGGTCAGGGCAAGGGCGATCCACAGCCATGGGCCGCGAACAATCTTTTTCATCTTCAAGGTATTGCTACCCAAACCTTCCGGTCTTAGCTGTAAACGCTGGGAGAGAGAACTCCAACGCCATCCAGCGAGCGGTAACGCTCGTCGTAATCCAATCCATAGCCAACAACGAATGCGTTTGGAATATCAAACCCCACCCATCTGACAGCTATTTCAACCTTGGCTGCATCTGGCTTGCGCAGCAAGGTAACGATCTCTACAGATGCTGCCCCACGAGCCTTGAGGTTTGCTGTCAACCAGGACAGCGTTAGGCCAGAGTCAATGATGTCCTCGACGATTAGGACGTTTCTGTCCTTTACATCCGCATCGAGGTCCTTCAAAATTCGGACCACCCCAGATGAGACTGTGCCGGAGCCGTAGGAGGAAACTGCCATCCAGTCCTGAGTGGTCGGCAGTGCCATGGCGCGGGAGAGGTCTGCCATAAACGGCACTGCACCTTTCAATACGCCGATTAGTAGCGGATTCTTATCCGCATAAAACTCGTCGATATCTTTCGCCAGCTCAGCAACGCGATCTCTGATCTGCTCTGCGGTGACAAGTACTTCCTGGATGTCTGGGTGATTTAACTGCACTAGCAGGCTCCTGGCTTGGGCTTAGAAGTGAATACCAACTGGTCTTTTACCCGCTCTACTGTAATGCCAGAAAGCTGGGTCGGTTTCTGCCCGTGCCAATCTGTAATGAAGGCCTCAATAGCAGCAATTTGAGCGAAACTCACCGAGCTTGCGCCCGCCCGTTCGCAGACCAGTTTCAGCATTGTTTTCAAAACAGCCAAGTGTGCAGTTTGCAGTGTTCCAACTCGGTAGCTGACGCTCTTGGCGGAGGCGACTGTTCGAGCCTGACGTTCAAGGTCAGCAGCCGCCGCTTCCAAAAAGTCACTGACCTCGGTTGCAATAGTTGCCGAGCGCGAAAGGCCAAGGACAAAGCCAGCACCAAGTTCCTCTTCTAGGTTTGCAAGCAGCTTTCTGACCCTGACTCTTGCAAACTTTGGGTCTTGATTGTGTGGGTCTTGCCAGAAGTCAACGCCCTGATCTTTGAGCGATTGGTGAAGTAGCTCTCGACGAACCTCCAACAGCGGGCGAAGCAGTTTGCGCTCAGGGTCATACACAGGCATGCCGGAAATAGATTTCAGCCCCGAGCCCCTGGCCAGCCCCAGCAAGACAGTCTCGGCCTGGTCCTCAAGTGAGTGCCCGGTCAAGATCAGTTCAGCGCCAAGCTCGATGCGTGCTTGTTCCAAGGCCGCATAGCGGGCATCTCTGGCGGCAGCCTCCATGCCGTTTCCGCTATCTACAACCGAAACCTCTTTCACCACTACCGGCTCAAGGCCGAGTGTTCGGCAGCGCTCCAAGGCCTCTTGAGCAACCTGGTCTGAACCAGACTGAAGCCCGTGATCAACAATCACGGCACCTGCCCGCAGGCCCAACCTTGGGGCTTCAAAGGCCAGAGCACTTGCCAAGGCAAGTGAGTCTGGCCCCCCAGAGCAGGCTGCAAGGATCAGGGAGTCAGGGAGTAGTTGCAGCTTTTCTAGAGCTTGTCGAACCGCGCGACGAACATCGGCCATGGCCGGTGTGAGTCTTGGACGCTGTGGCATCTGTCTCGATTCGATAATCTTTTCCAAAAGCCTATTTAGGAGAAGCCTTGTCTTACGACGTAGTTATTGAGATTCCAAAGGGAAGCCGCAACAAGTATGAGGTTGACCACGAGACTGGTCGCGTCTTTTTGGACCGCGTGCTGTTCACTCCCTTTGTTTACCCAACCGATTACGGCTTCTTCGAGAACACCCTCGGTGGCGATGGAGACCCGCTAGACGCTCTAGTGCTGCTCGAGTACCCACTCTTCCCAGGTGTTGGAGTTAAGGTTCGTCCAGTTGGCATGTTGGTCATGGAGGACGATGGTGGAGTGGACGAGAAGATTCTCTGCGTTCCTCACAAGGACCCACGTTGGAGCCACATTCAGGATCTAAACGATGTCCCAGAGCAGACCCGAAATGAAATCCAGCACTTCTTCGAGCGCTACAAGGACCTCGAGCCTGGCAAGTGGGTAAAGATTCAGGGCTGGCAGGGCAAGGCCGAGGCGGAAAAGGTTATCGCCGCCGGTTACGCCAACTTCAAGCACTAGCCGACTAATCTTTGGGGCATGAACGCTCCAGAGACTTCGAGTATCGATGTAGGCATCATCAAGCTATTGGATGACTATTTCGAGGTGATTCACACCCAAGATTTGGACCTCTTCGACCAGGTATTCCACAAGGACTGCTGTCTATACAGCAACGCTGATGACCAAACCGTATTGCGCCCCTACGAGCTCTATCGCTCTCAGGTAGCCAATCGGCAATCACCAAAAGAATTGGGCAACCCCCGTAAAGACGAGATTCTGCTGATTGATCAGCTCAGTGACACCATGGCGGTAGCGAAGGTGCAGCTACAGATGTTTGGTGGGATCATGCAGGACTACCTCAATCTGATCAAGCTCGATGGCAAATGGTGGATTATCGCCAAGCTCTATCAGCAGGTGGGCAGCTACTAGGGAGCGGTCGGTCTTCCCGCATAGGGCCAAAGTTCGCCATATCGAACTGGCACGATACGCACCGTTCTCGCTGGGTTGGGTGACTCAAGCATCATGCCGTTACCCAAATAAATCGCGACGTGGTACTTATCTCCCGAGAACGCACGCTCGGTCGACCACCAGATTAGGTCTCCACGTTTAGCCTGCTGGAATGGCACCAACTTCTGCTGTGAAGCCAGCACGTTGTACTGCGCGGTGGCGGAGTGCCAACCGATGTACACATTCGCGGCCGCATAGCTCTTCATGGTGATGCCTGAGCAGTCCCAGACATCGGGACCTGCACCACCTAGAACATACCTTTCACCGAGCTGAGCCTCGGCGAATGCGATGGCAGCCTCAACCTTTGCCGAGTCGGGGTCGCCAACTGTGTATAGCTCTGGCGCGGTCGGTTCTGTCTTGATCGCATTCTGTCTAGCTTCAGCGGCCAGGCCCTCGCGACGCTGGCGCTCTATATCGGATGCGGTGTCTTTAAGTGAGGCCAATTGATTCATGGCAGTCGCTCGCTCACGCTCGGACTCACGAACTTTTGAAATCACAGCATTCGCAGCTGACTGTGCCTCGTCGTAAAGTTTCTTGGCGGCGGCCTCTCGAGACTCAAGCTCTGCAGTTGCGCTATCTAGCTCCACGGCAAGAGCTTTGGCCTGAGCCTGCTTTTCCATCGCTGCCTGATAGACCGACTCGGTGCGCTGGGCAATCATTTCTTGCGCACCCAACTGGTAGAGCAACTCATCGGAAGACTCGGGATTGAAGAAAATTTGCAGGGTGGTGTCGCCGCTAGTTCCCTGGCGGTACATGCGAGCAACGATCTGTCCGAGCAGTAGCTCAGCTTCTTGAGCCTCAGCCTTTGCGGTCTTGGCCTTTTTCTCTAGACCCTTAACCTTGGCTGCCATCTCGTTGGCCGCTTCTTTGGCCTGGTTGTATTGCTCGTTCTTTTGAAGTGCGACTTTCTCGAGGGCTCTAGCTTCGGACTCCAAAGTGTCCAAGATGCCCTCGATGCGAGAGATCATCGCCCTTTTGGTTTCAACGTTGCGCTTGGCAGCAGCAACCTCAGCCGCAGACGGATAGTCGGGCACTGCATTGGCGGGGCTGAGAATGACTCCGGTGACAAGTATTGCGAGGCCTGATGCAATAGCAATCAGTCGCTTCACATCGACCTCCTTCGCGTTAAAAACTAGTTCGAACTTTCAAGTATTACCTGAGAGTTAGCTAAGTGTTGCGGAACTCGCCCAATCACGGGTATTGTTTTCCCTCGGTGCTACTGAAGTCGCCAGCTTCATGGCCCCATCGTTTAGTGGCCTAGGACGCCGCCCTTTCACGGCGGTAGCACGGGTTCGAATCCCGTTGGGGTCACCAAGGCGGTGATTTAGTACCACTCTGGCTCCGTAGCGCAGTTGGTTAGCGCGCCGCCCTGTCACGGCGGAGGTCGCGGGTTCAAGTCCCGTCGGAGTCGCTTAGGTCCAGTTTCTGGACCTGATGGGGAGAGTCTTCTCTCTAGGCTCTGTAGCTCAGTTGGTAGAGCGAACGACTGAAAATCGTTAGGTCACCGGATCGACGCCGGTCGGAGCCACCGCTAGGAGGCGGGCAGTGACGATATTCTTCGGTCTACTGTCCGCCTTTTCTTATGGCCTGGCAGATTTTGTCGGAGCCATCGCCGCCAAAAAGATTCGTGCTCTTGCGGTAACCGCAATATCCTTCAGCTTCGGCCTGGCAATTGCCCTAGTGCTGAGTCAAATCATTGGTGCCGAGTATTCGGCGCAAACCATCCAAACCGGAATTTGGGCTGGCATCTGCTCGGCCGTTGCCATCTCTTGTCTTTATGCAGCGCTGGCACTCGGCCCCATCTCAATCGTTAGCCCGCTAACCGCAGTGATTAGCGCGATGATCCCGGTTGTTTTCGATGTCGCGGCGGGCCAGGCGCTCTCTGGTTTTGCGACCCTGGCTGTGATTTTGGTTTTGGTTGCAGTGGTGCTGGTGGGTTTTGTGCCGGGTGAAAAGGTCAAGTTGCCATCACCGCTGGCGCTTCTCTACGCGCTTGGAGCGGGTCTAGGGTTCGCGGGGATTTTTGTATTTTTGGATGCCACCGCCAAGGACTCCGGGCTGGCTCCACTTGTCATCATGCGAGCCGTGGGGCTTGCCCTCTTACTGCTTGGACTTAGCTACCTAGCCATCAAAAACAAGGCCAGATTTATCGAGAAGGCTGCATTTTCAAAATCAACTCTGCCCCTGATTCTGCTTGCTGGAACCGGCGATGTGTTGGGAAATGTGTTCTTTTTGGTAGCGACTCGAGAGGGTGCGCTGGCGATTGCTGCGATCTTGACCTCTCTTTACCCGATAGGGACAATCCTGCTGGCATGGTTGATCCTCAAAGAGCGAATTGCGCTCTCGCAAACAGTTGGGATTGTGCTCGGCCTTGCAGCCTGTGGCCTGCTGGCATTGAGCTAGAGCTCAAAGAAAAATGGCACTGCTGCCACGGCAATACCTAAGGCAATGAGAGAGACTGCAACCCCTATCGAGGCTTTGCGCTCACCCTTACCAAACCGCTCGTGAAGCAAGACCACGAACTTCTGCATTTTGCTTTGGTTCAGCTTGAAAAAGATCAACAAAAAGATGCACGGCAGGCAGTAAACCAGGCTGTAGGCGAAGATGACCCAAAGCGCATTCCAACCCGCCTCAACATCGACCAAGCGCTCAATCGCCACCAGGTACGGCAGCGCGTTGGGTAGGTCGGCAGCGGTAAAGAATCCTCCGAAAAACCATGCCGTGCCCGGTGATACCCAGTGCGGTAGGTGGATTTCTTTGCGCTGTGCTGGCTTGAGCCTGGCCACACCGTGCCAAATTAGCCAGAGTCCGGCGACTATAAAAACGAATGTGCTGATCCAGCCGAGCAATCCCGTTATCTGAGTTGCCGACCACTGCGCTGTGACAAACAACCCGGCACCGGATAAAAAGACCAGTCCGAAAGCACCCAAGATGGCAGAGATTGCCGTCGCAAACCGCTGCTCTTCGCGAAGTAGGAAAATCATGCCCACGGTCAAAATGGTTGCTGGGTTTAGCGAATCAAGTAGCGCAAGACCAAGAATTCCCATCAAGAAAACTGGGGTCATCTCGCACCACCCCGAGCACCAGTAAAGCTCAAGCAAAACTTCACTTGCCTGTGCCTCAAGATTCGCATCAGTGCCATTTCGTCAGCATACCTAGGGCTAAGAGAAGGCGCTTACCAACATATACGCACCGAGGAGTGCCAAAGCTAAGGCGCCGCTTCCACGCAAAACCACAAGCCGTTTTCCAGAGTCGGCAAACCAGTGTCTTGCATACCCAGCCGCTACCGCCCAAAGTGAATCGGAGAAGAATCCGATCACCGAAAAGATCAAGCCCATAAAAAGCATTTGCAGAACTGGGTCCGAACCCGGATCAACAAACTGTGGGAAGGCGGCTAGAAAAAACACCAGGGTTTTGGCATTGGTGATGCCAACCACAAATGACTGACGCATGATGTGGAGAGTCTTTGGCTTAGCCCCTTCGGTCGAAACCTCAAGCGGATCTGCACGATGCCTAAAGGCTGACAGGCCGAGATAGATCAAGAAACCGGCACCGAGAACCTTGATTGCAAAAAACAGCGGGGGTGATGCCACCACGATGGCACCCGCTCCTAGTGCCACCGCAATAATTTGCACACCCACCCCGAGGACATTTCCCGCCACACTCAAGACCGCAGGTCCGGGGCCCAGAACCAGTGCGCGACCAATGGTAAATACGACACTGGGTCCAGGAACAATGATGATTACCAACGCCAGTGCCAAGAATCCGAGTAGGTTAGCGGTTGTCAGCACAGCATCACACTAGTGCTCTGGCAAATCTTGAAAGTTGAAAACATGGCTAAAAATCGCTGGTTCGGACTCGTTGTTATCTCTATGGCCATTTCTTTGGTCATCATCGACGGAACCATCGTCAACACCATCTTCCCCGCGATCATTGAAGACCTGAGCCTTAGCAGCACTGAGGTGCAGTGGGTGCAGGAGAGCTACGTTTTAGTCTTCGCAGCACTATTGCTGGTGTGGGGTTCACTTGGAGACCAGATTGGTCGCCGCAGACTTTTGATGATTGGTATCGCAATCTTTATCGTCTCTTCGGTTTGGGCGGGACAAACTGAATCCGCGGATCAGATGATTCTTGCCCGAGTGATTCAGGGCTTCGGTGGCTCGATGGTGCTGCCCACCACACTCTCGCTGGTGAATGCAAACTTTCAGGGCAAAGAGCGTGGTATCGCGTTCGCCGTTTGGGGAGCCACCATCGGTGGCATGGTTGCAATCGGGCCGGTTCTTGGCGGTTGGTTGGCAACAGATTTCTCGTGGCGCTGGGCCTTTTTGATCAACCTGCCAATTGGTGTGCTGATTCTGATTGGACTGTGGCTATTGGTTCCCGAGTCCAAATCTGGTGCTCGGGGTATTGACCTGATGGGAGCACTGCTGTCGGTGTTGCTCTTTGGTCCACTCGTGTTTGCCCTTATCGAGGGTCGCATCTATGGCTGGTGGGAGCAGACCGATGGTGAGCCATTCCAGCTGGGTGAATTTATTTGGCCAAGCGATTGGATCTCCGTAATCCCGGTTGCGCTTGCTCTCTCACTACTGGCCGGTGTGCTGTTTGTCATGGTTGAAAATGCGCGTGCCAAGGCAGGCAAGGCGGTACTGCTGGATCTGAACCTCTTTTCCATTGCATCATTCAGAAACGGTTCTATTGCCGCACTGATCATTTCAATGGGTGAGTTTGGTTTGCTATTTGCTATCCCGCTGTGGTTGCAAAACGTGCTTGATCTCAGCCCAGTTAGCTCGGGACTTGTACTGCTCTGGTTGGCAGCTGGAGCGTTCATCGCATCAGGAGTTGGTGGTGCACTGAGCGGCAAGCTTCCGCCCGCTCGCGCCGTACAGATCGGCGTGCTGCTTGAGCTGGTTGGTGTGGTGGGCGTTGGCATCTTTGCCTCGGTCGGCTCTGGTTGGGTGCCCATTGCACCGCTTTTGTTTGTTTACGGAATCGGTGTTGGTTTGGCAACCGCGCAGCTCACCGGAGTGATCATGGTTGATGTTCCAAATGAACAAGCCGGCCAAGCCTCAGGTTCTCAGTCCACGGTTCGTCAGGTTGGATCGGCCCTTGGTATCGCAGTGCTGGGCACCATGCTTTTCTCTGGAACCCAAGGCTCGTTGGAATCGAAACTCGATGAGCTGTCGGTACCTGAATCAAGCCAGGTGATGATTGTGGACGCAGTGGTGGACTCAGCCGGAGGTGCTATCCCGGCTCTTGAGGCAGCACTCACTCCTCAGGTTGGTGCAGAAGTTGCAAAGGACATCGTGCTTGCATCCGAGGAGGCCTTCACCGATGGCGCAAAGCTCTCGGCATGGGCAGCAGCCATCTTCTTGCTACTTGGATTCTTCTCGACCTTCCGGCTCGGAAGTCGCGTCAAGAAAGGTTAGTGTCGGCGAAGTGTGTAATCGCGTCGTACACGTACTTACCTAATCCCTGCGCAACTGCCTCATAGCTGTCCCGGTATTCCGTTGGCAGAATGAAGCTCATCGCGAGTGATTTATAGGCTTCACGATTTGGGGTCCAGAACCTCAGACAAAACTCGTAGTGTTCCCTAACCGCCTGCTGCATGGCAGCAGAGTCAAAGGCCTCGCCGGCCCGCAGAGCATCCGCCATCTTTTGCGTGATTGCACCAAATTCGGCAGTGAACTGGCGATTTTCCTGCTCGGAGTATTTGTTTTGGTAAAGACCTGCGTGCAGAAAGTTTTGATTCACTGCTTCACCAGCTTGTAACCAGAACCACGAACCGTCACGATCAGGTCGGCACCGAGTTTTTGCCTCAGGTACCGAACGTAAACATCAACAACATTGGTTCCGGGATCAAAGTCATAGGTCCAGACTCCTGAAAGGATCTGCTCTCTCGAGAGGGTTTGACCAGGATGTTTCATGAAGTACTCGAGCACTTCGAATTCTTTGGTAGTCAGCTCGATCTCATTTCCAGCTAGAACGGCTTTACGCTCCAATAGGTCTAGCGCTAAGGATCCGACCGTGAGCTGTTGCGATTGGATGGGTTGAGAAGCTGGCCTCTTTAGCCTCGACTTGACTCGAACCAACAACTCCTCAAACGCGAATGGCTTTCCGATGTAGTCATCAGCCCCACCCTCGAAACTTGCCACTGTGCTGTCAACCGAGTGCCTTGCTGTCAAAACGATGATCGGAACCTCAAAGCCGCTGCCTCGAAGTTGGCGCATGACTTCAAAACCGTCTATGCCGGGAAGTCCGATATCAAGAATCAGTAGGTCAAAGTCTGCGCTTCTGGCCAAGGCGAGCGCCTCCTCGCCGGTGGAGGCATGCGTTACGCGAAACCCATTGGCTCTTAGGCCCTTAGTGATAAAGGAAGCGATCTTTTCGGTGTCTTCGACCAGCAAGATTTCGGTCATCGTTGAATTGGCAACCTCACTGTGAATTTTGCTCCACCCAGTTCGGAGTCCGATAGGGTCAAGTCTCCCCCGTGGGCTCGGCAGATGGCTCTGGATAGCGCCAAGCCTAAACCTGATCCCTCTATGTTTGAGGTGCCCTTAGCCCTTGAGAAAGGTTCGAAAATCTGATCTCTGTCACCGGGCGCTACTCCTGACCCCGAATCTTCAACCTCAATCAGAGCGAATCCGGATTCACGCTTTATGGAGATCCTCACCGCGGCCTCTGCTCCCGCATATTTACGTGCATTTTCTAAAAGCTGAAGCACGACCTGAACCAGTTTTTGTCGATCACCTTCAAAACTAAAGGTTTCACTCTGCACGCTCAAATTTGAATCCTGAGTCATGGCCAGGTTTTCGAGGTAGCCGGCAAGTTCGCTGGAATCGATGGTGTCAAGTTGCAAGAAGTTTGGGTCGTCAGAGCGGGTCAGTGATTGCAGCTCCTGGGTTAGGCGAGTCATGCGTCTGAGTTCCTCGGTCACCACCTCGGCAGAGTCTGCGTTTGATTTGGGGTCAGATTTGAACAACTCAAAATGGCCTTGGATAACTGTTAGTGGAGTGCGCAGCTCATGACCCGCAGCATCGATGAACAAGCGCTGATTCTCAAAGACCTCATTTAGACGATCAAGCATTTTGTTGAAATCAGCAGCCAAAAGATCCAGTTCCGAATCGCCTCTACCAACTTCAATCCGTCGGTCAAGCTCGCCCTCGGCGATTTTTCGA
>JACCDZ010535090.1_pt1 | contig 24362 bp, 16 predicted proteins | sample 7449551 | NCBI WGS metagenome assembly JACCDZ01 (sample SAMN15323452, study PRJNA562643) | freshwater metagenome | isolation source: river surface water | place: USA:Blue River Watershed | collected 2017-08-18 | reverse complement strand
TGATATGCTGTTTGTTTGAAATCTCCATGAATTAAACAAGTAATAATTACTTTTTCTTCTGAATGAACATAATCAGTTTTATCATAATTATATTTATCTCCATGAATTAATTTACATTCATTTAAATATTGTTCTTGTGTTTTTAATAATAATTTTGATTGATTTAAATTTCCACATTTTTTACATCCACTTCCATTTAAATGTGAATTTGCTACTTGTTCAAATTCACCATGTTTTGGACAAATAATAATTACTTTTTCTTTTGAATTTTTATAATCAACTTTAGAATAGTCGTAAAAATTATTATGTTTTAAATTTGCTTCATTAATAAATTGTTCATTAGACTTTAATAATTTATTTGCCATATTTTCTCTTCCACATTTTGGACAATTAAACCCTTGTAAATGTTGATAAGCTTTTTGACTGAACTCATTATGTTTAGGACAAATAATAATTACTTTTTGTTCGGAATGAATATATTTGGTTTTGGAATAATCATAAAAATTATTGTGAACTTTATTTGCTCTTTTTATAAATTTTTGTGTTTTAAAATCCATAATTTAATATTTTAAATTATTATCCGTAAATTATATAATTTATAAATTGAACATAAAAAAATACCATACCATACTAAAATGGTATGGTATTTTTTATTAAGGAAGTTTAAATCCTAATCTTGGATCGTTGGTAATATCTGATACATAATCACCATTAAAGGTAACTTGTAATTCTTGCATATCATGTGAATTATAATCACTTGCCATATCATCAAAATCAGACATTGGAAAAACATTATGTGCAATACGTCTCCAGTACAAAGTACCATCACGATTGAATTTTTCTGATACTAAAGAAGCATCAGCATAAATTGCCTTAAGTGTTTTTTCTCCTGTTAATGGATTAAATTTAACTCTTGACCATGCAACAAGACTGTTATAAACAAACATTCTTGAATCGTTATCTAAGAAATTATGAAAATCCATTTGAATATCGTAATAAGTTTCTTTCTCATTACTATCGTAACGGAATTTAACTATCTTGTAACCACCTTCAATAGTGTTACCTGCTTTTTCAACATGTAAACCTTGAACAGATTTAATATATTCCGACATAAACCCATAATCACCCAAAGTATCTTTCAGTTTATTTTTTAATACAATATGTGCATTAAAATTACTTGGTACAACAGGTTCAAATTTATTTACGGCTGCGGTGGAATTAGTTGTATGTGCAAAAACTTGGTTTGTAGCCATATTATTTTAATTTTTTGAAATTATTATTATTTACCATATCTGAATCTATTTAATCTGAACTGTGCTTCATCAACTCTTTTAACAAGTTCATAAGCTTTAGTAAAATAATTTTTAATCATTGGTCTCAACCTTAAATTAAATTCACTTGATGTTGAATTAATTAATAACAACATATCGTGAGCTGCTTTGGTCGAAACAAAATTAAATGAACCAGAATATTGATTAAATTTGGTAAATTCAATGTTATTTGTTAGTATATATATCAATGATAAATTTTGTTCATATTTATCTTTTTCTTCCGCAAATATTTCATTAAATTTTTCTTTGATTTCTTCTTTTAATATTTTAGATGAAAATACTGAACTTGAAATATTTGTTATTAAAACATCAGAACTATTTTGATAATTATGTAATGTTGATTTTGCAATAAAATCAAGAGCTTCCCTATTATTTAATACAAAATAATTAACGAGTAACATTAAATCAAATACTAATGTTTGAACATCTGTTGAAATATTTTTGAAATTACTATAATCTCTATAAATTGGATTAGATTCTTCATTCAAAAATGATTTAATAACACCATTTATAAAATTAGTATCTGATGTTACAATATCATTCATAAGCATTAATCTTTGAATTTCATTATCCAAATAATAAATAATACCATTGTAAGTATTTGTAAGTCTGTAATTATTGCCCCAACGACTTCCTTGTCTATGTAACAATTCTTTTAAACTTTCAAATAATTGTTTGGATTCCTTAATATTGTTATCGAAATTAATTTTAACAAAATAAGATTTTTCAGACTCATTTAAATTTGTATCTTCAAATTCCTTTAATTTGTTTTCACCCAAAATAAAATCTTTTGCTTTTGGGTCATTAATAACAAGCAAATCAGAAATACCATTTAATAAATCAATCGAATCTAAATTAACATAATTTTTGACATTATCTGCTAATCTATTTAATTCTTTTAATTTATCAGATTCCAAAGTATTATTGTTCAATACCTTCAATATTTCTTGTGAAATATTAAAATTATTGGACATATTATTTTTTAATGAACCTGTAAACCCCATTAAATTATCACTTTCATATAACAATTTAATATGGTTTTCTGGTAAACCAGTAAAAGATACTGCTTCAAAAATAGCAGTATCTTTTTCTGTTTTAATTAAATTATGATTATCGCTTATTGTTTGTTGCGAAATTTTTTGCATAATTATGTAAGTTTAAGGTCGAATACAACTTTTTCAATTGCGTTAATATTGCTGTATTCAACGTGAATTACTTTGATTTTTTGTTTTTGAACATCTTCTGGATTATTCATTGCTGAACAAATAACGATTGGATTTGGTTTAATAGCACCAACTAACGCAAGTTCATTCATAAATGATTGATATTCTACTTCAGTTGAAAGATACTCATTATAAGTTCCTTTCTTAAATGCTTCATCACGAGACATTTGTTCTAAAGTTTCCTTTATATATGCAAGTAGTTCAGAATTATGAATTTGTGATAAACTTGTTGGTGTTTTTTGGCCAGTTTTATTACCATAAATTGTAAATCCTTTATTTGTTTTAATAATTGGATTCCACTTGAAATCTTCCATAGATTTTCTTTCTTCTCTATCTGGATTGAAAGGAATACCTGCGAAAGTATCAAAGTAACCTGTTGTATTAGCAACAATATCCCAAACATTTGTTTTTTGATAAAACATATTTGAAACTTTACCTGAAGTAATATATTCATTTTCTAAGGCATCAGATTCAGAACCAAAGTAAAAACAATTTTCACCACCTGAAGCAAATTTACTTAAAAATACTGTAGAATATGTTGTATTACCACCACTAGCTAAATATTTTTGAAAATCAAAAGTTCCACCCGGAGAATCCTTAAATAATGGATTTGTTGATTTTTCAAGGTCTTCTACAAATGGTTCATTAATAATTGCTCTAACAAATTTATTAACTTTATCAAGTTGTACTGTTAATTGTCCAAATTGATATTTATATCCCGGTTCAACATATGATTTGAAACAATCTACTAAATATCTAAGACCTTCAACATTTTTAAGACCTTTAATAATTCCATTATCGAGCATTACATCAAGAATTTCATTTTGTCTTGAAGCAGTACCATTTAAGAATTGTTCTTGTCTTGGAATATATGCTCTTAATTGTGTTGGTAATGTTTTAGCTTTACCATATTTAACAATATCCAAAATTCTTGTATAAGAATCAGCATTAACAGGTAAATTTGTTTTAAGTAAAACTTTATTCCATGTTTTAAGTGAAGCTGGTTCATCAGCTGGTTCTGAAATAACAATATCAGAATTATTAACTGCTGTAGTAACAAGAGCACCTATGGTTACTTCTTTTGGAATTGAAACACTTTTAGTATAATTCAAACCTAAAGCAACAACACAATAAGCGTATTTTTTATCTTTTGTAAGTCCGGTATCTTCATATTCACCAGCTTGTGTAAGTGTAGAAATTTTTACAAAAGTATTATCTGTTACAGAACCAGTATCTACTGTTCTACGATAAATTTCATAACTTTCAGCATTTGGAACATTACTTATAGTGAATTTAACTGTTGTATCAGTACTTTCAGTAACAGTAATTGTTGCTTTAGTTAATTTTGGTTTATTACCATCTGTGTTTGGTAAATTTGTTTCAACCATTTCAAGTCCAACAACTTCAACAGATTCAATTTTGTGAGTATCTTTATCTTCAAAATAAAGTTTATCTCCCATTCTAATATTATTTTCAAATAATGAATATACTTCACTACCATATTCTTTTTCTGTTGGGAAAATAGTTCCAGTTGTTGTAACAATATATTTATCAGATAAATCAATAATCATATCAGATTTAACGTCTGATAAATTAACATTGAATGGTGTTTCTTGTTGACATCTATAAGATAAGTTTGAACCAACATTATTGATTGTACCATCTAAATCGTAATATCCTACGAGTTCGGTATTAATAATTGGTAAACCTCCAAGAGTTTCATCTTCAAGAACATCATCATTAATATAACATATTAATCCTGTTGTTGCATAATTATTGTTTACTGTTTGATCGATACTAATAGGTTCTTGAAATTCATTAAATAAATTTGGAATTAATGAACCAGTAATTTTTTTAGAGAAACCTGCTTCAGTAACTAAAGCTAATTTTTCTAAATCTTCAGCATTTACTAAATTACCAGAATTAAAGAATTGACCATAATATTTATTTGTTGAAGCATTTTCAAATGTATTATTGAAAACATATACATCAACAAATGTATCTTTTAACAACATATTTGAATCAAGAGCTGGATATTCTTCGATTTCAAGAGGTGTGTTAATTAATGATAAATTACTATGTGCTGTATAACTATCTGCTGATTTAGATTTTACAACAAAAATAGAAATATTATTTTTTCCAACATTAGCAAAATTTAAATAATGTTCATTAGTTAATGAATCAACAATATTTTTTGCTTTAATTGTCCAAAGTCCGTTTTTATTAAAAACATTAGCATATTGGGTTTCTTTATTTTCTGGTGCTGTCATATTTGGATTAATACCAGTAATACCAACTTTATCCAAGTTAGTAAACCTTCTTAAATTCATTACGGCAACATCAGATACCTTTAATGCTTCTAAAACATTGTAAATTGAGAAGTTACCCAATTTTTCATGTTTTCTCATTCGTCTACCAAAAATATTTTGAAATTCTTGAGTAGCTCCTTTCTTAAACATTACCACTGTGTTAACAGGTCCGGAATCCGTATTAATGAAAAACAATCTTAGTTTCCCAGTTGAAAATACTTCCGGAACAGGAGTGGTATCAGTCAAAAGAAAGTATGTTCCTGCTGAACTTGCAGCGATTTCTCTTAATCGAATATCCATATTGTAAAAATTTATTTGAAATTATTTTGTTATTACCTATATAAAATAGGTTGCATTATTTATTTTTATTTAATTCTTCTTCACGTTTACGACGTAATTCTCGAATCATATCTTTATTTGAAGATATTTCAATATTTTGTTCAACTTCTTGTTCAAGACGTTTATAATCATTTTCATCTTTACCAAGTTCTTGATTACAAAGTATTTCAGCTTTCATTCTTTTAATTACGCCTGGAATAGCTTTATATTTAATTTGTAAATCTTTCATTAAACGCATATGGTTATTTACCAAACTCGTATATGATTGAATCATTGCATAATCTTCAGCTTGAACACTATTAATTCTGAAAACAATATTATTAATCATTTGTTTATTATACTCAGTAATAGTAAGCAAATCTTTTAATGTTGTTAATTCTAAATCACCAACATTTTTAAGATATTTTTGATGTTCTTCAGTAAGTTCAACATCATCAAAATTCACAATAAAATTAGTAATTTTTCTTACCAATTCTTGTGCTGTTTTTTGTGATTTTTTATCAATATTGATAACATCAATATTGTTATATTCTGCTATTACCGATAAAGAATTATTTGATTCTGGATTTACATATTCAGTTAATGAAAGTATTTCTCCATCATCTTCTTGGAAAAAATCAACTTTAATAGATTCTGATGAATTTTCTATTTGTTCAATTAAATCTTGTTGATTCAAAATTTGTTCTTCATTTGAATCAATAACATTTTCAATTTCAACATCTTCAATCCATTCTTCAGAATCACCAATATCCCAATTATTCATTTTGTTATATTTTTTGTTATTATAATCCGAAACTATTCATATTCAATACTGGTAATGTTTTATCTTCCAATATTTTATTACCATTAATTTTAAATAATAATTGTCCCAAATAATAATTACCCCCATATAAATTTATGTTGGTTATTTTTAAATTATTATCGGTATTATTAATTAATTGGTATTCATAAATATGAACAATTCTTTTTTGTTTATTTTCTAATATACAAATATTTATCGTATTTTCTGTAATATTTATTTGATAAAAATTTGATTCTTCAAACCTATAATTTATTATATATTCTTGCGTATCTTTTATCAAAATTAAGTTTTTGCCTTTAATTTTTAATGATAAAAATATATTATCGGAATATAAAATATCAATAATATTAGATGAAAATCTTTTAATTAATACAAAATTAAATGATAATAAAATTTTCGAATTAGGATTAATTATGGTGGAAAATTTATTTATTTTTGTTGCATCAATTAAATCATAATTCAATCCAATTTTTCTTTCTTCAACAGTAGAAACATCATACATATTTAGTGGAAATGATAATGAATCTGGATTTATTGTTACAATTTTTAAACGTTTATTATAAAAATTACGTTGATTTTCAGTTTCTTTTAATGATACGTAACTTGTTGAATCAACTAAATGATTATTTAAATTATTCGTAACTTCTTTCTTTTCCTCAATAGTAGTTGTAACTTCTTTATCTGCTGTTATTAAACCATCATCAATAATGTTTTCAAATTTATTATATAAATCTGATATTGATTCTTCATCTAAATTTGGTATTGTATTTATTACTGATGTAATACCTTTCATTAAATCTGTATTTAATAAATCTTTTGATACATTTTCATCTTCTTCATATTTTATTAAATAACATTCCCACCAACCTGTAACACCCATAAATTTTTGTCCCGGTTGTACAGAATTTATTGTATATAATTTATTAAGTATTGGAAGATAAATAAAATCTTTTTGAGATGGAATTTCATTACCAAATATTAATTTAAATAGTAAATCAGGAATATGTATGATAAAATCATCAATCATAGGCATATCCCATTCAGTAAATGTATTCCTATCCGTAGGTAATTCATTATCGGGTGATGAAATAATAATTTTTTTTATTGAAACAACATCTCTTGTTGTAATTGATGAAAGTGTTTCAATTATTTTTTCATGATTTGGTTCCGTTTTAAAATAAATACATTGATGACCAATTCTATTATTTACTGCAACACATTCAGATAACCATCTATCAATTGTTACTTTTTGATTATCATACAAATTCCAACTTGGAAATTTCTTTACAATTTCAACATATTGTTCAATTGTTATTAATTCTTGATTTAATAATGTTTCACCATCATATTTTAAATCATTTAAAATTATTTCAGGAAAATAATCTGAATTATTTTGATTATATTGAGTGAAAATATTATTTGAATCATCAACTAATTTAAATATGAGTTTTATGTGGACGTAAAATTCAACTTGATTTATTCGGGCTAAATCTTTATAATATTCAATTTCTTGTTCAAAATCAGTTATATCTTTTGGTAATGACCAATTTTTATTATCTATCGAATATATTATTCCAATTGAAAACCCATAATTTTTAAAAATATCGAGTTCTAATAAATTTGAATCAAAATCAACAAATTTTTTATTTATGTTTAAAATAGAAGATTCACCCAAAGTTAATTTGGATGAATCTTTATCTAAAAAATCTTGAATATTTTTCATATTATTTTATTGGGAATAAGTACAATAAAAGGCATAATTTTTACCATTTTCTATTACAAAATTATGTGTCCAAGTATATCCAACATTAAAATTAGTAGTTATGTTATCTCTAAATAATTCTTGAGTATTTGGTGCTGTTGGATTTATTGTTGCTGTTACTCCTGAAGTTCCAGTAGTCGTATGTCCAGTAGACTGACCAATAGTATTTCCAGAACTTCCTTCAACTATATATTCCAATTTAACATTATCACCAACTTGAACATTAAAATTAGTCCATTCAGAAATTTCATACGTATATTGATTAATATCCATATTAGCATTAATTGTATTCAATACGGTATTTCCATTTACGGTAATTCTAATTCTCAATTTTGATGCAGTAGGTTGACCATTACTGTTTAAATTGTCCATTCGCCAAAATATTTTTTGCGTGCTACCTGAACTTGGCGTTCCACCAGATAGCACTACACTCCCTTTTTTGAACGAATATATATAAGTACTTTATATGGTTGTAATGCTTTAAATGGTTGTGTTGAACCATTTAAACCTCCAGACCAACCAGTCCAACCAACATTAGGTTCTTTATTAACACCAGCTAATTCATAATCAGCATCTGAATTACCTGCGGTTCTATATGTTGCAATTGCACTATCAGGAACACTTTTAAGTAATGTTCCAGATTTTTCATCATAAGCAGTTCTATGTCTATGTTTTGGAATATTTTTAGCTGAAAGTGTTACATAGGCACTTCCTAATTCGTCACCTAATACGTAAAAATTATTACCAAAAATATTTAAATCTAATTTTTTTTCGCTATCCCAACCAACAGGAACTCTACCTCGCATTGAAATAACTTCTTCCCAATCATCATTTGGTATTGTTCCATCTAATGTACCATTTGTTGGATTACGACCTTCCCATAATATGATGGCACCTTTTGGTAATTGTACTGTATTAGCCATAAAATCATCAACAATTTGTTTCCAAGGTTCAAATACAGATTTATCAACTTTCGAATTTAATTTAGAATAAATATCCGCTATTTGTGTTGTATGTTGATTTATTTGTGTAGTATGATTATTAACAGTATTCCAAACATTATTAATAGCATCATTTACATAACTTAAGGTAGCTTTTGTAGCTAATTCGTTATGAATATTTATTAAATCATTATTGATAATATTAATTTTAGTATTTACTTCTGAAATTAACGTATCAATTTTATTATTTAATTGTTGACTTAATAATGATATTTGAGAATTAATATAATTACTTAAATTTACGTTATTTGTATTATTCCATTCTATTAATGAAGCAATAGTATTATTATCAGCTAATGTAATTATATTATTATTGGCTAATGATGGTAATGAATTATTTTGAAGTGTTAAGGTGCCAATTAAATTATATGGTTTAATATCACCTCTATTATTCGTACCTAAAATTTGCTTATCAGTAAAACCTTTTATTCTTGTTACGTTTGAAAATAAATATGTTAAATCTCCACCTAAATAATTCGCATTACTTGAAACATTTGAATAAAATAAATTATTTGTATCAGTTAAATAACCACCATTAGTCATTCCATTATTTATTGTCGAATTGACAACAATAGAACCTTTGGTAAAAAATCCATTGGAAGTATTTAATTTAGGAATAATAAATGATTCAAAATCTTGTTTAGTCCAAAAATTACTACTAATGTTATTAATCACATTATTAATTACTCTTAATAATTGATTATAATGATATGTTGTAATTAATTGAAAATTATTTTGTGTTATTGTAATTTCTTGTAATCCTACTGTACTATTTAAAAATGTTTCATAATGAACACTAACATTATTTTTAAGTGCACCATTAGAATCTGTTACTAATACTTTATTTAAGTAATTCTTAAATAAAACGTTTGGTGAACTAATAGTTAATTCTGTTGGTAAAATATTAATTTTGTTTGATGTTTTATCACCAATTAACATAGAACCAAAATTAAATGAATTATCAACAGATAATGAATTATTTAATTTTAAATTTGGAATTACATTTGTTTCAAATTCTGATTTTTTCCAATAAAGTCCATCAATATAATTATTATATAAATTATTGATACGTCTAACCAAATAATTATAATAATACGTTGTCAATATTCTTTTGGTAGAAATTCCAGTAGTAATTTCTTGTAATTGACTAAAAGTTGTTGCAGAAAAATTATCAACAATTAATGAGTTTTCAATAATATAATCGGCAATATTACCAAAGTTATCAGTAACTAAAGCTAAATTTTTCTGAGCTGGAAAATTAATTTGACTACCTCTAATTTGAACAGCAGAATCATATAATTCAACACTACCTAAAACTAATGTTTTACGTAAATCAACATTTAAATAACCTTCAGTATCTTTTTGATGTGCAAAGTTACCAGAATTAATTAAATTTGATTTAATACTATTACCAAAAAATAAATTTTGAGATATTTCTAAACTGTCATTAAATTGAACTAATTTATTATATCTCATTCTATCTTTGTGAATTTTCAAAGAAGAATAATCAGATATTAATTTACCAGAATCTGATTTTATTTCTAATTCATCAGCATCATTTTTGAAAATACTACCGAAAGTTTTTAAATTCTGTTTTCCTTTGAAACCAAATAATAATCCATTATTATAAGTATCTTGCAAGAAAATAGCAGTTGGTATATTATTTACTCCCGGAGAATAGTCGCTTGTTATTGTTTGACTACCATTAGTGTTTATGGTATTCATCAATAACTTATAATATTTTGTTAAATTGCCAAATACAATAGTATTATCACCACTTTCAGGAGAAACATTAGTAGATAATCCATAATATTTATGATTTTCAATTGGAATACCGATATTAGATGTAACACCTTGAATAAATGGTGAATAAACTGATGTTGAATTTACTGATGTAGTTATACCAGTATTATTCGTATCTGAATAATTTTTTGCTAATGTTGAATAATTTTCAAAAATATTTTTAATACCAGACTGTAATTGAGGTAAATATGATTGAAATAAATTATTGATAATTGATTGAATTTCATCAGTAATAGAACTATTCAAACTTTTACCAGTATCATAAAATTTATTTTCAGCATAATTATATGATACTAATAATGAATTTGTCAATACAAAAATATCTTTATCAACTAAATTAGGTGTTCCAATAGCATTTAATACTTTTGTTTTTCCTGTGTTGTCGGATAATTTTGAATTTAAAAATACAATATCAATTTGATTTGATAATGTTATTTCAGTTGGAAATTGTAAATTAAATTTTACAAAATCAACAAAAAATATTTTACTACCTCTTTCCCCTTTAGGACCCGGAAGTCCATCATCACCTTCATCGCCCGGAATACCTTTAAATAAGGGTGAATTTTGAACAACCGCGAAATTTCTATTTACAGCATCAATAAATTGTTGTAAATTTTGGTATTCAATTTTTTCTAATGTTCCTAAATTTAAATCCATAATTGGGTTTATTTTCTTTTCCAAATTAATAAATAATTACCATTTGGTTGATAATTATTTATATCAATTATTACTTGTTTATTAATATTATCATATTCAAAATTGACTTTTTTATTATCTTTATCTTGTATTTCTGATAAGTAATAAAAGTTATTTAAAAGCCAATTAATTCCAGTATTATATATGTATTCATCTAAATTATAATTAAATTTCGATATATATTTTTTGTTTTTATCTGGAAATAAATTACTAAATAATAATTGTTCTAAAATATATTGATTAATTAATATTTCATTATTATTTGTTTTAAATAAGTCAAATATATTATACTTATTTTGTTTCGAATTTTTTATTGTTGTTGTAATATCATCATTTTTAATAAATAATGATGAAATAACATTACCTTCTATTTCGTCCCATAAACCAATTGCATTAATATCATAATTAGTTATTTGTGAAACTATATCATTTTGATTTGTTGTTTCTTCAATTAATTTCGTATGATAATTATTTAAACCAATTTTGTTTCCAATATTAAAGAAACTTGAAGATATTTGATCTGTTTTAATATTACCATAATTTTTATCAAATATGTTAATAATTTGATTTTCATTATGTTTTAAAACTTGAAATTCTGATAAATTTTTAACTTCATCAATAATTGGAATATTTGGTCCAGAATATCTATTAATCTTACAGACTTTTGTTTTTATTGTATTATCAATATCTTTTATATTCCAAATAACAACGTTAAAATCGTTCGGAACCACCTGCAGTTTAACATATTCATTCGAATTCTTAATAAGTATACTATTAAAATTTGAATATTCGTATAAATTCGATAATAAAAGTTCATTTATTATTTTAATTGTTTGAGTTTCAGTATTATGTTTAAATCGTAAATCAGTTGCAACAATATTTTTTATTAGATACCATAACTGATTTCTATCAAACAATGTTATAACTTGATAATTCGAAGTGTTATCTAAATCAAATTTTATATTATTCCATTCAGTTAAATCACCTGAAAATTCAGGAAAATAAAATATTGAATCATTTATTATTTTTTCACCATTTAAGTTATATTCTATTTTACGTATTTTTTCAATATAATTTTTCTTGAATGAAAATTCTTTTTTGGAATTTAAAATTTTAAATATTTTTTGATCATTACCAGAATAAAATGTAATATTTGTTATGTCATCATTTGAATCTGTAATATTTGAATCATTAATTTGAATAAAATTTGGATTATTATGAAAATCAATATCATTTGTTAATTGATATAATTTATTTTCATCTAAATTTTCATATTCATTAATTAATAATTTTTTCGTATCAAAAAATTTAATTATAATATCTTCACACCAAACGTATTCATCACCAACATATTGAATTCCAACTAATTTAACCGACATAGATTGATATGTAATTCCTTGATATTTTGAATAAACATAAAAAACTATATCACCATCTTGTGGAAATAAATCTTTTAATGATGATGTGTTTACAATTGTGCTTCGTTTAATACAAATATACCATTTACCATTATGCTGTATTCTCCAATTATTATTTGGTACTACATTTCCATTAAACATTACAGGAATTGTAGTATCAGAAATTAATAAACCACCTGATTTAAATGTTGTAACTAAATTTGATTTAGTATTATATGATTGTCTAACAGTATATAAAAATGATAAATCAATAAATGGTTTGTTTGATAATTTGCCACCTCTGAGTAAATCAATAAAATCCAAATATTTATTAATAACTAAATATATTGTTTTATTTGTATTATCTACTTCAAAATTATATGAACTAATATCAAATGTATCATCATCGGTTATATTATCTTCAGGAATATTATTAAAATCTAAATAAACTGAAAATAAATAATTATCGTATTTTCTTGGTAATGTGTATTTAACACCTAAAAAAATTGTTTCACAATGTGTTCCAGTATCAACTAATCTAGATGTTAATTTTGGTTTATCTGTAAAATAACGTAATGAACTTAAATGATATTCTTTTTTATTTAAATAATCTGGTGTTTCAGATTTTATCAAAAACCAATGAAATCTTATTTTATCTAAATCTTCTTGTTCAAATACAACATTACTATTCGTATCGTAAAAATCTAAATCGAAATTAAATAAATTTGGAGTAATAAATGATGTAAAACCATAACTACCAAATTTCATATTTAAAACTTGTGTATTATTTACATTTGGATATGAATTGTATAAAATATCAGATGCTTCAAAATTATTTGTAAATTGTTTATTATCGTAAAATTTAAATTTACTGAATGAACTTAATGCTAATTGAAATTCTGGTGAATCAAATTTAGTTTCTAATTCTGAAATATATTCATCTTTATTGAATTGTTCATTACTTTCAATGATTTTATCTTCATTTATGTAATTTAAAAATGGTATTGGATTGTGATAAAACAATTTGGTTTCTAATTCATTATATATTTGAATTAACAAATTATCATTTCTATATGTTAATATATTTTCATCATTTGTGTTTAAATTACATACCAATAAACCATTGTAAATAAAAAATTCATTAATTTTATAATATTGTTCATAATTATTGAATTTTAAATATTCACCGCTTATATTCGAAATATTATTTGTTTCAAAAATATCATTTAAAATAATATCAAAATCACCAATTTCTTTAAAATATAATTTTGTTGGTTCCTCTAATGAATTATTAAATTTTGGATTTAAATCAGTATTAAAAATATCGATAAATTGATATTGATTTAATTGTTCGGAAGATTTGATTACTAAATTTTTAACATTAGAATTTATTTCAAATATTAAAACATTTTGTAAATTACTCAAATAACAATTAATTTGATTTTCCGATATTTTCGTAATATTTTTAGATACTTCAATTAAAGTTTCACGAAAACTATTTTTAATATCTTTTTGAGTAACAATATATTCAAAATAAATATTATCAAATTCATCATAAATTTTAATTGAATCACCATCAAAAAGATAATTAAATTTTAATCTTGCTAATGGTAATTTATTTTGAGTATCTAAACTATTAACATTAAATAAAAGATTTTTATATAATGATGTATTATTGGTCCAAGTTTGTACTTGTCTTATATTATAATTAACATCTTTATTTTCAACAGTAAAAATACCTAATTTATTTTCTGATTTTAATTTTGTAAATTCTGAAGAATTAATTTGATTTTCAAATGAATAAAAACCATAATAATTACCAAATAAATTATTTGGATTAATATCGTCATTAAATTCAAATTCAATATTAATAAATCTTGGGAAAATAATATTATTTTGATTAAAAAGATTCAGAATATAATTATTTACCGCACCAAAATATGTTTGATTTGAAGCGTAATTTAATAATGAAATTTCTTTACGAGTATAAGTTGTTTTTAAATAATCATACCCATATAGAATTATTTTATGATTTTGAAAATCTGAATAAAATGGATAACGATACTGATTTAATTCAAAAATTTCATTAAAAATTCTATGTAAACCAACATCTTTTAATTTAATAATTTTTTTGAGTGATGATATATTACCAATATTAATATCATCATTCAAATCATTATAATCATTTTTATTTCCATAACCAATATTATTTATGATAAAATAATCTGGTATTAAATTATCTTTACCAATATATATTGGTGCATGATAAGATAATTGAGTAGATTTTGAAAATCCACCATATCTTAATTTAGAATAATTACTGATAGATGATTTAACACGTAAGAAATTAGCTAATTGAGGTAAAAATTTTTGAGATTTATTTATCAATACTTGTTTGTTATTATAATCATCAAAATATAAATCACCATTTTGTTTAACAACAATTTTATATTGACCAGAAATTTTTAAGGGAGCTAAATTAAGAGCTCCCGTTTTAGTTTCAAAAATATTAGTATCTTCTGTATACATTTTCATTAAATTAATGTATTCGGAGTATTATTGTTAAATGAACCTACAACCGATGAAATATTTAAACTTTCAATTGGTGTAATTTTTGCTTTTAATTTTGAAGTAACATTAATATCAAAACTAAATAACTCATTATTTATCATTAAATCCATACCGATTTTTTTACTATAAATAATATCATCATTTATTGTTAATTCTTTATCACCATTAATATTACCAAGTCTATCAATCATTCTATATTCATAAACAAATGGTATTAGTATTTCCGTATCTTTTGGAATTATCAATGTTGAAACCGTACTATTACCAACAACTTTTATATTTTCTGGATTTGTAATAATAGGATATAAAAATGCTCCACATGAATTTTTACCAACAGTAAAAATATCGTTATCTTTAAATCCAAGATACGGTGCATTTAATTCATCAACTTCATCTTGAAAATTAAGTGCTTTTAAATTTTCAGTATATTTCGTAACTCTTTTGAATTCATTGATTAATTTTGGAATATCATTTGCTTCATAAAATGGATGTTCCTTAGTAAATACAATAAAGTTATTTTTTGCTGAATTATTTAATGCACAAGTTTTAATAGCACCATCTTCCAAATAAATAATATTTTTCTTTTCTTCAATTGTTATTGAATTATTAATATCTGTTAAATCTGGTTTTGTTGGTGTATTATTTAAACGAGATTTAATTAATTTAAATGCTTCGGTTGTATCTTGTCGTGTAATATCAACATTTCTAAAATAAATAATTTGTTTAGATTGTTGTTTTAAATTATCAGTACCTAAAATAACTGGAACATTATAATATAATGGATATGATGAATTTAAATCTACAGTTCCCGGAACATAAGTTTTTAATTCAATCGGTAATGTTGAATTGTTTCGTAATTTAATAAATCCTTTTTTACGAATGATACTACCAAATTTTGTACTGTCAACTAAACTAAACGTATCTGAATAATTTCCACCATTTAATTCAAGTGTTGTATTATTTAATACTGTGTATTCTTCGTTATTAAAATCAATAACAGATACAGATAAAGTATCAACCAAATCTTTCTTCATTATAATATCCATATCTGAACGTAATGTTCTTAAAAATACGTTTAATGGTATATTTTTCATTTCAGAAGTAAAGAAACCTGATGTAATATTTTCAGCTTTATGATAAAATAATTTTTCAGCTTCTTGTACTTGGTCGCCAATATGTGTTATGATTCCTTCTTGTCTTAATAAGTTTGTTAATTCAGCAATTGAAAGGTCATCACTATTTTGCTCAACTAATGTAAATAAAGAATCATCAATTAAATTTTGTGGAAAATCATATCTAATAATATTAGACCAATCTGAAGTCATTGGTGATATTGGATAACCTGCTTCTGAAATAGCTCTAACCTTTACTTCAATAGATTCACCTTCATTTATTGTAATAGCAACTTGATTAATATTAATATCATCAACAGAATCTAATTTAGGATTTTCCCAACCAAAAGTACCATCAATATTTTCAACTTTTGTTAATTTTTTTGAATATAAAATATTCCAAGGTGAAACAGCAACAGAAATTTCATTATTTTTTGAGTCATACATTTTCATAACAGTAGAATCTGTTACGTCAATATTTTTACTTAAATAACGATATTGAATTTCATAACCAATAATATATTGTGGTTTTGTTGATGGTGAAATAATTGGTTTCATTAATTCCCAAAAACCAATTAATTTATATTTAGGTTTAACATTTTTTAAACCAGCTTTAATAGCATTATCATTTAAATCTCTTGTAATATTTAATAAGTTTTGAGATAATGAGTTAATATCATTTTGTAATGCTGTTATTTTTTCTTGTCTGAATTTTTTCTCTTCAAAAGTTTTATATTTGACAGTATCAATTTCATTTTGAATAGTTGATATTTCACCTTTTTTATATTCAATTGTATTTTTGATACTTTCTTTTTGTTCATTATTTTTCTGAAGTTCTATGGCAGATTTAGACGTTGTTAAATGTCTATTTACTTGAACAATGTTAAAATTTTGTTCCAATAATACTGGTGCTTTTGGTTTAATACCAAGAGAATACGGTATTGTTGTATCTTTAATTAAGGATACTAAATAATCAGAAAAATTTGTTACATATTTACTGAAGAAAACATCTAAAGACATTGTTTGGTCTTCATATGTAATTTGGTAAGTTGATGTATCAAGTTTAATACCTTCAGATGGAAAACCAATATTTAATTGATTTTCAGTTCTTAAAAATATTACTAATTTTTTATTTGGTTTAATTGGAACACCAACAGTAATTTCATCATCAATAGTTGATTTAACTTCTTGATTATATGATAATTGATTGATTCCAACTTTTGGAACTGAAACACCTTTAATTCTTGATACAACTACTGTTTTTGTATTTAAATCAATTTCATCAATTTTGTATAACGCAGTTCCATCTTTATCAGCTAAAAGATTTCCAACCTTTAAATTTAAAGTATCTGATATATTATTAATTGATGAATAAGTTGTTTTATCAAGAATTAATTTGAATTGATTTAAATTATTTGGATTATCTTTAACATCAAGAATTGTAAATTTACCATTAAATTTTATATATTCTTTTTCAGCATCTAATGTTAATTCATTTTCTGAATGTAATGTAACTTTACCAGTTTCAATAAGGTATTTTAATTCGATAATTGTTATGTTTTCTTTTATGGCATTAAAACCTTCATCAATGTCATACATTAAACAATTTACCTTATTAAATGAATTATTACCAATATTGATATTAATTGGTAATTTTACATTTGGGAATAAAAAATTTTGAATAGTAGAATTTTTATCTACTATTAAATTATTTGGATTTATTGAAAATGTATCGTAATAATAAGCATTAATAAATGTTGTTTTGGTAATTTGTGATAAACTACCATCAGCATTTACTATTGTAGAAATATTATCAGAATTTAAAAGTGACTTGAAATTATTATCAATTCTTTGTAATTCAGTTAAAATATTTTGAAACGATTTTATTTCATATTCTGAAACAATACCATTTTTATCTTTTAATTTAACTGTCACATTTGAATTGGAAGTATTACTTGCTTCCTGAAAAGCAATTAATAAATTACAAATATTTTCGAAATTCCATTCAATGTTATTAAGTATTTTTTCTACTGATGTTTTCATGTATAATTATATCTTTTTATCTTTGAGAAATAATATCTCCAGTTCCATTCATTGCTCTTATTTTTTCTTCAATATTTTCAGCATCTTCAATATTGTTACAAATTTCATCAACATTTAATGTTGCACCTCCCGGAAGTGGTATAGTATGCGAACCAATAATTCTTTTTAATTCACGTTTTACGTTAGCAATAACGTATCTTTCAAAATAATTATCTTCATATAATGTTGCAATATCATTACAAACAGAACATTCCAAAATTAATGTTTCTGCTTCTGGTATTTTTTTGAATGATAATGTATGAGTATACATATTAAATCTGAAAGATACTGTATTTTTAAACATTTGACTTAATGCCGATAACTCAACCATTTTAACAGCATTTTCAATCAAAAATAAATTATTATCAATACCAGAACCATTAACAGCAATATAACCACCAGATATTGTTGATTGCATATCAAATACGTTGAAATCATCAGCCTTTTGAAAATATGGTATTGCTTCACGTATTTTAAGAATAACTTTAATTCTTGGGTTAATTATGATTGAATTACTATTAAAAGTATTATATTTTGCTACTTTAATTATATCTGATTTTTTAATAGCATAAAATGAATGATGCAATGCTAAAGGGTACCATTGATAAAAAAATTTAGCAGATGATTTGATAACATCTATAATTAAATTTGTCGGTACCGTATATGGTATTTGTCCATATCCTGTTATTTTATTTTGAACAAGATTTATGAAATTTATGTCTTGTTCATTAACAGAATATGGATTAAAATTTTTATTCGATAATGTATCGTTACTTTGATTTCCTAATATTTTCATTATTAATATTATTGATTTTTAACGTATCGATTGGTTTTGGTTCAAATTTATAAACATCATAAATTTTAGCTATGTTATTTTTAAGTTCCAATTCTAAAACACCTAATTTAGTATTGTAATCATGATACATATCAACATAAACTTGATTATACTGTTTCGATATGTTCGTATTAAATTTATATGTATAATATGTTTCCACATTATCTATAATAATATAAAATAATAATAAACTTAATACATAATTTGAAGATTTTGGGTAATTAACAAATAATTTATTTTTAGTTCTCAAATATCTTTTAAATATAATTGTGATTAAACTAATAAAAATTATTATTTTGATGTAAATACTAACCAAAACAATAGTACTATAAATTATTTCAAGTTTTGTGTTTAATATAAAATCCATATTATTTTAATTCTTTTTTTGTTCCATTAGGAAATGTTATTATATATACCCATTTTTCTTTTCTAAATAAATTTCCTTTTTTATAAATACTATCGATTTTAAACACTTCATCATTTATTAAAATTTCATTTTCTTTTAAATCCGAATCTCCGCTATTAAGTAAATTTTGTTTGTTATAATTATTTTTCTCTTTTAATTTTTGTAATATCAATGTTAAATTTTTGTGTATATCTTTTTTAACAATCTGTATTTGATATTGCTGTTTTTTAAATTCTTCTTCTTGTCGTTTTAATTCCGCTAATTTTTTCTCTGAATCTAAATTTAATTTTTCAGTAATAACTAACAAACTATCTGAAGTTTTTTTATAATCAATATCTTTTTGTGATATTAGTTCTTCGGGATTTAACGGTGTGTTTGCTTTCCTATCTTGATTTTGAGCATTAAAACATACTAATAATGGGAATAAAAATAATGGTATCTTTTTCATATGAATATATTTTTTATAAATAAAAAAGATATTCAAATCAAATTTATTTTAACTTGGTTTGAATATCTTTTATTTCGTTATTAAATTTTTCCAATTGTTTAAGTTCTGAATTATTTTTTTCAATTACTGTTTGAATTTTTTCAGTCTTAGTAGAGATTTGTTGATTAAGCGAATTTGAAAATTCAAACGCTTGTCTTGCTCTTTGATAACCGATACTATCACATTGTGAATAAACATTATTATAACGTTTTTCCCAATAATCTGAATTTTTTTCTTCCTTATCCAATTTAACTTCTAATTTAACAATTTCTTTTTCCTTATCGGTAATTGTATTAGATTTATTAATTAATATAAATGATATGAAAATTGAACTAACAACCAAAATAGCTAAAGAAAAACCAACCAACATAGCAAAAGTTAATGATAAACTTTTTACACCACCTTGTTTAGTATTACCTTCAGAATCATATAATTTATTTTCAATATAATCTGAAAGTTTTTTTAAATAGTTTGTAGTCTTTTCAACAGTCTTACCAATTTCTTGTGGATTTAATTTTTCTAAATTGGAATTCATTTTATTTATTTTAAGGTAATACTGTTATTAATCTGGTATTTGATATTTTCGAATATAGAAATCTTTTGCAAATAAAGTCAATATTTTATTGGTAAACCAATTCTTAAATTTCAAATTATTATTTTCTATATTATTTGAAATTTGTTCTCTCCATTTATTTCTTTCAGCATCTGCAAATTTTTGTGCTTGATAAATATTTAATTTAAAATGATTTATCTGATTAAGTTTATCAACATAAAGAAAATCATGTATTAAATCACCAATTAAAGCTGAATCAAATGGTGCAAATAATGACCAAGCCCAACTAGGTATTGACATTAAATCTGTGACAAAACCTTTTGGAATTGTAATTATTTGACCATCACTTAAATGACATTTAATATCATCTAAGACAACAAAACTTCGTTTATTTATTTTGATGTCTTGTTTTAAATATTTATCAATATTTTCTTTAGTATATGGAATCAATCCAAGTGGAAGAATATTGGAATATGTTTCTTTTTTGAAATAATCATAATAAATCATATCTATATAGTTTATTAAAAATTTATTAAATTAATGCTTAGTTTTATCAAATTATTATATTTCTTCAATTTCCAATAAAGTATTTTTAAGTAGACTTATTTCAGTTAGATTATTGGAATTACCAATTGTTAAATTAAATATTCCGTTTTGAGTACATTCAAAAATTAATTCAGTTTGAAATGATAATATAGTATTTAATGGTATATCTGTATTATTAGTATATGTACTACCAACAATTTCAGTACTTCCAACATTATTTATATTTGTTTGTGGTATTCCAAATGAATTAAAAAATATTCCATTCAACAATCCAGTAGCATTGTTTGTTAAAACAAAACCGAAATTAACAGTTGTTTGATTTGTTGTAAAATTACCATATTTACCTAAAATTTTAATTTTATATAATTTACCTGAAACAACATTAACACTTAATTGCGGAACAATTACTTTTGATTGTGATGTTGTTTTAAAATCATTGGTTAATTTTTTTCTTTGTATTTTAGGTAGGTCTTTTAATAATTCAGATTTTGATAATGTTCCAACTTCACCTAAATTATTAACACCAAGTAATTTATTAAAAGTAATATCAATATCTTTATTTGGAAGATAAAATGGATTAATGATGAACTTACCATTAATAGTAAGATATTTATCATTAATATCAAATGAACCATATAATAATGGTTTGATAGTTTCTGTACCTCCAATAAAAACATTTGACGAATAATGATTTAATATAAATACATTATTTTTTTGAACAGAATAAGTATTCAAATAATTTTCAGCATAATTACCAAAAATTAAATTATTACCATAATTTGTAATAGTTTTTTCAATTTCAGAATTATTACCAAAAATTATATTATTTTCACCATTATTCCTAAAATTATTATTATTACCAAAAATTAAATTATTTGATGTTGCTGATTCAATATTATTGTTATTACCAAAAATTATATTATTTTGTGATAAATTTGTAGATATTCCATTATTTGAACCGAAAATTAAATTCCAAGCACAAAATCCATTTGAATTTTCAAAGTTTTTATTTCCAATTATTAAACTTTCTGCAAAATTATCATCATCTATTTTATTTTGATTTCCAATTAATATTAAATTACTTGGTAATATATTATTAACAAAATTATTATTACCTAAGTTAATTGTATTATTTGGATTATTCGCAATTAAATTGTTACTTAAATTAATATAACTATTTGATAATTTAATAGTTCCAAATTTATAAGAATTTATATTAACATCATAATATAATTCGGAACCATTTATATTAATACTATTTGATGTATTATTACCAAATCGTAAAATAGTATCGATATTAAAATTAGTAAACGGATATTTAGTAATTTTTTTGGTTGAATTTTGTTCAAATAATAAAGAATCAACATTTTTATCAATATTATCTGTTACATATGTATCATCGGATAATACTAAAGGAGCAACAAATTTAAAAAAATGTTGAGTATTTCCGAATCCCAAATTTTTAATAAAAATATTGTTTTCTATTTTACTAATAGTTGGTAATGCAATTTTTCCAGTATAATTAGATTCAGTTACAAAATCATATGTACCACCAATAAACATATTATTATTAAAGGCTATGGTTTGATTTTGTATTTCAATATCATTTCCAATAACAATATTTGACATACTTGGATTGGAAATGTTAATATTATTACCAAAATAAATATCATTATTAGATTTGACAATTACTTCTTGATTACCAAAATTAGTACCAAATATAATACTATTATTAACATTTCCATCTGTTGGAATATTTCTATTGGTAAAAAATAAACTATTTAATTTTGAATATAATAAATTACCATCTAAATTTAATGGAATATCAGTTCCATTATTGAAATTTAATATATCATTTAAACCAAGGTCAATATTATTATCTAAAATTGGTAAATAATTTATTGTTCTTAAATCTAAATTAGCTGGTTTATTTATTTGGAAATATTGATTTAATGATTTATTATATAAATAAACATCTGGAATATTTTTATTTTCGCCATTTATTTGTTGTTCATTTTTTATATAATAAAAAGCAAAATCATCATTACTTGGGATTACAGGTAATGATGATTCAAAATAAAAACCTATTTTTTTATTTGCCATTAGAAAATTTTATTTTAAAGTGTTCCCACAAATTTTTCAAAAGAATTAGGTGCTAAACCATATGGTGGGTCTACTTGATTTATTAATAATGATGTAATATCTACTACTTCTTTTAATTTACGATAAATTAATGTCATATCGCAAAAATCCACATTTGCAGAAATAAACATTTGTGAAAAATTTTCATCCGTATATGTTTTAACATAATTATCATTAATAATTTCTTTATAGATAATATTATTATTATCGTCATAAATTATTACCCAGTCACGTAAAATAATTCTATTTGTTAATAAATATACGTCAACAATTTCAATAAGAATTTTACCCATACCCATAGAACGAGTAGGATAAATAGCTTCTTTTGTAATAGCTCTGTAATTTAAAATCGATGAAACTGAAGATGTTTCAGTTTGTTCCTTTGTGATAATTTCTTCAGACATTTATTATTATTTTTATTATTTATTATCAGATATTTTTTCTAATTTTTCTTCTAATTTTTCTTCTACTTTTTGTTCTAAAGTATTATTTGAAATTGATTTATCACCATCTTTTGTTAAAATATAACCTATTGAAATTAATAATATTTTCCTCTACTTTTTTCGAAGCGCTTACTGATTGAATCTCTGAATTGATTACTAAATTTGCCATTTTTGTTTTTATTTAAATTGTTTTTATATATTAAATGAATAATTTTTAAAAAATTGGTATTTTATTTTGGTCCAATATTTGATCTAATAGATCCTTTAATTGTTGCCACTACCTTATTTGAGTCTTTTAATAATTTACTATTATCAAAATTTTTTATAATTGAAGTATATCTTAATAATTGGTCATTATAATAAAATACAATTGTTATGGTTTTATAATTTGTTAAACATCTATATTTTTTATATGTATATCCTGGAACTGACTGATTTCCAAGAAATACTGATTTTAAAGGTTTATCTATTGTACCAATAAAATTTTCATCTATTATTTCTGTTTGATTATTTCTATTTGGT
>JACCDZ010319169.1_pt1 | contig 24363 bp, 20 predicted proteins | sample 7449551 | NCBI WGS metagenome assembly JACCDZ01 (sample SAMN15323452, study PRJNA562643) | freshwater metagenome | isolation source: river surface water | place: USA:Blue River Watershed | collected 2017-08-18 | reverse complement strand
GAAAAATGTTTCGAATCTTTTATTTAGCTTTTCATATCCATGTTCGACTATTTCTCTTTTGGTTTTATTTGTTAAATCATTGCTTAAAAAATATTCATAAAAATCATTTTTATTCTCATCATCTAACCAATAATCCTGAAAAAATAAACCAAAATCATCGATGTCCTTTATAGCTTGATGGGGATAATACTCGATGCAAACAAATCTAGTAAGTTGCCATGATAACTCGGATAAAAAAATGCGTCTATAAAATTCAGGTTTTGTTTCTTTGAAGCGTTGATCAAATTCTATTAACTGCGTACGCATTTCATGCTCACAATTTAAAATTTTAGATACTTTTATAAGGTTAGCCGTGATTTTTAAATCGTTCCTTCCGAAACCTAAAAAATCTAATACCGTTTTCATGTTTGTTTTATCCATATTTATATTTATTGAATATAAATATCTTAAATACAAATTAAAGGGTTAAATATGTTAATACACTTAAAATTACCACTAATTGAATTGAATAATATGAAATTCGATGATGATACTTATTTCTACAATGATTATAAATTAAATGCTTGGAGAGGAGATATTCAAAAACTTAACCGATCAATTGCAAGTTTGGGTTCTGTTTTTTTTCAAGATGAAATCACTATTACTCCCGATCTAGTTATTCAAGCAGGACTTGATGTTGAATATGTTACTATGGAATTTGCTAATCTTTTATTTTCAAATCTCGAAAAAGCAGCAGCATTGCAAAAATATTATGATGCTAAATTCAATGAAATAGAAGTGGTATGGGAAGGCCAAAATCAAGAATCACTTCTTAAAATTGATAATATTGAGTTTTCCGTTTTTTATGAATCTGAATTTATAGATTTGGCTGTAGAATCTTATCAAGGTTATATTGATGATGTAAGTCTTCAAGATACAATTGGTTCGTTTGATAATTTAATAAATTTTGATTCATATTTTAATATTGATGAACTTTGGAATAAAGTAATAGCTTTAGATGAAGTTTCAAATATGGATTTATCAGAAGCACCCGATGACCGATTTGAAGCAATATATTGGATTTCAACAAAATTAGATGACTCCTCTGAAATTTGGGAAATTCTAAATGATATATTTTTGTTTAGTAAATATGCTGAAGAATCTATGCAAACCATTGAAGATGCTAAAGAATATTTAGATGGTTTATTAGGTGACATTATTTTTGATGAGACTATATCTGTAAATGGTTGGAAACCAGTTCGTATTATTATAGTTCAGAAATTTTAAAATTCCTGACCAAATTTTGGTAGGGTTAATGGATATACTCTGAACCTATCTAATCCTAAATGGTCAGGATGTAAAAATATAGTTGATGTTATAGTTATTAGTTTAAATAATATCCTTAAATCTCTATATTTTTTTGAATAGATGTTCAATAAATATCCAAGAGTAGTTAATAACCGATACATGTCCATTTTTTTTGGATTGTAAATATCTACCAACTCTTCTATAAACCAACTGTATTCTTCAACATAATCAGTATACACATAAACCCATTCAGGATCTTTTTCTTCTTTTAACATATTTTTTTTATATGATATACTTAAACCATTTTTATTCCACGCTTGGATTTCATTTATATCTAAATATATCTCATTTTGTATATCTTCTAATAGATCATCTATTTGTTCAAAATATTTTTTATTTTTTTTATCATCTTGAACTTGTGCTAAAACTTGTCCCATAATGGTATTTTTGTGCATTATCACTATTGGTTCTCCTAGAAACTTTAAAGTATTTATTATATGATACTTAGTTTTTTTAAAAAATAGTTATAAATACTTTTAATTAAAACAAAAATAAGGTTACATTTAATGACTTCAGAAGAATTTTTAACAGCATGTAAATTAAAAAATGATAAGGGTTTTAGCGATATTGAAACATTTATAAAAAATAAAGGTAAGTTTAAAATTATTAAAGATCCTAAAGGTGCTTCACCTTTACATATAGCCGTTAGAGAGAGAAATATTAAAATAGTTCAATTGTTTATTGATAATGGTATGAACCCTTTAATTAAAGATAAAACACAATTGGAAAAAACTCCTGTTGCTGATGCTATTATAAAAGGTTATGTTGATGTTGTTATGATTTTATTAAATTCCAAATTTATTAAACCTTTAAAAACAAAAAAAAGATTTAATGAATTTTCAGCTTTAGGGAATTCATCATTATCTCTAGATGATTACAAATCAATTCTTCAAAAATTATTAGATGTTGGTTTAGATGCTGAAGAATTAGATAATAAGGATGAAACTATTTTACTTAAAGCTATTAAAGATAATGATATTGGTAGAGTAAATGTATGTCTTGATTTGGGTTTAGATATTAATAACTCTAATCGATTGCCTTTGAAATACGCTTTGTTTAGAAAACCTGGCGATAATGCTGAAAACAATGATATAATTAAATTCCTATTATCTAAAAATGCTAAAATTGTGATTAATTCTGAAAATTCTTGGAGTACTTTTAATGCATTACACACTGCCCACATCAGGGATAATATTGAAATTTTTGCGTTTCTTATTGAAGAATTCAATGCCCTTGATACTTTAGATGATGAAACTCTTGATGAAATTATAAATCATAAAGAAATTGAATTTTTAAAATTTCTTTGGAAAATACCAAGAGTACATGATTTTATTTTAAAAAATAATTTAGAAAAAGCATTCCCTGATACTGTTCGTAATGTTTTTATTTTTTAAATAAATTTGGTAAAATCGTTTTAAAATATGTTTTTAACTCTGCAGCTTTAGCTTTTTGATTATATACCAATGGACTTGGATGGTAGGCATGTGTTACTATAGTATCAAACCCATAAATATTTATTTTTTTCCAAGTATTACGTTCTAAATCCTTTACTTCATTATATAAATCAGGTATAAATTTAACAGCAGTCTTTGCACTGCCTCCCAATATTAAAATAACCGATGGTTTAACCATAACTAATTCTTGTTCTAACAACATAGATCCAATTCTTAATTCATCTTTAGTAGGTGTTCTATTTTTTCTACCATTAAATCCATTACTAAATGTTCTAAATGGTAATGCATTGGTTATTAAAAAATCAGTGCTTCTATCCAACCCACTTTGTTCTATTAAATATCTTAAATTCTTTCCTGCCGGTCCACAAAAGGGTTCTCCTCTTTCCACTTCTTCACCGCCAGGAGCTTCACCGATAATCATTATAGGGTTTGGTTTTTTAATTGAAATATAGGGATCTCTTACATCTGTTGGATCCACCATTTCTCCTAGATTCTCAGCAATAGTTTCCCATCTCTTATTATAAAATTCTGTCAACGTCATTTTTTTATCTCTTTTTTATAATTTATTTTACAATTCTGATATAAATAAAACAAAGTTTGATAAAGTCAAATAAAAATTAAAGTTAAGGAGTTAATTATGAGATTAATGGAAATCTTAAAAGAAGCGCAAGCTATTGAAAAAAATATGGTTTTAACAGAGGCTAATAAAGAATCTATAAAGAAAAAATATAATGATGCTAAATCTCAAGCATTTAAAATGATCAGAAAAGCTGATAAACCTATTACTAAATCTAAAGCAGTTGCGGCAGTTAAGGATTTAGATACTACAACTACAGAAATTAGAAATGAAATTGTTGCAGCATTTATGAAAGGTGGTAGTGAAGGTCTAACTGCTATGAAACAGATTTTTAATGATACTAAAAAATCAAAAGAAGCTATTGATTATATGATTCTATTAAAAGCTGCACATGGTGGAGAGAAAAAAATGTTTGCTGCTGCAGGAAATAAAAAATCATTCTTGCAAAAAGTATATGCTTTAATAGATGATATTTCTGATATTAAATTAGCAGTAGAAGAGGTTGATGAAAAATAGAAATATTTTTCATCATATTTTTAAAGGTTGGATTTATTCCAACCTTTTTTTATGACATTAATCTAACTAAATGTTATATTTGAATCATCATTTTTAGTTTGGGATATTTCGTTTTTTTCCAACCATTCTTCGAAACCCATTTGAACGCGTGTAAAAAATTTTTCAGCCTTGTTTTGGGTTTCACCCACATAAATAATTTCAGTTGATTCATCTTTTTTAACAGCATATATTCTTTCAAAATATATTTTAAAATACTGTAAATTTTCATAAAACTCATCAGGATAAATTATTGGTTTTTCTTTATTAGGAATCACCATTATTATTCCGAATATTATTATTACAATCCCCCCTAATAAAATTAATAGTCCCATTTATGTTCTCCCTATAATATTAATATGGATTGCAGATTTTACTCTACAATCTCTTTTTGTTTTTTAGTTTTCATTTCATTTTTAACTTGTTCTAATTCTTCTTGTGTTGTATATTTTAAAGTGATTTCACCATCTTTTGTTGCATCTACTTTTACTCTACCACCATGATTTAATGAGCCCACCACAATTTCTTTAGCTACAGGTTTTTTAATAAGGTCTTGTATAACTCTTTTCATTGGTCTTGCTCCCATTGCTGGATCAAATCCTTTTTTAGCCATAATTTCTTTTGCCGCTTTTGTTACTGTAATTTGTACACCTTTTACTTTAAGTTGATCTCTCACCTCATTAAGTATCTTTTCAGCAACTTTAATTATTTGCGTTTCATCTAATGAATTGAATGTTATAATACCATCTAATCTATTTCTAAATTCTGGACTAAATATTTTTTCAATTTCCGAATTTGCTTTAGATTTTGATGCATCACCACCAAACCCTACAGTTTTACTAATTTTTGTACCTGCATTAGTTGTAAATAATATAAGTACATTTCTAAAATCTGCTTTTGTTCCATCAGATGCAGATAATTCAGCTTCCTCCAATATCTGTAAAAATATATTTTGAATTTTTGAATGTGCTTTTTCAAACTCATCTAATAACAAAATACAATGTGGATGTTTTTTAATATCATTTATTAATCTTCCACCTTCTTCATATCCAACATACCCTTGTGAACTTCCAATCAATTTATTAATAGAAATTTCATCATTTAGTTCAGAACAATCATATCTGATCATTTTTAAATGACCTAATTGTTCTGATAACTGTCTTGCTAATTCAGTTTTACCTACACCAGAAGGTCCTGCTAATAAAAATGCTCCATGTGGTTTCCCTGGTTCATTTAATCCTGCTCGACTCATCATTATTTTATCAGTAATTTCTTCAATTGCATGATCTTGTCCATAAAGTTTAGCTTTTATATTAATAGTTAGATTCGATAAACCTAATTTATCATCACCTTCTTCAATCGTAACTGGAACTCTAGCTTTTTTAGAAATTAAATCAACTATATCTTTCTCTTTAACAGCAACTCTTTCATCTGTTTGATTTTTAAGTTTAATAACAGATCCAACTTCATCAACAATGTCTATGGCTTTATCAGGAAAATGATTATCAACCATGTGTTTCCCAGTTAACGAAACAATTTGCCTTAATATTTTATCTGTGTACGACACATTATGATATTCTTCAAATGTTTGTTTTAATCCTTTTAGTATCTCGAATGTTGTTTCTTCATCAGGTTCTAATATATCGATTTTTTGAAATCTTCTAGCCATAGGCTTATTTTTATCAACTGTATTTTTAGCTTCTTCATATGTTGTTGCACCCATTATTCTAATCTTACCATTCAACATAGCAGGTTTAAGAATATTTGTTGCATCCAATTGATTTGAAGAATTAGCTCCTAATCCAAACATGGTATGAAATTCATCAATAAAAGCAATACAATTTTCTTTTGATTCTAGCTCTTTAAGAATATCTTGTAATCTTTTTTCAAAGTCTCCTCTAAATTTTGCTCCAGCTATCATAGCTGTTACATCAATTGAATATACTTCCCAACCAGCAATTTGTTTTGGTACATTATTATTAACAATGTCTAAAGCTATCTTTTCTATAAGTGATGTTTTTCCCACCCCAGCTTCACCAACTAATAATGGATTGTTTTTCTTTTTTCTACATAAAATTTGAATAGCTCTTTCTGTTTCTTCAACTCTACCAATAACAGGGTCTATCTTTCCATTTTTAGCCATTTCTGTTAAATTAATCGCATATTGATCTAAAGCTGTTTTTTTCTCTCTTCTACCTCTGCTACCTGATGATGTTTGTTCTTCCATTTCATCAAAATCTTCATCATCTGTTTCATCATCTGTATGACGCATTTCAGTTGCTAATTCCTTTAATGTATATTCATCAATACCATACTGACTCATTAAATATACTGCTGTTGTTTCAGGCTCAATAAACATAGCTATTAATAAATCTTCAACTTGTGATATTTTACCAGAGTTTTGCGAATGAAATACTAAATACTGTAATAATTTTTTAAACATCATCGTTTGTTTTGGATGTTTTATATTTGGCACTTTTTCAATTTCAGTTTCTAAAAAAGTATTTAATTCATCTCTTAATTTTTGCCATTCAACATCTAAATCTATCATAATATCTTGAACATTTTTTGTACCTAAAGCAGTAAATAAAATATTCTCTAATAATAGATATTCTTGTTGTCTTTCAGACGCATCTTCCCATGCTTTGTTAATAATTAGTTCAACATCTTCACTTAATAATTTGATCATAGATTTTATTTCCTTATGGTTTATTTAAACAGGTTTCATAACCGTACGTAGTGGTTGTTTGTTTGCTTTAGCAAACTCTGTAGCAGCTTGCACCTTAGATTCAGCTATCTCTTTTGTATAAATTCCGCATAGCCCTTCCCCACCATTATGCACATTTGTAGTGATCATACTAGCTTCAGCCTCAGATTTATTAAAAATTTTGATAAGAGTCATAACAACAAATTGCCAAGTAGAATAGTCATCATTCAAAATGAATACTGCGTATTTACTAGGTTTTTTTATTTTGGTTTTTGACTTTTTTTGCGTTTCAGTTGCTGATGCACCCAAAATAAACTCCTTATATAGTTGAATTATTTTATATTATAATTTTATTTTACTTAATGTTTACTTAATTTTATTATATATGGTAATTTTACAAAAAAAATTGAGAGTTTAAAAATTCCCCTAAAAAGGGGTTTTTTATGTGTAGTAAGTGATATTTCCTTTATCACCAAGAAGATCAACATAGTTTTTATAATCAGTTTTATCACACCCTATAAGTGCTAATTGTTTTTTTCCTGCTTTGAATATCTGTTTCAATTGTGATCCATTATGTCCAGCTACTATATCGCTATCTGAAAATAATATTACATTGAATTTTTGTGCAAATAATGTTTTAACAGCCATTGTTATCTTTGCAGTTAATTCCGTTCCACCACCATAAGATGAGCTGAATAAACTCTTTATAGGTTGATCGCATTTTATATTAGATGTACCGGTTTTAATAAAGTCTTCTACATCTGTAATTCTTGCATATTTTTTTCTTTTAATGTCTACTTTGAAATAATGTACATCATTTGAAAACTTTAAAACATACATTGTGCCATTGATTTTTTTAGCTTCTTTAGTCATAAGCATCATAATATCATTTTGCATTTCACCTATTTTATCCATCGTAGAACCAGAGTTATCCAATACAAAACATAATCCACGTTTATCACTACTTTCTTCTTTAGTTCCAGGTTTAACAACACCTGATCCAGTTTGAGCTATACTAACCATTGATGATGTAGTTCTTCTACTAGGTTTGGCATAAGTTTCAGTTTGTATTAATCCACTAGGAACCATTTTCTTCAATAATTGTTTCCAATTCATTTTTGGTTTATATTGTCTTTCTGCTAATGCGTATGGATTTCCATCGGCACTATTTTTACCAGTACCATTATTTTCACCTGACATCATACTAGCTATAGCTCCAGGAGATATAGCATCTTTATTCATTCCTGTTTTTGTTTCTCTTGCAACATCTTGTTGAGCATTTTCTAGGGTTCGCTCATTTGATTTTCTCGTTTCATCTATTTTGTCTGGTACTTTACCTTTTGGTTGTCCATTTGCAGGAGCTGTACCTGATGTTTTTCCATCTTTTTCATTTTGATCTTGTTCTTTAGCTCGCTCTTTTTGGGCTTGCATATCGGCTTTTGCTTCCGCTTCTTTTCTTTTTTGTTCTTCTCGTTCCTCAGCACTTTCTTTTCCAGCACCACTACCATTCTTTTTATCATCACTATTTTTATCATCCCCAGAACCTTGTCCATCTTGAGATTGTCCATCTTGTGATTGACCATCTTGTGATTGACCGTCTTGTGATTGACCGTCTTGTGATTGACCGTCTTGTGATTGACCGTCTTGTGATTGACCGTCTTGTGATTGTTGTTTTGGACTTCGTTGAGGATCAGCCCCTTCACCATTAGCAGGCATAGCATCTCCCATTTTATCAAGTTGATCCATCAAGTTTTGTTGTTCATCTTCAGATAATTTATTCAATTCTTCTTCAACTATATCATACATTCGTTGATATGATGGATACCTGTCATAATTTATCTCATCATTAAATAATCCTATTGGTAGTTGTTCGTACCCACTTTTTACTAAATTATAATTAGTTATAAAATCACCTACATAATTTACAATGTTACCATTCAAATTATACGCTTTTTCATAATAAAAGTCACCATTACCATAATGCATTATTTCATGCAATAATACAAATTCACAATATAGATAACTATCAGGTATTTTTCCACCTTGAGATTCATACTTTTTACCATGTAAATGTTTTGGACTTGCTTTTATACCCTTTAATACTGCAAATTTCATTAATTTTTCCATAAATGGTACATTAAAAATTAATTTAGCATCAGGAGTACAAGCAGCTGTACCTATACTATTAAATTCAGGATATAATTTATCAGGAGAATAATATATTGATGGGTCTATTCTTTTTGGTTCAAACATATTCGATAATGGATAAAATTCAGGCACTTCAGATTTAACTTCTTGAAATAACTCTTGAAATACTCTTTTTTCAAATTTTATATTCATATCAGGAATCTCATCTAAAAGTTCAAATGCTATACTTTCCGCTATATTTGCCATCATAGTATTATTAATTTTTGGTGATTTTTCCATATTTTTAATCGCTGCAGCTACATGTGTATCAAATATTTTTTGTGCTTCAGCTTTTGTTATTTTTTTAGAAGTTGCAGTTGCTTCTATAATCGCTTGAATATAATCTTCACTCCCATCTGTTTTTGTGAATTTCGTTTCTCCAAGTTTATTATGGGAATAATCTAGCCCTGCTTCGGCTAGATATTTTTTAGTTATTAATTCGATCTCTTTCAAAAAATCCATTATGTATTCCTATTTTTTATTTTATCTTTTAAACCCAAAATCAGATAATATTGTTTTAATTTCTAATGCTAATGATTGTAATCTATCTATAGTTTCAGGGTTCATTCTATTATTATCACTAAAATATTGTAAAAGATTTTGTTTATTCATAAATTCACTACCTATACCTCTTAACGATGTATATAGATTACTTAAATATTGACCTGTTCTCTCAGCTTCTTTTACTTTACCAGCATACTCAGATTTCTTAGTTAAAACACCTAGAATTACTTTTACATATTGTAAATATTTGTAATATAAATCCATATTTTTATAGTCTAATATAGGCATTGTGAATTCTTGCCCCTCTCGATTTTTTAATGTTTTACTAGATGTATTACTTTCTCTAATAAATTGACTTGTTTTATCAGCAATAAAATCTGTCATCTCTTGTGTAAATTTTTGTGGTGATGCAAAATTAGCTGCTAGATAATTATCAAAGTGTGGTGAATCATATAATTCTAGTGGATCTTCAAAATATGCTTCAAATAATTCACCGATTGATTTCGTTCCAGTAACTTTCATTGTTTTAATTGCTTCATATTGATCAACAACTAAATTGTTTTTCATTATAAATCCAGTTGTAACTGATAGAAAATTCGCTGGATCAGAATCTTGCTTTTTAGTTGTGAAACTTAATTTTTCAGCCCATGCATCTCTTAATTCATTTAAAATTGCTTTTATAAATAAATCGTAGTCTTCTTCACTATATTTAGTATTTAAATTAAAAATCCCTAATTTCGCATCTTCTGCTTCTTTATTTTTAGCTTCAGCCTCATCTTGAGCCATCATCATCGCCATAAAATCATCATCACTTGCATCGAATACACTATTGTCCCTTGCAATATTTAATGTTGATTTTATACCAACTTGTGTTAATCTATCTAAAATTTTACTATTCGCTGTAGCAACTATATCAGTAATTTCCCTTGGTGAAATATATATTACATTTCCATTATCTAATAAGTTGAACAATCTCTCATCCGGCATTAATGGATTTCCTCTCCAGTCTAAATTTTTTGATTGGAAATGTGATAATAAAGCTTTGATTGCCCCAACTGTCGATGCATTACAATCGAATCCTAAATTTTCTGTTAATCCAGAAGGTCTTTCTTCTCTTAATAAATATGACTCTGTTTTCGCCCAGCTCGATCTAGCAGGTATAATGTCAACAACATCCCGCGTATGTTTTGTTAATTCTGCAACTCCATCATCTTCAGGGTTTAAAGCGCCAACTACCATTATTTCAGCAGGTAAATCATATTGTTCATTAAATGATTTCTCTAATAATAATTTTCTAATTGAGTTAAATACTTGTGCATCAGCCCGTGTTAATTCATCGAATAATAATAAAAATTTATATTTTCCACTACCTTTCAATTTTTCATTTTCTGGAAAAATCTCATCTTCTTTTACCGCTTCTTCCATCAATTTTTTAATCAATTTTAATAATTCAGGTTCAGAAAAACTCGTTGTCATAATTGGTAACCCATCATTATCAACCATTGGTTTCCCATCTTCATCTCTTGCTTGAGCTGCTGTTGGTATACCTGTTGTAGACTCTCGGTTTAATGATGATACATCTACATGTATAAAATGCAATCCTAAATTATTAGCTACAGTACTCATGTAACTTGTTTTACCTATTCCAGGTTCTCCTGATACAATTGGAACATATGTTCTAGCTTCTTTTTCTATTAATTTCCCATTGCTATCAAATCTTTCTTCGCTATCCATCTTGATTTTAGTTTCAAGTTGTTGTTGTAATACATCTTTCCATTCCGTTTGTGGATATGTTGACCCATCAAACTCTATTCCTGATGTTTCTTTGATTAATTCAACTACCATTTTTTTAACTTTTGGATATAATGATGAAACTTCACCTGCAATATAATTTCTAAAATTTATCTCAACATTTGACATTAGAATTTGTGCATCTTTAACATTTGAAACAGGTAAATTTGCATTAACATATAATAAAAATTGTTCCCATCTTCTAGGTGATGTTCTAACTTCTACATTTTCATCATCAAATGATAAATCCTCTTGATTTATTGTATCATAAAATTTATTATATACTGTTGGGTCTAATTTGATATTTGGAAATTCTTTGTTATCATTTTCTTCATATTTTTTTAAAACATAGTCAAACCATTGTTCTTTATCTGGTGCTTTAAATTCCATTTCAGCAAAATCATTATTCATTGGAATATCTTCAACACCCTCATCATTTAAGTTTGAAGCATATACTATAAATGTTCCTTTAGGAATTTTATCATTTCCAATTCGACCATTTAATATATTTCTTAATATATTTCTGATTTTCATATTATCATTTCTATAGTACTCATCTAAAAATAAGATACAATGATATTCATCTCTAACAGAATTTATAAGTCTTCTATTGTTAGCATAAACACCTCTAAGATTTTTATCTTTTGCAATAGCAGCTAAATGTTGTTGGTCTTTCAATTTTAAATTTTTCATTGTTTTGATTTTAGTAACTAAATTAGACTCAGCTTGAACAATTTCAAATGCTTGCCCATCATTCTTTAATGATGATTTTCCATTTGTTTCGATAACAGCACTGTCTTTTTGTATTTGATCACCTTTTAAAATCATAAATGGTATGTTAATAATATGCTCTTCTGTAATGTGTGGTGCTTCAACCGTAATTAATGGAATACCCAATAATTTAGCATAGTTTCTAATAAATGATGTTTTTCCTACCCCTGGATCACCAGTAAGTAGTAATGAGTTTTTTATCCCTGATTTTGCAGCCTGACCTTTCATCAATGACAGCATTTTAAATGTTTGTTCATTAAATAAATTATTATTTGTTACTACTGGAGCTTTGAATTTTTTAATTTTTGAATCTAATGATGCTGATACCTTTCCTTGTACTGCAACCGTACTTGTAACCTCTTTTGTATATTTTTCAACTACACTTCCGTCCGCGTTTAAAAATCCATTTTTTTTAGCAGTTTCAATATATGTTTTTAACAGTTCAGGTTTGACCTCTAATTCTGAAGCTATATCTTTTAAATTACTATCAGTTATTTTTTCATCATCACTATTTAATATCGCACCTAATAATGCATCATATGTTATAGCTGCTCGGCTTGTTATTTTATCAGAAATTTTAGCTTCTGTTATTAAATATTTTAATATTCCAGACATTGTTTACTCCCATCTCATAATTTTTTTAAAGTCTTCAGGTCTATTTACTAAAAGTCTCATCATTTCAGCATATTCATAAATATACGCCTCAGATGAAAAATCTAAATTAGGTATAACGAATCTTTCACCCGTTTTTGGATTTTTTATTGTTCCATACATACCTATAATTATCTGTTCTCGGGTTTTATTTGTTGTATCTATTTCAACTACACTTACTCTAACTTTTTCTAAATCCTCATCAGAAATAAAAAACTCTACAGATGGTGTTTTTGGTGAAACTATAGGTTTAACTTTTTTCTCCATTATAATTTCATTTGTTGGTGTATTTATTGTAGTTTTTTTTAACAAATCTGTTAGTTTAGTCATTTTTATTACTCCTTGTTATATCGTCGTTTTATACCAATTTATATTATTTATACTTATTTTTCAATTTATTGTTTATAAAATTAAATAGATTTAGTATTATTGTTTTGTTTTTAGACCATTATTATAAGTCTCTCGGTATGTTTTACTTTTCTCTAGCTCTATCATGAATTTTGGTAATTGTATCAAAACATAAGTTATATATTTAGATGGTTTGAAGGTTTCTGTTAATTTTTTAGCCTTAAATTCAGGAATGTAATCAAAAGTAGGACATTCTCTTTCAATATATATGATTTCTTCTATACGTTTACTAGCTTTGGTATTTGGATCCATAACTATCTTAGCTTTATTTGTTTCTCTTATTGTTTCATTGAAAATCGTTTTTGCTTCATTATATCTAGTTAATGTTAATGTTAAATCTGAGAGCGGTATTATAATATATGTTATTTGGTCGTTCTCATTTGTTGAATATTTTTTTCCAATTATATTAAATTCATGATCATAGGTGTTGCATTGAGTGGGTATATATTTTTTATCTATAGCTACATCTTCTAAAGGTGTAAAGGTCGATTTAAAATTACAACCGTTAAATGTTAAGGCTGTGATTAATATAAACCCGATTAATAAAATATTTTTTAATTTCATAATTATCCTTTAAACACGATATCTTCACCATTATTAAATGCGTGATCATTTTCGATTTCTTTTTGTTTTTTGGTCGCTTTTTCTTTTATCGTTTTAACAATTTCGTTTTGTTTAGTTTTCTTTTTTTTTGCTTCAGGATTACTAATGCCATCCAATTCTTTCTTTATTTCTTCATCACTCTTTTCAAAATCAGAATTTTTGATTTCTGCTATAATTTCAGTTTCGTTTTTTAATTCTTCAGATGATTTTTTCATCTTTTCAAGTTTTTCATTAATAATCTTATCATTTTCTAATGCATCTATGATTTTATCTTTCTCATATGCATTTTTGATAGAATTTTCCATATCTTTTTTAATAAATATTGCTGTTAAATTATTAAAAATAGTAAGTGCTCCATTAAAAAAACTCATAATTGTACTAAACATGTAAACTCCTTTGTTTTATATTTTATTATACATTTTTTTCTAAATAATCTATCCAGAATGGTATCATGAAAAAATCATCATACTCACTAATCGTTAGTTCTTCTATTTGTTGAATATATTTACTTAATGATTTAATTTCATCTACAGATAGACCATTTCCAAATAACTCTTTCTCCATTGATACTATTTCACCTATAAACTCTTTATAAGGTTTATTGTTTTCAACTTTACCAATTTCATATCCATATTTTAACTCTAATTTTTTATTCAATAAAAATAAATCACTTTCATCAGCCATAGTCCAGGTGTGATTATCCATATTTTCTTGCGGTCTTAAATAGGTTACAGACATAACTAAATGTTTTCCTTCTACCATAATAGGATAATTTATAATTAGTTTTACTTTAAATAATAATTCTCTCAACTTTTTAATCATTTTTACTAACATCTCACCATATGATAATGTATTATCAACAAAACCATTTGCACTTAATATTCTCAATTCCTTAATTTTATTTTCAAAAAATGTAATATTTTTATCTTTAAAACTATATGTATCAATTATTATCTCTAATATAGTTTGTTGATCTTTATATAAATCTAATAGAATTTTAAGATCAATTAAATTTTTCTTAAATTCATATGCATTCGTAGAATTCATATATTCCTTGAAAGTCTTTGTATTGTTAATATGTTTTTTATATTGTTTTAATTGTTTATTAATTTCATCTGTATTTAATGAATAATCAACAAAATATTTTTTTTCTAATTCTTTATACAATAATCCTAATGTATTATATTTAGATTTCACTTTATCCAATTCTGTAAACAAATAAAATGTTTGGTTTTCTCTTTCCAAATCATCTATTTGTGTTTTTATAGTTTCATACATCTCAAGATCAGTTGTTGAATTTAATTTATCCTTTAATCGATTTAATGTTTCTAACCTATCAATCAATGCATTAAATAATGTAGTAACATTTGTTTTGAAATAAATTGTTGGTATAGTCATACTTGTATGCCTAGGCTTAAAATTATCACGATCATTTTTATTTAATGAAGTATTAACAAAATACTTATACTCAATCGAATAATAATATTTACTCTCATCAGATTTTGTTATATGAGTTATTTCACCAATTTCTAAAATAGCATATCGACCACTATCATTTTTTAGAATTAATTTATCACCCATAGCAATAGTAGCTAGTGTACCAATTGAATCATAGGCAGATGCTTTATCTATTTCATAAACACTAAGTATTTTAGATGGTATTTTCGCTATAAATTTAGTATATTTACTTTTCGAAATATCAATAGTTGATGTGCCTGCGATTGGTGTAGAAACATTAAAATCAAATAGAAATTCCGATTCTTCAGGCATTTCAAAACCATCATCAAAAATTTTTGAATATTCAAAATCTGAACCAGCAAATTCTTTACCTTCAAATCCTATTATAACTTTTCCTATATTATCTTCTTTTAAATCGCCATCTTCACTTAATTTAATCGATCCATCACCAATCATAGTACTTATATCACCATCAATTTTAACAACCATTGTAACCATTTTTTTAGTTGTTGGATCCAAATATGTTATTTTTGGTTGTTCAGGATGTGTTGTTAATGGTGAATAAATTTGTTTTCCTGTTTTAACAATTTGATTATTCTGTGGACCACTCAATGCAAATTCAATATATTTAGTCATTTTATCACCATTTTCATATCTAAGTTCACATCTTACTTTCTGTGTTCCTTCTTCATAGAATGTATGGGTGATTTTATTACCCTCTTTTATTAAATCTTCTATAAACCATGTATAGGTTCCTTTGATTTCTTTACCATTAACATCTAACAGCGTTTCCATTTTGGCTTCTAACACAACCGATAAAGGTATGCTTGATTTAATTACATCCATCTCATTATACGAAACCTTTTCAGGCTCAGATATAGTATTACTTTCAATAATATCAAGCCATTGCTTTTTATGATTTATTTCTAATCTTGATTTCTCGTTATCTATTTCTGTAATTTCTTGTATTAATTGTAATTTTCTAACAATATCAGAATATTTGATAATTTCAGGTTCTATGATATTATTATATAACTCTATATTCGTTATGATATCGGTTTTACCATTAATAGTCTGATAGTTTATTTCTGCAGAATAATCTACTAATGATTTTGTTATCTCCGATAAAATTTTATTTTGTTGTATTATTAATGATTCTAATCGTTTTTTGTATCCAAATGTTTCTATATATTTTTTATTTTTTATATACTCTTCATTGTTTTTCAATATAGATATATTTAAAGAATCATATTTGTTCTTTTCAATTAATAGTCTATGATACCATCGGATATAATTGATTTTCATATATTGATTATCAAAATATAATTTTTTTAAATTTTTTTCATTTATTAAAAATGATTTTTCATTTGGTTTACTATCAATAATAAATTCATATATTAAATCTAGCTGCATGAACAGTTCATTTCTCGTTACTTTATATGTGTCATCACTAAATAAATCTTCTAAAAATAAAATTTCATCATCATGCAATCCAGTAATATGTTTTCCTGAAATTTGTTCACTAATATAAAATTTATTAATATTGTCAATATATGAAAATATTATTTCAGCCATTTTAGAAAACTTTTCCATACTATTTAATAAATTAAAATCAACAACTAAACTATCGAACCTATCATTATATGTTTTTAAAACATCAATATAATTTTCTGAATTATATAGTTGTTTCAAAGTGTTAAAAAATTCATTAAATTGATTAAAAATTTTAGTTTTCATATAATCTCGTAAACCAATAAAAATATATTTGTTTCCACAATCCATTATATATTTTATACTGTCTATATGATCTTTTACATTTTCTACTTTTATTTTGGCTTGTATTTTATTTTCATCTTTAATTTCAATAATTTGTTTTAAATGCCGATTATTAACATATTCTACATCTTCTTTTAATTGTTGCAAAAATGCACTATATTGTTGATCCATAACAGATACATATGTAGCCGGTGATGTTTTATTTGCAGCCTCAAAAAATCTAGCACTTTGTATTTTCAATTTTTCCTGAATCTTTATAAATTCATTATAATATTCCTGATATTCAAATTCATTCAAAAAACTAATATCTTGTGATTTAATAGCATCATATTTTGATAACATTTGTTTGTATGTTTCTCTAACATCATTGATACTTGAATCCCCAAAATCATCAATTGTTAATTTAGTATAGGTATAAATGTTTTCAGTCATTAATTGATAATAATATGTTTTAATACTTGTTACAAATAAATCTGTTTGGTAAAATTCAAATTCAAGAAGTTTTGGTATTCCAGATATGTTATATTTTTGAGTATAATATATTTTTCGTTTTAATTCTCTCGATAGTTTTATGATATGTTCTACTAATTCTTTAAATGAAATATCAGTTAATATATAATCTTTTTCAGTATTGATTTTTCCATCTTCTATCAAATGAATATAGTCATGCAGCATACCTATCTTTTGTGAATAATCTATTTCATTGATATGAGTTATATATAATTCATGAGTACTATATTCATCAATAAGTTTTTTTATTTCATTTTGAGTTTTTTCAAATATTGTTATTTGTTTTGTAAATCTGTATACACCCAATGAAAGTAACTGATCTTCATATTTTTTAAATTCATCTTTTATATGTTCAATAGCATTGTAATATTCTTCACTTGTTGTACCCTTAACGGCTTTATATTTATTTTTTTTTGAAATATTCAAAACATTTAAATATTCATAATTTTTTTCTTCTATTGTTTTTTCAAGACTCTGCATAGCAGCTAATACATCTTTATTATTATATAAATAGGTGTTATATAATCCAAATACATAATTATAAACAGATGTTAAAAATTTTTCAGAATTTTCAAAAGTGTATTTGATCGGTATAACTACATTCAATATTTCATCTATCTCAAATGGATTATTACCAAAATAATAATATGTTTGTGATGATGATGCATATTCTTTAGCATATAACATCAACTCTTGAATTACATCCACTTCTATTTTAACTATGGGTTGAGCTATTAGTGATTGTTCGAATCTATATAAACGCTCATTAAAAGTTGCTTTAGATTTTAAATTAGCTATTTCACTAACATAGCTTCTAACAATCATGGATTGTTCATAATAATTATTAAAAGTAGCATTTAATTGTGTCATAACTTCATCAATTTCTATATTAAGATAATGATCTGGTGCTATTTGATTTTTTATATTTATTAAATTAAAAATAATCGAATTATATTCATCAACTATCGATCGATAGAATGAAATTTCATCATCGATTTTTATAAATTCTTGAAGAGTTTTAGATTCTAAAATAAAATCTTTCACAGCAACATAAATTGAATTGAACTCATTTTTAAACATATTTTTTCTCCATATCTAACCACAGTTGGTCAATTTTAGCTTTATCAGTCACTTGTGTTTCTACATTTTTATATTCAATATTTTTTGTATATGTATGTGAAACAATACCTTCTAAAATAGAATAAAAGGTTTCTTTTATATTTGACATTGTTTCTTCTCCAGTACTTATATTAAACACATATACATCATCATAATCATATATATTGGTCATGACCTCAATATTTTCTTTTAAAGTATATGCTATATCCAAATATATTTCAAATATATTTTTGATTTTTTCTACCATTATTTTAACTACATCTATTATATCTTTACTATATTTTTCAGTTATTATATGTTTATTAATGGTTGCAAATAATGTTTTCAAGTTATTCATAAAATAATATTTGTAAAATTTAATTTTTTCAATATTTAAAATTTCATGATTGAATTCTTTATTCCATTGTTCATGCATATTTTTTTCAATAAAGGATAGTAGTTTAGCATACAGAACCTTTAGTTTTTCTCTATCATTTTTATTAAACCATTCTATATTACTATTATACTCAACAAATGACTCATAGGATTTATCAAACATTCTATAAAATTTACCATCTAAAATTTCCGCTATACCCTCATTCTCCGAAATAGTTATATTTTGTGTAAAAAAAGGAATACGCTCATTAAAAAATATACTATATTGTTTTACTTTTTCATCAGATAGACTTTTATTCTCATATATTCTTGATTCTATCAATGTCATTTCATCTTTAAATGCATTTATATCAAGCTCTAATTTGTTTTTTAGGGTTTGTAACTCAAAAATTTTCGATTCAAAAGATTTTTTTTCATTTTCATACATTGCAATTTTATGTAATGCTTCACTATTATCAACATTATCTCTTTTGAAATTTCTACTGATAGCCAGATTTGTCTTGTCAAGCTGTCTTTGTAAATCTATTAACAGTTCGTGATATCTTTCTAGGTCAGCTTTAACCTGCCAATATGTTTTTTGAGATAGCCTAGTACTTACAAATAAATGATCGGCCTTCAAAATATTAAGTTGATTGTCAAAATCATCTAATATTTGAGAATCTATTGTTCCATTGATATTCATAAATATATATTTTCTTTTCTCTTGCACTAACTCTCTATATTTGTAATAATTTTTCTCTTTTTCATTTCCTATAACCTGTTTAACCGCTTGATTTTTTGTATTGATAATTTTTTCTACTTCAATTATATTTTCTTCTAATAATGCTTTTTTCTTTATTTCCATATATCTAGTAAAATTATCCAAATCAAAGGTTTTATATTTTTCCAACCAAACAATAGAATATTCTTTTAAATCCTTTTCTATCTTAAAATTGTATTCTTTAAATAATGTTTCTTGCCACTTGGATGCTATCATTTTATATTTTAAATTTTCTGCATTTGCATCTTTAAGCGTTTCACCATACATTAAACTAACACCATAATTCCATGTCTTCTCATATTCATCTTTAAAATATATTACTAATTGTTTATAATATTCTTCATCTCTTTTAACCCATGATTCATACATCATTCTTAAACTAGTATCTTCAAATGAATATTCATTAACTTTTTGATTGATATTTGCTAGTAATTCTGTTTCTTGAATTAAACTATCCTTGTAATGATTAGATTCATTTAAATTACGTTCAATTAGGTCATTTAAAATCATTATTCGCATTTTAGAATCTTCAATATAATTAGTATTATATGATATTGTATCATCTACTATTTGTGCATTATAATATTGTATCAATTCTATTAATTTTTCAATATCTAATTTTATTTGATTAATATTTTCTGATATAAAAATATATTCTGATTCTGAATTATCTTTTTTCATTTTAATATCATTATATTTAAATTCTAGTTCATTCTTTATAATTTTAAGGTTATCATAAGCATCTATTATCCTTTGACCGCGTGTTTCAAATCCTAATATAAATGCAGATAATTTAATAATAAACTCATGTATATCACGATCGAATTTTAAGGTATCATTCTTATGTTTATTAATCGAGTTTATAGTTTTTAAATCTAAATCATAATTACTAATAAAATCTGTAGTTAAACCATGAAAATAACTGTCTACTGATGAATTATAAGGATACCCTATAGCATATGAACCATTTTGTCTCACTTCAATATTAACCACTATTTTTCTCCATTCATATCTTTTTTCTTTATTTATCATTTTTCTTATATTTATTATCTTAATGATTGGTTTTTGTAAAATAATATATTAAAAAAGGTTTTTTATGACTACTACTACTATAAATTTTATTGCAGGACCAAGCGTTGGTAAATCCGTAATGACTTCTTTGGTTTTTGCTAAATTAAAAATGAAAGGATTTAACGCAGAAATAGTGCCTGAATATGCTAAACAATTGGTTTGGACTGAAGAATTTGAATTACTAAATAACCAATATCATGTTTCATATTACCAAAACAAATTACTAAAAGCTTTAGATGGAAAAACTGATTTAATTATAACTGATGGTTGTTTGCTTCACGGTTTAGTATATAATATGGTAAATCCAGATAATACTTCTGATAAAGATAAAACAAAGGCTGCAATTTTAAATTGGTTTAATTCCTCTAATAATATTAATATATATTTAGAAAGAAATCCTGATATACTGTATGAAGATGCAGGTAGAATTCAAAATGAAAATGAAGCCATACATATAGATAACTTATTAAAATTTCAATTGTTTGATAATAAAATTGATTATAAAAGTTTTGTAAGTGATGAAAATAGTATCTCAGCGATCATAGATTACATAGAGTTAAAATTAAAAAATTAAACCTTGTTTGAGATTTATTATATGTGTAGTTGTTTATAAGTAACTATAAATAACTATAAATATAATTATAAATTATTAAATAGGATCAAAATTATGACATTAAGACAATTAAATGAAAATTTTGTACATAAAATCAATATATATCCCGTAATAACTGTTATCTATAATGGTGAAATACAGGCAGAATATGAATTTGAAGATGAAGGACAAATTGTTGATGTTATGGCTTGTTTAAAGCCTGGAGATGGTATGGTGGGAGACAATCTTGTGAAACCATTTATGGATAGTATAAAATTTGATGAATTAGGACCTTTACGTGATAAAGCATTTGAAAAATTTAAAGGTGAAAAATTCATTGTTGACTCTGAAAAATTAACAAAAGATAAAGTACAATTAAGAACTACAAAAGCTTGGGAATATGCTCAAGATGATAAGGAAAAATAAAATGAAATTGAAAGATTTATTATTGGAAAATATAAATGAAAAAATTATTTCGGAAATTGAAACATTTGCTAGTGCTTTTACAGGCCTTTTAAATGATAGTTTAATAGAAGATTTTTATGATGGTGTTTCTGGAGCATTAAAAGGTAAATTTGATTTTGATATAAAAAAGAATGTTATAAATATAAAAGTTTCAAAATTAGATACATCTATTTTGTCTGAATATCATAATCTTAAAAGCTTAAAATCAGTTTTTTATAATATGAATGTTGCTAGAACAGCCAAATGTGAAACTTATTTATGTGATGAAAACATAACTTTCGAATTTAGTGGTTTAAAATTATTAAATGATGTGGTTACATATAAATTAAAAATATCATAAAGAGACTTTCTCTTTATAATATTTTTTCTAAATCAGGCCTTTCTTCAGCTTTAGGTAATTTTATATGCAATTCTACATATATTGAACCTTGTGTTAAACCTTTAGCAAGTCTTAGCTGTTGACCAAATTTAATATTTTTTGGTATAGTATATTTTACTTTTTCCCCAAATAAATCAAATTCTTTTTGTCCCCCAAAAATAGCAGTTTTTAAATCAATTTCATCATAGGTGTGCAGATCATTTCCATGAACAGTAAAGCGACCTTCAGATTTAATTACTATAACCAAATATAAATCACCTTTTTTACCATTTATATTATTGCCTTTTCCTGCTACTCTCATTCTTGAGCCATTTTTAATACCTTTAGGTATAGTTACTTTAAGTGGTGCACCCTGATGATTTATTGATATTTGACCACCATTTATAGCCGTGCTCAAAGGTATTCCAATCTTTATAGTGATGTCAGGTGATTGTTGGTGTTGATAATTTCCAAACCCTCCACCAAACATATTTCTTAGAATATCCTCGAAATCCATTCCTGTAGTTTGATGATATTGATGAAACCCTTGACCTGAACCTTGATTAAACATACTATCACCATATCTATCATATTGAGATTTTTTTTCAGGATCGCTTAATATTTCATAAGCCGCATTTATCTCTTTAAATTTCTCTTCAGCTGATGGATTATTGGGATTTGTATCAGGATGATATTCTTTAGCTTTTTGTCTATAAGCTTTTTTGATTTCTGATGCATTTGCATTTTCAGATAACCCTAGTGTTTCATATAAACTTTTAGCCATTTTTTTGCCTTGATACCGATACCATTGCTGGTCTTAATAATTTATCTTCTATCATATAACCTTTTCTAAATATTTCAACTATTGTATTACTTTCCTGATCGCTTTCTACAGATGATATTGCTTCATGAATTTGTGGGTCAAATGTTTCATAAACACATTCTTTAACCTTATTTTTTTCTAATGTTTTAAGTAATCCTCTATAGATTAACTCAATGCCTGTTCTTATATCATCATCCATTTCAACTTTTAAACAATTTTCAAAATCATCTAATGTTTCTAATAAATCTCTTGCAAATTTTTCATTAGCAAATTTTATAGCTTGAGTTTTATCTCTTTCAACTCTTTTTTTGATATTTTCTGATTCAGCTACAGCTCGATAGTATTTGTCTTTATAATCATTTACTTCATTTACTAATTGTTCCAATGTTTCGGGTGTATTTTCTAATACTTCTTCATTTTCCATTTTTGATTCTCCTTAATTTATATAGAATAAAGGTTTAACCCTTTATTCTATATCTGCATCAATTACATCATCATCATTAGTTTTTGTGGTGTCAGATGGTGTTTGTGCATTTTGTTGATTTTCATACAATTTAGCCGATGTTTCTTGATAAACTTTTACTAATTCAAGATTAGCCGTTTCTAAATCATTTTTAGTATGATTTTCATTTTTTATTACTTCTTGTGCTTTAACAAGTTCATCTTTTAATATTGTTGTATCAATTGATTCATTTTCTTTTATGAATTTTTCAACTTGTGAAATAGTTCCATCTAAAACATTTCTAGTTTTGATAACTTCCAGTCTGTCTTTATTTTTAATATTATCAGCTTCTGCATCAGCAACCATTTTTGCAATTTCATCATCACTCAACCCAGAACTTCCAGTAATTTTTATAGAATTCTCTTTTCCAGTAGCTTTATCTTTAGCACTAACATTTAATACTCCATTAGCATCTACATCAAGAGTAATCTCAATTTGTGGTACTCCTCTTGGAGCTGGTGCAATCCCTCCCAATTCAAAGTTACCTAATAATTTATTAGATTCAAATAATTCAGCTTCTCCTTGTGCAATTCTAACAGAAACAGCGGGTTGATTGTCTTGAGCCGTACTAAATGTTTCCGATTTTTTAACTGGAATTGTTGTTCCTTTTTCAATAAGTTTTGTCATAACTCCACCTAAAGTCTCAATTCCTAAAGATAGTGGTGTAACATCAAGTAATAATACATCTTTAACATCTCCTCTTAAAACTCCAGCTTGAACAGCAGCTCCTGCTGCTACAACCTCATCAGGGTTTACACCTTTATTTAAATCTTTTCCAAAGAACTCTCTTACAACTTGGTTTGCTTTTGGTAATCTAGTACTTCCACCAACCATAATAATCTCATCAATATCACCTTTGCTTAAGTTTGCATCTTTTAAAGCAACTTTTATATGCTCTAAAGTTTCATCTATTAACTTCTCTGTCATAGATTCAAATTTAGCTCTTGTTAAAGATTTTACTAAGTGAATTGGCCCTCCATTTCCCCTTGAGATAAATGGTAG
>JACCDZ010884274.1_pt1 | contig 24367 bp, 19 predicted proteins | sample 7449551 | NCBI WGS metagenome assembly JACCDZ01 (sample SAMN15323452, study PRJNA562643) | freshwater metagenome | isolation source: river surface water | place: USA:Blue River Watershed | collected 2017-08-18 | reverse complement strand
TTGCTCCCTAAAGAGGTGTTGTGAAACAAGACACGTCACCCGAGCCTCATTGCATCATCCATGACAGACTCAGCAAACCTCGAGTGAATTTGCAGTTTAGCAACTTTCTCCTAGCACAGGATATTGTGTTCGGTGGATCTGCACCGCCCTGTACCAGTCATCGAAAGAGCATGAACACCAACAGCCGTCTAGCGGCCCGATGGGATGTCATCTGACTTTTTGACATGCCATGTAGTAGCATGGCATCCTTATGTCAGAAACTGTAACATTTTTAAGTTGGCCGAGTGTAACAACGAATCGGATCTCACCCCGACGTCCCGGCGGTCTCCGTCACGTCCACCCCTGCGCACTCTCCGCGGTCATCGACGGCCATGTGAACGCCGTGCACGGCCTGCATGATGCCCGCGATGCAGCGCGTCACCCTCCTTCGGGTGTCGTCTTCGCACGCACCGTCCCTTTTGCAGACGACTTCGGAGGCCCGGCGTATCACGACCTTGCATTGGCCCAACAGGAAAGCTGCCGCTTGCTCCCGGGCCCGCTTCACGGCGTCGACGTCATCCGCGCCGTACCCCGCGAGGTCCGCGTCCAGCTCCGATGCCGCCTGCCGGCGAGCGTTCACCAACTCCTTGGCGGCAGCGGAGCAGATCGCAACGTAGAAGCGCTGGCCCCTGGTGCTCAACATCTGCGTGTCGGGAGAGAGGTGGAACAACCTCTTCACGGCCTCCAGCAACAGCTCCTTCACCTCGGAGGTGAGCGACACCTGCTTTCCCACCTCGCGCTCCAGCGCATTGATGCTGCAGGACCCGTTCCGCTCGCTCACGATCTCCACCAGACGGTCGTCGCTCGGAAACCGGGACGCCGCAGGACCCCCCGCGCGACCACCGAGCACTTCCTGGGAAAACATCTCGCCGGGAGTGGTTTGTTAATACGATTGCCGCATCATCATTCCTCCGGATTTCCTTCAACAACTGACACCCCAGCAGTAGCGTACGTCGCCATGCGTTCGCACAAGCCGGCCAGGGCCCTCCGGGCTCCATCGCAGGCGACGTCCAACACGTTTCTGGCCATGTCCAGCGCGTGGCGGTTCTGCGGAGGAGACGTGGCGCACGCGGCGAAAGTCACCACCATCGCGATCAGCAGAACGCTCTGCATGACGGCGAACGCCAAGCGCGCGGCGACCCCTCCTCCCGAGACCGCTTTTTTGCGGGACGGGACGGAGGACGTGCTCCCGGAGACGTCCGCCGTCGATCCGGATCCGGATGCCCGCTCCATGGCTTGGAGAGCGCTCGCCTTCATCAAGGCCATCGCGAGCAGCTGCATGTTCCGATCCTTGCTGTCCACCATCCACGCGTCCTCGGGCACGTTGTCTTTCTGCTTGGACCCGCCGAGAAGCATGTCGGACGCCTTGAGCTCCTCGGTCTCCACCGACCCGTCCGAGTACTCCACGTCGGCCGACACCATCACGTCCCAGTCCTGGTCCCGTCCGATGCACCTCTGCACGTGCACCGCGGACACTGCGCGGATCCTTCCCTTGTACCCGCGGGTCAAGTAGAGCTCGTCATCGGCTTCGCCCCCACCGTTGAGGTGGCCGGGGTCCACGCCGTCGCGCGTGTGAGAGTAATACACGATCACATCCATGCCCACCATCCATCTGCAGGCGTCGTCGGCCACCCGAACGGCGGACCCCCTGTGGACCAGCCTCTTGTTGGCAGCGGGAGAGATGATTCTTGCGGTCGGGTCCATTGTGTGAGAGTAGTGTCGTCCGAGTTCCAATTGTATCTGCACGATGGACCAGAGTTCTTCAACAACTATAAGTGAGCAGACAGGAAAGCAACACTGCGTGACTTCCGGGACCCGTGCTTATTTTATCTGTGCCACCACCAGCCCATGTCTTCTCAGCTTTCTTTCCCCCAGATCATCTGGAGACTTGCGGGAAGCAAAGTAAATGTTAGGGTGCTGGGTGCTTCTGTAGAAAAAGAGCTTGAAGTACGCGGCCATCTGACACATCTCGCGCGATGATATGTGGATCGATTTTGACTGACCCAGAAGGTGGGGGATTGTAAGCAAGTCGTCACCGTACTGGTATATTCCGCGCTTTGGGTGTTTGTTGTTTATGTCCTTGTGGGTGACTATGCGAATCGGAAAATCCGTGTTCTCCAGAGATCCCTGTGCACAACTGATAAAGAGGTCGTTAAGTAGGTAGAGGTCGTCCCAGTCTTCAGAGTCAAGAGTATAGAACAGGTTGGGACACTTGTAGTACGTCTTCAGGTTGGCCATTCTCCCCAGCACGTACTGCTTCTCGATAGCCGACGTTGCGTTTTTCCACACCATGTCCAGATGAGGAACCAGCTTGGAAAGGACATCACGGTGCTTGCACAGTTCAAGGCGATGCTTGCTCTCGTACTCTTTATACCTCTTCTTGTTGATCCACACCCTGTCCCGACAATAACTCTGGACATCGCCATTCCAATCTTTGGGAGCGAACCTCTTGTCGGCAACTCGCTCCACTATGGCCTTGGCCAGCCGTTCGTCACGTGCATGTGTGCGATCTCCTTGCCTCACGCCGGCCCAATCTATCATCTCGCACTGAAAGTTACGATGCATCTGCCGTGCGTTTGGTTTTATTAGAATCACACAAAGTCCTTTGCCATCCACGGATCAAAGTATAGACGTCCGCTCGTCCCGGATTTGCTTTATTTTTATTCGATTTATTTACATCAAGACGCCGATCCTTGGATTTCATCGTCGGGGATCGGTCGAGTTGCTCGTTGTACGCTGGCGAGGACGTTCGGTCGTCCCGGATTTGCTTGCTTTGGTGGTGGTTGCCGGTTGTTTGAGAATGGTGCGGGGACGATGATCGTTTGCAGACGAACGCGCTTTGAGGTCGGCCGTCGCGTCTTTGATGTCTTTCTTCAGCTGGTCCAAATGCTTTTGGAGGGCCGCAGCTTGAGCTTGGAGGTCGGACAGCGTGGAAAGCAAACGCACCAGCCCCGGCCTAGGGCCCAGCGTCGTCTCCAACGTTTTGGCAAAGGCCACACGCGGCTTCGGCTTGTTTACGACTCGGCTTTGGGATTCGTTCGGCATTTTGTATAGAATCTTGATTTGCGATCCCGTCCCTCAGCGCACGCACGGCGTTGTCGAAAATCCACCCCGCGTTCTCCTCCATCACGTTGGAAACCGAGCAGTGCACGTGCGTGGCCTCCAACACGAGCTTACGAAACAGCTCGAGCGTCCTCTCGAACATCGCACGCGGGTCCCGTGCCGCCTCGTCCCTTGCGACCCTGATCTCGCGCACCAACGCCGCCGCCCTCTCTTGCACGGCCCTCTCGCGCCTCTCTGAGGGGCTGGGAGGGAACGTCATCGCCGAGGAGAAGCGGCCGTACTCCACCGCACGCACCCTTCGGAGGGCCGCCCTCGCGTCCGCCTTTCTGTAAGCCGCCATGGCACCCCTCCAATCGCACGCGTAAGAGAGCGTGCCGCTGCGTAGGAAGGATGGCGCGTTGGAAGAATGCAGGAGCACGCAGCACATCACAAAGTCCCACACGACCTGCGGCGCTTGCACCGCGACCCCGCATGCCCACAGAGCCTCTTGAACGTGCTCCCTCCCGGACGAGTGGACCGCATCCAGACACATCCGCTCGTGGCGGAACATGCTTCGGAAGTACGACAGCAGGGCGGCTTGCATGGTCTGCGTGTCTCGCGGCCCGTACGCATCCTCGCAGTTGCGGCACGCGCCCAAGACGAACCTCACCACGTCCAGCATGTGCTCGCGCGTGCACAGAGCGGACGTGTCGGCCTCGCACGCCGCCGTGGGAGGCACCGCGGCGCACCCCTCTCGACTGCAAGCCTCGCACGCCTTTTCCAGCAGGGAGGGAGGCGGCAGGGAGGCAGGCAGGGCCCCGCGTAGGGCTCGGGTCACGAACCACGTCAGGCAAGGACCGAGACGGTCCTCCATTGTTATTACAGCTATTCCCCCGCTCGTCAGGACGCGGTGGTGTACTCTACTAAAGCCTCATCGTCGTCCAGGCTCAGCAGCTGGTTCACGATGCGCTCGGAATCCAGCTCGTCGGGCTCCTTCAAGAGGTCCAAGTCCAGGCTGTAGCTTCCCACGCCCGTTCCCACGAGCGGCACCTGTCCGAAGATCACGTTGGAGCTGACGGACGCCATGCGATCCACCTCCATCCCCACGGCCGCCTTCACGAGCACGTCCACCGTCTCCTCGAAGGAGCACTTGGAAAGGAAGCTGCCCGTGTCGCCCCGGTTCAGGCCGTGGCGGTCCACGGAGGTTATGGTTCCCCGGCGCGTCATGACGTCCGCCAGCAGGTTGACGTGGCGGTCGTTGACCGTGACGTCCGAATCGCGCATGATCGACTGGATCTCGTCGGCCAGCAGCGCCCTCGCGGCCTCTATGCCCAGGACCGCGAGCACCTCGGAGATGTCGTTGGTGACCGTGCGGGAGATGTCCACCCGGGCGTCCGAGAACACCTCGCGGAGGTCGCTGCCCACCGTGTTGACCACCCACTCCTCCGCGGCCTCCATGCGGCCGGTCGAGGGGTCGAACTCCCGGCTGCGCAACAGCTCCATGTCGAACTCCACGAAGGCGTCCAGCCCCTTGAGGCACATCGTGTTCAGCACGTTGCGCTCCAGGGCCTTCATGAACAGCAGGGCGTCCTCGGCCCCCCCGCGCGCGTCGGCCAGGGGTCTCACCCTCACGAAGAGGTCTTCGTCGCAGTCGTCCGTGCAGAACACGTCCACCTTGTCCACGTAGCACCGCTTGATCGCCACGCATACGTCCAGCATGCTCACCGCGAAGAGGTCCATCTTCTCGCGGTCCATGGACACCCTGAGGATCCACGGGGCCGCCCCCACGTCCGCCGCCTCCGGGCGGCCCGTCGCGCTCAGGTTCCGCCCGAAGCCCAGGTCCCGCTCCCTGCGGAGGTAGAACGCGTCGTTCTCCACCGTGGTGAGGGCGTCGCTGGCGTCGTAGTAGATGCAGGACTCGGCGAACACGTCCCGCATCTTCAGGCTGCGCAGGTCGTTGGCCACCGCGTTGGCCTTGAACTTGTCCGCGTTGGCGGGAGGGAGCAGGTGCACCCGCATGCTGGGGCTCTTGATGCTCTTTGCCACGCTCAGGATCTCCTTGAGCCGGGGCACGCCGCCTCGAACGACCCTGGACGCGCTGGCCACGCCCGAGAGGTGGAAGGTGTTGAGCGTGCACTGGGACGACGGCTCTCCTATGCTCTGGGCCGCCACGATGCCCACCATCTCGCAGGGGTGCACCAGGGCCGATCGGTGCCTCTCCTCCACCTCGCGCAGGAGCGCCCGCATGCTCTCGGGCCCTTCCACGCCCGCGCGCTTGGGAGAGGCGTACAGGCGCACCAGGCACCGCAGCATGGGGTCGGACGCCCCGAGGGCCTCGGCCGCCTCGTCCACCAACCTCGCCATCTCCCGCATGTCATCGGCGGCGGACGTCACCGCGTTGGCGCGGCCCTCGGGGCGCATGCCGATCATGCGGGAGAACGGCACCGACGTGGACACGGCGACGTCCCCTCCGTTGCGGGCGCAGAAGGACGCCAGCAGCAGGCGCTCCTCGCACAGCTTGGCGAAGTGGTCCTCCAGGCCCGGCGCAAAGAACTCCCGCAGCATTCGTTCGCTGTCGTACTCCACGTGGAAGAGCGTCTGCACCTCGAGCTTGGTGGGGTCCAGGCGGTCGTCGCCGTACGCGAACGACACGATGTGCCCCCCCGCGTCCCGCACCGAGAGGTCGTAGTGCACCTTGCAGTCCTCCATGGCCTTGACCAGCTTGCGCTGGATGTAGCCCGTCTCCGAAGTGTTCACGGCCGTGTGGATGAGGCCCTCCCTGCCCGCCATGGCGTGGAAGAAGAACTCCTTGGGGTTGAGCCCGGACAGAAAAGAGTTCTCCACGAACCCGCGCGCCTCCGGCCCGTTGTCGTACTTCTCGAAGTGCGGAAGCGTGCGGCCGTCGTAGCCGTCCACCACGCGGCTCCCGTCTATGTTCTGCTGCCCCACGCACGCCAGGATCTGCGAGATGTTGATGATGTTTCCCTTGGAGCCGCTCTTGATCATCTGGATCATGCGGTTGGACGAGCCGATGCTGCTGAGCCCGGTCTTGCCCGCCTTGGACACGGTGTCGTTCAGGACGTTGTTGATGTCCTTCTCCAGGTTCACGGGCGTGCGGCCGCCCCCCCCGCAGTGCCCGCTCTCGATGGTGGCGCACACGCGCACCTTCATGCTCTGGATGATGCTGTCCAGCTTGGCCTTCGTGGGCGCGTCCACCATGAAGTCCGAGAGGCCCACGGAGGCCCCCTCCAGCACCAGCCAGTCGCACACGGCCTTCTGCGTGTCGTCCATCAGGCAGCGGCTGCGCTGGGGGCCGCTGTCGTTGTGGGTCGAGTGCAGGATGCCCCGCGAGCGGGCCTGGTACGTCTGCTTGTCCACGGTGCCCTGCAGCACGCGCCCGCCCCGCACCACCACGTAGTCGTCCCTGCGGCTGTCCTCGGACGTCTCGTCGTAGAAGCGGTTCGGGCCCACGAACGCGGTGCCGGCGGGGAGGATGAGGGAGAGCAGGTCCCGGCCCTGCACGCGGGACGCGCCGGAGCGGCGCGTGTCTTCCAGGAACGCGCGGACCTTGGGGCTGCCCAGCACGGACAGGCGGCTGAGTATGTTGCAGAGCTCGCGGGGGTGCACGCCGGCGCCGGGCATGGTCATCTTGTAGACCCCCAGGGCCACGTCCTGCACGATGGACACGATCGGCTTGCAGTCCCTGGGGGAGACGATGTGGTTCGGCACGGACGAGAGCAGCTCCAGCTCCGTCATGGTCAGGCGGCTCTGCGGGACGTGGATGTTGGCCTCGTCGCCGTCGAAGTCGGCGTTGTAGGGCGGGGTCACGCACACGTTGAGGCGGAACGTGTCGTGGGGGAGGACCACGATGCGGTGGGCCATCATGCTGCACCGGTGGAGGCTCGGCTGCCGGTTGAAGATCACGTAGTCGCCGTCCAGCAGGTGGCGGTCCACGACGTCGCCCGCCTGCAGCACCACCTTGATCGGAATGTCGTCCCGGAGCATGATGAGGCGGTTGTCGGGCTTGCGCACGAACTTGGCCCCGGGGTAGGCCGAGGCCCCCCTGTCCACCATCGCCTGCAGGGCGCGGATGTTGTGAGGTCCCGCCACCTCCGGGAACGTGAGGTTCATGGCGATCTTGGCGGGCACCCCCAGCTCGTCGATGCTGATGTTGGGGTCCGCCGTGATCACGGTGCGTCCGCTGTAGTCCACGCGCTTGCCCATGAGCGACCCGCGCACGCGGCCCTCCTTGGCCTTGAGGCGCTGGGCGATGGACTTGATCAGCCTGCCGGTGCGCTGCGCGGACGGGCTGACCCCGTTGAGCTGGTTGTCCACGAGGGTCGCCACGTGGTACTGCAGGAGCTGCACGCTGCTCTCGAGGTGGTCGGGCGCCGGCGGGGGCTGGGGCTGCTGGTCGTCCGCGGCCTTGAGGAGGGCGTCCATGCGCGACTGCAGGACGGAGTTGGCCTTGAGCACGTCGATGAGCTTGTGCGTGATGTCGTCCTCCGCGCGCTGGCCCGAGTCGTTGCACACGGACGGCCGCATGCAGGGGGGCGGGCACGGGAGCACGGTGCACACCAGCCACTCCGGCCGGTTGTTGGCCGAGAACCCGATCGCCTTGCAGGCATCGTCCGAGAGGCGGGAGAGGATGGCGCGCACCTGCTCGGCCGTGAGCACCAGCTTGTCCTCGGGCTCCTTGGCCGTCTCCTTCCACACCAGGGCCAGTCGGATGACCGGCTCCTTCACCACGCGGTCCGGCTTGCGGCCGTCGCACGCCGGGCAGCGCTTCAACTTGGCGGACGCCTTCACCGCGTGGTCCAGCCGGTGGCTGCGATGGACCTTGGAGGCGTCCGCGTGGGTTTGAGGGTTGATGTACAGGCCGGAGCACCGGTGGCACACCACCTTGAGCAGCTTCTTGATTTGAGGGAGGAACTGCGCGTGGTACACGGGCTGGGCCAGTCGGATGTGGCCCGAGTGGCCCACGCACGTGCCCATGCGCTGGAAGCACGTGCGGCACTCCTGCATGTTGCTCAGCGTGCCCATGCGCAGGTCGAACAGCCCGTTCTCGACCGGCACCCCCGACATGTAGGTGTCGGTCTTGGTGACGTGCACCACGGACCTGGCGAGCACATCTTCAGGGCTCTGCACGTAGAACTGCACGCTGCCCACCTTCTCCACGTGTCTGTCGTACGGAAGGTTCACCATCTCGGCCCGCCGGTGGTCCAAATCTCCAGGAAAACCCTTTCAACAATACTCACAGCACTCAGTCTTGCAAGAGCATGTAGTTGCGCGCGGTGGTCGCGACGGCCGAAGCGTCCCACTCGGACATCTGGACCCTGCAGAAGCGCGTGTTACACTGCTGCTCGAGTGCGGACTGCACCGCCACGGCGTCCGGGGCGGGGGCGCACTGCATGCTGTGCATGCTGTCCATGAAGTTCTTCCTCATGATGGCCTCGGCGTTGTCGATCAGGTCGAGGCGCTGCTGGTACGCCGACTTGCCCTCCGCATTCTCGATCTTGTAACACCTCGGGCGCCAGTCGGAGGGGAAGTTGTACGCGCCGGTGCGGAGGTTGCAGATGAACGGGGCGGAGGATGACGGGGAGGAGGTGCCTGTGCTGCTGCTGCTCATCTCGTCTGCTATTTTTTCTAACCCACGGGATATATATTTTCCGACATAAGCCATCCCGCCGCAGAACCCAACACAAGCAACAGCAATGACGGAGGCCCGCGGCGATCACTTGTCTTCCGCGGACATAATGTCGCAGTTCCGGGAGATCCAGGCGGCCGTGAGGTCCGGCGGACCGGGCGCGTGCGCGGAAAGCCTGGCCCGCGCGCACTCGCATCTGAGGGAACGGTACCCGTACCTCTTCCAGAAGGTGTGCACCGACCCCGGCATGGACCTGTCGCAGCTGCAGTACATGCTGGACGTGCGCGACATGATGGACGCGAACCGGATAGACGGCAAGGAGGCGTCCGAGCAGGTGGGGAAGGCCATGTTCGCGACGTACGTCAAGCCCATGCTGGACGCCAAGGACGGCGAAAGGGCGGCCGGGGACCACAAGAGGCGGCGCACCGGCTGAGGAGAGAAATGTAAGTTGTAAAAATTAAACAAACAATCGCCAAACAACCATGCCGAACGTCCCGCCATCTCCGCCCAACGGCGGGCTCTTCAGCGGAGTCCCGCGCAGCTCCGAGTGGGCCAACGTGCCCGTCGAGCCCACGGAGGCCGCGTTCAACCGCATGTTCCGCCTCCACAACCCCGGCGTGCCCGCCGAGGTCGAGTTCCACCTGGTGGGGGGGCACCGCCCGGGCAACAACCACCTGCAGGCGGGGGCGTTCGTGCTCATGCCCACCAACCAGCTGTTCATCCCCGACTCCAAGGTGGACTTCAGGTGGAAGTGGTGGCAGAGGAACTCGGAGAACAGGAGTCCTCAGTACGGTGCCGAGCGGGGAGATCCGTGCGAAGGTCCCCGCCGGCGCAGCTATCCATGAGCATCCGCATCGCGCTGGGAGTCCCGCACCAGCCCAGGACGTGCCGCAGGCAACACGGACGAGTCAAGTCCAGCTCCTCCCGCATCCTACGCACCACGCGCGGGTCTCCCACGAACATGCCGCACCCGTCACGCGAGGAGGACGATGAGGGGGGCTGCTCTTTCGCCGCGGCACTAATAAGGCCCTCCCGCGCAACCACGACGAACACGTGACCGATCGGAAGGCCGCACGTCATGCACCTCACGGGGGGGAGCTTGGCGTCCATACCGGGAGACGCCGCGTCTCTGCGTATGTCAAAGCACGAACGCGATGGCCGCCAAGCGCGATCTGGACCTTTCGGACAGCGAGTGGGCCGCCCTGTCTGCTGCGGAGAGCCTCCTCATCCACAGGTCGGTCCTTCAAAATGGCTCGGAACATCTGACGCGCTGGCCGTTCGCGACACGGGTGCTGAGGGTGGCCGTTCCCATCCACCAGCGGGTGTCCAGTCGAGACCAGGGCCTCGGGCTCGACAGGTACATGCGTTTCGTGGCGGATGCGGGATCCGCCCGGAAGGAGGCGGAGGAGGCCTTGGCGGAGGAAGGCGTGGGCGCGACGGTCCGCTCCATCGCCCGCATGGCCATCGTCCCGGGCCAGACCACGCTGCCCGCCGCCTGCTGCATAATGGCCGCGAGGTGCCTGTTGGATACGGCAGGGGGGGAGTGGGAGAGGGCGCTGCAATGGGCCGCAGACATCCGTTCGTGCCACCTCTTCCACTGGGAGCAGACCAACACGTCCGACACCACCGTGGACCCCGAGTGGTGCTGTGCGGAGCGGTGCTCCCCCCTGGACATCCAGGGCGGGAACGGCCAGACGGACCAGGAGCGAGAGGACCCTCTTTACACTTGCCAATCCGTGCGTTTCTCCCTCCCTCCCAGGCGCAGGTACGCTCCGCACGCGGCGGTGCGCGCCGGCTTCTAGTCCAGGCGTCAGTACCACTTTTTCTGAAAGACGAAGAAGCGGTTCATGAAGCTGAACTCCTTCTCCACCACCGAAAGGGGGTGCTTGACCGGGTCGTGGACCGCGTCGAACGTGTCGCTCTTGACCATGGAGATGTCGTTCCGTTCCAGCACGAACTTGAGGTACTCGAAGTCCACCAGGAACTCGTCGATGACCTGCCCGATGCTCTCGAGGAACACGCCGATCCTGCGGCCCACGATCGGCTGGTCGCTCGAGAACAGCTTGCGGATCATCCACAGGTGGTAGCCGCACTCCATGCGGCCGCGCACGCACTCCCCCTTCTTGAGGTGAGCTATGCGGGACATCACGGCCGATCCGTCCAAGCAGGTGCCCACGAAGAAGCCCCCGGGAGCGAGGCAGGCGGCCACGTTCCGCACGAACCCCTCGAACTTTTCCTCGCTCTCGAAGGCGTAGTGGATCGCGAACTGGCACGATACCGCGTCGAACTGCAGGCCCTGCTGCTGGGAGCCCGGGCAGGAGAACGCGCCGAACGACCCCGCTCCGCGCATGGGCTCCCCGCGGCCCCAGAGGTGGTCCCACACGGCGGTGCTCCGGGAGTCGGACGTCCACCCGGGCAGGAGCATGTTCTTGGTCATGTCCCCGCACACGAAGAACGTGTTGTGTTGCTGCTGGGGCGAGCGCAGGTTGGCGGCCCGGGAGAGCGCTCCCCCGTCGGCCGCGAGTATGTTGTCGTTGCACAGGTCCACTCCCACGTAGAGGATGGGAGTGGACCTGACGCCGCAGCCGCCGCCCGTCCACTTGAAGAGGTCCCCCCCCCGGCCGCACGCCAGGTCCAGCACCGACTCGGAGCGGCCGGCCACGGGCCGTATGAGGTGCTCCAGCTTGACGCACTCGTTGTGGAAGCGCATCATGCCCACGATCGCCATGTCGCTCCGATCGGATGCGGTGGGGCGGTAGTAAGAGGAGGACGCGGAGGTCGCCGCGCGGGCGTTCGTGGGCAGGAGCAGGAGGTCCTCCTCGGTGATGTTCTCGCGGATGCATCTCCACGTGTCCGCGGCGGTCACGGAGTTGTTGGGCGTCCACGCGAACTCCCCCCCTCCCCCCCTGCCGCCGGATCCAGCAGGGAGGTACGCTCTCTTGTCGTACCTCACGCGCAGCGGCACCCACGCGGCGCCGTCCCACATGCACTCCACGACCGAGCCGTGCGGGATGTACGTGCGGCCGTCCGAGCACAACGTCATCATGGGGCTCACGCCCCGCATGCCCGGGATGCCCGTCACGCCCCCGCCCCCGCCCACGTGCCGCACTTCGAGGTTGGTGCTGTTGGTGGCCCGGTCGTGCGACACCCGAAAGTCTATGGTGTGGACGGGCTTCCACTTGAGCACCATGTGCCAGGCGTAGGTCTTGTTGTTGTTGTTATTGGCGGCGGGCGGCGAGCCGTCCTCGGCCTTGCTGCTGCGGGCGTAGGGGTCGTGCGTGGGGTAGGCAGCCATGACGGCCAGGTGCTTGGGCGTGAACACGAGGCCGTCCGAGGGGCAGCTCCGCATGGCCTCCAGAGCCACCTTCACGTTGGGCCGGTCGCAGTCCCAGAAGGTCTTGATCCTGGCGGCGGGGAAAGCCTTGGTCGTCGCGTCCCCGCCGCCGCGAAGGCACTCCGCCAGCTTCTCGTGCAGGCTCCGCATCTCCGTCCAGCGGTCCGGCTGGTCCTCCCGGCTGCTCTTGAACGGGAGGGACCTGCAATCCCGGCCCTCGCGGAAGTACAGGTCGAAGATGTGGAACTCGCCCTGCGAAGCGCAATACTCGCAGTCCGCGACCGTCAGCTTGGCCGCCGGGCACAAGACGCAGTCGGTGGATTCGGCGGCCGCGGCCCGCTTGAGGTCGGACCCCACCAGGAACAGCCGGCCCTGCTCGTCGCCGATCAGCAAGCACCTGCATCCGTCCAGCTTGACGGTGACGGTGTAGTTGCCGTCGTAGATGCGGGGAGCGTTCAGGGCGTCGCCGCTGAGTTCCGAGCACCCGTCGGTGAGGTTGACGGCGTGGAGCGCGACGGGCTGGGGGGCGAAGAAGAGGGCCTTCGGGTTCCTCTCGCGGGGGCCCGTGACCAGCCCCTCGGCCACGTTCTTGGGGTACACGAGGCGTATGTACGTCTCCACGGCGCGCTCGTACGGGCTCATCTTCTGCCTCGCCACCGTCGCGATGCACGCCTCCACGTCCGCCGCGGACAGAGGGGAGTGTCCCGGCTGGGGTCGGACGAACTCCACCTCGCACTCGTAGGAAGTGACGGGCGCTTCCATGAGGTCCCGGAAAGTCCTTCCGGTCCTCACGATGCTGGCGTCCACGCGCGCCTTGCCGTTCGGAAGGACGTCGAAGCTGGCGGTGTGCTTCAGGCGCAGGAGCGACGGCTTGTTGAGGCCCACGATGTCCTCGGCCACGGCGGGCGTGAGTTGCACGGCGGACTCGTCGCTCAGGACCACCTTGCACCCGTAATGGTGCGTGCAAGCCCGCTGGGTCTTGTGGACCACCGTCGCGTCCAGGCCGCCCGCCTTGCGCGACACGTACGTCTGTATGGCGGCGGGGCCCACGAACCTGGCCCTGAGGTCCTTGTGTCCGTGCTTGAAACGCACGTCCAGGGTCTTGGTATCGAACTTCGGGGTGGACGGGGCGTGCGACAGGATCATGTCGAACTGCTCCTTGGACAGCGGGTGCACCCGCGCCTCCAGCTCAAGGGCCCCCGAGCCGGCGTAAAACTCTCTGACGATGTCTTCCATTTCATTCTCCGCTGCGTGTGGCCTGCCTCTATTATCGCATCATTCAGAGGAGGAGGGGCGTTCGGATCCTTCAAGATGTGGCCTGGATCTCCTGCACGGCCTCGTCCGCGGCTCCGACCGTCTGGTCCACGGAGGTCTTGAGGGCCAGCAACTTGGAATGCACGAAGGCGTGGAGGCCGTCCATCAGCTTGTCGTTGTCTTGCGCGAGTTGGATGCGTCGCTTGATCGTGGACGCCACGTCGTCCACCTGCGTCTGGACGTCGGACAGGGCCGTTTCGTACTCCCTGACGGACTCGCCGATGATTTTCACGAGGCGCAGCAAGGTGATGCCGTTCTGTACCCGGTCGATTTCCTCGGAGGCCGCGTACGAGTGCACGCGCCGTTTGATTGCCTGGGCCGATCCAGCAGGGTCCTGCTGGTCCTGGCGGGGAATGTTGGCGTCGACCTCCTCTTTCAGCGTCTTGAGCAACGCTTCCAGAGACCCGCTCATGGCATCCGTGTCGATCGCCGGTGGCGCATCCGTGTCCGATTGGCCAGCCGGGCCCAGCTCGATGGACTTGAGGGCATCTATGGCCGCTTGCAACGATCGGCGTTCGGTAGACATTTCTATAAACGAACAATGCATAATCCCGACTAATCCCGACGGAGACTGGCTGGACAACATGGACTTTGGGTGACCGACACGAAAGTTACATTCGGTTGTACCGTTGGCTACGTAGGCTTATGATGAACATGCAAACATTGTGTGTCTCGCAGGCCATGCAAGAGCGCAATGCAAGAAGCTTGCAGAAGATCAACGTGCCCTCCAATTCAAGCGTGGTTCGTTCCTGAACGCCTCGTGCCAATACGCCTCGCGCTCATCTGTCCAAGGCCCGCCTTTACCCGCATTCCACTTGTTACGATCAGATCGGTTATTGCCCACGAAGTTGACCCATCGTTTGTTCCCGTGTTGGTAGTGTAAGGAAGCTCCAGGTGTATTGAGGTAGCTTTTCAGCTCGTCCACTGACCTCTCCCACTTAGAATGTACATTGGATTTCCATTTTTCAGATTTTGCTCCGCGAGGCAAAGGTTCCAGCAAGGACACGTCTCCGAAGACATTGGCCCAATGCATCTCTCGTTCGTCCGTCCATTTGCCGCGATCGCTGCCTTGCTGCAAACCTTGTAGCCACTTGTTTCGAGCCATCTTGTTATTCTGAACGAATTCATACCAACGTTTCTCGCCATCTTTGTAATGTAAGATTCCTTCAGGGCTTGCGAGGTAGATCTTGAGCTCGTCCACTACCAGCTTCCACGCAGCATCCGTCTCAAACACAATCGAATGATCCACGCGATGCTCCTCCTTAGACAAAGTTTTATCCCACATAGCTCTTAACGATTCTGTGCCTGCTTGGGAAAACGTAGGATCCGCTTCTCGAATGGCATGCCAATCGACGACGTCTCCGTGTCGAGCCTTGTATGAAATCACCACTTGTCCCAAGCGTGTGCAAAGGTCTTGCGTCCACTCAACACGCGCTTCCTTCTTACGGAATCCGAACGTCAATGGAGAGTGAGTTTTCGAAAGACGTTTTCGTTCAAGTAGCACTGGCAGGGGCACGGATTCGATGGAGGGGTAAGCAAATAACCGGTGGTATTTACCCTGTTTCGGCCCTCCCACAGCATTGGTGCAAGTCTTCTCGACCACCATGCTCTTGACGAAGTACCCCAAGCTCTCGAATACCTTGCGCATGCCCATGTCGAGTGCAGGGAGCTTTTGGCACACTTCGTAGAAAGAGTTGTTTGCCGCGTATCCGTCCGAATCCATAAGCCCCGCAAGCAAAGATGCGCGTTGATGTGCGGTCGAATTGATGTACAACTCGGGAATATGCTTGTTTCCATTGAGGTTCAGTTTGCGCAAAGCGGAGAAAAATGAGTTTGTGCGACCGCCCTCCTTCTTTACCATATGGTACGTCATTGCCCTTCCGTTTTGTTGTCCCTCTCTCACGTGAAGGTTGTGAATGTCACAAAATCTCTTGATGTAGCGCACAATCTCGTCGTCCATGGTGGTTATCGCAGAACAGGTGCTCGTTCCATCGCCAAGCCACAAACCCAGCATGTATGGGTCTATCGGGAGTTCAGCTTCCACAACGTCATCGCGATGAACGGTGGGCACATACGAGTATGAGTTCGAAATCTCTGTAGTAAGGTCCCCTGCACGGACAGATATGATATCGCCAAGCTTGTCGCATTTATCCCTCAACTCGGAAGCCATCGTATATTTGACGGACTCTGCATCAGAATCGCTTGCGTACTTGCGTGATACACGAGTTATTCTGCCGCCCCTTATGAAATGTCCACGTATGCTTTGTCGAGTTGAACATTTGGTCACTTTCCATAGCTGGCCACGAGGCGTGAGGTTAATTGTATCATTCGGTGCGAACACAACCTCTTCTCCACGGATGTGTAAGTGCACCTCCAAATCCATCGTGTGATGTATGCATCCACAAACAATGATGGTGTGCTTCAATACCTTTGATCATTAGTTTCATATCCTTTGCGAGACAGACTGGCGACTGGCGTGGTCATGGCATCGGTGTCGATCGCCGGTGGCGCATCCGTGTCCGATTGGCCAGCCGGGCCCAGCTCGATGGACTTGAGGGCATCTATGGCCGCTTGTAACGATCGGCGTTCGGTAGACATTTCTATAAACGAACAATGCATAATCCCGACGAATCCCGACGGAGACCTTTGAAGCGTTCCTTCGCTCTACCACTACCAACACACACAAAAATCCAACGCCCCCACCACCATCATGTCGCTCGTGACGTACTCTCTGCGCGTAGTGATTAGCCACTTGGAATCCAGGGGGTTGCAACACAAGATCAGCAGCGGCGGGGGCGCCATACACGGCTTCTACGAGCACGGATGCAAGGTTTTGTTGCCGAACGACTACATGTTGAGCGTCCAGACCCATCCCAAGATCGCGGGCCCCGCCTTTGCGGAAACGGCTCTTTTCCGAAACAACAGGATGGTTTGGTTCCACCACAGCGACGTGACCCGCCACCACACGCCGGACGACCTGTTCGATCACATCGCGCTCGCGGAGGAAAGAGCCAACCAACCCGGACCCGACAACAGCGATGATGAGGAGGAGTGAACCATTCATGTATGGGTCACAACGCATCCGAAGTCTCGTCCATGTCGGCTTGCTCTAAGTCCGAAGTCGCTTGGACGATCTTTGGTTTCGCGCTCTCACGGAATCGACCAACGCATCGTAGAGCCTGGAGAGCGCGGCGCGCGCGTTGGGAACGGGTACGATTCGTGTTGCATGTGGACCGTCGCCGACGCCTTGAATGTTGCTCTTGAACAGTGAAATATTCTGGTATGCGTAAACGTTCTGGAACGGGTTGTGGAGCTTGTCGACATGTGCGTGTACGCACTCGGCCATTCGCGAAAAGTCGTGAAGGAAGCGCATCGCGGCCTTTGCATCGTCGTCATTGTCCAGGGGAGGATTCGAGAGCAATCTCCAGTCTATGCACACCCCAACTATGTCGTGCAACTCTATGTCGATCACTACCTCGTTGGACATGGATTCGGTCTTGTAGACGCTCTTCTGTTCGGCATCGGCGATTTCGGCCAAGAGATACTCGGAGGCTTCCTTGGGTTTTTCGGAGAAAGAGTACGTAGTCCCCCGCCGTGTTTTTCTCTGGATCTCTTGAAATGCTTTACCATACGTGTCTTTGATCATAGCCTGAAGATGACCGAGGCTCGGCCATCTCTGTAGGTTGTGGACGTCCGGGGAAAGTCCGCACAGGGGCTGGAACGGGTTGTTGTTCGTGTAAGCGTCTCCAGTGTAGCTTGCCACGACTCGCCCCGATCCGGAGATGCGCGCTCCGTCCATGATGAACAACATGTGGCGGTAAGGGAGCTTACGGTGGTGGAACGGCCGGAAATGTATGTCGCCACCCCCGGTCTCCTGCAGGGGCACAAACAGCGACGACGAACGACAGAACAACAAACCTTCGGCGGCCAGCTTGGACTCCACGTACGGCGGAGGGGCCGTGGGTTCGGGCCGGTCGTCGTAGGATTTCCACGTCATGTCACGCAACAAAGTGGTAGAGGGAAGTGCCGGGAGCAGCGCGTTGTTCGACACGTGTTTGAATCTCGGGTTCGTTTTGTACAGCAAATTGTACATGTTCTGCGATCCCGGCCACAACTCTGACACGGCGCGCTTCGTTGCGTTCAGGAAGATCGCGCCTGGAACTTGCCCGTTATTTTCATCGTCATTGTCTGATATTATTGCAATGCGCCTGCCGTCCAAGTCCTCCAGTACCGCGAACGTGTAAGTGTATGGTTTAACGTGGGGATCGGTAGAGCTGTCGTATCGAATAGCCCGCATACGGTGCTTGTAAAGCTTGAACAGTTCCTGGTCGGGCATTTTCGAACTTGACATCTTTCTCACTATCCCTTCCTTTACAAATTTCTCCCACTCCTTTACCACGACATAATGCTGCGAAGGCCGCATATACGCCGGACCAACCGTTGCGGCAAATTCCGGAGAGCAGTAAATTAGGCTGACCCATTTGTTCTTGAGCATACTTACTGCTTCTTTAACTATGTTCATGACTTCTTCGTCGTTGACGAGCTTCACCAGTTTCGCCTGAGGCATTTTTGTGTTTGTACACTAACGTAACATATTTTTCTACATTTTCAGCTTATCGACAGCTCCTGACAAGGAAGGGGGATGGCACACTCCGAATCAATCATGCATACGAATCTGCATGGAAGCTGCACAAGGTTGTTCTGAAGAGATGACGATACCACCTCATACCTCATAGTGGCTAATTATTTATTTGTCGAAAAACGTAGAATGAATCGTGAAAATATAAAGACTCCGGTGCAGTGTCATAGCTTCAGTTCGAGCATATTATCTAAGCATCTCACGATGGAGTGCGACCGCCCTCTGACCTTCTCCCAATCCGTCAGGGCCCTGGTGTCGTCGACTGGCCGAGACTTGTCCCTGCCCGTGTTGGATCCGGCTCCGCGCCGCTCCCAGGTCACCCGCGACATGTCGCACGACGGCGACGCGTGGATCGGCGTGGCGGTGAAGGGGCACGTGTTCCCGGAGACGAGCGTGACCCTGTGGTCCGGTCACCGCCGGGTGGCCAGGTTCCGCGCCAAGTTCGGACCGAAGTACCTGGTGGAGTGGTGTGGCGGCGTGCACGGGGCCATGTCGATCCCTGAGGGGGCGCGAGCGGTGGAGATGGGGTACGACAAGTGCCGGTTTGCGTGCTACGAGAGCTGGGAGGCGGCCCTGCTGAGGAACATGGACTCCCTCGCGACGATGCGGCCGCCGGCCCACGGGGACGAGGAGGATGAGGATGAGGACCCCCCCGCTGCTACCAAACCGTCAGCACAACAGCTGCGGTTCGCCGGCGTGAAGCGCAAGTTGGATTTCGAGTCTCTGCTGTTTGACACCTGAATCGGTCGCTCTGCAACTTTTTTTATTCAGGCGCAGTATGTGAATCCGGTGCCTGTCGCGGTCGGGCACAGTGCGGAGAACTCGTCGCCCGCCGGAACAGAGTTTGCGAGCTTCTGGAAGCGGTTCCCGCCCACGTCGTCGAGCACGTAGTACCGTCTGTTCAGCGGGCGGTACTCGCGGATGTTCGATGGCTCGGAGAGGTTCATCACGCGGGCCTCGACGCTTCGGAACCCGAGGCGCAACAGAGTGCCCTCTATGGGGTGGACGCCCTGATGTCCCGCGGCGTACGTGATGATTCCTCGGTACCTGAACTGCCCCTGCCGCTTGCGGGCAAGGACGTCCATTATGGCCATGAGGAGGAGGGCTCCGCCTGAGCCCCTCACCCCGCTGGTTTGGGCAGAATCGTTGGGCGAGCTGCACAGGAGGTCGACCTCCATGATTCGCCCGTTTTCGATGTTGTCGTTCAGCTGCGTCTCCTCTTGGAAAACGTCGCTCTTGAAAAACTTGAACTGGTAATCTCCGTCCGGAGTGTGGAGGAAGCTCTCTTCGGGGTTCTCGAAATCCTCTGCTTGCACGTTGTTGTCTACGGGGTCCGCCTCGCCGAAAGCCACCACGGCTGCGGGACGAAAGACGGGAACCTGGTTGCGAAGGCTCGTGTGCATCCCCAAAAACACCTCTTGGTCGTTTCTGAGGCCGCCCGACATGACGAGGCGCACGAACCTCGGGTCGAGCGGAGGGTTGCGGCACATGGTGCCGTTGCTCCAGAAGCGTCGGTAGACTTGGTACGCGTCCCGGGCTCTCTCGCGCGCCCTCATCTTCGCCCCCTGGGCATCGGCGATGTATTGGTCCCACCCTTGCCTCGGGGCGAAGTTTGCGGTCATGTTGGCGGCTATGGCCTGGCCTACGGTTTTATTGACCTTGCGCACCACCATCCCGTACGAGTGCACCAGTTCGGTGGCCACCCGCTTCATTATGCGAGCGCGGTCTTGGTCGTTGCCGGGAAGCTGCAAAGGCATTGTTTTATTTGGGGACACGATAACTTTGCCAGGATCAGAGGTAATAATAACAAAATGACTCACGATTTCCACTTCGAATTAGGACTGCAACGTTGTTTGGATGCATTGTACGACGATGCACGCACGTTGTCAACGAACAACCACCACAACATTGCCCCATCGTTGTCTGCGTTGCGCGCCGTACTGATGCCTCTTGACGACTCCACGAGAGATCGCATCGCAAGTGACTACAAAAACGTATTGTATGGCGTGGTGAAATTAGTGAAACCTATGTGGAACAAGATGCCTGCAAATACCAGATCTCTGTACGACCGAGTCATGTTCAACACGTTGAAACTTGAGCGGGCAATGGAGAATGACGCAACACGCTTTTTCGAGCAACTCGTGCAAGGCATCACATATTTCACGAATCAACCAAGAATGCCCGATGAAAATCCATCGTACCACCGATCTGCGTCATGCGGCCCCAAATCGCTTACTGACGAAGAGTACGAAAACACTCGAAGTTGCAACCCAACCCAGACGAGCGACGTGCGGGATTCCAACGGGACGCGTATACACATGTGCTTTCTCGAACGACTGATTTACGACAAAGTATTCGAGTTGTTTCATCCTCGAAACAACACCATCTTGAGTCAAGAATATCAAGGGTCGCAAGACGCAGGGCACGTCGCGAGGATGCGTTCCACCAAGCAACATTTCGAAACATGTTTCCCAAACACAAAACTGACGGTTGACGATATCGTATGCAATGAAAGACAGATTCCTTTCATGGTGACGGTGCGAAGACAAAACATGTTGACCGGTGTCGAAGTAGTAGATACATACGTCAAGTCCCTCGGCACGCAAGCCGGCAGCCCGTATGATCCACGCGTTATGTGTCAAAGAATAGAAGTTCGTCGCCATGGGGACGGTGGACCACTCACGGTCACAAAATTTCACAAAACCCAGATGTTCAACTCCGGTGAAATGCCATGGCAATTGTCGACACCTAGGTCAGAACAAGACTACGATGCAGCCGTGCATGGGTGGATAGTTTCATATGACGACGCCGTAGGTTATGCACCTATAACGGGCGGGGGGGTGTATCGCATAATCGGAACCAAGTTGCGGTACCGCTTGCCAGGACGACGAAAGGGTTGATGAAACGTTCTTGCATGTTCATCACATGTCGTGCTATTGCACCTGACGCTGCATACGATGTGGTGGAGTCTAAGACTACAAGTTCTCAAACTCCCACATCAGCCTCTTGCGACACACCAGGTGACCCGGGTCAGAAACCGCCTTGCGCCACTCACGTTGAATCTTCCTGGCAGCATCGTCCCTGACCCCACCTCTCTGTATGCACGGCAGCACGGTCGACAACACTCGTCGAAAAGCGGCAACGGCAACGTCCAATCTCGGCACGTCTTGCCGTGTTTCCGTCCGCAGGGGCTCCCAATCGATCACTGGACAATGCACGGACAGGCATTGGACCACCATGTCCCTCGTAGGCTGGTCCGTACAGTTCAGCAAGAAATAGTGGCGTTGGGTCGATCGGCGGATGTGGAAGGCGTACATGAGCTCCACGTCAACCACCATTTTGTCCATGATGCAGAACCGGAGATCGAACGACTCCGATGGCGGGTTCTTGCACGTGAATTCCATGTTCAGAGCTCCGTCAAGAGTCTTTGGATTGGGGAAACACAGGGATGTGGCGAATACGGAATCCCCCCCATTAAGCTTGTAGATGGCAGCAAGGTACCGTATGTACCAGTTGAACGGTATGTGTAGTAGGTGAGGTAGCGAGGGGCAGCGGACTTTCTTGATCGCCAGTTCGTCATCTCTCCGCTCCCTCGACATCATGGCCTGTTTTTCGTGGTGATTGCTGTCCATCAAATCCTCGTTGCTGTCCATCCAATCCTCGTCGCTGTCACCGCAGGATGTCATTATTATGCAGTGGCTTTGCCGCCATCATGGGCACATTCGTTTATAAAAACACACACTGCACGCCAACTTCCACAGGTGCGTGCATCCGCAAAAATGTTACACATCACAGCGAACCGTAGATCTTCTCCGCGATGATGCTGTGCCGGTGAATGCCCCTGTCTGCCAGCGCGCAATCCACGGCTTTTGCAATATCGGCTTTGTACTTTTCGCATGCCACATTCACCACGTTGTGGCTGATGACGGAGCTCGAAAACAGGCACCCTGGGCGCAGAGGGATCCCCCACAGCTGCTCGGAAACCGCCGAGAGGTCTTCCAAGTCGTTTGCAGCGTCGAGGCGTTGGAGGATGGCGAGCTTCAGGTCAGATGCAACGTTGCTATAGGCGCGCGGTCTACCATCCGCCATCTTGCGCCGCTTCGTTCCAGACGTGAGCAAATCCACCGTGTTCGTGAACACGGTGCACCGTTTTTGCAGCCACCCGTCATCTCGAATCAACATGGCGATCATCGCTGCGACGTGTTTCGTGGCCGAGTCAGACAACCACCGTGGACTGTCGATCTCCAGAGCGAGCAACCCGCGCTCCAAGCACTCGGATCGAGAGCACGGATGCACGGTAAGACTCACTGACAACTCGTGCGGTCCGTACGCTTCCACCTCCAATGTGACACGTTCATCGTGCATAAACGACATCATTGGGGCAGGCACGCGACTGGTGAATGATTGGTGAGGCACCGATGATGAATTTATACTCCTCGCAGATTGTCGGTTTGCGAGAAAAAAAAAGAGTGCACGCGGATTGTCGCGTGGGTGCATCACACACATCGGTTCAGCGGCAGGTTCTAGGCAGTTTCTCGATGCTTGGTGCGAGAGGTTACACATTTTTTATCGTTCCAGCATCAGCCTCTGTTGTAAGCCCTGTCCATTCTCACGCCCAACCTGATCTCTCCTGCAAAGTCGCCGGATTGACGACGCCCGCGTGCTTCAGACGGACCCTTGAACCAACCGTTGTACGTCGAGACGTACCAGTCTTTGCATTCGATCGATCCCGGGCAGAACATTGCCGCGCGCAGTACACTGTGCTTGACGCTGACACACACGCCAACATGCAAATGCTCGGATTTCCGCCAATACATCGGCTGGACATCGACGAACGGCAAAGACATCGCCCTGAACCCAGGGAAGGTCCTTGCTCTTGCGGTTGCAGACTTGCGCACGTCATCGTCCACCCTGACATCCCAATACACAGTGAACACGCCCTCATCCCGTCCTACCGGCACCGAAGTACGCTTGTCTTTCTCATAGGGCGGCCTCTCAACCACATTATCACCCTTTCCTCCCCACAGACACTCCTGCACCCTGAGCTTCCCGTCCGGCCCCATGCAGTGCCACAGTCCGCCCCACTGTCCCCCGTGCACGGTCAGTGCCGCCAAGGCCCGCTGGGACAGAGCGGGGATGACCAGACGGGCCAACAAGTCTTTCCACGCATCGGGCATCCACGCCAACGAAAACGTCTCCCACGCCGTCATGAGGAAGTCCAGCATCACGTCCTCCGAGATCACCTTGAGCAGCTTGCTGGACATCAGCTTGGTCGCAAGGCCCAGAGGGAGACTCTTCCACGTGCCCAAAGTGTCGCACATGGCCGTGCTGAATTCGGGATCCCCCTCAAACTTATGTAGAAATCGTTTCTGAATGTCATCGCTCTCCACAACCGGCGGCGGCAGAGTTTTGATCGCGGCCCCCAGCCAATCGGACGTGTCAAACACACGGTCGACGATCGCGCGTAAACACCCGTGGGCTCCATATGCGTCCAACGTGCCGATCAGGTTGTGCACACGGAGGGGATTGGATTCGGCGGGAGAATCCAGGAAGTTTATGCCCCACTCCGAGCACGTGGACTTGCTTTCCATGCCCTTGTACAAAAACTCCACAAAGTCCTCGGCGGCTCGCATGTCGTTCTGCCACCCTACGATCGTCAGCTCCACGGATCCTTCTTGCGCGCTGGTTTCATCCGTTCGCTTGCGTTTAGACCCGGCGGTGTGCTCCCATCGAACCGAAGCACCGAAGTAATCCTTTGCATGGGTGCACAAAACGAGACCGTGCGAGGGAACCCGTGTTTCGGTATCGTCGCCTTTCAAGACGAGAACGACGTCGGAGAAATCCGTGTTTTTGTAGAAATGCTCAAACATGTTTTGTTGCACTCTTGGTTTTCACTACTGCGGTGTATATGGGAAAAATGAAAGACGACCCAAGTGGACATCATATTTATAGCGTTTGTTCAAGACGAGATTATTACAAATTGCAAAAGTTCGCAACATCCAAAAATCCATCTTTGCAATCTCGCAATAATGCCTCCTACGCCGTTAGCTTCCGCCCCACTACACTACGGGCCGGCGGGAGGCGTGCTCGCGAGCACGATCCTCTGGAGGACCTGCACCAGCACTTGTAAACTTTATAGGGCGCTTCCTGCATTGTAGAAAGGCAGAGAGCACCTCCAGTATGTTTCGGGATGCGTTGACGTCTCGGTCCCACGTATTCCTCGGACATTCACTGTTCCAGCAGTGGAGGACCCCGTGCACCTTGCGTCGTTCTTCGTCCCGAAACTTGTTCCTCATGTTCCTCAGGGTGTGCATCCCGCAGCAAGAGCACACCTTGGAAGTGTACGCTTCGT
>JACCDZ011867275.1_pt1 | contig 24371 bp, 23 predicted proteins | sample 7449551 | NCBI WGS metagenome assembly JACCDZ01 (sample SAMN15323452, study PRJNA562643) | freshwater metagenome | isolation source: river surface water | place: USA:Blue River Watershed | collected 2017-08-18 | reverse complement strand
GTGTGATCCACACCGACTTTGAAAAAGGCTACATCCGCGCCCAGACCATCGCGTTTGACGACTTCATCGCCTTCAAAGGCGAGCAAGGCGCCAAAGACGCAGGCAAGATGCGCGCCGAAGGCAAGGAATACGTGGTCAAGGATGGCGACGTGATGAACTTCCTGTTCAGCTCCTGAACCAGCGCTTTTAAAAGCGCAGTGCCAGAGCCTGAAGCGTGTCACGCGCTTCAGGCTTTTTTGTGTGTTTTGTTTAGTTGATTGTTTTTATCGGGCTTTGCCAATTGGCTCGAACAAGGTAGGATTGATTCCGTAATAAATCAACGTTTCTTTAGTGAAACAATTGACATGGGCATGACACCGGCTTCAGCAACCCCAGCGATTGAATTCATCGGGGTGGAAAAGCGTTTTGCAGCACGCGGCAAATCGGCCGAGGTATTGGCTGCTCGTGACATCAATTTCCGGATTGCGGCAGGTGAGGTGGTCTCCATCATTGGCCCTTCCGGTTGCGGCAAAAGCACCTTGCTCAACATGGGCGCAGGCTTGTCCAAGCCCTCGGCAGGCACGGTCAAAGTCAACGGCGAGGTGGTGGCCGGCCCCAACAAGCATGTGGCGTTCATGTTGCAAAAAGACCTGCTCATGCCCTGGCGCACGATCGCCCAGAACGTGGAGTTCGGGCTGGAGCTGCGCGGCGTCAAGGTTGCCGAGCGACAGGTGATTTCTGAGCGTTTGCTGCAGCAATGCCACCTCAAAGGTTTTGGAGCGCATTACCCCAATCAGTTGTCTGGCGGCATGCGTCAACGCGCAGCCATGGCGAGGACCCTGGCGGTTGATCCTTTGGTGTTGCTGATGGATGAGCCGTTTTCGGCCCTCGATGCGCAAACCAAAATGATCTTGCAGCAGGACCTGGCCCAAACCGTTCAGCGCGAGCGCAAGACCGTGGTCTTCATCACGCACGACCTGGCAGAGGCGGTGGCACTGTCTGACCGGATCCTGGTCATGAGCGAGCGCCCAGGAACCTTCATTGAAGAAATTCAGGTGGATTTGCCCGATCGGGCCAATCCCATGCAGCGCCGAAAACATCCGCAGTTGGCTGAGTATGTGAGCCGGTTGATGGAGTTGTTGAAGCTGGACAGTCAAGCGGATGTGCACTGAGTCCGGTTTGTTTAACCCTTAAAGAAATCCATGGAGACACGTATGACCCAAGCATCTTTCATTAGCAAACGCCTCACCTGTGCCGGCTTGCTGGCCGCAGCACTTTCTGTGACTTTGCCTGCCGTGGCGCAGGCCCCGTTGCAAGAGGTCACCTACCTGTTGCCCGCCCCCGGGACTTTGCCTGCTTTTGGGCCGTGGATGCTGGCGCAAGCCAAGGGTTATTACAAGGCTGAAGGCCTGGATGTGAAGTTCGTGGCTGCGCGCGGTGGCGTGGATGTGGCCAAGCAAGTAGGGGCAGGCAATGCGGTGATCGGCGGCGCCATTGGCGATACACCCATCATCGCCCGCTCGCAAGGCATCCCGATCAAGGCGGTGGCCGTGTTGGGCGCAGGCTCTTTGACGCAGCTGGTCAGCCACAAAGATGAGCGCATTGAAAGCCCTCGCGAGCTCAAAGGCAAAACCGTCACCGTCATCTCTTACACCGACACCACGTATTACGCCTTGCTGGGCATGCTCAGCAAAGTGGGTTTGACCAAAAACGATGTGAACATTCAGGCTGCGGGCCCAGCCGGTGTGTGGCAGCAATTTGCCGCCAAGAAGGCCGTGGCCATGGCCGGTGTGCCCGACTGGACGGCCAGCGCCATGGAGGCTGGTGCGCAGGTCGATATCTTGCCTGCAGACGTGTATTTCAAAAGCATGGCGCAAGCGATCTTGGCGTCGGACGACACCATTCAGAAAAATCCGCAGTTGATTCAAAAGCTGGTGCGAGCCACGCTCAAAGGCATGAAAGACATCATGGCCAACCCCAAAGAAGCCGCGGTGGCTTATGTGCAGCATGTGCCTGCACACAAGGGCAAAGAAGCCGGTATTCAAAGCGTTTTCGAGATGTACAACAAGTACGTTTACTCCAACCAGAAGGTGCTCGGCCAAATGGACGAAACCCGTCTGGCTGATTTGCAGAAGTTTTATGTGAGCAACGCTGTCGTGCCCAAGGAAACGCCACTCAAAGACCTGTACACCAACCAGTTTGTGTCGGGTAAATAAGCAGCGAATGAGCTGCAGCACAACCTGACAACGCATTGACCGACAAACACATGTCCCAAGAAAAACTGACGACTTCGGCCTGGAGCCTCGCGGTGCTGATGCTGTTCCTGCTGATATGGGAATACCTGCCTGCCTGGCTGGGCGTGCCTCAATTTGTGCTGCCCCCTTTCAGCCAGGTGCTGGCCGAGGGCGCGCGCATCTGGAGCGCCGAGCGCTTGCTGTGGCACGCAGGCATCACGGCGTTTGAGGTCGTCATTGGCTTTGTGCTGGGTTCGGCGCTGGGCGCGGTCATTGGTTATGCACTGGGCATCTCGCCCCGGGTTGAGGCCATCCTGTCGCCGTATTTGCTGGCTTTGCAAATTGCGCCCAAGGTCGCCTTTGCACCGCTGTTTGTGATGTGGCTGGGCTACACGATGTACCCCAAGATCTTGGTCGCGGTGTTGATCGTGTTTTTCCCGGTATTGATCAACGTGCTGTCGGCCATGCGTGCCATGGACGGTGACCTGATCAACCTGGCCCGTTCATTTTCTGCAACCCGCTTTCAGGTGTTCCGCATGGTCGAGTTTCCGACCACGTTGCCGCCTTTGTTTTCCGGTTTGCGCATCGCCAGCACGCTGGCGGTGATCGGCGTGGTGGTGGGCGAGCTGGTCGGGGGCAATATGGGCTTGGGCTATTTGCTGGTCTTCTTTGAAGGACAAGGCAACACCTCGGGCGTGTTTGTCATCATCGGTGCGCTCACGGTGATCGGCATTCTGGCTTATTACGCTGTGGTGCTGGCCGAAAAGCGCGTGCTGCATTACCTGGTCAATGCACAGCGGCCTGGTGCTTGAGGAAGCGCATGAACACGCAGGAAATCAATCTTCATGGCAGCAAAGTGCTGGTCACCGGCTCGGCCCGTGGTTTGGGCGAGAGCTTTGTCCGCGCACTGGTCGCCGCCGGCGCGCAAGTGACGATCAGCGATGTGTTGCATGAGCGCGGTCAAGCCCTGGCGGCCGAGTTGGGGGCTGCAGCCCGTTATGTGCCCCTTGATTTGCTGGATCCGGACAGCATCCAGTCGGGTGTGGACGCGGCGGCGCAGGCCATGGGCGGTTTGACCGGGCTGATCAACAACGCGGCCATCACCAACTCGGGTGGCAAGACGATGGACCAATTGGCGCCGGACATGTGGGACCGCGTGATGGATGTGAATGTGCGCGGCACCTGGTTGGTGACCAAGGCCGCGAGGCCGCACCTAGCCGCCAGTGGCCGTGGCCGTGTGGTCAACCTGGCATCTGACACCGCCCTGTGGGGCGCGCCTCGCCTGCTCGCTTATGCCGCGAGCAAAGGGGCCGTGATCGCCATGACCCGGTCTTTGGCCCGAGAGCTCGGTCCTGAGGCCATCACCGTCAACGCCATCGCTCCTGGCCTGACCTTGGTGGAGGCCACCGAATATGTGCCGCAAGACCGGCACGACCATTACCTGAACGGGCGCGCCATCCAGCGGCCCCAGCTGCCCGATGACGTGAACGCCGCGGCCCTCTTCTTGCTGACGCAAGGCAGCGGGTTCATTACGGGCCAGTTGCTGCCGGTCAACGGCGGCTTTTTCATGCATTGAATGAAGGAGAACACCATGGACGCACACAGCAAGAAAGTTCTGGAGGCTGCCAACCAGCCGCATTTCAACGAAAACGGACTGCTGAATCCGCAGATTCCGCCAGAGATGGCGATCCAGGCCAGCATGTTGCAAAAAAATGGCCAGTCCTTTGCCGACTGGATGGAAAGCCGTGTGGCCCGCAAGTCCACCCGCCGTTACGACTGGGATGCGCTCAAGTTCCAGGCTGACTTTGACCCCAAATACCGCCGCGCCCAGATGCGTTATGTCGGCACCGGCGGCACGGGCGTGGACAAAGATGGCAACACGGTGCCGTCTGCGCACTTCACCTTCTCCACCATGGTGATTCCTGCTGGCGGCATCGGGCCATCGCACATCCATTACGACGTGGAGGAAGTCTTCTTTGTCTTGCGCGGTGCCATGAAGGTCATTTGCGAAAAAGACGGTCACCGCTGGGAAGCCACGCTGGGTGAACGTGACCTGATTTCGGTGCCGCCTGGCGTGTACCGCGAAGAACAAAACATCGGCGACGAAGATGCGCTGATGTGTGTGATGCTGGGCGCACCCAAGCCCATCACACCGGTGTATCCGCCCGATTCGCCCCTGTCCAAGATCAAGCGCTGAGATGAAGCTCACGCCGCAAGACGCTTTGTCGGGAGTGGTGCGGTCCCGGGTGGACACGCCGCTTGGGCCGATTCAGTTTCGCAGTGCCGGTGCGGGGCCACAGGTCACGCATGTGTTGTTGCATGGCATCGGTTCGGCCTCGGCCAGCTGGGCCTACCAGCTGGGGGCGGCCGTGGGCAGACAGGATGTGCGCGTCTTGGCCTGGGATGCACCAGGTTATGGCCGCAGCGGGCATTTGCCCATGCCCGAGCCGCGCGCCCAGGACTATGCCGAGCGATTGTGGGCCTGGCTGGATGCCCTGTACGTCACGCAGCCGGTGGTGCTGGCGGGACACTCGCTGGGCGCTTTAATGGCTGCGAGCGCTGCGCGTTTGCAGCCCGCCCGCGTCAGCCGTTTGCTGTTGCTGGCGCCTGCCAGGGGCTATGGCGATGCGACTGCGCCAGAGCGCGAACGCGTGGTGCAGGGGAGGTTGTCCAACTTGCAGCAACTTGGGCCTCAAGGGATGGCCCAGGCCCGTGGTGCTGCCATGTTGTCGCCGCAGGCGGCCCCTGCGTTGCAAGACGCGGTGCGCGAGACCATGGCTCAAATTGACCCGGCAGGTTACACCCAAGCGGTGCACATGCTAGGTCAGGGCCAACTGGCGCAGGATCTGAAAACCTGGACCGGTCCCTTGGCGATCGCCAGCGGGGATGCGGACACTGTGACAACGCCGGCAGCGTGCGATGCCTTGGCGCTGCATGTGGCGAAAGAGCGCATCAACCTGGGACCAGTGGGCCATGCTTGCCCGCTCGAAGCGGCAGCTGCCGTGAACCAATTGCTGGACCTTCCGGTGCTGGCCTGAACCTGAGTTATGACTGACAAGATCCCCAACGAAGACCGTTACACCGTGCCGGGTTTGGCGCGTGGCCTGCAATTGCTGATGCAATTCAACCGCGAGGAGCGCGAACTCAGCGGTGCTGAACTGTCACGGCGCATGGGCTTGCCCAGGGCTTCGGTGTTTCGCATGCTGTTCACGCTGGAGCAAAGCGGTTTTCTGGAGCGCTGCCCGGATGGGGTCAGCTACAAACTCGGTCTGTCGGTGCTGCGTCTGGGCTTTGAGTTGCTGGCCTCCATGGAGTTGACCGAAGTGGGGCGTCCCGTGATCGAAGAATTGCGGGATCGTTCCGGCTTTTCGGCGCATGTCGTGGTGCGCGATGCCCGCGATGTGGTGTTCATCGCCAAGGCCGCAGGGGGCAATGCCATGTTCCATTCCATCCAGGTGGGTGCACGGCTGCCCGCGCATGCCACCGTGCTGGGCCGCAGCTTGCTGTCGGACATTGACATGAAAGAATTGTCGGCGCTGTACCCCGAATCGACGCTGCCCGCCTACACCCCCAAGACGCCCACCACGCTCAAAGACCTCAAAACCCTGATCGATCAGGATCGTGAACGCGGCTACGGCGTCAGCATGGGCGGCTATGAAACCGGCATCTCCACTATTGCGGCACCGGTGTTCAATGAACAAGGCCGGGTGGCGTGTGCCATCAGCATTTCGGTGCCTTCGCAGCGCATCGAGGACGAGGCCCTGATGCCGCTGGTCGACATGGTCAAGGCGGCCGCTGCCCAGATGACCGAACGCCTGAGCCACTTGCCACAACGTGGTGGCTGGCCCGCCAAAACCAAGGACAAGAAAACCGCATGAACACCACACCTGCCACCATCACCGTGGGCGAATTGATCGCCCGCTTCCTGGAAGCCTGCGATGTCAAGACCGCCTATGGCGTGATCTCCATCCACAACATGCCGATCCTGGACGCGTTTCACACGCGGGGACAGATCCGCTTTGTATCGGCCCGCGGCGAAGCCGGCGCCTGCAACATGGCCGATGCCGCTGCCCGCGTGAGCGGTGTGCTGGGGGTGTGCGTGACCAGCACCGGCACCGGTTGCGGCAACGCGGCGGGCGCGATGGTCGAGGCCATCACCGCAGGCACGCCGCTGTTGCACCTGACAGGACAGATCGAATCGGAGTTCCTGGACCGCGACTTGGGTTTCATCCACGAGCACCCGGCGCAGCTGGCCATGCTGCAGTCAGTGGGCAAGGCGGCTTTTCGCATCCGCAACCCAGAAACGGCTTTGGCCACTTTGCGCGAGGCCGTGCGCCTGGCCTTCACGCCACCTTGCGGCCCGGTGAGCATCGAGATCCCGATCGATGTGCAGGCCATGCGTTTGCCTGTGCCCGCTGACCTGATGCCTTTGCCTTTGGCCCCACTGGCCCCATCACCCGAAGCGGTGCAGGCCCTGGCCGATCGGCTGGCGTCCAAAAAACGTCCCTTGCTGTGGCTCGGTGGTGGTGCGCGTGGCGCAGGTGCTGCTGTGCAGCGCCTGGTGGCCATGGGCTGGGGTGTGGTGACTTCGGTGCAAGGCCGCGGGATCTTGCCCGAAGACCATCCGGCCAGCCTGGGCTCGTACAACCTGCAAAAACCCAGCGAGGCGTTTTACCAAACCGTGGATGCCTTGCTGGTGGTGGGCTCACGCCTGCGCAGCAACGAAACCCTGACCTACAAGCTGCAATTGCCTGCGCACCGTTTTCGCATCGATGCCAACGCGCTGGCACAAAACCGTGCCTACGACAGCGAATACTTTGTGCAAGGCGATGCAGCTCTGACCCTGAACGCCTTGGCCGATGCGCTGGAAGGCCGCATGCAGACCGATCCGGCGTTTTTGACCGATTTGAAAAACACGCGGCGCGAAGCCGAGGCGCTGGTGGACAGCACGCTGGGGCCGTACGTCAAGCTCAAGAACACGCTGCAAGCCACGGCAGGCAAAGCCCTGTGGTGGGTTCGTGACATCACCCTGTCCAACACCATGTGGGGCAACCGCGCGCCGGTGCTGGACCACCCGCGTGCGGGTGTCCATGCCCTGGGTGGTGGCATTGGGCAGGGTCTGGCCATGGGCATCGGTGTGGCGCTGGCCAATCAGGAGCATGCTTTGGGCCGCAAGACGGTGGTGATGGCCGGTGATGGCGGCTTCATGCTCAACGTGGGGGAGCTGGCCTGTGCTGCACAAGAGCGCGCCGACCTGCTGGTCCTGCTGATGAACGACAGCCGCTATGGCGTGATCAAGAATATTCAGGATGCGGTCTACGGCAGCCGTCACTGCTATGTGGAGCTGCACAACCCCGATTTCGCGCAGTTCTGCGCGAGCTTGCAGGTGGCACACCACAAGCTCAGCGATCCGGCGCAGACCGAAAGCGTTTTGCGCCAAGCCTTGCAAACGCCAGGCCCGGTGGTGGTCGAGGTGGACATGGCCGCCTGGGGCGCTTTCCCGGTCAAGTTCGCTGGCCCGCCCAAAAAGACGGACTGAGCCATGCGCACCCAGGAACTCACGCTGATCGGATTTGGTGCCATTGGCCGTGCGGTGTACCAACGCATGCGCGATCATGTGGGCGTGCGCATCACGCACATCGTGGTGTCTGAGGGTAAAGTGGCCGCATTGCAAGCCGAGCTGGGGACTGAGGTGGTGGTGACGCACCAGGTGCCCACCGGCACGCCTTTGGTACTCGAATGCGCCGGACACACCTCCCTGACCAGCCATGTGTTGCCCGCTTTACAGCGCGGCACCGAGTGCGCCGTGTTGTCGATCGGGGCCTTGTCTGCGCCGGGTTTACCCGAGCAGTTGCAGGCCGCAGCCGAACAGGGCAGTACCCAGCTGCATTTGCTGGCCGGAGCCATTGGCGGCATCGATGCGCTGGCCGCCGCGCGTCAGGCGGGGCTGGACAGCGTGACTTACATTGGCCGCAAGCCGCCTTCGGGCTGGCGTGGTTCATCGGCTGAGCAGGTCGTGAACCTGGACACGCTGACTGAGCCGACGGTGATTTTGCAGGCCACGGCCCGCGAAGCGGCGCGGCTGTATCCCAAGAATGCCAACGTCGCAGCCACCTTGTCGCTGGCCGGTTTGGGTTTGGACCGCACGCAAGTGCGCCTGATCGCAGACCCGACGGTGACGGAAAACATCCACGAGATCGAAGCCCACGGTGCCTTTGGCGAGATGCAGGTGCGCATGCGCGGCAAGCCCTTGCCAGACAACCCCAAAACCTCGGCGCTCACGGTGCTGTCGGCGGTGCGCTTTTTGCACAACCGCACGGCCAGCGTGACGATCTGATTCGGAACCGCCATGACTGAAAAAATCCAGACTTTGCTCGCAGGCCGTTGGCGCGATGCTTCAGGCCCATCTTACACGACCGAGTACCCGCACGACGGATCGACCGTCGCCCAGTTGCATGCAGCGACGGCAGCGGACGTGGACGAAGCCGTTCAGGTGGCTGAACAGGCGCGTCAGCAGCCCGCCTGGGCCAGGCTGATGCCGCATGAGCGCGCTGGAGTGTTGCATCGCATCGCCCAAGGTATCCGCGAGCAAAGTGAAGCACTCGCCCAGTTGCAGCGTTTGGACAATGGCAAACCCATCAAGGAATGCCGTGCTTTGGTGGCCAGTGCGGCAGGCACTTTCCAGTTTTTTGCAGCCGCTTCCGAAACCTGGGAAGACGCAGTCACGCCTGCGCGTGGTGACTATTTGACGATGAGCGTGCACGAGCCTTTGGGCGTGGTTGGGGCCATCACGCCGTGGAATTCACCCATTGCCAGTGAGGCCCAGAAAATGGCTCCGGCACTGGCCGCTGGTTGCGCCATCGTCATCAAGCCTGCCGAAATCACGCCACGCATGGCCATTGAGCTGGCCCGTATCGCACAGCAGGCGGGCGTGCCCGATGGCATCGTCAGCGTGCTGCCTGGCAAGGGCTCGGTGGTGGGCGATGCGCTGGTGCGTCATCCCTTGGTCAAACGCATTGCCTTTACGGGCGGCACCAGTGTCGGCATGGGCATTCAGCGGCTGGCGGCTGAAAAGCTGATGCCGACTTCGCTGGAGCTGGGCGGTAAATCGCCCACCATCGTTTGCGCCGATGCCGATCTGGACCACGCCGTGGCGGGTGTGATTTACGGCATCTTCAGCTCCTCGGGAGAGTCGTGCATTGCCGGCTCGCGGGCTTTTGTGCATGCCTCGGTCTATGAAGAATTCAAGTCCCGCCTGTTGAGTGCCGTCCAGGGTTTGCGTGTGGCCGATCCGGTCCTGGAGACCACGCACATGGGGCCTTTGGTCAACCGCGGTCACCGCGATTCGGTGGAGCGTTATGTGCAGATCGGGCGTGACGAAGGCGGCCGGGTCTTGTGTGGCGGTGTGCGTCCGCAGGGCCGTGATTACGATCAGGGCAGTTATTACTTGCCCACGGTGATCGAAGGCCTGCCCAACACGGCGCGTATGTGCCGCGAAGAAATTTTTGGTCCGGTGCTGGCGCTGCTGCCCTGGCGCGATGAGGCTGACCTGATCGCGCAGTGCAACGACAACGATTACGGCCTGGCCTCCGGCATCTGGACGCGAGACTACAAATCCGCCTGGCGCATTGGCCGTGCCTTGCATACCGGCACGGTGTGGGTCAACACCTACAAGCTGTTTTCGGTGAGCACGCCATTTGGGGGCGTCAAGCTCAGCGGCACTGGTCGCGAAAAAGGGCGTCAGGGTATTTTGGAATACACCACGCAAAAGAGTTTTTATTGGGGCATGAACGACGCCCCACTGCCTTGGGCCTTGTCATGAAAAAATGGTTTTCCAAAGTGGCCTGTGCGGCCCTGTGTTGCATGGCTTGGGCGGCGAGCGCGCAAGAGCGGCTGACCATCGTTGCCCCTTTCCCGCCTGGGGGGCCGGTGGATGTGCTCTCGCGCATCCTGGCAGACGGTTTGCAAAAAAAGACCGGCCAAACTGCGGTGGTCGAGAACCTGCCCGGTGCAGCTGGCAATCTGGGCATCGACAAGGTCAAACGCGCCAAGCCCGATGGCAAGACGCTGCTGGTGGTGCCCGCAGGCAACCTGACCATCAGCCCCACCTTGATGCCGAATTTTCCGTTCAACATCGAGCGCGATTTTGTCCCCGTCACCATGTTGGCCAAAGCGCCGAATGTGCTGGTGGCGACTGCACAAACCAAATTGGGCAGCGTGCGTGACCTGGTGGCACAGGCCAAGGCGCGGCCGGGCAGTTTGTCGTATGCCTCGCCGGGCATTGGCAGTGGCTTGCATTTGGCAGGGGAATTGTTCAAGCAACAGACCGACACCGATTTGCTGCATGTGCCCTACAAGGGCACCGGCCCTGCGCTCAATGACGTGCTGGGCGGCACCGTGCCTTTGATGTTCAGCAACCTGCCCGCCACCTTGGCCCACATCAAGAGCGGCAAACTGGTGGCGCTGGGCCTCACCGACAGCGTGCGCAGCCCTGTGGCACCCGACATCCCGACCTTGGCCGAGCAGGGTGTCAGTGGCGTGATCGTCACCTCCTGGTATGGCCTGCTGGCCCCGTCGGGCACACCCGTTGCGGTGGCCGAACAACTGGCCAAAGACGCCGCCGACATCCTGGCCCAGCCTGCCGTGCGTGAGCAACTGCGAGCTCAAGGCTTGAGCGATGCCACGCAAAAACCCGCCGAGTTTGCGGCGCACATCAAGGCCGAAACCCAGACCTGGGCGCGCATCATCAAAGCCCGTGGCATCGTGGCCGAATGAGGAACTGAAGCATGGACTTGGGCATTGCCGGGAAAAAGGCCTTGGTGTGTGGTGCCAGCGCAGGTCTGGGCTACGCCTGTGCGCAGGCGCTGGTGCGTGAAGGGGTGAATGTGCTCATCGTGGCACGCACCGAGGCACCTTTGCTGGCCGCCGCCGAGCGTTTGCGCAGCTGGGGCGGTGGTGCAGTGCAGTGTGTGGCCGCTGATGTGACGAGCGACGAAGGCCGTGCGCGCATTTGGGCCACGCAAGCTGAATTCGACATCGTGGTCACCAATGCCGGTGGGCCACCACCCGGCGATTTCCGTCATTGGGACCGTGACACCTGGGTGCGGGCACTGGACGCCAACATGCTTGCCCCCATCGAGCTGATCAAGGCCACGGTGGACGGCATGATGGCCCGTGGTTTCGGGCGCATCGTCAACATCACGTCGAGCGCGGTCAAATCCCCTGTGGACGGTTTGGGTTTGTCCAATGGTGCGCGCAGCGGACTCACGGGCTTTGTTGCAGGGCTGGCACGCACGACCGTGGCCCAAGGTGTGACCATCAACAACCTCCTGCCTGGCACGTTTGATACGGCCCGGCTGGCGGGCAATTTTGCAGTGCAGGCGGCACGCCAGGGCATCACCACTGAGCAAGCCATCGCGGCACGACTGGCCAAACACCCGGCGCACCGTTTTGGCCAGCCCGACGAGCTGGGCAACACCTGCGCGTACCTGTGCAGCGTGCATGCCGGGTACATCAACGGCCAGAACATTTTGCTCGACGGCGGCTCGTTCCCGGGCGTCTTCTGAGTTGCCCGGGCGAGGCTTTCTTTTCATTCGTTTTTCAGGACTTGGCACATGACGCTTTCTTTGAACATCGCCATCGTGGGCGCAGGCATTGGCGGTTTGACCGCTGCTATCGCCTTGCGCGCACAGGGCCACACGGTGACCGTTTATGAGCAGGCCGCACAGTTCATGCGCGTGGGGGCCGACATCAACCTCACGCCCAATGCCGTGCGTGCCCTCGACGGGCTGGGTGAGGCGGTGGCACAAGGCATTCGCGCCAGCGGGGCGCGCCCGACTTTTCGCATCAGCCGCGACTGGGATACGGGCCTGGAGACTTCTCGCCTGCCCATGGGCGACATGGCCGAGCAGCGATACGGCGCACCTCAGCTGACCATTCACCGAGCGGATGTGCTGGCGGTCATGGCCGATGCTGTGCCCGCTGAATGCGTGGTGTTTTCCAAACGCCTGCGCACTTTGAGCCAAAGCGATGCGGGCGTTCAGCTGGTGTTTGAAGATGGCCAGCAAGCCCAGCATGACGTGGTGCTTGGGGCCGACGGCATCCATTCCAAAGTGCGTACCGCCTTGTTCGGCGAGGAGCAGCCGCGTTTTACCGGTGTGGTGTCCTTCCGTGCCGTGGTGCCGACCGACAAGGTGCGTCAGGTGCCTGAAATCGAGGCCTTCACCAAATGGTGGGGCCCCAATCCGCAAAGCCAGATCGTGACGTTTCCGCTGAACCGGGGACGCGACACCTTCATCTTTGCCACCACCGGACAGGACTCCTGGCACGAGGAATCCTGGACCAGTCCGGGCGATGTGAACGAGTTGCGCAGTTTTTACCGTGACTACCACCCCGATGCCCGAGCCTTGCTGGACGCTTGTGACAGCGTGCTCAAGAGTGCGTTGTACGAACGTGAGCCGTTGCCGCAATGGTCGGTGGGGCATGTGAGTTTGCTCGGCGATGCCTGCCACCCGATGCTGCCCTTCATGGCCCAAGGGGCCGGCATGGCAATTGAAGACGGCGTGGTCGTGGCGCGTTGCCTGGCCCAAGTGGCGCAGCTGACCGATGTGGCCCCGGCTTTGCAGCGCTATGCCACTGCCCGTCAGGCACGCACGGCCGAGATTCAGATTGGCTCACGCGGCAACCAGTGGATGAAGACCCAAGGCAATGCCGATGGGGTCTACGGCTATGACGCCTGGGGGGTGCCGTTGCCAGTCTGAGATTTGCAGGGGCCAGGATTGAGCCCCTGAATTTGTAAGCTGTGCTTGTTGTGCGTCAGAGATCGAGCACCAACCGCTCGCTCTTGCAGCCTGAAACGCAGACCATCATGACCTGGTTGGCCGCGTGCTCGGCTGAACTCAGGACCATGTCGCGGTGATCGGGCGTGCCTTCGAGGACCCGCGTTTCACAGGCACCGCAAATGCCTTCTTCGCAACTGAAGGGCACATTGGCGTTCAAGGCGATCAGCTGTTGGTGCAGTGTGGTGTCCGGCGTCACCTCAAAGGTCTTGCCGCTCTTGCGCAGCTCCACGGTGAAGACGCTGCGGGCGTCGCTGGCGGCTTTGACTTCGACCGCCGCAAAGCGTTCGATGTGGGCATTGGGGTAGCCCAGTTCAGCACAGATTCTTTCAAAGGCATCCAGCATCACGGCCGGGCCGCACGCATAAAAGTGGGTGTGGTTCTGGCCACCCCGAGCCTGCAGCAAAGCACGCAAGTCGGCGGGGCCCCCCGCTTCGTCGTCAAAGTGCCAGTGCACCGGGCAGTTGAGCGCGCTCAGGTCTTCGGTGAATGCGGCCGCTGAGCGTGAGCGTGCCAGATAGATCACCTCAAAGGGGCGGCCCAATGTCTGCAAGCGCCTGGCCATGCTGAGAATGGGGGTGATGCCGATGCCGCCTGCAATAAGCACCGAGTGCTGAGCGTCTTCATGCAAAGGAAAGTGGTTGCGTGGTGCACCGATGGTCAGTGGCATGCCCACACGCAGCTGTTCGTGCACGGCGCGCGAACCGCCCCGGCTGGCTTTGTCCTTGAGGATGCCCAAAACATAGCGGTGCTGCTCACGGCTGTCATTGGACAGCGAGTAGCTGCGCACCAGGCCGCCAGGCAGGTGCAGGTCAATGTGGGCACCGGCCTCGAAGGCCGGCAGGGTTTCGCCCGCCATGGGGCGCAGCTCCACGCTGATGATGTCTTGCGCTTCGTGACGCAGGGTGTGGACCCATACCTTCAGTGTGCTCATGTCAGGCGGATGTCTTGCTCAGCTGCTCGGTGGCCAGTTTGCGCAGGTGGCGGCGCAGCCGCACGATGCCCATATCGTGGGCATAAAGGTGCTCGCGTTTGTTGGCATCGGGTTCCATGTTTTCCACCGCCACGCGGTCTTGCTCCAGCACATTCCAGTGGCGTTGCTCCAGACGATTTTTGTAGAGGAAGCGCCAAGTGTCGCGTTGCCAGCTGTCCACTTTGCGGCAGCGCCAGTGGAAGACCCCCGCCACGCGGTTGGTGATTGGGGTGTAGCTGCCGATGATGGTGAAGTTGCCGCCAGGACCACCTGTCTTGGGGTAGGGGATTTCCAGCCGCATCAGGTGGATGCCGGTGTCCAGCCATTCGGTCCAGTCGAAGTTCACATCACGCTGGTGCTTTTTCTCGAAGATGAAGCCGTGGTCCAGTTCGCGGATCTGGAATTCAGCCGTCATGTCACCTTCTGCCATGGTGTGCGACTGCTTGTGCAAATAAGCCCCGTGCATGGGGTCCATCACGTTGTCGATCACGTAGCGGTAGTCGCCGCCCCATTCGGTGTAGCAAAGAAACGATGACCACTCGGGCGAGGTCAGCTGTTCGGGCAGGCGCAGTGGTGGGGCAACATCCAGTGCCGGGTTGCTGGCGTTGTACAAAAAGATGGCGCCATTGGATTCGGCGGTGTGAAAACTGCGGGTGGGGCGTGAGCCTTCGAGTTTGCAGCCTGGACTGCCCGGCACGCGCATCACGGTGCCGTCCTGGCGCACTTCCACACCGTGGTAGGGGCAGGCAATGCGGTCACCCAGGATGACGCCCAGCGACAGCGGGGCACCCCGATGCGGGCAGTGGTCTTCGAGGGCATGAACTTTGCCTGATGCATCGCGCCACAGGGCGATTTTGTAGCCCAGTCGGCGCAGGGAGATCGGGTTGTCTTTGACAAAGCCGGAGGGGCAGACCGGAAACCAGAGGTCCTTCAAGCCCACTTCGAGTGCGGCGTCGACAGGGTCTAGCTGAACATTGATGACTTGGGTGTTCATGTTCTTCCTTGGTGTTGAGCTTCAGGCGGCAGCCAGGCGGGCCATCTCTTGCCGATAGTTTTCGGGCGTCCAAGCTTGACCGTTGGGGCCCGAAGGACCTGCGGTGTTCAGGTACTGCACCAGCGCGTCTAGGTCATGAATCCCGTTGCCAAAGGCACGTTCGATGGAATCGCCGAGCAAGCTCTCGTAGCTGGTAGGGGCCGCAGAGCGGGCCTGGTGTGTCTCGTTGTAAAGCGCAGCAGGGTGGTGTGACATGCAAGAAAACTCCGGATGGCTGAGTTGACAGGACTGGTGTTCAGGCTTTGGGTTTGTCGGTCATGAAGCGACCACTGGGCGCCTCGGCATTTTTTTGACGCCGTGTCTGGCCATCGATGCCACCTTTGATGGCCCATTCAGCAAATACGGTTGGACCCGGTGTGAATTCGCGGGGCTGCCAGTCTTCGGTCAGCTCGTCTTCATCGGTGTAGTACTCGACCAGGGCCCCTGCAGGACTCACGAAGTACCAGAAAATGGCTGAGGAAATCGGGTGTCGTCCGGGCCCCAGTTCCGTGTCCCAGCCGCAGCGTGACATGTGCATGCCGCCGCCAAACACTTCGTGAACATCGCGCACCGTGAACGCCACATGGTTCAGGCCATTGCGCGCCTCAGGCAGTTGCAGCAAGAAAAGGTCGTGGTGACCGCCTCGTGCAGCGCAACGCAGAAAGTGGCCTCTGCCTGGGTACTGGTCTGAAACAACGAAGCCCAGCAGCGCTTGGTAAAACTGCGAGACTTTTTCGAGCTCTTTGACGAAAAACACCACATGGCCGACCTCGATGGGTTGAGCGCGCTCATAAGCCTGGCTGGGCTGGTTGACGCGCGGACGGGCTGACCAAGTGTTGAGTTGAGCGCAATCGAGTTCCAGTGTTTTTTTCTGACTGATTTGCAGTCGTACCGCCAGACCGCTGGGGTCCGTACAGCCAATGCGCTGGCCTTGTTGTACAAAGCCGGGCTGTGTTTGCAGCGCTGCTGCGTAGCGCACCATGTCATCGTCTGAGGCGACGCCCCAGACGACTTCGCGCAAGGTCGGGTCGGCCTCAACGCCCGGCTGCAGGCCGGGGGTGTCTGAATGCGCCACGATCACGCGGCAGCCGTTGAGTGACGCAAAGACAAGGCGTGTCGCTGTTTCTTCGACCAAGGACAAGCCCCAGTCCAGAAAGAACTGTCTGCAACGTCCCACGTCTTGGGCCCCGAAGGTGATTTCGTCAATACCGAGAACGCTCATTTGTTTCTTTAGTAAAACATCGTTTCAATATTGAAACGTATGAACATTATTTGCATTGTCGCCATGCGGGTCAATAGAAATCCGACTGATGAAGTGGGTTTTGGTCTTATCCGGGGAAAAACCAGAGCAGGCCTGCGGTCATCATCAAGTACCGCCCGAATTTGCCAATGGCCATGTACAGCGTGCATGGCCATAAAGGCATCTGCAGCCAGCCAGCCACGGCACACAGTGGATCACCCACACCGGGCAGCCAGGACAGCAGGCAGGCCTTGGGCCCCAGTTTTTCCAGCCAGGTCAGTGCACGGAGATGCTGGGCCGAGTTGCCCCAGCGCTTGGACACCTTGCGCGAGCCCCAGCCCATCCACCAACTGACCATGCCGCCCAAGGTGTTGCCGAAAGTGGCCACCGCGATGGCTGCCCAGAACAAGTCGGGGTTGAGTTTGACCAGACCAAACACTGCAGGCTCTGAGCCCATCGGCAGCAGCGTGGCTGAAATGAAGGACACGACCAACACGGTGCTCAGACCGAATTCAGGCAGGGCGAGCCATTGCAGGAGTTGATTGAGCCAAAGTTCCATGCCAGCCAGTGTAGCGGCGTGCCTAACAGCCTGGTCTGTGTGCAGATGACACGCACGGCCGATCGCTTTTGCACGAGATAAATTTGTTGAATTGACTATTTTTTGGATTTCTTTAGCGTATTAAAAAAACATAAATATAAAATCTAATAATTGCTTATTTGTAATAAGACACCTTCAAGGGAGTTGTCGATGATGCGGGAAAAAACAAGGCGCCAATCACTTTGGCGGTGGTCGCTTTTGGCGTGTGCGGCGCATGCCTCGCTGGTTCAGGCTGCGGGCGGTAACGAATTTCTGGACATGTCGCTCGAAGAGCTGGTGGACTACCGCTTGATGTCGATGTCCCGCAAAGAGCAGCGAGTGGCCGATATGGCGGCTGCAGCCTATGTGATTTCAGCCGAAGAAATCCGCCGATCAGGTGCCCAGTCGATTCCTGAAGCCCTGCGTCTGGTGCCGGGTCTCAACGTGGCGCAGATCAACCGCAACAGCTGGGCGGTGAGTTCGCGGGGCTTCAACGAACGCTTTTCCGGCAAGTTGCTGGTGCAGGTCGATGGCCGCAGCGTTTATTCGCCATTGTTCTCGGGGGTATTGTGGGAGACACAAGACGCCGTGATGGAAGACATCGAGCGCATTGAGGTCATCCGTGGACCTGGCGCGGCCTTGTGGGGCACCAATGCCATGAACGGGGTGATCAACATCGTCACGCGCTCAGCCGCGTCCAGTCCGGGTAACTCGCTCAGCGCAACGGTGGGCTCGGGCGATCTGGTTTCGACTTCTTTACGCCATGCCGGCGTGCTGGAGCAAGGTGGGCATTACAAGGTTTACGGCAAGGCCAGCGCTACCGGCGGCGCGCTGGAGCGCAACACGGGCTTGGTTTCCCCGGACGGTTCGCGTCAACAGCGTGTGGGCGTGAAGCTGGAGCCTCAAGTGGAAGGTGGGCAGCTCAGCATCAAGGCCGATCTCTACCAGCATCGGTCCAAAGAGGGTTGGGTGACGCCGTCGGTGGGGGGATTCAGTGATCCCGGCACGCCGTATGCCAGAGACACCTTGATGACGGCGCATGACCAAGGGGGTGCCTTGCAAGCGCGTTACGCTTGGAAGAATGCAGAAGGTGCTGAAAATATTTTGCAGGCCTCCATCGACCATGACAGTGCGATCCACACAGGTGTATGGGGCTCGGGTGCTGGCGCATTCAAGCCATTGGGGACCGTGCCTTCACTCATGGCCATGGGGGGCAACAAGACCGACGTCGATGTCGATTTTCAGCAGCGCAAATGGTATGGCGTGCATGACTTCATCTGGGGCCTGAATTTGCGGCACACCCGCGATGACCTGATCTTGCCGGCATCGCCGTATTACCTGAGCAATGGCAAAGACCAACGGGTCAGTTACAGCGCTTTCGTCCACGATGAAATCACGCTGGTGCCTGAACGCTTCAAGTTGATTCTTGGCTCCAAGTTCGAAAAAGATGGCTTGACCGGCTTCAATGTGCAGCCCAATGCACGGGTGCTTTACACGCCAAGCCAGAACGAAGCGTATTGGGGGGCGCTGTCACGATCGGTGCGCTCACCAAGACGCACGGAAAGCATGTCCACCATCGACATCAGCGCGACCGATGCCGCCACGCTGAATGCGCGCACAGGACTGGGCTTGCCCGCGAACATGCTGACGGCATTGACGCAGGTTTCACCTCTTGGCAATGCGTCGGTGCAAGCTGAAAAAGCCATCAGCCTGGAAGCGGGCTGGCGCAAACAATTCTCCAATTTCCTGAGCATCGATGCATCGGTTTTCCTGACCGAATACCGCGATTTGCGCGGTGGCCGCATGGCGGCTAATCCCATCGCTCCTCTGGATGTCCAGCAAGCCATGGCGTGCCTGTACCAGTTTGGTCCGGGGGCATGCTACTTCACCCTGTCGGGTTACAACACCAATCTGGACAAGGCCCGTTCCTGGGGCGGCGAAGTGTCGCTGGAGTGGCACCCTTACCCGTGGTGGAAGGTGCAATCTTCGTACAGCCATTTGCGCATCAAGGGTGCCTACACCGGAGACCTGGTGGGGGACTACCAGAAGATCGCCCATGAGAACGGATCGCCTCGCCACCAAATCGCGCTGAATAACAATTTCAGTTTGGCGCATGACCTGAATCTCGATGTCCGCTTGCGGTACCAATCGCAAACGGCTTTCTACACGATCAACTCCAGCGATCAAGTGCGCGTTGCGCCCTATACCGGACTGGACATGCGCTTGGCCTGGCAGGTCAAGCGCAACACCGAATTGTCGATTTTGGGGCGCAACCTGCTCCGGGAGCGCCACACGGAATTCATGAGCATCTTGCCCACGACACGCGCCTATGACGTGCAACGCAGTGTGCTGGTTCAAGCGGTGACCCGCTTTTGAAGGACATGACCATGAACATGTACTTTCAATGCATCTCTTCAGTGGCCCGTTTTCTGGCACGCAGTGTGTGTGCGTGGATGGGTGTTTTGGCATTCGCCGTCAGTGCTCAACCTGCCGCACAAACGGCGGACCGGATCAAGGCAGCGTATGTGTACAACTTCGCCAAATTTGTCGAAATGGCTGGGGTGGATGAAAAATCCATCCGCCTTTGTGTGCTGGGCAAAGATGACCTCAATGGGGCCATGCTCAGCTTGAATCGCCGCATGGCTCAAGGCCGGGAGATTCAGGTGCGTAAAGACGTGCCGCTCGATCAAATCAAGGATTGCGCCATGGCTTTTGTGGGCGATAGCGATGTCCGCCTTTTGTCGACGGTGGCCCGGCAACTGGGCAACTCGCAGGTGTTGCTGGTCAGCGATGCCCGTCAGGCGATGGATTTGGGCGCACACTTGTCATTGATCTTCAACGAAGACAGGGTGGAGTTCGATGTGAACTTGCTGAATTTGCAAAAATCGAACATCAAAGCCAGCAGTCAAATGCTGAAACTGGCCCGTGTCGTGATCCGATAGAAAGCTGGCACCGTGTTGCGCATGAATTTGTGGCGTCGTGAAAAACTTCTGCATGTGCCCATGCGGGAGAAGCTCAACCGCATTTTGGCGCTTGGCATCTGGTGTGTTTTGCTGCTGTTTTTTGCGGTCACATCGCTGTGGCAGGCCCGTCAGACTTTGCAGGCCACGCAAGCAGCAGCCAAAAGTTTGGCCGAGCTGGCGGCCGAAAGCAATGCGGCGGCTGTGCGCTTTGACGATCAGGATGGTGCGCAAAAGCAGCTGGAGATTTTTCGGCACATCAAGAATGTGGAGATGGTGGACATTTATGCCGACGCCTCACCTTCCAGACCTTTTGCGCACTACCCAGCCTTCCGATCGCGCCATATGGAGGCAGTGCCCGTTGATGTGTTGTCAGGGGAGCGGACTTCGCTGCTGAGCCTGAACCGTTTCACAATCCGATTGCCCATCGTGCAAGACGGCGAGCAAATCGGGCTGGTGGTGGTGCGTACCCGCTTGAATGATTTTTGGTGGAACATCGCCATCACGCTGCTGGTAGCGCTGGTCGCCATGTGGTTGGCTTACACATTGGTGCGGCATTTCTTGGGGCGCTGGATTGCTGTCATTGTTCAGCCCATTCTGGATTTGGCCGGTGTGATGGGGCGCATCACCCGTGCGCACGATTACAGCCAACGTGCACCTGTGCAAAGTCAGGATGAAATCGGTGAGTTGGTCACGGGCTTCAACACCATGCTGGACCAGATTGAGCACAAGGACAAAGCCTTGGGTCAATACAGCCAGCAACTGGAGTCCGAGGTGCAAGCACGCACTGCCGAGCTGCTGCTGGCCAAAGAACATGCCGATGCGGCCAACCGGGCCAAGAGCCAATTCCTGGCCAACATGAGCCATGAGATCCGCACACCGCTCAATGGCTTGATTGGTGTGTCGGAATTGCTGGACGCGACCGATCCGACACCGCAGCAGAAAAAACTCATCAGCATGATCAGCTCGTCCTCATCGACGCTGATGTACCTGATCAACGACATTCTGGACTTTTCCAAAATCGAAGCAGGCATGTTGCACCTCGAAAAAGTGCCTTACAGCCCCGCCCACGCGACCAAGCAAGTGTGTGCCTTGTTCGAACCGCATGCGCAAGACAAAGGACTCAAGCTGGTGTTTCAGTCACCCAGTGATGGCGCGGCGCTGATGATCCTGGGGGATCCGCACCGCTTCACTCAGATTGCCAGCAATCTGATTTCCAACGCCGTGAAATTCACAGCGCAAGGGCAGGTGACGGTGAGCCTGAGCAACACGACACAGGTCGACGGCAGCATCTGCGTGCGGTGCACGGTTCAGGACACAGGCATTGGCATCAGCGAGACCGAGAGGGAGCGTCTGTTCAGTGCGTTTTCACAAGCGGACATCTCGATGGCCAGGCGATATGGCGGCAGTGGTCTGGGGTTGGTCATTTCGCGTCAGTTGGCCGAGCTCATGGGGGGACATGTAGGCTTCAGCAGTGAGCTGGGGCAAGGCTCCAGTTTCTGGTTTGAAGTGTGCGGTCCACGCCTCAAGGACATGCCGCTGGAGCAAAACACCAGCACGGTGCCATGGCCACAGTCACTCGATTGCACCGTCCTGATTGCCGAGGACAACGATGTGAACCGGGAAATCCTGGTCACCATGCTCAAAACGGCCGGTTGCCGCATCTTGCAGGCGCATAACGGTCAGGAAGCGGTGCAGTTGAGTGCATGTGAGCCGTACGACATCATCCTGATGGATGTACAGATGCCTGAAATGGACGGCATCATGGCCACCCAAGTCATCCGTGCGCGTGAGCTGGCCTTGGGCTCGCCTCGCAAGCCCATATTGGCCCTGACGGCCAATGCCCTGGCCGATGACAAAGCCAATTGCCTGGCTGCAGGCATGGACGATTACCTGACCAAACCGTTCATGCGCAGACAAATCCTGGAGTTGATGGGCAAGTGGCTGCGCCATCCACAAGTTTCCGAGGCTCAAGTGCACTCCTGATGGCGCTGCTGCCTTGGCGCTTGGTCTGTGGCTATTGTTTTTTGCCTAGCACATTCAGCTTTCAGTTGCTGAAATATTAAGCAATTACAATTGTGCCTCCTTTTTGAGCAACCCCCTTCAGACCGACCCCCAGTCATGCAGATTGGCCCTTACCTATTGCCCAACAACTTGTTTGTGGCCCCCATGGCGGGGGTGACGGACCGGCCTTTCCGTCAGTTGTGCAGACAGTTTGGGGCGGGCTATGCGGTGAGTGAGATGGTGACCTCGCGGCCTGACCTGTGGGCCTCGCTGAAAACCTCGCGCCGGGCCAACCACGAGGGCGAGCCCGGCCCGATTGCGGTGCAGATTGCGGGCACTGAAGCGCCCATGATGGCTGACGCCACCCGCTACAACATCGACCGGGGTGCTCAGATCATCGACATCAACATGGGTTGCCCGGCCAAGAAAGTCTGCAACAAGTGGGCAGGCTCTGCCTTGATGCAGGACGAGCCACTGGCGCTGGAGATCATTTCGGCTGTCGTTGAGGCGGCCTTGCCGCACGGCGTGCCCGTCACCCTGAAGATGCGTACCGGCTGGTGCGATGCTGAAAAAAACGCCCTGAGCCTGGCCCGTGCCGCTGAATCTGCGGGCGTGCAGATGGTCACTGTTCATGGCCGCACACGCGAGCAAGGCTACAAAGGCTTGGCCGAATACGACACGGTAGCTGCTGTCAAGGCTGCGCTGAACATTCCGGTGGTGGCCAATGGCGACATCGACTCTCCCGAAAAAGCCCGCGACGTGCTGCGCATCACCGGTGCCGATGCGGTGATGATTGGCCGCGCTGCGCAGGGCAGTCCTTGGATCTTCCGCGAGATTGGCCACTTTTTGACCACGGGCGAACACCTGGCCCCGCCGCTGGTGGCCGAGGTGCGCCGAGCCTTGCTGGAGCACCTGCAAGACCACTACGGCTTGTATGGGGAATTCACCGGTGTGCGCTCGGCACGCAAACACATTGGCTGGTACGTGCATGCATTGCCAGGCGGTGACACTTTCAGAAAACACATGAACACACTGGAAACGGCTCCACAGCAGCTGGACGCGGTGGCCCACTTTCTGGATGGCCTGGCCAGCCAGATGGACCGCCTGCCCGTCATGGCGGCGCAGCCGGTTTTGGAGACATTGGCATGAGCGAACCACAATCGATTGAACACTGCATCCGGGGTAATCTGGAAACCTATTTCCGTGATCTGGACGGCACCGACCCGACCGGTCTGTATGACATGCTGGTCAAGTTGGTGGAAAAGCCACTGCTGGATGTGGTCATGAACCAGTCCGGCCAAAACCAGTCACGCGCCGCCGAATGGCTGGGCCTGAACCGCAACACCTTGCGCAAGAAATTGCTGGAGCACGATCTCCTGAAATGAATTCTGCTGTCCGGGTACAGACCTGGTAGCTGACGATGACGTGCCGAAACCTTGTACCTCGGTCCACCACTGCATACCCTTAAATTTTCAAGAAAGTCCCCATGAGAGCCCTCATTTCCGTCTCTGACAAAACCGGCATTGTCGATCTGGCCAAAGAACTGCACGCCCTGGGTGTGAGCCTGATCTCCACCGGCGGCACCGCCAAACTGCTGGCCGAACAAGGCTTGCCCGTGACCGAAGTGGCCGAAGTCACCGGTTTCCCCGATATGCTGGACGGCCGCGTGAAAACCCTGCACCCCAAAGTGCACGGCGGTTTGCTGGCGCGCCGCGACACGCCCGAGCACATGGCGGCTTTGAAGGCGCACAACATCGACACCATCGATTTGCTCATCGTCAACCTCTACCCGTTTGAAGCCACCGTGGCCAAGCCCGGGTGCACGCTGGCCGACGCGATCGAGAACATCGACATCGGTGGGCCCGCCATGGTGCGCTCGGCGGCCAAGAACTGGAAAGACGTGGGCATCGTCACCGACGCCAGCCAATACGCGGACGTAATTGCCGAGCTGAAAGCCAACGGAAAACTGAGCGACAAACTGCGCTTTGCCTTGTCAGTGGCTGCGTTCAACCGCATCAGTCAATACGACGGCGCGATCAGCAACTACTTGTCGAGCGTGAACTTTGAAGCTGAAAAACTCAGCGAAGACTACGTGCCCGAGCGCGCCCAATTCAGCGCTCAGTTCAACGAGCAATACGTCAAGGTGCAAGACTTGCGCTATGGCGAAAACAGCCACCAGCAAGCCGCTTGGTATCGCGACTTGGCGCCCGCTGCTGGCTCGCGCGCCACCGGCGTGCAGCTGCAAGGCAAAGAACTCAGCTACAACAACATTGCCGATGCCGATGCGGCTTGGGAATGTGTGAAGAGCTTTGACACGGGAGCCAACGGCGACCCTTTACAGTTCGCGGCTTGCGTCATCGTCAAACACGCCAACCCCTGCGGCGTGGCCGTGGGTGCGAATCCGCTGGAGGCCTACAGCAAAGCCTTCCAAACCGACCCCACCAGTGCGTTTGGCGGCATCATCGCCTTCAACCGCCCGGTGGACAAAGCCGCGGCCGAAGCGGTGAGCCAGCAGTTCGTGGAAGTGCTCATG
>JACCDZ010185950.1_pt1 | contig 24382 bp, 26 predicted proteins | sample 7449551 | NCBI WGS metagenome assembly JACCDZ01 (sample SAMN15323452, study PRJNA562643) | freshwater metagenome | isolation source: river surface water | place: USA:Blue River Watershed | collected 2017-08-18 | reverse complement strand
TCTACTCACTCACCCATTTAAAACCTACTCTTGGTATATTTTCAATAGAAATACTCGGCGTTTCTTTGAAAATTTTTCGCAAACGAGAAATAAAAACATCCAAACTTCTTCCTAAAAAATAATCATCCGAACCCCAAAGTTCCATTAGAATTTTTTCGCGTTTTAAAACGGTATTTGGATTGTCTAAAAACAGTTTTAGTAATTGAGCTTCGCGTTCGGTAAGTGTGGTTTTTGTGGTTTCGTTTTTGATTAAATAATTTTCTGGTTCAAAGGTAAAACCACTAAATTGGTACGATTTCACAGTTTTTTCTGTGTTTTTTTGACTGCGATGTAAAAAGACTTCAATTTTTAAAATCAGTTCTTCAATGGAATAGGGTTTCACTAAATAATCATCAGCGCCTAATTTCAACCCTTTAATTCGATCTTCTTTCATGGTTTTCGCTGACAAAAAGATAATTGGAATTTCTTGATTGCGTTTTCTAATTTCGGTGGCTAGTTCAAATCCGTCCATTTCTGGCATCATAATATCGGTCACCACAATGTCAAATTGGTTTTTGCAAAAAGTTTCTAAACCTATTTTTCCGTTGGCACAATGCACCACATCAAAATGTTGTTCTAAATTATCAGCAGTTAAAAACGCTAGTGTTTCTTCGTCTTCAATGTATAATACTTTTTTCTTAGGCATAATCCTTTCGGTTAATTAAAATGGTAACCACAATTCCTTTATCTGAGTTATTTTCTAATGAAATTTTCCAATGATGCAATTCACAAATCTTTTTCACATACGATAAACCAATTCCGAATCCTTCAATGTTTTTTATATCTTGACGAGAAACGCGGTAAAATTTATCGAAAACGAAAGGTAAATCTTTTGCCGGAATTCCACAACCATTATCTTTAATTTGAATAGAAAGTTGTTGGTTTATTTCTGTAACATCAATTTCAATTATTGGTGTAACATCCGAATATTTTACGGCATTGTCTACTAAATTGAATAAAATATTATAAACATGAAACTCATCCGCTTTTATTTTAAAAGGTTTGGCTACATTTATTTTAATCTGAATTTCGGTATCGTATTTTAAATGAATATTGTCTTTTACTAAATCTAAAACAGGTTTTATTTCGAAAAAATTTTTGTCAATAAGCATTTGCTTGCTTTCTGTTTTGGCGACATATAATATTTTTTCGATGTGTTCATTTAATTTATTAGTTTGGTTGACAATAATTTGATTGTATTTCAACAATTTTGGGTTTTGTTTGATTTCATTTTGTTCTTTCACATAGTTAGAAGCAATTAAAATTGACGCCAGTGGTGTTTTAAATTCGTGCGACATATTATTGATGAAATCTTTTTGTAATTCGGTGTATTTTTTCTGTTTTAACATCAATACTACTGAATATACATAAATGATTAAAACTAAAAACAAAACAGTAGTAAAAATCCAATACTGATTTAAGTTTTTGAAATAATTTTGTTCAATATCCGGAAATCGAATGGCGAAATAATACGTGTATTCTGGGTTTTTAGTAAAGCAAGTTGGGCATTTTATTGGTTCAATTTTTCCATTACTATTGATGTGATTGCTAAAAGCCATTTGATCAGACGTACAATTATAAACTGCATACTCAAAATCTAAATCCAGGTTTTTTTTCTGAAATTCCGATATTAAATAATGTTCTAAAACCGTGTTTTCAAATTCATAGTTTACATTGACCGTAAAATAATTTCCGGAAACCTTTTCTACTTGATTGGCAACTAATAATCCGTTTTGGTTATCTTTATATAGTTTTTCTAACACATCTTGTAAAGCAAAAAAGATTTTATCTTCTGTTTCTTTTTTGGCTAATTTGTGGGCATTATTAATTAAAATTAATTGCATAATAATTACGCCAACTATTGCAAGGAAGCCAATTATGATAACAATATTAAATTTTGACAACTTCATTTTCCATTCAAATTTTTAACGATATTACTACAAATATTGAAGCGAAATTAATCATTAACAAGTCATTAACACAATAAATATAACTGATTAACAGCAATATTTAAAAAAATAAATACATTTGCTATATCAAAAAATTAAAAACTTAAAAATAAAATAATCATGAAAACAGTAAAATTACTTGCATTTGCATTATTACTTACATCAGTATCATTTGCACAAACTAAGAAAAAATCTAAAACAGCTACAAAAGCGGTAACTACAGCTCCAGTAGCGGCTCCAGCAGCTCCAGCGGTTGTTGCAGCTCCAGTAACACAAGTGCCATCTCAATTAAAATGGGAAAAGGATACGCATGAGTTTGGAACTATTGAACAAGGGAAACCAGTTTCTTACGAATTCACATTTACAAACACTACTAACAAAGACATTACATTAACTAATGTTAAAGCTTCTTGTGGTTGTACGGCAACTAACTATACTAAAACAGCGGTTAAGCCAGGTGAAAAAGGAACAGTTACAGCAACTTACAATGCTGCTGCAGGTGGTGCTTTCCACAAAACAGTAACAGTAATGACAAGCGAAGAAAATTCTGCTCCAAAAATCATTACAATTAAAGGAACTGTAAAAGTAAACGAAGTACCAGCAGTAGATGCTCCAGTATCAAAATAATATAAAAATTATTTATATATTTAATCCCGATAAGATTTACTTATCGGGATTTTTTTATGGAAAAAGTTGTAATAAATAGTCCGCTTGGATTTGTTTTGATTGAAGGTAACGAAGAAGGAATTTCTAAAATTTCCGTGACTTCTAATGAAATGATTTTGTCTGAAACTATTCCAGCATTATTTCATGAAGTGGTAACGCAATTGAATGAATATTTTGAAGGAAACAGAACTGATTTTCAGTTTAAAATGAATCCAGAAGGCACTTATTTTCAAAAGAAAGTTTGGAGTGAATTACTTAAAATTCCTTTTGGTAAAACTGCTTCTTATCAGGAAGTGACTAATAATTTAGGTGATCCCAAAGCGATTCGAGCTGTAGCCAATGCGAATGGAAAAAACCCGCTTTGGATTGTAGTTCCTTGTCATCGTGTTATAGGTTCTGATGGTTCATTAACAGGTTATGCTGGTGGTTTGTGGCGAAAAAAATGGTTGTTGGAACATGAAAATCCAGTAAAACAACAAAGTTTGTTCTAAAATATCCTTATCTTGCTATTAAATTCTTTTACTTATGAAATCACCAGTAACAACAAGTTTGCGTAAGCAAACACCCATAAATAAAAAGGTGATAACAGATATGACCTCTAAAAAATAAATTTTACATATATGAAATTTCTAAAAAAATTCTTTAAATGGTTTCTCATCATCTTCGGCTGCATCATTGTTTTAATGTATGTTTTTGATGTTGATTATTTGCTTCGCGCCGTTAGAACTATTTATTTAAAAGGCTACACCACAGCATATTTAGAAGATTATAAAGAATTCCCTAATCGAACCATAAAGAAAGGCGTAGCGCAACCTTGGGCTATTTCTAAGGAATATAATAGCGTCCCTGCAACTGATGTACTGAATAAAACGCATCAAAAATTACAAACTATTGCATTTTTGATTATTAAAAAGGATAGTATTTGGCATGAAAGTTATTTCGATGGATTTTCGGCTACTTCTAAAAGTAATTCTTTTTCTATGGCGAAAAGTGTGGTTTCAGCAGCTTTAGGAAAAGCTATCATGGATGGTAAAATTAAAAGTTTAGATCAAAAAGTGGTTGATTTTTTCCCTGAATTAAAAGGTAAATATGCGAAGGAAGTTACAGTTGGCGATTTGTCATCGATGGCTTCTGGTTTAAGTTGGGATGAAAAGTATTATAGTCCGTTTTCCATCGTAACTAGAGCTTATTTTGATGATAAATTGAAAGAAGTTATTCTCGGATTAAATATAAAAAAGAAACCAGGTCAAAGTTTTGAATATTTAAGTGGTGCCACACAATTGTTAGCCATGTGTATTGAAAAAGCAACAGGAAAACATTTATCTGATTATGTTTCAGCTAGTTTTTGGAAGCCTATGGGTGCAGAAAATGACGCGCTTTGGCAAGTTGATGACGATTCAGATAATGGAATTGAAAAAGCCTATTGTTGTATTGCTAGTAACGCCAGAGATTTTGCGCGTTTTGGAAAATTATACAAACAAAACGGAAAATGGAACGGGGAACAACTTTTAGATAGTACTTTTATCGCCAAATCTTTGAAACCTCGATTTGCTGATAGTCCTGAATACGGTTATGGGTGGTGGTTGCATACCGTAAAAGGTAAAAAAGTATTTTACATGCGTGGCCATTTAGGTCAGTTTGTGATTGTAATTCCTGAAGATGATATTATTATTGTTCGATTAGGGCATTTAAAAGGACTACAAACCGAGACAGATCCACATAGTAATGATTTATACACGTATATTGAAGAAGCTTACAAAATGATGAATTTGAAGAAGAAAAATTAAAATTTAAAACCCAGTAATATGTTACACGCCATTTCATTAGAAAATATCTTGTTTTTAGATATTGAAACCGTACCAGAATTAGAAAATTTTAACGATTTAGACCAAGATTTTCAAGAATTATTCGCCCATAAAACGCAGTACCAAAGAAAAGAAGAAATTACTCCAGAAGAATTTTACGAAAGAGCCGGAATTTGGGCCGAATTCGGAAAAATTATTTGTATTTCTGTCGGATATTTTACCCAAAAGCAAGGAGAAAGACAATTTAGAGTCACCACGTTTCAAGGTGATGAAGAACGTTTGTTAATTGAGTTTTCGAACTTAATTAACAACCATTTCAGTTTGCCTCAGCATTTGATTTGCGGACATAATGTAAAAGAATTTGATTTTCCTTTTATTGCCAGAAGAATGTTAATTCACGGAATAAAAATTCCTGCAAAATTAAATTTAATGGGAAAAAAGCCATGGGAAGTACCACATTTAGACACGTTAGAATTATGGAAATTTGGTGATTATAAGCATTTTACTTCTTTAAAATTATTAACCAAAGTGTTAGGCGTGCCTTCACCAAAAGACGATATTGATGGAAGTGAAGTAGCCAAAGTTTTTTATAAAGACAAAGACATTGACCGAATTGCAACATATTGCGAAAAAGATGTAATTGCGGTTGCTCAAATTATCTTGAAATTACGTCTTCAAAAATTATTATCGGAAGATGAAATTTTGAAAGTATAATCTATAAAAAAAACCACGTGAAAACGTGGTTTTTTTATGAGTAAGTTTTTGGTTGTTAGTTTTCTGCTAAAGTATTTGTATTGAATTTTTTCACATCAGCTACCGCATTTTCATTATAAACGACTGCGCTTAGTGATTTTGCAGTATAAAAATTCCAAAGACCTGTTTTTTTACCTTGTTCAAATGAACCTTCAGATACTAAATTTCCAACTTCATCATACGATTTCCATAAACCGTCTGATTTACCATTCACATAATTTCCTTGGTGCATTACTTTACCATTAGAATGATAAAAAGTTACTTTTAAAGTATTTGGTGCAATTTCTATAGCGGTTGGTTCAACTTCTTGTGCAAAACCGAAAGTAGTAACTAAAAATAAACCGAAAATTTTCATTAAAGCTTTCATAATCATGTAGTTTTATTGGGTTAATAAATCAAATTTATAAATTTAATTTACAATAAAAAAACATTTACTTAACAATTTAGTAACATAAGTGAAAACTTAACATTGGAATAAAAAAAAGACAGCTCTTTTCGAGCTGTCTTTTATAATGAAATTAAGTTGGTTCTTATTGTAATAAGTTACCACCATTTACTGTTGCCCAAGCTCCTGTTGTTAAAGTTGCCCCAGTTGCTGTAGTACTTGAAGTATATTGTCCTGTTGGAAATGCTACTGAAAAAGATGTAGTTCCTGCACCAAATTCTGTAGTTCCACTATTAATTTTAACGTTTGTTAATTTAATTTTAGAACCATTAACTTGGTTAGTGTTGGTTGCCGCGTCTTGAATTCTGCACATTACCGCATTAGTTGTAGTGTAACCTTCAATTAAAATATTTGTATATTCTCCGTTACCTTCTTTTTTAAATTGGATAGCATCATATTCTGCAGAACCGTTTTCTGTAATTGTACCAGCAGCTCTTTTTAAAGTAATGTTTGATACTTTTGGCCAAAATGAATTGTTTACAGATTTTGCTTCAATTTCCATTCCGAAGTTTCCAGTACCTACTTGGTAAGCATACCAGTTTGTATTGTCTTGTCCTCTCCAACCATCTTGCCAGTCGAAAGAATCGTCATAGTTTCCGTAAGAAATTAAGTTTTTACCACTTACCGTTCCACCGTAAAATTCAAAACCATCATCAGCCCCTTTGTAAGAAACTAAGTTTTCTAATATTGTTCCTGAACCTACTGAATAAAAAGAGAACCCATTCATTTCTGAAGTTCCATCTGTAATTTTTTTACCAGCATATTCTACTCTTACATATTTTAATGAACCACCATTGTGTGTAGCGTTTGTTCCTCCGTATGGTAAAGCTAAACCGTCTTCAGAAGTCGCAGTTGTTACACCTGCAGCTCCAACAATTGGTGCATCTCCATACATGATAATTCCTCCCCAAGAACCTGGAGTTTGTGAACTTTCTGTAAATACAACTGGTTCACCAGCTGTACCGTTTATAATTAATTTACCACCATTTTCAACCACTAGTGCATCAACACCATTTGCTACATTTGCAGTAATAGTAGAACCTGCATCAAAAGTTACAGTTACTCCTGATTTAATTCTTACGATTCCGTTTAATGTATAAGTACCAAAAGCATACGTTTTGCTTGTAGTTACATCTCCTGAAATTTCACCTACAACTGGAGTTTTTACCGTTATAGTTTCATTGTCGTCTTCTGAACAACCTACGAATAATAAGGCTGTGAAAGCTAAGCTAAATACTAATTTTTTCATTTTGTAGTTATTTAATTGTTTGTTTTGTTTTTTATTAATTTTGTTAAGCAAATTTATATTTCTTTTAATCTGAGTAGGTTAACTGATTATTATCAAATATTTAAGAATTTTTAGGAATGTAAAATATTTGTAAACAAAAAAATCCTACCGAAGTAGGACTTTTTCATTGTTAGAATGTATAACTTAAACTCAAACTAAAACCAACACCTTTTTTGTATTCTTTTAAAACTAAAGAAGGTTCTAATATTTCATACTTACTATTATTTCCTAATTCAAATCTTTGATATGGATTTAAAATATTGTCTGCAGAAAACTTAGCACTTAAATTTTTAGTAAATTTTGTAGAATATACAAAGTCTAGTTTGTGGAATGGCATTTCGTAAATATGATCTAAACCAGCTGTTCCTACTGCATAAATATTTTTACCTTTTACACCATAAACCAATGTAGCAGTATTGGTAACTTTTTTTCCTAATTTAAATTCATATTTGGCATCAGCATTAATAATCCAATTAGAAGCACCTTGTAATTCTCTTGATGAACTGTTTTCTAATTTATTATCATCAGCAATTTCTACTTTAGTTTTCATTAATGAAGTGTTTAATCCTAAAGACACTTTATCTAATTTATCTGAAAGATTTGCTAAGTTGAAGATGAATTCAAATTCTGCTCCATATAAATTAGCCACTTTTGAATTTTGGAATGTAGTAATTTGAGTGGCACTTGGTTTGAAAATTCTTTCAATAGGATCTTGGATGTTTTTTCCATAAATGGCAACTGCTACCATGTCTTTTTTCTCAGAAAAGAATTCGTATTTTAAATCTACATTTATGTTTTGAGTATCTTGTAAATCTCTGTTTCCTGTTTCTACAGTATTATCTGGATTTACATATTGAATAGGTAAAACTTCCATTAAAACCGGTCTTGTAATCGTTTGTGAAGCAGCTAAACGGATGTTTGCTTTTTCTGATACCGAATATTTTGTATTGATCGAAGGAAGAATATAATTCTTTTTCTCGATATTTTTTCTGTACGGATTATCGAATGAATCTGAAATTTCTCTGTAGTTGATAGTTCTGTTAGAAGTTTCAAAACGAACTCCACCGTTAATTTCTAATTTTTCACTTAAATTGAAAAATAAATTCGCATATCCAGCATTTACAAACTGATTTAATTTCACTTTGTAATCTCCAGTTGATTCTTCTCTTTCGAAAATTAATCCATTTTCTGCATCAGATAAAATTTGGTCGTTAATATCGTTAATAGATGTGGTAACCGTATAACTTCCAGATAAAGCTCTTGTGGAGAAGAAACGGTATTTTGAAGTGATACTATTTCTGAATGAATTGTAACCCAATACCAATTTATTTGATTTCCCGTTAATTTCTTTCCCGAATTTATAGTCGTACTCAAATAAACCACTTACATAATAGTTTCCTTTGATGCTAAAATGTTGACGGTTTAAAGTATTTCCACCATACGAGTTTTGAAAAGTACCATCACTGTTTAATTGTCCGTCTAAGAATTTTCTATCTGGTAATTCATATACGGTTTTTACAAATGAAATTCCACCTCTAACACTATGTTTTTCATCAGAAGTTAATTTATAACTAGTTAATAACTGATTATTGAAATAATCTGATTGTTCAAACTGATTGGTTCTTACAAAACGATTCGGAACAGATTTTTGATTAGATAAAACCCCGTATTGGTCTTTAATTAAACTTTCAGTTGTTCTCAAGTACATAGAGTTTGCCGCAATTTGAAATCTATCAGATTTGTATTTTAATCCAACTAATGTTGAAGCATTAGTTTGATAACTATAGGATTGAGAATATAAATCGTTATTGTATTCTCCTAAACCTTCCACGAAAGAACGTTCTGCACCTTTTCTAACTTGATATTTATTATCGCCGTTTAACGAAAGAATATATGAAAATGATCGGCCTTTATCAAACTTAAATTTGTCTGAATGACTAAAACTAATGCTGTTGTTAATTGGTGCACCTACTTTATCAACGTTCCATGAATTATTTTTATAAGCTTCTTTATATTCTGTAGAATTCAATCTGTAAGCACCAATACTTCCATATTGAGCAGGTAATTCTCTATATTTTTTTTGAATTCCGAAAAACCCTTGATCGTTGTTAGCGGTTTCAGAAATTAAAAAATCACCACCATTGTTTTGAGTAACATATCCAAAACCAACTGTTAATTTCGTTTGAGCCGATTGTGCTTCCGATGTTTCTACATTAATAGTCGCTCCAGCGAAATCTCCAGGAATGTTTGGGTTAAATGTTTTGTACACACTTAAAACACCTACAATATCTGTAGGAAATAAATCTAAAGGAATAATTTTTTTAAACGGACTGTTCGAAGGAACTTGTAAATCGTTAATCAATAAATTATTGTATCTGTTTTCTAAACCTCGTACAAATAAACCTCTTGATTCCGCTTTAGATATTCCGGTTACTTTAGTTAAACCAGCTTCTACGTTACTAATTCCTTTACGCGACATTTCTTGCGCCCCAATACTTTGCTTAATTTCAACCGCTTTTTGTTGTTCTTTCAATAAAGCTGTTTCTTTGGTTTTGTTGGTAGTTCCTGTAATTACAATTCCTTCAATACTATTTGAATTTTCTTGTAATGCAATGTTTAAATTTAAAGTTTCGTTTGCTGTAACGGTAACTTGTTTTTCTGTAGTTTTGTATCCGATGAAAGCATAAACAATAGTATATGTTCCTGGTTTCATAGTAATTTCATAATTACCATTAATATCAGATTCTGCATTGTTCATCAAACCTTTTAAAGATATCGAAACAAAACTTACAGGCTGTTTGCTATCTTTATCTGTAATAATTCCACTAACTTTAGCAGAATTTTGTGCGAATGAGATTATTGTAAATAATAATCCGAAAAATAGAAATTTTAATTTCATTGTGGTTGTGTTTATTTTTTATGCAAAAATAGAACCAAGTAAATTACGTGAATGTTACCCGCGAGTTATTAGTAAGTTCACAGATTGTTAAGTTAGTGTTAACACATTAAATAATTGTAAACACGTTTTATTTGTGGTTTTTATATATAATTTTACAGAAATTAATTACTTTTATACTTAATATGAAGAAAAGAGACATAAAGATATTATTGGTAGATGACGAGCCAGACATTTTAGAAATTGTGGGCTACAATTTGGAGCAAGCCGGATATCAGGTTTTCAAAGCAGAAAATGGTAAAGATGCCGTAAAACAAGCACAAAAAGTAAAACCACATCTTATCATTATGGATGTGATGATGCCAGAAATGGATGGGATGGAAGCCTGCGAAAAAATCAGAGAAATTCCAGAACTAAAAGATACTATTATTACCTTTTTAACAGCAAGAAGTGAAGACTATTCTCAAGTAGCTGGTTTTGATGTTGGAGCTGATGATTACATTGCTAAACCTATTAAACCAAAACTATTAGTCAGTAAAGTAAAAGGTTTATTACGAAGATTAAAAGATGAAGAAACAGAAAGTTCAGAAACTTTATCTGTTGGAAACTTGTTAATCAACCGTGAAGAATATAAAATAATTAAAGACGGAGTTACCATTGTTTTACCAAGAAAAGAATTCGAACTACTCTATTTATTAGCATCCAAGCCAGGAAAAGTATTCACAAGAACCGAAATTTTAGATAAAGTTTGGGGGAATGAAGTCATTGTTGGCGGAAGAACTATCGATGTACATATCCGAAAACTTCGTGAAAAAATTGACGAAGATGTTTTTAAAACCATTAAAGGTGTAGGTTACAAAATTGAATTAAATGTCGATTAATTTCAACAAATCATACAAGTTTGCTTTTAAATCTTCTATTTACATTTCCTTATTTGTAGTAGTAAGTTTATTGGTGTATCATTACTTAGTTCAATCTATAAATGTCTTTATATTACTTGTATTTCCCATAACATTATTTGTTTTTAGTTTCTTCTTAATTCAATATCGAGTAGAAGTTTTTATCTATAAACGAATCAAAAAATTATACGATGAGGTATCCATTTTAGACGCTACTTCCTTAAAAAACAAAACGGTTACTACCGATATTTCTTCTTTAACTGCAGACATTCGAAACTTCGCCAAAGAGAAAAAAATCGAAATCGAATCCTTAAATATTCGTGAAGAATATCGAAGAGAATTTTTGGGAAACATTTCTCATGAACTGAAAACACCATTGTTTACCGTGCAAGGTTATTTAGATACATTAATTGAAGGTGGTGCCATAAAAGACAAAGCTTTACGAGTAAAATACATCGAGCGTGCTCAAAAAGGTGTGGAAAGATTAATACATATCGTACAAGATTTAGACATGATTTCTAAATTTGAAGTGGGCGATTTGAATTTAGACATCACAAAATTCGATATCATCACGGAAATTCAAAATGTATTTGATTTGCTAGAAATGAAAGCTGATGCAAAGAATATTATTTTAATGTTCGATGAAAAATACATTTCTCCTATTCATGTGTATGCCGATAAAGATAAAATTCAACAAGTTTTAACCAACTTAGTGATGAACTCTATCAAATACGGAAAAGAAAATGGAACTACAGAAATTTCTATTGAAAAAATCAATAAAAATAAAGTCTTAATTCGAATTCAAGACAATGGAGAAGGCATAGAACCACAACATTTGTCACGTATTTTTGAACGTTTTTACAGAATTAGCAAAAGTGGTAATCGTGAAGAAGGCGGTTCTGGCTTAGGACTAGCCATTGTGAAACATATTATTGAAGCGCATAACGAAAAAATATTCGTACAAAGTACTTATAAAAAAGGTTCAGAATTTTCATTTACTTTGAAAACAAGCAAATAATTCTGCCCAATTTTGGTTGTAATTATACGTTCTAAATCCGGTATAAATATCAATTTTTTGTAATTTATCTAAAGTGAATTTATGTTGTGTACAACTAGGAATGCTTCCTTCTTTTTTTAATTTTTTGGCTAAATATTCTTGTTCAAATTGACCTGGAGTAGGGATTAAAAAGGCTTTCGCACCTAAAAAAGCCAAATCCATAATAGAGGAATAGCCAGAACGACAAATAATATAGTCACTTTCCTGAATGGCAATTTCTAATTCTTCGGCTTCCATATAATTGTAAAACGTAAAATTATTTTGTGTAGCCTTTTTTTGTTCGGCTTCCACCAAGCCTTTTACAAAAAGTATCGATCCTTTAAATTCAGCTAATTCGATGCGTAATTTTTCTTCTAATAAACTACGTTGCGGTTCTGGGCCAGATAAAACAACCAATAAATCGTGTTTTTTGGATAAATTTCTTTTCTTAAATCGGGTTAATGGACCAATGAATTTCAGGTTGTTTAAATCTGAATTTTCATGACTTAATTTCCCACTTAAATTAATACCTTCAGCTACATCTGGCACCCAACATTCTTTAAATTTCTTGATAAAATATTGGTGAAATTTACTCGAAATCCAACTCGTATTACCAGACAAAACATTTACTTGATGAGTAATGTAAATGGAAGGTACTTTTGCTGAAAAAATTCCAGGTCTATTGTCTGAAATAATTCCAGAAATAGCATGTTTTTTTATGATTTTTTCAAGTATTTTTTTTTCTTTTCGTATCGCAAAAAACAACTTGGGTAATTGTTTGAAAATCTTGAATCTAAAATCTTTCCCTTTTTCAGAATATTCGATATTATAATCGGGTAAAGTTTCGAAAATATCGTTTGGAAATTCTTTTTTTAATAAATGTAATGAGGCACCATCGCTGGCAATAATAGGCGTGAAGTTGTTTTCTTTAAGTGCGTAAATAATTGGAATACAGCGTGATGCATGACCTAATCCCCAGTTTAAAGGAGCTACAAGTATTTTTTTTGAGGCATTCATATTTGAAGGTTTATTTTCGATTTTGGGGAAAGAAAACAATTGTGTTTATTTTTTTACAAAGATAGATACTTTAATTTTATACTTTTGCATTATAAAATTAATTGTTGTGGGAAGTAAAAATAAATTAAAAAGATTTAACGAAAACTTAACGTTCTCTAATGTGTTTCAGCCAACTAGAGAAGAAGTGGTTAATGATAAAGTAGCTTTAAAAGGGAAATGGAATACTGATTTCTTTAAAAATAATAATCCAATTGTATTAGAATTAGGTTGCGGAAAAGGAGAATATTCAGTTGGTTTAGCCGAAAGATTTCCAGATAAAAACTTTATTGGAGTGGATATTAAAGGGGCTCGTTTTTGGCGTGGTGCGAAAACTGCTTTAGAAAACGGATTGAATAATGTAGGATTTCTTCGTACACAAATTGAATTAATCAAACATTGTTTTGCAGAAAATGAGGTAGACGAAATTTGGATTACTTTTCCAGATCCACAAATCAAATACAAGCGTACCAAACACCGTATGACAAATTCGGAATTTCTTCAGAATTATAAAAAAATATTGAAACCGAACGGATTAATGCACCTAAAAACTGATAGCGAATTTATGCACGGCTATACTTTAGGTTTGTTACATGGTGAAGGACACGAAGTTTTGTATGCCAATCATAACGTGTACAATAACGCCGGAGCACCTGAAGAAGTAACGAGTATTCAAACTTTTTACGAAAGTCAGTATTTAGAAATAAATAAAAACATAACTTACATCCAATTTAAAATTAAATAGTGTCGGTACTTTTTGCTTTTGCTTTTGCAGTTTTGTTTTCTTTTGTTGGTGTTTTGCCACCAGGAATTGTGAATATGACTGTGGCGAATTACAGTGTAAAAAAGTCATTAAAAAGAGCTAGAAAATTTATTAATGGTGCCATTTTAGTGGTTTTCATTCAAAGCATTCTAGCTTTTTATTTTGCTACTTTTTTAGAAAGTCATCCACAAGTTACTCAAAATTTAAAACTAGTAGGAAGTGTTGTTTTCATACTACTAACGGTCTTTTTTTTAGGAAAAGGTATTCAAAATTTTATTGATTCTAAAGGCGAGATAAAAAAGAAAGCTACCAAAAGTAAACTGAAACCATTCTTACACGGCATTTTTATTTCTGGCTTAAATGTATTTCCTATTCCATACTATGCGTTTGTAAGTTTGTATTTATCTGCTTTTATTGAAGACTTTTTTACTAATTTAGTAGGTTTAGCTTTTGTGGTTGGAACTACTTTAGGAACTTTTATTGTTTTTATGGGTTATGCTTATTTGTTTAGAAAAATCAAACATAAAGTGACCTTTTTTATCAAAAATATTAATTTTATTATTGCCTTAATAACTGGATTAATTGCCGTTTTTACGATTTATAACTTGAATAAATAAAATATTTATTTGCCACGAATTCACTAATTTTTCAGCAGTTTGAGAATCTTTTTCCTTTAAAGAGAATTCAAGTTTAACTAATTTCGATTAATTCGAAAATTCGTGGCCAACTTTTTTACATTATTTTTAAAAGTAAAACCATTGAAACTAAAAGAAGATAATTTTTTTGAACGGGTGTACGAAGTCGCCAAACAAATTCCATACGGAAAAGTCACTTCCTACGGTGCTATTGCGAAAGCTATTGGCGCAGGTCGTTCTGCAAGAATGGTCGGTTGGGCGATGAATGCTTGTCACGGAAGAGAAGATATTCCAGCACACAGAGTAGTCAATCGATTAGGACTTTTAACTGGCAAACACCATTTTGAAGGCACCAACTTAATGCAACAATTATTAGAAAGCGAAGGCATTCAAGTTATTGACAATCAAATTATAGATTTTAAAAAGCACTTTTGGGAACCGGATTTTTAGTGTTTTTAACTTATAACCAAACCTTATACAATCATAAAAACTTTTTAATCGATAAACTACAAACTTTTAAACTTCTTACTATCTTTGCAATCTAAAATTAGTTTAAATAAGCATAGTCTTAAATCGAACTTTTTAAAATTAAGTTTTTATATACAGATGAAATTAGATAGAAAAGAAATTCTTACCGCATTAGAAAGTATTTCAATTGCAGGTGAAGGTAAAAATATGGTAGAAAGTGGCGCGGTGCAAAACGTAGTAACTTTTGGTGATGAAGTAGTGGTAGATGTAGTGCTAACTACGCCAGCTTTACATATCAAAAATAGAGCAGAAGCAGATATCAAAAAGGTAATTGCCGAAAAAATAAATGCAGATGCCAAAGTTAAAGTAAATATCAAGGTAGAAGCACCTACAAAAGAAGAAGCCAATACTATCAAAGGGAAACAAATTCCTGGAATTAGTAATATTATTGCGGTTTCTTCAGGAAAAGGTGGTGTGGGTAAATCTACTATTACAGCAAATTTAGCAGTAGCTTTATCTAAAATGGGTTTCAAAGTTGGAATTTTAGATGCCGATATTTACGGACCTTCCATGCCAATTATGTTCGATGTAGAATCAGCAAAACCTATTTCTGTAGAAATTGATGGAAAATCGAAAATGCAACCAGTACAAAGTTATGGTGTAGAGATTTTATCAATCGGATTTTTTACCAAACCAGACCAAGCGGTAATTTGGCGCGGACCCATGGCAGCAAAAGCCTTAAATCAAATGATTTTTGATGCAAATTGGGGTGAAATTGATTTCATGTTAATCGATTTACCTCCAGGAACAGGTGACATTCACTTATCAATTATGCAGTCATTACCAATTACGGGTGCAGTTGTGGTAAGTACGCCGCAAGCTGTAGCTTTAGCCGATGCGAAAAAAGGAGTTTCTATGTTTATGTCGGATTCTATTCAAGTTCCAGTTTTAGGAATTATTGAAAATATGGCATATTTCACTCCAGAAGAACTTCCTGATAATAAATATTATATCTTTGGAAAAGAAGGTGCGAAAAATTTAGCAGAAGATTTAGAAGTGCCGTTTTTAGGTGAAGTGCCTTTAGTACAAAGCATTAGAGAAGCAGGGGATTACGGAAGACCAGCAGCCATGCAAACGGGAACCATTTTAGAAACTGTTTTCGAAGAATTAGCCAGAAATGTAGTGGAAGAAACAGTAAAAAGAAACGAAACATTACCCGCTACAGAAGCTATAAAAATTACAACAATGGCAGGTTGTTCTGCTGTTAAAAAATAAGTCAATTGATACTTTGAGTATTGACGAATAGAAAATTATAAAATTATGACAGAAATTGAAGTTAACGAAAATATCGAAAAAGCTTTAGGCGAAATCCGTCCGTTTTTAAATTCAGATGGTGGAGATATTGAATTGGTTGAAGTTGTAGATGGAAAACACGTAAAAGTGCGTTTGCAAGGTGCTTGTACAAGCTGTAGTTTAAGTATCAGTACGATGAAAGCTGGTGTGGAAACTACTATCAAAAAATACGTTCCACAAATTGAAACGGTAGAAAACGTAGGTTAATTTGCTAACCTGATAAATGTCATAATATAATACAGTACAAATTAATTTCTTTGTACCGTAGAATTAAAAAAACTTTGCGCCTTTGCGCCTTAGTGGCTAAAACAAACAAAATGATTGAAACAGATATATTGATAATTGGAGCAGGTCCAACTGGACTTTTTGCCGTTTTCGAAGCAGGTTTATTACAATTAAAATGTCATATTATTGACGCACTTCCTCAACCAGGAGGACAACTAGCAGAGTTATATCCTAAAAAACCAATTTTTGATATTCCAGGTTATCCTGAAGTATTAGCAGGTGATTTAGTAAACAATTTAATGGAACAAATTAAGCAATTTCAACCCGGGTTTACTTTGGCTGAAACGGCGGAAACCATTGAAAAATTAGACGATGGTTCATTTATTGTAACTACAAATAAAGGTACACAACATAAAGCAAAAGCCATTGCAATTGCTGGTGGTTTGGGAACTTTCGAACCAAGAAAACCTATCTTAAAAGATATTGAATTTTATGAAAACGAAGACCGTGGTGTCGATTATTTTGTAAAAGATCCAGAAAAATATCGCAACAAAAATATCGTTATTGCTGGTGGTGGAGATTCGGCATTAGATTGGAGTATTTTCCTTTCAAATGTAGCTTCATCAGTAACTTTAATTCACAGAAGAAACGAATTCCGTGGCGCTTTAGATTCTGTAGAAAAAGTACAAGAATTAAAATCGGCCGGAAAAATTAAATTAATTACTCCAGCTGAAGTAGTAGGTTTTAAAGGAACGGAAAGAATTGAATCGATTGACGTTGAAATGAATGGTGCGCGTATGAATGTGCCAACAGATTATTTCATTCCACTTTTCGGATTGACTCCAAAATTAGGCGCTATTGCTAATTGGGGATTAGAAATTGAGAAAAACGCTATCAAAGTAAACAACGCTTTAGATTATCAAACCAATATTGACGGAATTTACGCCATTGGAGATGTGAACACGTATCCTGGAAAATTAAAGTTGATTTTATGTGGTTTCCACGAAGCGACTTTAATGTGTCAAAGTGTGTATAACAGAATCAATCCAGGAAAGCGTTATGTGTTAAAATACACAACCGTTTCAGGTGTAGATGGTTTTGATGGAACAAGAAAAGAAGCTGAAAAAGCCGTTGTAAAATCTATCGATTAATTATCCTGTAAGGTTTTCAAAACCTTGTAGGTATAAATAAAAAAAGTAATGTCACAAGATGTAACTATATATATTACGGACAGAAACGGAGTCAAACACGAAGTTTTAGCGCCAACAGACATGAATATGAATGTAATGGAATTAATCCGTTCGTATGAATTAGCCGAAGAAGGAACTGTAGGAATTTGTGGCGGAATGGCCATGTGCGCTTCCTGTCAATGTTATTTGTTAAACGATGTGCTTCAAACCGAAAGAAACGATGACGAAGAAGCTATGTTGGCCGATGCTTATCATGTGAAGGACAACAGTCGTTTAGGTTGCCAAATTCATATTACAGAAGATTTAGAAGGTTTAGAACTTGAAATTGCACCAGAACAGTAAACAAAAAAGCGAGAAAATTTTCTCGCTTTTTTGTTTACTACGATTAAAAAACACTTCTTTTTTTATTTAACGATTTGAAAATAAATTACTTATAATTTTAAAACATTTAAAATTTTTCATATCTTCATCGTTCAAATTTAAAAGATATGAGAAAAACGGCACTACTTTTTACATTACTATTATCTTCCCTTTCATTTGGACAAAAAAAATGGTTCACAACTTATCAAGATTCTATTAAGTTGGTAAGTGATGCTAATTTAATCACTCAAAACTTTACAAAAGACATCAAAAAAATTGATTCAAATTTTAAATTTGAAGTTAAAACCATACTTAATACTACTCCGTATTTAATATTTTTCTATAAAGACACAGCTAATATCCCGCTTTGGGAACAAGTAATTCCAGAACAAAAACAGTTTTTTTATCAACTATCTGGAAGTGAATCCGAAGGTAAAAATGTATTTGGATTATTTTTTAACGGATTTTATTTACCACATGAATTAGGACATGCTTTTGAATTCGCGCTTTACGGACAAATTGCAGGTTCTTATGAAAGTGAGTATTTTGCCAATACAGTAGCTATTTTATGGTGGAAAAAACATAAGAGACAAGAAGATTTAAAAAAATGTTACGAAGCCGCTAAATTAATGTGGGAGCAACTTCCAAATCCGGTTCCAGAAGGTTCAACAATTGAAGAATATTTTTCTAAAAACTATGAACAAGCATCTCAAGATCCTTTCGTTTATGGCTATATGCAATTTAAACAGTTTGTTGATATTTATGAAACTAAAAATCTCCCTGATTTTGATACTTTTATTAAAAATGAATTCCAAAAAAAAGCTATCAAACATTAATTCATTATTTATGATTTTAAATCGAATTTACCCTTTTCTTTATGTAATCGTCTTATTGTTCTAATTTTTTGTTAACATCCGAAATCGGACAAGAACAATACAATAATTGATTTTTGTAACTTTTCTTACATTTTCTTCGTATAATAAAAGTAACAAAAAACAATAGATGCAAAATCCTACTAATTTACTAGGTTTACACGTATTACTTACCCTAAAAACAGAACATATTAGTAAACTTACTAATTGCCATTCTTTTATAGCTTTTGTAAATACATTATTACAAGAAAATAATTTAGAACTTATTGGTCAAACTTTTCATATCTTCGAAAATAATAGTTTTACCATTGCTTTTTGTTTGAAAGAATCTCATATTTGTATTCATACTTGGCCAGAAATAAATCAATTAACTACTGATGTATATTTGTGTAATTATTCGTGCGATAATACACAAAAAGTTAGAGCTATTTCAAATCAAATTACGAACTATTTTGAAGCAACTATTGTGAAACAAACTGAAATTGAAAGGTAATGAGCGTTTGTACTTGTCCAAAATGTAGTCATACTACGGAGATTATAAATAAAATTGAATATAAAACTTTCGGTTGTCCAAATTGCGGACATGTTTTTACCTATCAAAATAATACTCCTGAAAACTATTCCTTTTCTTCGTATAAGAATACTCAAAATATGCTATCAATTGGTCTTAAAGGAACTTTTGATAATGAAATGTTTGAAGTTGTTGCTGTAATTGTAAAAAATTTAGGTTGGTATGTTTATTCCAGAGAATACACACTTCAATCTCCAAGCGGAAAATTTATTTATTTATCAGAATGTAACGGACATTGGATAAAACTTAAAGAAATTGACGATTTAAATTTAAAACAATTTAATAGGCTAGATATATATTACAATAACATTACATATAAAAAATACGATGATAGCAAAACGGACATCATATATTTAGCAGGTTTTTATGATTTCGAAATAAAAACATCAAAAGTATATGCAAGTGAATTCATTTGTCCGCCTTATATTTTAGCTATGGATGATTTTGGAGGTGATCATGTTTATCATGGTGTACATATTACCAAAAAAGAAATTGAGAAAATATTTCAAGTCAATAATTTATCATCTACAAGTGGTGTTGGAATTGCGCAACCTTTTTATATAAATTTCTTAGATACAATAAAGATTTTCATTGCAACAATTATTATCATGTTGTCAATTTATATCATATGGAGTCAATCTGCTACGCAAACAGTACTTTCAACCAGTTTAAATATAGATACTTATAAAAGTAAAGAATACGTTTCTCCATCTTTTGAATTTACTGGTGGCGCTTCACCATTAACTATTGAAATCAATGCGCCAGTTGATAATTCCTGGGCTTATACTGGTGTTAGTTTAGTAAATGAAAACACAAGCGAGGAGCAATTTGCCGAACAAGATATTGAATATTATCATGGTTATACAGGTGGTGAAAATTGGACAGAAGGATCAACGAATGAAAAATTTTCTTTTTGTGGAGTAGAACCAGGAAAATATCATTTAGCATTTACTACATCTGCTGAAGAAAGACCGGCTTTTATTCCACCAGGAGCAACTTATGATCCAAATCAACCTATTTCAATTGAAAGTGTTAATCCAAATTTAGAAATGTCTATTACAGCTACTTTAGAAAAAACACCTTTTTGGAATGTTGGTTTTTGTATGCTAATTTTGGCTGGAGGAATAGGTCTTTTATTTGGATTGAAATATATTTTTGAAGTTACCAGATGGAGTGATAGTAGTTATTCACCATATAAATCTGAGGAAAGTTAGTATGGATAATGTTTTAAATTTTATCAAAAAGAATATATTCGGTTTTGCTATTGCCATTCCGGTTTTAGCAATGTTTTTATATTTTACTTACAAAGGAAATAGAATTTGCGATTGTAAAGAAACAGAAAAAACACAAAGTGGCTCAACTACTTCTAGAGGTGGTGTAAACCGATTTTATCATAAATAAAAACAGTAAATATTTTAAATAATCATATAAATTAGAAAATATGTTAGTAAACGGATTAATTAACTCAATAGTGTTTTCATTAGTTGGAATTGTAATTTTATTAATTGGGTATTTCATCATTGAAAAAGCAACACCAGAAAACACATGGAAAGAAATTGTACAAAATAAAAATACAGCATTAGCCATAGTTTTTGCAGCATTAATTATAGGGATTTCTATGATCATTAGCGCCGCTATTCATGGGTAAAAAATTCTTAAAATTTGAATATTTACTTCTATTTGCCGTATTTATAATCGCTACTTGTGGCTTAATTTACGAGTTAATTGCGGGCACTTTAGCTAGTTATTTACTTGGTGATTCTGTCAAACAATTTTCGTTTATTATTGGTGTTTATTTGTTTTCGATGGGTGTAGGTTCGTATTTTGCGAAATTCATCAAAAAGAATCAATTAAATACTTTTATAGAAATTGAAATTATTGTGGGTTTAATTGGCGGTTTAAGCTCTGTTTTGCTATTTATACTTTTTGAAAAAGTCGATTATTTTCAAGTTGTTTTGTATCTTTTGGTTTTCATTACCGGATGTTTAGTAGGTTTAGAAATTCCGCTTTTAATGAATATTCTTAAAGAAAAAGTAGAGTTTAGCGAATTGGTTTCCAATGTTTTTACTTTCGATTACATTGGTGCATTGTTGGCTTCTGTTTTGTTTCCTTTGGTTTTTATTCCTCAATTAGGCGTGATAAAAACCTCATTATTCTTCGGAATGATTAATATTTCTGTTGCAATTTTCTTGACTTTTTTCTTGCAAAGGGAAATTAAAAACAGTTTACTTCTGAAATTTAAGTCTATCTTTTCTTTTTTATTTTTAACTGTGGTTTTCTATTTTTCAAATGAAATTTTAAGCTTTTCAGAAGAAAAATTATATGGCGAAAACATCGTTTTTACCAACACTACTCCGTATCAAAGAATTGTTTTAACACACAATAAAAACGATTATAAACTTTATCTAAACAACAATTTACAATTTTCATCTGCTGACGAATATAGATATCACGAAGCTTTAGTGCATCCAGCCATGGAAAACGCAACTAGTATTGAAAACGTTTTGGTTTTAGGCGGTGGCGATGGTTTAGCCTGTAGAGAAATTCTAAAATACAAAGATGTTAAAACCATCACTTTGGTAGATTTAGATGAAAAAATGACACAAATGTTTAAAGAAAACACTATTCTTAAAGCCTTTAATCACAATTCATTTTTAGATAAGAAAGTAACCATTCACAACCAAGATGCTTTTCTTTGGGCAAAAACCACAACTAAAAAATACGATGTAATTATTATCGATTTTCCCGATCCTTCCAATTATAGTTTAGGGAAATTATATTCGCTTAATTTTTATAAAACACTTGCTAAAGTTGCCAATCCAAATACGGTTGTAGTAATTCAAACTACTTCACCTTATTTTGCGCCTAAATCATTCTGGTGTATTAATAAAACCGTTAAACAAGTGTTTTCAAATACAGATGCCTATCATGTTTATGTGCCTTCTTTTGGCGAATGGGGTTTCACAATTGCCACATTAAATCCAGAAAATACTTTTGATAAAGTAAACAGAAAAGTAAATCAGCTTAAATTTTACAATCACAATTATAAAAGTTTAAATCAATTTCCAAAGGATATGATGGCAAATAATGTGGAAATAAACCGATTAGATAACCAAATTTTAGTACGCTATTTCGATGAAGAATGGGGAAAACTCTAATCAATTTTCAAGAAGAAACTTTGTAAAAAGTGTAGTTTTCGCAGGCATAATGGCTCAAATTCCAGTTATGTTGCATTCTTGTAAAAACATAATTGCTGATATTTTTTTAAAAATTACAGGAACCAATCATATTTTAGGACACAGATTGTGGCTTAAAAACTTCCCGAAACCAACAGAAACTATCGAAATTCCAATACTAATTATTGGTGGTGGAATTACAGGTTTATCTGCTGCCAGACAATTAGTTAAAAAGAATAAAACCGATTTTTTATTGTTAGAATTAGAAAATACTCTTGGAGGAAATTCAAGTTTCGGAACTAATAAAGCAACCTCATTTCCTCACGGCGCTCATTATTTGCCTTTGCCTAATTTACAAGATAAAGAATTACTTTCCTTTTTACACGAATCGAAAATTATTACACATTTTGAAAAGGGAATGCCCATTTTCGACGAAACGCAACTTTGTTTTAAACCGCAAGAACGCTTATTTATCAAAAACAATTGGCAAGAAGAGTTAATTCCGAAGTATGGAAATTCTGAAGTTGCGAATGAAGAAATTAATCGCTTTTTTGAAATTACATCGCAACTAAAAGAGGAAAAAGGCTTTGATGGTTTGTATCATTTCGATATTCCGATTAAAAAGATTTCTAAAGATCAAAAATACCGTGATTTAGATACGATAACCATGAAAAATTGGTTAATTGAACAGAAATTTACTTCCGAAGAACTTTTCGAATATGTAAATTATTGCTGTAAAGATGATTTCGGAATTGGCATTGATTTCGTTTCGGCTTGGGCTGGATTGTTCTATTTTGCTGCGAGAAAACACGATGCTTCATCTAACGAAAATGTATTAACTTGGCCAGAAGGCAACGGAAGATTGGCGACTCATTTGGCGAAATTCGCTAACAATAAAACCAAAAAGAATCACTTGGTTTATGAAGTGAAACAAAATAAGAATGCTGTTGAGGTTTTGTGTTTCGATGCGAAAAACAACAAATCTGTGATGTATAAAAGCGATAAAGTGATTTGTTGTACGCCACAATATATCAATTCGTATTTGTTTAAAGACAGAAAAACGAGCGCAAAATTTCAGTATGCGCCTTGGTTTACAGCCACAATAAGTTTAAAAAAAGAATCCGATTTAAATAATTCAGAATTCTATTGGGATAATGTCATTTATAAATCTAAAGGTTTGGGCTATATTTATAATCAGCATCAAACCGTAAATCAAATTATTGAAAATAAATCACTTACTTATTATTATTCTTTTTCAAATGCTGATTTAAAAGCAGCCAGAAAAGGTTTCTTAAAAATGAAAGAAGAAGAAATTAAAAAGATCATTATTTCCGATTTAAGTATCGCACATCCGAATATTGAGAATGAAATAGAATCGATAGAAATTTATAAAATGGGTCACGGAATGATTAGTCCAACTCCCAATTTTATTTTTAGTGAAGAAAAAGAAATGGCCGCCAAAAATATAGACAATAAAATATTTTTTGCTCATAGTGATTTATCAGGAATATCTGTTTTTGAAGAAGCTTTTCATCAAGGAATAGATATTATAAACCAAATTTTATAATGAAACAACCTTGGATTCATAAAGCCAAAACAGACGGAATTTTCATTTTAGCACCTTCTTTTTTGGTGCTATTAATTGTTTTTCTTTTTCATAACCAATTACTACTAATCGAAAAAAATTACTCTTTTTATGTTTGGTTAATTTTGATTGTTGGAATTGATGTAGCTCACGTTTATGCTACGTTGTTTAAAACATATTTCGTAAAAGAAACCTTTAATCAAAGTAAAAAACTGTTGATTTCATTACCAATAATTTGTTTTATCATCGGATTGATTTTGTTTTCATTTGGTACTTTGGTTTTTTGGTCGTTTTTAGCTTATGTGGCGGTTTTTCATTTCATCAGACAACAATATGGTTTCATGCGATTGTATTC
>JACCDZ010630367.1_pt1 | contig 24454 bp, 25 predicted proteins | sample 7449551 | NCBI WGS metagenome assembly JACCDZ01 (sample SAMN15323452, study PRJNA562643) | freshwater metagenome | isolation source: river surface water | place: USA:Blue River Watershed | collected 2017-08-18 | reverse complement strand
TTCACCGCTGTAGCGAGATCATCTACAAAAACAAATCTACCATTTACGTCTACTGCGATATCTACCTTATTCCGCTTGGGATTGAAAATTCTATACTGTCCTGTAAACCGTGTGTAGACTTCTGCCAACGTGACTCCCATGGAATAGACATCTACACTCTTCAAATGTTGAACTATGCTACGATACCAATCCTTATAATGGATAAATTCACGGTTGAAAAATTTAGCATCAAAGGCTTGACCTCCATTCGGTAACCAAAAGGTATTATTTGGTAAAATGATATTGTATCCACGTTCATTCATAAATTTGTACCAATGTGCGACCAAAGGCTGTGTGATATCTGGTCTGACTTGTGTTCTCGGACTTGTCATGACAAGATCAAACGGATAGTAAGGATACGGTGTTTGTACATTAAAATCACGAAGCATCTTCACATGAGGTGAATCACCATTCAGTGTAGACGCATCGCGTGTCAGACCAAAATCAATAAATCGTAAATTAAATACGCCATTCGGTTCCAGACGACCCACGATATTTTCAGATTTAATGTCCAAATGGACAATATTTTTGGAATGAAGAACAACGAGACCTTCAAATAAATTACGGAATCCTTTGAAAAATGCAGCGTAGGAATTTGCAGGAAGTTCTGCTTTCAGCAAATCCTTTCCACCCATTTCATAAAAGACCAAGTACGTTTCAGCGGGCAGAGGAAATTTTTTGCATTTTCCAGTATTATTGTCAGGACGCATATTTTTTTGATTGTGTTTACATGTGCCACTCGTCGTCAAAAAATACTTTTGAGACGGATCGGCACGCTGAATCAAGACAGATGAAGCAGTTTCATCCTGAACATTTTTTGTTGAGAGCATAAGTTTTGATAAATATCGCCCATTTCTTCGGGAGGCTTCTCCTTGACACTTTAGAGGAGGCGAAAAGGTACAGCCATACGTCCCCTCTCCAATAAATTTTCCTCCACGGAGTTTGCGCGTATGAGAACGCACCATCTACTTGGAGTTAAGATTAATGGTGACCACCTCCAGCACCTCCCACAGACACCCCAGTGTATCCTGGGCGAGGTCTATGAGGGCGATACTTGCCCCCTGTAATCGGCCCATCATTGGCAACACCGTACTTCCAATACGGTGAAATATAGAATGGCCAATACGATGGCTGTCCATACACTGCCCAATATGGAAGAACTTCAGGTTGTTTTGGCTGTGTTGGCTCCTCTTTGACGACTTCACGAATAATCACTTGAGGTTGCTCCTTCGGTGCCAATGCCCTGCCAATAAGTTCAATCACAAGAATGACGAGTGCAGCGCCTAGAACGCCAAAGAATAGACCATAGATGGTTTTCATGTCCCTACTCTAAGACACCTAAACCATTTGTACGCTCCTTATTCAAGGATGTCGGTTGCGTGTCCACTAAAAAATTGTTCCACCTCCTCACCACCTTTGGGGGATAGAGAAAAACAAACCATGGATTACAAGCACATCCTGAACACCTACTTTCGGCAATCCGAAGGGCGACAGATTATTGCGCATCAGATTGAGAGTTTTAACGACTTTCTAGAGGTTCAGGTCCCTCTGATCATCAAACAGAGTTCACCCATCAGTGTCAAGGGCAGCCCTGAGACGCCACTGGCAGGTCCGCGATCAGCCCTAGCGTCTGTAACGGGTCTATCCACGACGGCTGCGAATGCGCTGATGGGGAATGAGATCGTGCAAGATGGTCAGACACAGAGTCATAACAAGGCGAATCATGAATACGAGGTTATGATGGAATTTGAGAATGTGAGCATTCGGAAGCCCACCATCTTTGAGAACAATGGGTCTATCCAGCCCATGATGCCCAATGATGCGCGCCTTCGCAATCTCACTTATGCTGCACCGCTATATGTAGATGTTCGTGTCACGACCACGTACATTGACAATACACAGAATGGTCTTCGCCAGACCAAGGTGCGCATCTTCCCCAACGTACATCTGGGCAAGCTCCCTGTGATGGTTGGCAGCAAGTACTGCCTTCTCCAGGATCAGCGATATGTCCATCCTTCAGCCCTCGGTGAATGTTCCGAGGATCCTGGTGGTTACTTTATCATTCAGGGCGGTGAGCGAGTGATTATCTCTCAAGAGCGCATGTCAGAAAACCGCCCGTTTGTATTCCGTAACAACCGCAATGCTGCCAAGGAGATGGAGGTCGTAGAGGTCAAGAGCATTGGTCCTACGAACGAGCAGGTTCCCAAGAGCAACACGGTGAAGATCGTCTATCATCCCAAGAATGCAAGCGTGCTTCTGCTCCGCAGCGCAATCCCTCGTGTCAAACAGGAGATTCCTCTGTTTATTCTCTTCCGCGCTCTTGGTGTTGAGAAGGACAAGGAGATTGTGCAACTGATTATGGGACCAAATCCTGACCCTGCCTATACTGCAATCTTTGACGAGAGCATGCAAGAGGGACTCATCGCACGAACCCAACAGGAGGCGGTAGAATGGATCGGTCAGCACATCAACACATGGAGCATCAAGAACCAGAAGCCCGTTGTGGTGCAAGACATTCTCACAGAGGAGCTCTTCCCTCACGTGGGCGGTATTGATCACAACTATGACAAGGCGTGTCTCCTGGCCCATATGACACGCAAGATGCTCTTTACTGCGCAAGGGAAACTGACCATGGATGACCGAGATGGCTACAGCAACAAGCGCGTTGATCTTCCTGGATTCCTTCTGGCAAACCTGTTCCGCACCTACTTCTCCACGAAGATGGTCAAGGATATCAAGGCGACGCTTGGCAAGGAAATCCACTCTGGTCCCTGGAAGGCGAATGGGAACTATGAGGACATCATCAATGTGACGAACATCTATAAGATTATCAAGAGCACGATCATTGATGTAGGTCTTCGGTCCAGTCTAGCGACGGGCAACTTTGGCTCTGCGAAACTCGGTGGTCCCACAAAGATTGGTGTCAGCCAGGTGCTGAATCGCCTCAACTTCTGTGCTTCCATCTCGCACTTGCGCCGTACGAGCACGCCTATTGAAAAGACGGGCAAGCTCATTCCTCCGCGCAAACTTCACAACTCTCAGTGGGGCTTCATTTGCCCCGCAGAGACGCCAGAAGGCCACAGTGTAGGTGTCGTGAAGAACATGGCGACCACGTCTATTGTGAGCATCATGAGTGATCCCATTCTCGTCCGCACCTACTTTCGCGATCTCAAGACGCTCCACTCTCTCAAAGACTCTACCATCCAAGAGAAACATGCCGACACGCGTGTCTTCCTCAACGGTGTCTGGATTGGAACTATTCGTCCTAATGAGACATCTTCCACGGTAGATGCGCTACGTGAGGCAAAGCGTTCTGGAATTCTCCACATTCACACGAGCATTGTATGGAAGGTGAATCTCCAGGAACTTTGGATCAGCACAGAGGCAGGTCGTCTCCTTCGTCCTGTCTATTATGCTCCAGCCATCCGAGAGATTCTGTCTGACAAGACGGGTGAATTAGCACGCCAAATCTCAGCGCTAGATTCGTGGGACCGTATTCTCCTGTGGAAGACGCCGAGTGGCAAGAGCCTCATTGAGTACATTGATCCTGGTGAAACGGAGGGCACCTACATTGCCATGAAACCTGAGGAGACTCTGGTCAAGACAGACACGACGCACTGTGAGATCCATCCCTCTGTGATTCTTGGCACGCTGGGTTCCAATATCCCCTTCCCTGATCACAATCAGTCACCGCGAAATGCATATCAGGCTGCGATGGGCAAGCAAGCCATGGGCATCTACGCGCTGAACTACAGGGAGCGCTTTGATGCCATGGCACACGTGCTTTGCTATCCTACAGTACCACTTGTCCAGCCCTTTATGAGCAAGTTCTATGGTGCCCAGACCATGGTGAGTGGCCAGAATATCATTGTAGCAATCGCGACGTATGGTGGCTACAATCAAGAGGATTCTATTATGATCAATCGTGGCAGCCTTGAGCGTGGTCTCTTCCGCAGCATCTTCTACCGCACCTATAAGGATGAAGAGAAAAAGAACCAGTCCTCAGGAGAAGAGGAGCGCTTCTGCAAACCGGATCCTGCACTCACGAAGCAACTTCGCCACAGCAATTACAGTAAACTTGGCGCAGATGGCTTTGTCCCTAAGAATGGCTTTGTGGATTCTGAGGATATTCTGATTGGCAAGATTGTTCCTCTGCGTGTGCCGACGGGCATGGTGCTTCCCACGGGTGCCAAGCAGTTCCGTGATGTATCACGTACTCTGCGCAACAATGAGACTGGTTGGGTAGATGAGATCTTCAAGAATCGCAATGGAGAGGGGTACAGTTTCGTCAAGATTCGTATGCGCCAAGATCGTGTTCCTGAGATTGGTGACAAGTTCTCTTCGCGCCACGGTCAAAAGGGTACGTGTGGTCTGATTGTGAATGCGGAGGACATGCCCCAGACGGCCTCTGGTCTTGTCCCTGACATCATCATCAATCCGCATGCGATTCCTAGCCGAATGACGATTGCGCAGCTGATGGAGACACTTCTTGGCCGTCTTGGCTGCGAAGTTGGTGCTCTCGGTGACGGCACTCCGTTCGGTGAAGCATCTGTGGATCAGATCAGCGCGACTCTACGCGATCAGTTTGGCTTGGATCCCCACAGCAATGAGATTCTGTACAATGGTCACAATGGTCGTCAAATGGATGTGAACATCTTTATGGGGCCTTGCTTCTATCAGCGACTCCGCCATTGCTCTGCTGACAAGCTTCACAGCCGAGCCTCTGGTCCGCTTGTGATGCTGACACGCCAGCCTGCTGAAGGCCGTGCGCGTGAAGGTGGTCTCCGATTTGGTGAAATGGAGCGTGATGCTGTATGTGCGCACGGTATCAGTGAATTCACCAAGGAGCGCCTCGTGGAATGCTCAGATGGATTTCCATGCTACGTGTGTCGCCAGTGTGGTCTCTTGGCGATCGCGAATCCTAAAGAGAATGTATGGGCGTGCCGCGGCTGTAACAATACCACAGAATTCAGCAAGGTTCAGATTCCGTATGCAAGCAAGCTCTTCCTCCAAGAGTTGGAGAGCATGTGTATCAGTAGCCGTATGGTAACAGAGGGACAGCTCTTGAATATGGCAGCAAAGAAACTTCAGTCAGTAAAGTAGGTATGCCATATTGGTTTGTGTTTGATTTAGATGAAACCTTGGCTCATGTGAGTCCGTTTCATTTTTTGGTTTGTACGTTTTTTCAAGCAGAATTTGCCACAGAAGTAAGACGTCCGAATTTAGCTGTACCTACTCCAGAACCACTTGTGGAACCGTTGACGAATGCCTATAGAAGATTCGTAGAATTGTGTGCTGCGCAAGAGACATCTGGAAATCCAGTTGGAATTTTGCGGCCAAGGGTCTTGGATGTCTTTTCAAAAATTGCTGCATTAAAAGACGCTGGAATTGCTGGTGGTGCGATGATTTACAGCAATAATGGAACGCGAAAAATACTAGAATTTATTCGTGATGTGATTCATGCGAGTCTAGGAAGAACTGACTTGATTTGTGATTGTATACATTTGAATGATCCTAGACGTGGGGCTGAAGGTGCTGTGAAACAATTTAGGACAATTAAGCGAATTTTAGAAGGCGGGCCTTGTGCTGGAGGCGTTGTAAAATCCACAGATGTTTTTTTTGTAGATGATCTAGTCCACCCTGAGATATCAGCCTATATTGGAAATCGGTACATGCATGTGCTTCCCTATAAGCACCGTGCAAATGCTGATATTCTTCTCAGCATGTATTTAGCAAGTTTACGTGATGCTGGAATTCTCACAGATCCCGTGCTAAGGCCAATCTTTTTTCATCATGTTACTCGTGCATGTGTTGGTCCATTTGATCCAAATAGTGGCGAGGACACATTTGTGGAGAAACTTAAGATTAACATTAGGAAAACTGCAGATGGATCACCCGTAGACAATCATGGAATGGACTACTTTCTTATGCGCCTAGATGATCTAATGCCCGCAGGAAATCATGTGGCAGTTCCTGTTGTGGCGAATGCCGCCAATAATAACGGACTTGGCAACAATCCTCTATCCGCGATTCAAACAGGTGGACGGAAGCGTCGTAAAGGAACACGCAGAAGAAAAAATCTACGGAAGAATAGAACATGGCGGCAACGACGGGCGTGAAGCTGATTGCAGAGTTCTTGGGAGCCTTTTTGCTTATGTTGAGTATCTTGGTCAGCGGTGGAAACTTTTTGATCATTGGTGCGACGCTGGCTCTGATTGTGTTTACCATCGGTGGAATCAGCGGTGCTTCTGTAAATCCTGCCGTATCTGCGGGTCTCTGGTATTCCGGCACCTTGAGCACCAATCTCTTTGCGCTGTACTCTCTTGTGGAGGTTCTTGGCGCAGTGGCAGCCGTGTACGCATACAACACGGTCGCTTAGACAGAACATTGATTCATGGAATCCATGAAAAAATGTTTACTTGTGGACAATGGCAAAGGATAACGCCAGGAGGGCTAGTGCAACGGTAAGACTTGCTCTGTCCATCGTTGTAAAATCTTCGCTCGGCGGTGGAGGGGTGTATTTGGTTCCATCAAAATTATAGTCCTTTGGTGTCTTGTCAAAGGTTCCCTTGTCTACAAAGATAGGATTTCCCTTACCATCTTTCTTTTGAACCCAACGAGTCTGAAATGCACGTCCTTGTCTATATGTCACATCCTTATCATCCACCCATACATCACCCGTATTAGGATCACGAATATTACCACGCTCATCGCCAACAGGAAGAGACTGTTGTTCACAGACAGGATATACAGATCCAAACATGGACCGAACTAATGGCTCAGGATTCAAGGCTGCTTTCGCATCTTCTATCATTCCAGGTGCCAATCCAGCCATGGGGGGATATCCCATTTCTTGTACTGCCTTTTTGACTGTTGTACCAAGAGCAGATCCGTCAGGAATTCCCTGGAAATAGTTCCACATTTCAGCGCCATTTGTACAGGTCATGCCAGACCGTGTAAAGAAATTAATTCCCAGCAACTGAAAATCCATTCCAGCAGTCAGACCATTTGTAGATTTTCCAAATCCAATGACATCCGTATAATAAATTACACCCTTTCCAGCATTCATTACATCACTGAAATCTCCACCACGCTTCACACCAATTTGTTTTGGTGTTTTCAGATTTCCAGCGAAATCATATGGTGGCAGCATATACCCAGAATCTGACGGCCGCATGCTCGGTAAAATCTGAGGGCGCCCCTCGGTTCCTCCACTACCACCTGTAGACTTGGGAACTCGGTTACCCGTCTGATCTGCTAAACTGCTCATCCGATGAGCCTCCTAATCGGGAACTATATTAGAAATGGATTTCATTTTGGCCATTGTGACAATAGAGTCACTTGGTGATTGGAGTTTTACAAAATTTGTGGAACAAGGAAGAAAACATGTATGGTATAAAGTCCTCGGATATGTATGTTACGTTGGTCTTTTAGAACTCTTTCAAAAAACGATTGAAACAAAGGGACTCTCTTGGGCAAATTCAGCATGGGATGGATATAGCAATATCGCAACAGGTCTTGTTGCCATTTTATTATTTAAAGAAAGACCTACCTGGAATCAATTGATTGGAATGATTCTCATTTCCATTGGTATCATGTTTTTGGGTACAGATGGCGTTGTGAATTACAAAGAGAAGAATGCTAAGGCTTGATTTTTAAAATGGTCAACAGTTGTTTGACTTTGGATTGTTGACGGACAAGAGAAAGTCGTGTTGCAACCCACTTGTTAAATTCACGGGTAGTCAAATCTGTCGTTTTCCAATGGGTATGAATACAGACTAAAGGCTCACCTTGAACAAGCAGCCCAGAATGTTTCTGCTCAGGGTCGCGATGAATGCTCCAGAGTTTTTGAAGTTCCTCGGCTGACGTTTTCCCCTGAAACATGCGCCACCAGCCATAATTTATATGGCTGCCATACAAGAATGTTTTATCATCTACAAGCGTCTCAAGTGCCTTTTGCTCAAAGAAAGTGGATGTTTTACACGCTAATCTCCAAGCCCCTACGAGATCTAGTGAATTCATCCAAATCCAGCCCGCATTGTACTTGCCATACCGGTCTTCATCCCCCTGACGAATTTCATGAGGACTGAGACCAAGATGTTTCCATGGCACTTGTTCAGGAATTGGTCCGAGCCAACAGAGATCCGCATCACAAAAGAGTACACCACGTGGTTTGTCAACCTCTGAAAGTGACTGTAGAGCCCATTCCATCAAAACACACTTTTCCTGTGTGAAATCATAAAAGAGATTTGGGAGTCGTTTACGACTAGGTCGTGTTTCCATTTGTTGGCGCGTCAATCCTTCATATGCTTCAAGGCCCCCAAGAAGAACGTGAATTGTTCCCTTGTATCCAAAGGATGGTAAAGTGTCTTTGACACGCTGGGTACAGAACAAATACACGGTTGGTGTATTCCAGAGTTGTAGGGACTGAAAGAAGATACGTAAATCATCAAGTGCGTGATAATTCGCAAGCGTGGCAAGTGCGGCTGGTTGAAAAATTGAATGCGCTGGTTGGTTGGAGTCCATAGCACAAGCCCTGATCAAATGGATAACGACTTCTTTACATTCCGCATGGGTGAAGGCCTAGGAACGGCAACACCAGAAGACGCAATCCTTGATGCGTGGATGCTATCTGAAAAGGACAAGGGGTATGAACAAAAAGTAGAACACTTTACATCATGTCCGTCCTGTAAGGCCACTGAAGAAGACATTCTTCATGAAGATGTCATTGTATGTATGAATTGTGGTGAAGTTCTAGCACGTCCGATTGATTCCTCGGCAGAGTACCGATACTTTGGCGTGGAAGATCGTGGTGGAGGTGATCCCAGTCGTATTGGTGCGCCGTCAGATCCTCGTCTTCCTGAAAGCAGTCTCGGCACAATCATCCTGCCACAAGGAAATGCCAAAAATATGGGCAAGGTACGTCGCTATCATCAATGGAACATGCTTCCATACAAGGAGCGTGCACTCTTGGGAGCGTTTGATCGTCTCTCTCTTGCTGCTAACAATCATGGCTTGAGTGTGGCTGTTGTGGAGGATGCCAAGGAACTCTATGTAAAACTGAATGGCTTCTGTGATCGGCGTGGGCTTTCACGCGACAGCCTCTTGGCGAGCTGTGTATATACCGCACTCAAACGCGCAGGTGCACCCCGAAAGCCACAAGAGATTGGCGCCATGTTCAGTCTCAGCCATGCGAGTTTCACCAAGGCATTCAAGTTCTTCCAAGAAGTACTCGCACAGGCCACACAAAAGGGTCTGCTTTCAGAGAAATGGACGCCTAGCAATCTTGCGACAACTCGCGCTGCCGACTATGTTGCTCTACCTCTCAGCAAACTGCCCATCAGTCGGTCCAACTACCAGTCCCTCTTGGTGGAAGCACAGACTCTTGCAGAACGTGCTGAAAAGGAGGGAATGAGTCCCGAAAATACACCGCCCTCACTGGCGGCTGGTGTTGTCGCATATGTCTGTGAGAAGCACAAGAAGGGCGATATTCCTCTTGCACGTATCGCTGTTGCATGCGATGTCAGTTTGGCGACTCTTCAAAAGTGTTTGCGCCGTCTTCAGACGATTCTAGAGACCAAATAGGAAGCCATGGGCGGTGCATTTACGAAACCTGGCGGTGGATCCATCACCCGTCAACAATTACTGGCGAGCACACAAAACAACAGAGAATTTGTAAATAAACTCTTTCAACTCATGTTAACTAAACTAACCCCTGAAGATATTCTCAAGCTGGGCAAGGCACAGAGTTGCTCATCTTATGTCTTTTTTATGGCACATTCTATGGGGAAACTCTTTGATGATTTGCGCATTCGCCCTAAGAAGGATCGTGATACGGGTGTTGTCATGTTTCAAAAGTTGGACAAACTCAAAGGAGATACTGGAGAAAGCCGCGATTTGTGTCTCTTTGTAGCATTCTTCTTCATTCGTATTTTCCAAATTTTCGGCGCAGTTGCCATGACGATTTTAGACGATCCCTCTGCTGGTCAAGTTCTTGGTGCTGTGAAATTTGGAGCACCACCTGCCCCCAGCCCTCAGGGACCTGGATTTCTTGGATTTGGACGTCAACCTGCGCGTCTAGCAGGTTCTCGTGGTGCATATCTCGCCATTGGTGGTGCTGAATCCAAGCATTTTGCCACTGGAAAGGCACGTGAATTTGCTCCAATCAAACAACTCTTGGATGATCCTCAACTGGAGACAACAACTCGTGGAACCCCTCGTGCCATCTTCACCTTTAGCGAGTCCCCCAATCTGAATATTATTCCTGAGCGTATTGATGAACGTGGAAAGCCTCAAAATCTGCGTGTAGAGATTGATGGTCAAGGTCGTCTGTATGCGAATCTAAAACTCCAAGTGCCCTTGGCTGCCATTGGTGCTACTTCACGCAAACTCAAAACAGAGGTATCTAATTTTCGCTATGTGGATCCCCACAAGGATGCCCAAATTGTAGGACTTGTAAATAAACAAATCTATCAGTATAAGACAACATTTGACTCTACTACAGAAGATGGTGGTGCAACATGGCATAGTGGTAACCAACAATACGTAGATAAACTATTGGGAATTGTTCAGCGTGTCCTTCAGATTATTCAGGAAATTGAGACAAATCCTGATTTAGCTCTGAAAAATCTGAAATTACTGACAAAACAGGAACGCGCTGCTCAAGGTTGGGATGGTATGGGTGCATCTGGCGTTCGTTTCGCAGGAGCTGCTGGTCTCGGAGGTCTCGGTGGCCCTGGTCTTGGAGCCGCTGGTGTCGCAGCACGCGGACCCGTTGGACAGCGTGATATCGCTGTCAGTAAGCCGTTCCACAATGAATATATCGTGAATGTGCTGAAACAACTTGCTGGATATAAGACAACATCCTTTTGCGTGGCTCGTGGTTTACAATTGCTAGATGCGAATACACTCTTCCAACCCAAGACATCCTCTGCGACTTCTGGAATTTGTAAACCTGTCTTTGAAGCAACTGGTCTCTCTCTGCCCCAGTCCAAGCAATCCCTAGAAAAGGTTCCTGGACTCAAGGCGCTGGATCAACTATACTACACGCAACCATCTCTGGATACACGCAATGAGTTCCAACTCAAAGTGGGTGATCTCCAAGCCTATGCTGATTTTTTGACTCAAATGAATACACTCTTTGGAAAGCCAACAACTGCCCAACTCACTGCGTTGGACAAGGTGCTTGTCAAAGATCCAAATTGTCCCACTACAGCAGTTGGCAAGTATCTGCAAATCCAAGATCCCAAGGGAATTCAAAAGGTACTCGGTGTCATTGGTCGCATGTTTGCGCGTCAAAAGGCGCACACGGAAAAATCCATCAAGTTCCTTACTACACGGCTCTTCAAGGTGGCCAAGCGCAAAGATCCAATTACAGGATCTGTTGGCACCTTTGTAGATTTGAGCCCAGCACTCCTCACAAAAGGATTGGATGAACTCCAAGCTGTAACGCGTGAAGCACGAACCCTTCTTGTGGATTATTATAAGGGCTGTGAGGACTTGTACCAAGAGGGTGTGCGTGAAGTCTTGAACTCCAAGAGTACACCTGTCTAGGCACAATGAAGAGGTAAAATTGGTTTGGGAGTTGCAGTACCAACATCCAGACCCATTACACACCATGATGATACACCCGCCTTGGTCCACTTGGACTCCAAGTGTGGCATGCTATGAGGTGCGTCTATCCAATCATAGGGAACCGAATCCAAAATTTGCTCCAAATAAAATGCATCTTCATAAGCCGATTTAGAAGATCCAAATCGTACCCAGCCAACAACCTCACACCATGTCTGTCCAGAAATTGTTCTCTCATAGGTCGGTGTTACAAGCGCTATATAAATAAGTTCCTTATTCACTACAATTTCATATGCCTCTATAGATCGTGTATTGGACTCTGAATCTAGAAGCACAAGACCATTTGGATGCTCTTGCAACCAAACTGCTTGTAATTGAGGAATCAAGGAAGCAGGAACTGGTTTTATAGTACCTTGGGATATCCCTTTGCGCCGCTGAATGTGGGATTCAGAAAGTACAGGAGGTACTGGACTTTTGAGCATACCATCATTTCTCCACCAGAAAATCTTCTTGGGTTGGCTGAAACAATAGACAGCACGCAAAAGTACATTTGTCACACCACGATGTCTCCATTCAGGATGCACACAGAGCCAAGAAATCAGACCCATAGGAGCGCCTTTGAACGATCCAGCATGCTGACAAATGACTAGACCAATGAGTTTCTTGTCAGAGTCACGCAATTCAGCACCAATCCAATGACCAGATATCAGGTGATCCTGAACAAGTGATGGAGGGAGTTCTAAGCGAAGAGAGGTTTGATCTTGTTGTGTGTAAAAATACAGCATGAGAAAATGGGAATATTCCTTTGCGTGAAGTGGAAGACATTTTGTCGCACGAGTCCCCGTTGGACCTACAGGAAACTCTTTTGTAGGTAGTGTACTTGGAATGAGTTGAGGTTCAACAGACTGTCCTGAAACCCGTCTCCATAGCCACTTTGACCAAGACACTGTTGGAGCTTGTGTAAAAAAATGGTTCATCTAAGGGTAGTATAAAATTGATCACTTAAGCAGGAGGTCTCTAGGCACCAACATGGCTGACACTCCCGTTTCTACAATCGTAAAACTGTCCAAACCGCGTTGTGCTATGTGTCATAAGAAACTTGGTCTTGTCAACTTTACCTGTAAATGTGGTGGTCTCTATTGTACACAACATCGTGGGGATGTAGACCATCAGTGTACCTATGATTATAAGGCTGAACAACAAAAGTCTCTCAGCACACTTATGGAAAAAGTGGTTGCAAAAAAGGTAGAGGTTCTGTAGAATGAAGGAGATCGTTCATGAAAATCCTTTGGTAAAGGAATCTCAGGAACCAGCGCAAACACAAACAACACCAGAAGAAGACCAATTCATATGTTGTTGTAGTTGTTGTTGTGTTTTATGGATTGCAGCTCTATTCCAGTGAAGGTGCACCTTGAATATAGAGAGCAACGATGGATGGAGACCAACGTCCCATAAGGCGGGTTTGACTCGGCGAATACCATGTCATTCCGTCTTTTTCACGCTTGTCACTCTTGAGACGCGCAAATGCTGCTGGATGTTCATTCAGCCACTGGAATTCGTTTTGTGCCTCCTGAATTTCTTCAGGGGTCACAATGGCTTGAAAGACATGATACTGAAAATAGTGGTTGGGTGGATAATCTGGCTCATGACTTTGAACCACGAGACCAGTGTACCGCAACTTGTGAAACGAGTCAATCTTGGCCTCTTCTTCCACCTCGCGACGGACATTTTCTGCGAGAAGTTCAATGAGAGGCTTGGACTCATCCATATCTTTGCCTTCCATCTGCCCCTTGGGAGGTTCCCACGCCTTTGTCGTGGGATTTGCTCCATGTCTCTTTACAACAAGAAAGCGTGATGCTTCAAACGGCTGCTTGTGTTCATGGAGAAAACAGACAGAGCGAAGGTAGACACGCCAACCGTGGACTGGGTGTTCCACATACGCATATCGCTTATTAGGAGCATGTGGTAACTTGGCTGATCCGCGAACAAGTCCGGGTTCAAACACATTCAAGAGGCCTGTTGGCGAAGTTGCCATACCCTACTAGACAACTTGAATTCTTCCTAAGGCCCTTACCGTCTAGAACGTCTGGATTTAGAACGTCTAGAGCGCCGTGTCTTTCTGCGTCTGCGTCTAGACCCAGGAGTATTTGCGAACCTTGCTGGTGTGGGTAGAGCAGGGCTTGTAACCAATCCAGGATCAGGTGTCGCACGAGGACGATTGAATGCGGACAAGTTCATGCGTTCTGGAACAGTTAAATACTGTACATGTTCACCAGTATTTGCATAACGTTCATCTTCATTCCGCAGAGCTGCACGACCAAATGCTGGTGAATTTAGAGGTACATTCCAAGCATTGATTTCCACTTCGGTATTATAGTTATTGTTTCTGTTTCTCATGTTGGGTGGTACACCATATGGTCCATGACGTGGCCGTCTAATCACAACATTTCCAAGATTGTTCCGATTCACTCCTGCCGCAAGTTCAGCCGAGCGTTGAGCAGCAGCCGCTGCCGCGTTTGCTGCTGCTCTGTTTGCAGCACGTGCTGCAGCAGCTGCCGTAATTTCAGGATCCTCTTCCTCATTTTCAGCCAATGCAGCAGGTTTTCCAATCTTGAGTCCGAGCATACTTCTCTACTTTATCCTTGGAAAAATTGACCTAAATTCCCAGGGTGTATAGATAGGTAGAGATACAATGTCTGCTCGTCGCATCCAAAAGGAACATCAGGACCTTCAGAAGGATACTCCTGAAAATTGTAGCGCAGGACCTCGCAAGGATAACATGTATATCTGGGATGCCATGATCCTCGGTCCTAGTGACTCCCCATTTAGCGGTGGTGTATTCAAACTGGAAATCCATTTCCCAACGGACTACCCGTTCAAGCCTCCCAAGGTCACCTTTCTGACAAAGATCTATCATCCCAATATCAGCCCTCAGGGTGCCATCTGCCTTGATATCCTCAAAGATCAGTGGAGCCCTGCGCTTACCGTAAACAAGGTGCTTCTCAGCATTTGCAGTCTTCTAACGGATCCGAATCCGAAAGATCCACTGGTTCCTGAAGCGGCAGACATTTACATGAAAGACAAGGCGCGGTACGAAGAGACGGCTCGCCTCTGGACGCAAAAGTACGCATCAGGTTAACGTCTGCGCCGTGTTTGACGTCTACGCCGAGTTCTCCGGGACTTTCTATTTTTCTTTTGCCACCATTGTTGAGGATTTGGGTTTGGTGAACCTAATACAAATGGTGTTGTGCCAGCAGCCATTGGAGATTGCCAGTGTGGATTAGGTGACATTCCAAATGCCCCAGCATAGGGTTGAGAAACCCATATTTTAGGTTGTCCAGCAGAAGACAATGGTTGCGCTGAAAACGCAGGAGGTTGTGTATATGCATACATTCCAGACTGTCCCATTTGGACCATGGACCGTGCGGCGTTCCACTCAGCAGGGGTATATGCCATCTATTCTAGACCTATTTTTCAAATTCCAGCAAATAAGCATATTCAAACCCAATAGAGTTCAAATCTTGGTATCCCACATATTTCCATCCAGCGCGCTTTGCCATGGCAACCACCTCTTCAATCTTCGGCATGAGGAACTCATGTTTTTGACGCCGAACCTTTCCATCCTTGAACCTAAACGTCTCATAAAATTCTCCGCGGGGATCGGTCAAGACAAATTCAGCCTCATAGTCAAACGTATTAAACGCAACCTTGGACTTTTGAAGACGTTCTTTGCTGTATTTTTGTAAACTAAATCCTACAAATGGGCTTGCGGATTCTAGCAAAGGATCAAACTTGTACTTATTCACTACTTCCACAATTAATTTCCCACCAGGTTTCGTCCAAAACCCACAATGACGGAAAAATTCTTCCTGATTTTTCATGTAATAAAAAGAAAAGTAGAAACAGATAATATGTGTAAATTCAGCGCCACTGGCAGCACTGGGATTTAGTATCGTATCCTGTCTCCATCGCAATGCCTCTTGTTGTTCCTTGCTAAGTTTCGCCTTTGGAACCACTGTCTCTTGCGCATATCGCAGCATAGGAGGAGATGAATCTAAACCCACCATACGACCAACACCTAGACGTGAAAAGGATACAGATGCATGACCTGTTCCACATCCCAAATCTAGGACAGACCATTGACTCGGTGGTATCAGTGCCTTCTTCTTCCAATTATTAAACAAGAATGTACATTTGGCAGCAGTACGAACGGATTGGTTACTCAATTGATCATAAATGCTTGCATAGAAATCGTCATAAATAGATGCGGGGTCTGTAATCCAGGTATACAAATCATTATCCTTCTTTTCCCCCTTGCTCTCCCCTTCAAACCCTTCCTTCAACGGCGGGGCCTCATAACGAAGCCATCGGTCTGCGCCAACCAGTATCAGATAGTTGGTACACAACAATATCAAGAAGAAAAACATGACCTTCTGTGGACCTGACCAGCCAAACATCTCCTACTTGTGTTTTCTTGTTTTGCTGTTAGAGTTTAACCTCAACCGCCTACATGTCTTTGCGCGCGAGCTCTTAGAACATCCACTGCGATGAGTTGCAATCTGTTTACAGAGTCCGTGAAAACTGACATTTCCTAGAGACTGCAATTGGCTGTCCATTGAACAACGGATCGCATAGAGCCAACGGAGTGCTGATTTACGACTTTGTGTAGCCTGATTGAGAGATCCTGCCGCACATGTCCATGCCGATCTCCATTCCTCAAATGGAAGAACAAGTGGAACAACCTTCCAAAAGGTGCGCAACATACATTTACGTTCTTTTGCAGTCATCATATTGTAGCGATTCTTATCCTTGAGGCATTTCGGCACCTGTTCAGGAGCATCGGGCATGGGTTTGGACGGTGACGAATCAGGATGATTGTCAGCGATACTAAAGAGAAAATCCCAACCAGGAAATTCTGTTTTTGTACACCCTTGATGAAGCATAGTATCATAGTGTTCTTTGACTTGTTGAAAAGGCGGATTAGGAGGTAAGGTTTGTCCCTGATCTCTGAGTTTTTGATTGACTAAATTGTGAATCTTATAGAGCCATTCTGGAAAGTCTTCACGGCGTCTAGGAATCGGATGCTGTTCATAATATGATGTTAAACTCGTGCGACAAAACTTACATGGGAGTACATAGGGAAGTGTACACCAAAATGTACGCGATGCATTTGCCTTGTTGGAACTTGCTATAAGGTGTAGCAAACGCCAGCCAGAAGGGCCCCAAAAACGGGTATCCATTCTTCCTATTAGATCTTCTATACTTTCTCTTGGGCTTAACCCATGCCAAATCCATTGACCGAGAGCGGTGCCAAGTAAGGACGCACTTGTTGGATAGGCGCATCTTCTGCCTTGCACTTGACCACGGTAGGCGGGCAGACCTGGCGAGGGCATGGTGCGGGAGGTGGACACTTGGTTGCGGGAGGACACTTGACCTCAGGGCAGCGGGGTCTCGGGCAAGGTGGGCACTCACCAGAGGGCTTGTTGCACTTGCTGCAGTCCATGATAACTGGCTGAGGCTTGGGCACCGAGGACTTGAGCACATAGTTGGACAGATCAGGGACTGGTGGGCACTCGGTTTTCAACATGTACTTGCTGAGATCTGGCATTGCGGGGCAAGGAGGGATTGTGCTCTTGAGAACGTACTTGGTCAAGTCAGGTTGGACACACGGGGGGCAAGGAGGGCAGACGAATCTTGCGCCCTGACCTTGGCATCCACAGTTATTTGTTGCAGCTTTTCCACAAACGTTGCACTTGGCAGCGAGTGTTGCTAAATCTTGATATCCTTCTCTGGGCTTGGTAAAGGCACGGCCCAACATCATGCCCAGGAGAACTCCAACTAGTAATACCAATCCTGGAACGGCTAGATTCACTGATTTTGCCATCGGGGATAGCCACTCTAAAGATAGACTATATATCTTCCAAGTGGTTGAGATGTCTCTTAGGATCTCCAGCCGCCCCACCGTTGTGGCGGGCATCCAACAGAAACTGCTAAACCGGGGTCGCTTGTGGAGTTGAGACGCATACACATCATTTGTGTGTGTCCACGCCAACTAAAGTCATTACTGACTTGCGCATCAGGAGGCAGCGCACCAAAGAGAAGGGGATCCATGCCACGCTTGCGGATTTGCTGAACAATTTCAGCATTTCGCTGCTTCCAGTCAAAAGGTGCTTGAGGAGTGCTCAAGGTTCTAGATGTGGAGGTTCCAGGAAGACCTGAATCATACCCTTGCTGAGTTCTGCTATCGCTGACTTTGGCTGAATTTGCTGCAGCAAGAGCATCTGTTGCCTGAATAGAAGGAGTCAGTCCTGGAACTACTCCTGGGATTCCTCCTTGATCCGAGGGAAGACCCATGCTTGACAGTTGCTTCACAAGACGCTCAGTCTTTTCTGCTGTCTTATAACGAAGCTCTTCAATCTTGGGATTATCATAACGATAACTAATGCTCCAAGAGGACCCATCAAAGAACTTCTTCATGTAACCCTTCAAGACATTGTTGCTCTGGAGCAATTGTTCAGTGTCCTTTGCACTGAGACCTCCTGGAAACAAACTGGACAGCGAATCAGGGAGTGAATTGTCACGCAAGAGAGTTGGCAGAGGATCATTTGGCTTTCCTAGAACTGGAAAGGCGCGCTCCAAATCCACAGCATAGATTGGTACTGTCTCAGGTGTGATTTGACCAGACTGTAATTGGTAGATTACCTGATCAACATCCTGCTTAAGTTTATTCAACACATTCAAGCGAGCTATAATGACAGGATCGGATGTTCCTGATGCACTCAGACGCTGTTGCTCAACAACTACACGCACTTGGAACTCTTGGAGTTGCTTGAGGGTTGCGCGCTTGTCTGAAGAGAGTTCAGAACCAGTTGTAGGCATGGTGGGAGTTCTTACAGGAGATTTCGGAACCTTGCCCAAAAATGCACCAGCATTCTGGAGATCTATGCTATAGATTGGCACTTGATTAGATGCCATACTTCCAGTCATGAGTTGATTAATGACTTGATCCACATCTTGTTGGATACGGATAAGAGTAGTCTGACGAACCTTGGATTGAGTATCCGTAGCACCAGATGCTTGTAGTTTCTCTAGTTCAAGTGTGACTTTGATCTGAAACTCTTGAAGTTCCTTCAAGGATGCGCGTTGCTCAGATGGCAAAGTTTGGAATCCTTCTTTAACTTGAGAAGCTGTCAGAGCAGTTTCCTTTACAGCACCACTAGCTTGAAGATCACGGAGCATAGATCTGAGATATCTCAAATTGGATGAAATATCATTCAATTGCTGATTATTGATTCGGCTTGTTAATCCGGGATTCCGCTCCATGACTGTTTGTACATCCAACAAGTCACCCAGATCGGCTCGCGCGCGAGTGAGCGGGATTTGGATAGACGGATCGCTACTCTGATCCAGTAGCGGTGCCTCAAAGCCGAAAAAGGCTTGGAGATCCTCCTTAACACCCAAGATCCGAATGTACTTGGCGGGCTCATTAGACGGATCACGATAGGGATTTGGGACTTCCTTTGAGCGTTGGCCAAATGGTGCAGAGGGAAGATTTGCTGGAGGGGGAGGACTAGGCTGAATATTTCCAACACCCGCCTCGGCAATTTCCACTGTCTTTGGTTGCTGAATCGGCAACTTGGTGTAAAGTGCCTCTGGGGTTCCTGAATTCATAGAGGTCCAATTAACACCCATGAGATTCTGAAACCCCTCTTTGGAAGGAGCATTGCTATACACAACTACCGACAGCGCGATAACTGCTAAGAAAAACAGTAAGGCTTTTTGCATCGGGCCTTTTCCTACTACTCATGACTATTCTTCATCAGATCCTTCAGCCTCTACTGCCTCTTCCTCAGCCTCTTCCTCTGCCATCTCCATTTCTACATCTTCCTCTTGATCAAACACTTCTTCTTCGGGTGCATCATCCGTAATTGTCGTTTCAATGGCATCCAGACCTGCAACATCTTCATCTCCAATTGCGATGGTCTCTTCATCCAATGGTGCACCCATATCAGCTTCTTGTGTCTTTTGTACTCCTCTGGGTGCTTTAGCTTTAGCTGGCTTCTTTGCTGGCTTCTTTGCTGCCGTTTTCTTGGGTGCTGACTTTTTCGCTGCTGGTTTTTTCACTGTTGTTTTCTTGGGTGCTGCCTTTTTTGCTGCTGGCTTTTTCGCTGGTCTCTTCTTAGCAGCAAATGCTTCATGAATAACAAAAATAAATGATAAGAGAATACTACACAAGAATACTAGCATAAGAACCAAAAGTTTAGGATTCATTAGTTTCCTATTAGATACCGGTAGAACTTGTATCTAATAATGAAGATATCCTAGAAGATTTACAGACCATAGACATTATTGCGAGGCACATACTGATTCATGTCCACTGGTGGCTGAGGCTGTGTCATGTCAGATGTATTAATAATAATCGTAGGTGCAGGTTGTGCCGCACCATATGGAGTTGTCGGTCCACGCATAAACTGGCCTTGGTTGAGGCTAGGGCTGGTGACATTCGGGGTCGCTGGGACTGTGGGAGTCGTAGAACGATTTACCAGAGAAGTGTTTTGCGTTCCCTTGAGTTCATCACGAACAGCAGAACGTACTTGATTGACCAACTCAGCGCCACCTGCTGCTCCTGCTGCTGCAGTTGCGGGCATACCTAAACCGGTTGCGTAGGGAGCACCAGCGGCTTGACGACCAGGAGTATATGCAATGAGGCTCTGGATGAGTTCTGAGAACTTCATTCCCTTGGTTGCGGGGACTCCTGCGACACCTGTGTCCTGAGAGGCCGTCATCATCTTCTTGCCCTTCTTGGGCGTGGTTCCCTTCTTGCCCTTTCTAGGGGTACCCTTGGCTCCCTTCTTCGGTGTGCCCTTGACACCCTTCTTCGGTGTACCCTTGACCCCCTTCTTCGGTGTACCTCTCTTAGGGGTACCCTTCTTAGGAGTACCTCTCTTAGGGGTACCCTTCTTAGGAGTACCTCTCTTAGGGGTACCCTTCTTAGGAGTACCTCTCTTAGGAGTACCTCTCTTCGGAGTGCCTCTCTTCACAGGCTTTTTTGCTGGTCTCTTTCTTGCTTGGAATCCCTCACTCATGACAAACAGATACTGCAGCAGAATCGCTGTCAGAAATACTCCTGTCAATACAACAAGTTGCGAGTACATCGCCATTCTAACCTTGTGGTAAAAATTGATGGTTGCCCTTAAGAATCTACCAAGCAAATAATGCTAAAGGCACAATTTACAGATACCTCTGACAAGCCTGAAGTTGGTATTGACGAAGCAGGTCGTGGCCCTCTTTGGGGTCCATTGACGGCTGCAGCAGTAGTCTGGCCACCGGAACATGATTGGCGTGACAGACATCGGGAACTTGCGCCAAAGATTCAAGATAGCAAGAAGATTTCAGCCAAGAAGCGTGAGAAGATCGCAAAAGAGATTCAAGAACTAGCAACGGCAGTTGGTGTCGGATTTGTCATGCCAGAAGAGATTGATACACGTGGCGCTACATGGGCAAATCAAACCGCCTTTCGGCGAGCCATCACAAATATTCAAGAGAAAGGTTGTTCCATTGGCCCAGAAGTTCGCTATTTAATTGATGGTGTGCTCCCTCTTGCCGATCTCAAGATTGGTGAAGAGGAACAGTGTATTGTAGATGGTGACGCCAAGTATATCAGCATTGCGGCAGCATCTATTGTAGCTAAAGTGGAACATGACAATTGGGTGACGACTTGGTGTAAAGAGCATGTCGCGGAAGCAGCCAAATATGATTTACTGAATTGTAAGGGATATGGCACAAAGGCGCATCGTGATGGCATTCTCAAACATGGATACACAGATCTTCATCGGCGACTGTATCTACGGAAACTTATACCGAATATTGTCGTATCGCGGTATATGATTCAGGAAGAGTAATTTATGCTATACTAGTGCCAGCCTAGTAGCAACTTGAATTGACATTCGTCAATCTAGTTGCGGCGGTAGCAACTTGGTCTAGCTATGCTAGCCTAGTTGCGGCGATTGCGGCGCGTATTGCGACGGGTGTTGCGGCGACGGCGGCCACCCATCAAATTGTTGCGACGGCTCTTGCGATCCTTGCGATTCTTGCGGTCGCGGCGGGTGTTGCGGCGACGGCGGCCGCCCATCAGGTTGTTGCGGCGGCTCTTGCGGTCCTTGCGATTCTTGCGGCTCTTACGATTCTTACGGCTCTTACGATTCTTGCGATTCTTGCGGCTGTAAGCGTTGTTCACATTGTAACCTCCAAAGGTATTACGGATGACGTCCATCTTCTATACTAGACACCAACATTTTTAGCGCACAGTAGAGTCTATCCATGAATCCAGCAGAGCCAGATCAAGAGACCACTGGACAAGACTCGTTTCGGGAGGAGTAAAATGTCCTTGGTGTCTCTCTACGATACACAATTTTGGCGCGCCATTGGGAGCATTCTCTCTCAACCGACGGATCCACTTGACCGATTCATATGCAAACACCTGACTATCATGAATAGCTGTTCTCGTCAAGACAAACGTATTGGGTGTGGAAATCACAGTGGCCGAGTCTGCCGGACTGGTTTGAACAATGTGGATGAAATCCTCCAACCGCATGGTTGGACAGCCAAACTCATTGTACTCCAAAGACGTTAGCGGTAGTTCTGGATTTGTTGTTGTTCGGAGTTCATCTACATATGGAACCTCTGCATACGCACCCTGGAACAAATGTCCTTGTGGATCCTGACGCAAGAGATCTCCTACAAGCAAACCGCCAGCAGATCGCCCATAAATAGCAGTTTTAGATGGACCAATAGAAAATTCTTCCTGTGCCTCCTTAAGAATTCCTAGAACGTCTGCGAAAGTTTTTCCACGACCGTCACGGCGACCTGCTTTTGCCCATGCCTCTGTGTGATCACCGCCACCTCGTGGAAATGTATAGACAACACACCAGCCTGATTGAACAAGAGGTGCCCATCGTGCCATCGTAGACCCCACAGATGTGGTCATTCCATACGCTCCATAACCAACCACGAGCAGTTTAGTCGGTTTCGTGTGTTCCTTGTATGTCGCAATCCCAAAAACCGCTGTACCGTCTTTAGATCGCCCCTCTAGCCGTTTTGATACGAGGCCTGTTGGCAAAATAGGTGCGACAAGTTCCAGCGATGTACCTTGTAGGCGATAATACGATATTCCTAGATCAGGACGCTGTATTTGTACAACAAGTGGAAGACGTCCTTCAAACACTCCAAATGGATCTAACCGAATGTCGCCCGCTGGAAGATGGAGCAACTTGGTCGCCGAGTGGTTAGAACCGCAATGCCACAATGTCTTTTCTCCATGCCGTTTGGTGATCATATATCCTTGTTTCGGCCACACGAATTCAATTCCAAATTCTTTTCCAAGAGGTAAAATCCAAGATCTTGGAACAATCCAGCGATCTGGGCGTTTGACTAGAGATCCTGAAGGGAGAATCTCATAAACGGTTATGTCTTGGCTGTCATCACAAATCAGCAAAATCCTGCCATCTGAGTGTTTTTCTAGAGCTAGATTTACAGTCGGCTTGGTTTCATTATAATGAATTTTCACAGAACCACCTGTTTCAGCATCACAGGATAAGAGCTGATAATACTGAAGTTTGTTCTTGACTGCCAAATAGTAAATCCGATCTCCTTGAAGGGCGACTTCAGGACCGACTGGATGTTTTGTCCATGATGGTCTCTTATCTGCTGCCAGCTTCCAGTATTGGAGTTCAAAATCTTCAGCACCTTCACCAACATCTTCCGTGCACCATACACTGGATGGTGATGTAGCCAAGTCTCTCACTGTATGAGATTTGTTTCCCCCTCGTGCTGTCCATTCTAGGAAAAACTGATTATGCCAAACGATGTTCACAGGACCACTCTCAAACGGAACCGATGTAGGAGATTTTGCATGAGCCGCTGAAAAGAGTGCTTGGAATTCACCGAATTTTGCATTGACCTCAGGAGTCATGGATTGTTTTACGATTTTTTCTTCCTCATCTAGCACATCTTCCCATCGCTTTCCCTTCATGGATTCCATCCAAGCATCTGGATCCATCCAGGATGCAAACTGTGTGTGCCGAACAGGGACACCAGTCATGCTCTACTGTTGGTGTCAAACCATGGCCTAAACATCATCACGCAATCCACATAGAAATGCCGGGTGTTCTCAGTGTTGTAGTTGTCTATAACAAATCCAATCAATTTGGCCTAGCAAAAGATGCTCAACTCCTTGCTGAAGCGCTTCCTATTGCGGGTCGTGCTACTGGAGGTCAGCGTGTTGGTGTTGTAAAACTTATGGACTGTCGTGAGGCACCTATTGTATGTGATGTGTGTATCCACCTAGAAGTTCCCTATGCGGTTTGGTTTCCATGGGCAAAGACGAATGCTATTCTTGTCAATGGGGAATGGTGGAAGACCGAATGGAATTGCTATAAGGATCAGTTTGACGTGGCCATGTTCCGTGATCCAGCGACAAAAGAGGCTTTGTCTGAAGGATTTCGTGACAGTGTTCTGATGAAATGGGTGTCTACTGTCGCCAAAGAGGGATCTAAAGAAAAGACAGCTGCGGCAAAGCACAAACCGAAAACGCGTGAGTGGGTGTGGGTTCTTGGTGGATCCAAGAATAAACGCGCAGCAGCGTTGAAGATTCTTCCTCTCTGGAAAGAATCCTATCCTGCCCTTCATGTTTACACTGTAGAGGCCCTTGAAGGTACATTTGCGCCAAATGTCCATATGCATACAGGATTTTTGGCAGCAGAGAAAAAGCAGCAGATTCTGGATTCCACTGGTGGTCATATTTGTCTCAGCGAAGCAGAGTCTTTTGGCTATACGGCAGCAGAAG
>JACCDZ010388803.1_pt1 | contig 24463 bp, 21 predicted proteins | sample 7449551 | NCBI WGS metagenome assembly JACCDZ01 (sample SAMN15323452, study PRJNA562643) | freshwater metagenome | isolation source: river surface water | place: USA:Blue River Watershed | collected 2017-08-18 | reverse complement strand
TTGAATTTACTAGTAAATTCTTCAAAATTCAATAAAGTATTAAATAAAAGATTATATTTAATAATCTTTTTATATGTATTGATAATTTTAGGAATAATTACGTCTGGTTCTGCATCATGGGCCCCAGTCATTTGTGCAAACATTGTATTTAATGTTTCTGAATCATCTTTCGAAACAGTAGACATTTTTTTAATTATCACATTATTTCTTCCTCGTCCCATTTTTTACTTATAATAGGTTTTAAAATATTATAAAAAAGAAACTATTTTATTTTTAGTTTAATTTATTTTCTTTTTTATAATATTTTAATTATATCGAATATCGTAATCTGATTATTCAGCATAGTCATTAGTAACTTTTTTATATTTTGTCACACAAACCAATAAATTTTTGGTAAGCTGCCACAATAATTTCTTCTCTGCTGGAGATAATTCTTTAATTTTACTCTTTATAAGACCGATAAATGAATACATGAAATTTTTATTCTGATCATTTTTAATAAACTGCGAAAATTTATTTTTTAAGAAAAAATCTTCATTCTCACTAATAATTTCTTCGCGATATGTCCATATTTTGTCTTTTGAACGGTTAATAATCAATAATGGATCAATATCCCGAGCCAATGATAATGTTTTGCATAACCAATCTAAATCTGCATTCTCTGGTTCTATTTTTTTGCAAATTTTGAGAACATTAAATACCGTACTATGAAATTCGGTGATAATTTCATTAACTTCATCGGTTAGATTATATTGTTTAGGTGTTAAATCGGCCATGATATAAAATAATAGCAATAATTAAATTTATATTAAATTTTTAAAAAAGAAATTAAAATATTTTAAATACATTTTTCCTAAAATAAATACAAAATATTTTAATTCACATATCATAGTTTATAAAAATGGAATATCAAGAAATTGCGATCAAAATATTCAAAAATACATTTGAACAATATAAATCAAATAATCAAAAATTAAAAAAGAAAGAAACTGCTCTTTATGAAACAGTTATGAAAGACGATCTTGTATTCAACAATATAAAACATGGATTTAAAATTCTTTCCGGAATACTAAAATTTTGTATTTTAAAAGAAAAGGATTACTATGATGGTTTTATGAAAGAATTTGGACCAGAGAATTCAGAAAATTTAGATTCGATTTTAAATTTGGAGATTAAATTTCCTAAAAATGAAGAAGAATTGTTATGCTTCTTTATAAAATATCCAAAATTAATAGATTTGTTAAGAGAAGATTTATATGGAATTGTTTCTCTAGAGAATTATGAAGGATTGTTGCTTCTAAATAATATTAATCCTATGTTATATTATTCAGTTATCGATCAGGATGGATTTTCACAAAAAATAGAATTCTTCGAACAGGATTATGACGAATTTTACACTATCTTAAAGAATTTAATAAAAAAAACATTGGCCATTTACATTGATTTAGTTAAAAACTCTCAACCAAATGTGCAAGAATAACAACGTTTATATTTTTCATTACATGGTTTGTTACAATCATCACATATACCAACTCTACATTCATTACATCGGTTAACTTTTCTATTTTTGTGTGGTTTATCGCATATTTCACAAGTTCTTTTATTTTTAATGATAAATTTTTTTATACAACAATTTCCTAATACTAACGTTTGTTCTCCATCAGTTATATAGCAATTTTCTTTAATATCGTGGCCACATACACATTTATCTTCATGTTTTGGCAGACTTTTATCTTTAAACATCATTTTGTAGTAATTTAAATGCCTTCCTTTGTTACCTCCACAATATTTCCAATTACTTTTTTGTATGTCTTCTAAGGACAAATTATATTTTTTAAGACCCGAAATAAATTTTTCAGTTAAATGTTTCATTATATAAATATAAATTTTCAATTTTTTTATACAGTTTTAGAACCATAGAATATGAAACTCCCTGTCCAGATATTAAAAAAATTAAATGATTATTATGTGACTTGTAAGTCGCGCTATTATAAGCATTTGAAAGTTGCTGAATTATATAGAAATTTATACATGAATACCACTATGCCAATTATTATTCTATCTTCGATGACTACCGTTTTGGCCTCTTATAATGGCAGTGTTGTAGATTATAGATTAGCTATAGCAGTTGCAGTTTTTAGTGGGTTAACAACTATTGGTCAAGCACTTGTATCATTTTATGAATTCAATTCAAAATATGAGAGTCATCTTTCTATTTCAAACAAATTTATAAACTTATCTCGTATGATAGAAACCGAAATATATACTAATTATTATAATACTTCAAAAGTAGATGTTGAGGAATACATAAAGTATTTGTTCGAAAAAATACAAAAAGAATTCATTACTATTCAGGAGTCTGAGCTTCCATTGCCGCATTATATTAATTCAAAACATTTTGCAGGAGTACGTTGTGGATCAAATGATATCAATGATGTTTTGATAGATATAGATCATGATCTTCCTTTGTCGGGTATTAATAGCGAAATAGATAGTATAGTCGATAGATCTGATCGTTCGGTTCAGAGCGATCCTGGTGTTAATACTAGAAATTTGTGGGATTAAACCCCCGCGGACAAACTTCGCGAATGACCAATTAAAAAAACTATAATTGCGTTGAATCCTGGTTAGTTTTAATCATATTCGTCTTCATCGCTTTCATCTGAAAAATACCCATCGAATTGATTTGTTTTTTTCTGTCTTATAAAGCCATGTTCAGATTTTGCTATTCTATTATCAGGGTCTAAACCTATTATTGCAGGCTGTTTTAATGTATAATTTCCATTAATATACATATTTTCATATAATTTAAATTCATTTTCTTTAGTTCTTGGTAATATTTTTTTATCAATTATTTTTTTTATTTTATCATAAGATTTGTTTGTAGTTTTCTTAATATACTTTTCTATTTCATTATAATCCACAATTTTATATTCCCCAGTCTTTTCATCCGCAATTAAGAAATGATTACTGGGTTTATTATGAATAAAATACCTAGACTCGGGATTGTTATCATTATTATATGCTATTTTTATTATATTAGCCAATAGATTTGTTAATGAATCGTTGTCTTTACATAATTGCTCTATAATTTTTGGATTATTTATACTTTCAAACAAATGCGATACATCTTTAGTTTTGAATTTATCTGAGTTTAATACTATTTTTGCATCGAATATATTGTTGATATTATTTGTTACTTCGATATTTATATTTTGTGTGTTGATATTATTTATTATAGATGCGGTTTTCTCTTTCCTATCTGTTTTAGCTTTTTCAATTTCCAAACTTTTATTCATTTTAAGCTCAATTTCTTTTTGTTTATTTTCTGATTCTTTATTAATTTTTATAATTTCTAATTCAGATTTTAATTTTAATTTTTCTAATTCCCGCCTAGTTTTTTCTTTTTCTTTTTCAATTTCTCTTTTTGTTTTCTCTTTTTCAATTTCTAATTGTGATAATTTTATATTTTGATTAATGGTAATACATGGGGTTTTTCTTTTCATATGTCTTTCCAAATATACTTTTTTTTCAAAAATTTTGCCACATTTTTCGCATTTTATTTCTTGATCACATGGAATTTCTCTATTTATATGTTTATCTAAAAGATATTGGCTTACAAATTTCTTTTTGCATTTAGTACATCTTGGCATTGATAGTTATATATAATACTGAGTAAACTATCTTTAATATAAATATTTGTTAGGTGAGATCTTTACCTAACAAATATTTATATAACTAAAACTAACAAACTGTTTACTTAATATTTGTTAGGTGAAACGAATTTATATATTTTAAAATATATACTTGATTTTAAAATAGTTCACTTTTGGCTTTTTCCAGAAAAAAAAATTTTTGAAACCTATTTTTTCATTTAAAAAAATTATACTTAATAATGATTTTTATTTCGGTCCTTAAACTTCACAAATCGCCGAGCAAAACACTAATTTGCAAACTCCCGACGCTGTTCAAAAAATATAATTGCTTTGAATCCTGAATAGTTTTAATCATATTCATCTTCATAAGCATCTATGTCCATTTGCCCAAACACATCTTTATTTTCATCTAATTTAAATTTATTAGATGGATTAAGAGCATTTTTTGCAGAATTTATATGTTGTACAGATTTCAGATTATTCAGATTGGCTTTTATAAAAATATTATACTTTATAATAGCATCAGTTCCTCGTCGAGGGGGTTCGATAATCGTACTAATCTTTTCTAAACTCTTTTGTAAAGCGCATACAATATAAGGATTGATATTTTTAAATTCTATATGTTTAAACCCATCTTTTTCTGCTAGAAAAAATTCTGAACTATCTACATCATAAATTATTATATTCATTTCTGGAAATTTTTCATTATTGAAAAAGAATGATAATAACTTTTCTATAAATTCTGATGAATGATTCGATTTTTCATACCACTCATCTACCATAAAATTACACAATTTTGCAGAATGATTTTCTATTTGCTTTTTTATTGCTTTATCGTTAGTAATTAATTGATCATTGTAATACATATTATTAATAATGTTAATTGTATTATTGATATTTTGAACTCTATTATCATTATTTATTATAGTAGCAGTCTTCTCTTTTCTCTTATCTTTTGCCAATTCTATATCAAGATTTTTAAGACGTCTTAATTCAATTTCTTTTTGTTTATTTTCTGATTCTTGTTTATTAAGTTCAATCTTTAATTTGAGTTTTTCTAATTCGCGTTTTGTTTTTTCTTGTTCTTTTTCGATCTCTCTTTTAGTTCTTTCCTCCGCTTGTTTTGTTTTTTCTTTTTCAATCTGTAATTGTAATTCAGATTTATTTATTTTTTTATTCTGTGTAGTATTATTTTCTATATTTTTAACACATGATGTTTTTCTAGCAAGATGTTGTTCATAATTAATTAATCTAAAAAATTCTTTATTACATTTTTCGCAAATATAATATTCTTCTTTATCACAAGGAACTTTTTTATTTATATGTCTTTCATAATTTAGTTTTTTATTAAAAGTTTTATTACATTTGTCACACGTATAACCAGGCATTATTTATGTTATACCATATTAATTATTATTTGTTTAGATAAAATAAAAATACTAATTCCATAAAATTAATATATATGAAAAACTATATTTATAATATAAACTTACGTAAATATTCGACTGATATACAATATATATCAATATATTGTATAACTTATGAATTTTAAATAATTTTATTTAAATAACATATAATATTGTACAAATATTATATAATCTAGATTATATGTATTACTATTAAATTACATAGTTCAAAAAAATATTTTTTTGAAAAAGTTCACTTTTGTCTTTTTTCAAAAAAATATTTTACAAAATCTATTTTTCGTTAAAAAATTTTATACATCAAATGGATTAATCTCGCGGGGCAAAGTTTGCAATACGCCGAGCAAATCACTAATTTGCGAATACTGGCCATGGGAGCATAAGCAACCCATCTAAAAATATATTTCATTATAAACATTATTTTCTTATGAAATAATAAAGTCATAGAAATGATAAATTTATTTATGTGGTATATTTTACCAAAATCTAATATAGTTAGCGGAAATATTAAAAAAGAAGGTATATCACAATTTATTCAAGAAAAAATAAATTCAATCGAAGAAGTTGCAGAAGGTTATATTGTTAATGGTAAGTACATTTTGGAAAAAGATGGGATGGATAGTTTTTTCAAAGAACCACAGAGATTAAAAATACAACTTGATTTTATAAAAAATTTCAACAAGTAATTCAATATTTTTTTAGTTAAAAATTACTCTTCCCTGAACAAATAGTTCCTATATAATTGCATGTTCTCGTCTCCTATCTTGTGATTAGCAAACCATTGATAAGGTACACCATCTAGTCGGGAGATAATATAAAACAAACTATACATTAAAAATTATGTTGTGTGGATCCACTTTAATATTTTAATTTTTGAATTATCATTTAAACATAACTCGCAATAAATTTATACAAAAAATGTCTTTACAAAAAACAAAACGAGATGATCTCTATAAATTATGTAACAAATATGGGGTCAAAAAATATTCTGCAAAACCAAAAGAGCATGTTATAAAATTATTAAATGAAATCGGTATTACTGATGTTAATAATATTAATGAAGAAGAGGTATTAAAAAAATCAGAAGAATTATATGGGAAAAAGAAAATTTTGAAATCAGATGAAAGAATTTTAGTTTCGGATGAAGATAAACATTTATTAACTGATAATATCTGGCATATAGATAAAGATGGTTATGCTAGAGCCACATTCACAGATAAAACATGGCATATGCATAGATATATTTATATTAAAATATTAGGACATGAATTAGAAAAAGAAGATGTTATCGATCATATTAATAGTATTAGGTATGATAATAGAAGAGAAAATTTGCGATTGACTAATAGAAAAGAAAACTCTAGAAATAAATTAAAAAAAGCAGGTACTTCTAGTAAATATTATGGAGTTACAAAAGACGATAGAAAAAAAAAGAATAAATATATAGTCAATGTTCAAATAAATAATAATTTGACTATCTATGCTAGTTATGAAAAGGAAGAACATGCCGCTTATCATTATAATCTAATAGTTGATGAATATAATTTATCACATGCTAAAAAAAATGAAATAGAAAAGCCTAAAGATTTTGTAAAATACATCAAAAAAGAAAAAGCAAATATAGAACTTCCTAAGAACATCCATTTAAAAATAAATAAAAGAGATGGTGTAAAAAAATATAGTGTGTATTATAAACATGTTTATTTAGGTGTGTTTGATTCAGTTGAAGAAGCAGAAGAAAAATTAAAGACACATAAAGAAAAATTAGAAAAAGAAAGAGTTGAAAAAATAAAATCTGAACCAATTAAAAGAAATAATAATGGATATGCAATTATAGATATTAATAAAAAAGAATGTATTGTTGATGAGGATGATTATTATAAACTACTTCTAATGGGAGGTATGACTTGCGGAAAAAACAATTATTGTTCTATTAAAATAGATGGTAAACAATATCGTTTACATAGATTTATTCTCGGATATGAAGGAAAAGATTTTGTTGACCATATTAATAATAATCCACTAGATAATAGAAAATGCAATCTTCGTATTGTAACGCCTGAGGAAAATAGTAGAAATAGATCTGCTAATAAAGAAGGAAGTTCAAAATATATAGGAGTTTCTTGGCATAGTAGAGATGAAAAATATACTGCCAGAATTACACATGGTGGTAAAATGCATAATTTGGGTTATTTTAAAAATGAAATTGATGCTGCAAAAGCAAGAGATGCAGCAGCATTAAAATTCTTTGGAGAGCACGCTAATTTAAATTTTCCATTGGAACAATAAATATCATAAAAAATATATTTTTTAGTTCAAAACTACTCTTCTCTAAATAAATAGTTACGATATAGATCCATGTTTTCGTCTCCTATCTTGTGATTAGCAAACCATTGATAAGGTACACCATCTAGTCTAGCTATAATATAGAACAAACTATAAAGACCGCATTGATGGTTCCCTCTCTGGTTAGCAATACGTGTAGCTATAACCCTGCGAATAGGGTTTTTAAATTCTGACGCCCAGTCATTCTTAACTCTATACATCCATATATTTATTTCATCCATGGGTAATTCGCCGGATGAATTAAAATATTCAACGGTAAATTCTTGTAATTCATCTGAAAAATCGCCAAATATAGCAAACCAATGAATTCCACCTCCAGTAGATTTATCTGTGTTAACAACAGTGCCAAAAGTTCTATATCCTTTTTTGTATTCAGTGGGCCAATCCATAGTAGCTAATTCAGATCGAGTTTTATTAAAATCTATCATTTGATATTTGATATGCTTAAATTTTTTATCAATATATTTCTGCTGCATTTGTTCTAAAACTGAATCGATATCTATATTCGAAAGCCATTCTGTTGAATTTGCCGGGCCTTTTGGTTTATAATACATCTTCAGAGCATTTCTAATTAAATCTTCACCTAGCTTTGATTTGACTATATTATGTTTTAATATACATGTTTCAGTTTCACATCCTGTTTTTTGTTTTAAAATCTCTTTAACCTTTTTCTCATCATCAACCTGAGCTATTTCTTTTAGTTTATCTTCCACTAATGGAGAAACACAAAATTCATCAGAATCTCTTTCTATTCCATATCTGCATTCATTATTTTTTGCGCCATTTATTACTTCTTTAAATTCCTTTATCACTTCAGTCCCTTCTTTTATTGCTCTTCCTCCAATAATTTGTTCCATTTATACTTTAAGTATATCTATATATTATACATAATATAGTTTTATTAATATACATGTCAGATAAATATTTGAAAATAATAGGGGGGTTGAATATTAATTCAACCACAGATAATAAAACTATTAAAGCATATTCAAAAAATGGCGAAACTAAATATGTAGTAGGTGGGAAAGCAGCATTCAAAGCTAAATCCAATATTATAGATTGGGAAATTTATAAAGATCTTGGTCAAAAAGATAAAATAGTGTATGTAATAAATGATATCCTAAATATTCCTTATAAAATAGACGACCCAAAAAAACTAACATTACTATTAAATGAAATTAATAATTTACCAAAAAAGGACTTGATAAAAGTTCTAACTGATTCAATGGAACTAAATGAAGCATTAGTTGTTGCATTACGGAGACTTTATTATGTGTGGGCGGATGTTATAGAATTATTAATGGATAAATCAAATATTAAAGATCCAGATTTAAGTAATTATATACATAAAGGGTTTTGTCCATATGAACCAAAAGAAAGAGTTTTGAATATTTTAGAATATCCTATAGAACAATTCCTTGATAAAATTGATCTTGAGAAAGTAAATTTTAATGAAATATATGAAAAAATAAAAGAAATTGAAAAAGAAATAGATCTTTTATTAGATAAATCTATTGATTTAAAAGTCTTAGAAAAATCAAAAGAAAATACCATTAATAAGGATTTAGAAAAAAATATGGATATCTTTGTAGAAAATTATAAAGAATTATTCGAAGATTTACAAAAACAAGAAGAAATATATATTGCGTTGGCTGAACACATAGAAAAAATAACGGACTCTATAGAACTCATATTCGAATAAATACTTTGTTCAGAATAAAAATATCATTATAAATATACGGTAATTATATTATAAATATATCTCATATAGACATTTTTATTCTGAACAAGGTATTCTATAAAATGAAAAAGAATTCGTGTGGCGCTATTTTATATACTATTAAAGATGATAAAGTACATATCATATTGGGGAAAGAGTCTAGAGATTGGTTCCCATTTAAGGGGGTTTGTGAACAAAATGAAACATTTGAACAAGCCGCTATTAGAGAAATTGAAGAAGAAACTTGTAAATTAGTTAAGGTTAATGATATAAATCTTAATTGTAGGTATGCATCTTATAGAAAAAATTATCACATAGGGCTAATTTATGTCGATAAATCTTTTGTAAAAAGATTTTATCATGTAAAAAAGAAATTAATACAAAATAAAGAAACAGAAGAAAAATATCTCGAAAAAAATCATATTAAGATGTTTTCTCTAGAAGAATTAGACTTGTCAAGACTTCATTTTGTTACATTAATCCCCGTGCTTCATTATTGGAATTTTTTAATTGGATTACAAATTTATATTAACAATGCTATTTTGCTCAAAAAAATAAATTCGTTTTATAGTCCAATCAGACCACTATGGCAAATAAAACGATTACAACACATCGAGGTTCGTAATTATTAGTTCACCATTTTTAAATTTGTTCTGATACCATATCATACTTATAAGATCATCGCTCAAAGAATACATAAGAAGATGTTTAATATCGTAATTACTGATTGTATTTAGATCGTTGTCTAAAGTATTATGGTTACCTAAACTTTCTACTGCACATCTGTAATAATTACCTACCTTATTAAATTTTTCTTTTTTATGTACATAAAAACAGTCGCGTACTTCAGAATTATGGAATTCTGATATCTTTTTTTTATTTTCTTGACATACATGTTTATATCCATATTTACATGGTATAGAATTAATTTTATACATAGGATCATTTGTAAATACAACATTTGGAAACGGTACCTTTGAATAAAATCCTTGACATATAGATGTATATATACCTTTTTTATAAATAGCATCGCCTTCATACCAATAAAACATTGGCGGGATTTCTTTTAAAGATTTCACTATAGGTAATTGTATTTTATTAGGAGAAATATCAACGCCTTCGACAATAGATATTTCTTTATATTGTTTTACATCGCTTTTTGGGATTATCTCTTTTATTTTATGAATATTAATATTAGTTTCCATATCTTTCTTAAATTCTTCTTTGAAATTCTTATTGTATAAACTTTTATCAATGTCGAACGACAATATAAATTTATTCGATAATTCTGATTCGTTAGAAAGAAAATTCTGTTCTATTTTTTTTGATTCTTCCAAATATTTATATAAATTTCCATTCAATTTATGGAGAAGTTCATATAAATTATGAATATCATGCGGAGATATTTTTTGATTGATATTTTTAAAGTTTAAAAAACTTTTTTCTAAATTATTGTTAAGTGTATCGAGATAAGTTATTAAATTTGACATTCTTTTATAGAATTTTGTTATAAACATAATTTGTTCTATTTTTAAATGGATCAAAATACGAATCAAGAAATGAAAACACAATATAAAGAAAAAATAAATATTATTAAAAATTTCATATCAAAAAATGAAAATCTACCAAAACAAGGTTCAAAACAATGGTTGGTAGATAAACAATTTACAATCGGCGGTAGTGAAATTGCAGTTATAACGGGACAAAGCGCATTTTCAAATATACATAGTTTAGTCGCTCAAAAGGTAGGTATCACATCATTTCATGGAAACTCAGCAACTAGATGGGGAAATTTGTTCGAAGGTGTATCGGAAAAAACATTCACATATCTTTTCTTAAATGAATATAAATCACACAAAATATATGCAACAGGAAGTATACCTCATTGGGGGGTAGAATGTCATAAATATAGTCCAGATGGCTTATGTCTGTTAAAATTTATAGATCATAACCAGAAAGAATACAGAATTACTTTATTAGAATTTAAATCTCCATATAGGAGCATACCAGATCATAAAGTTCCTCGACATTATATCCCTCAGGTTAAGGCAGGTCTATGTACGATAGAAATGGCTGAGAACGCAATTTTTGTCAATAATATGTTCAAAAAATGTACATTGGAACAATTGGATTTCTCATTATCTCATGATGAAATATACCATAAAAGTTCTAAACCATATCTTAAAAATATTGACCAGGCTTTAGGCCATGGATTAATATTATTTTCTATATCTAAAAAAAATATAGAAAAATTTTTGGAAATTAGAATTAACCAACGGATAAATGAAAAAACTAATAAAATCGATGAAATAAATTACTATAAAGAATTTGCTCAAGATATAAGCGATTATGAAAATGATAATTTGCTTGAAGAAAACGAAGACAAAAATATCTTTGATAAAATCTACAATACAATACAAAAATTTAAGAATCGAAATAACAAAGAACAATCGAATACTCTGATAGATCTTGGAAAAGAAAATGAAGAAAACTTTGACGCATTTTTAGAATTATACAAACCAGAATCAGAGGAATCTATTATCGAAGTAAGATATTTAAACCCTCAAATTAATATAAATTATATGGATAATCTAATAATACCCGATGAACTTCGATATATAAAAAGTAAAGATCATCTAAAACAAAGAATTAAAAGAAGAGATTATACTGATATTATTAAAAAATATATCATAAAATGTCTGGATTCAGATTTTATTCCAATCGGTATTCTTCCTTGGAAATTATTTAGATCAAGTAATATTTTAGTAGAAAAAGAACAAAATTATGTTTTGAAATATAAAGATAATATCAATAAACTAGTTGACATCATAAAAAAAATATCAGCTGAACCAGATTTGAATTCAAGGGCACGAGTTTTTGAAGAGCATTTCCCTGATAGTGATATAATTAAAGAATATTATCTGACTAATGTAAAAGAACCAGAATATTATAAAGAATTTGTAGATATTTTATCGGATGATGATCTCTTATAGAGATATTAATAAAAAAATAATTTTTTTACGTCTAAAAAGTTTATTCCATTTCTTCATAATCATCGACAAAATCTTCTTCGTATTCTTCTTCATGTTCTATAGGTTCTTCGGATTCTTCTTTTTTTAAGTCTTCTTCAGTTTTTGTTTTTACTGCTTCGTCTGCAATGGGTTTATAAGTAGCTTGAATAATTTTTCCAGAAGATGGAGTCACAATTCTATACCTCACAGTTTTACCAGTAATTTCCGAATTTGCCTCTATTTTAATTATATCATTAATTTCGCCGCCTACCCAAATGCATTGCGGGTCATCCACAAATATAGCTGGTAATTTATGACCATGTGCCATTAAATCATAACACAAAGTTTTAACCTCTTCCTTAGAAAGTAATGTATGTTTTGAACACAGTGGGCCTTTGTTTAATTCTATAATAAAATGTTTATGCACATAGTTTTTAACATTAAGATTTTTAAATTGTCTAACGGATTTTCTTCTATAAACATTTAATTCTTCTTTAGTTATCATAATGATATCATGTTTTGATTTTGAGTCATATTTTTCAAGAAGTTTTTTAAAGTTTACCGTTGATGTAATAAATTTGCTTTCTGCTCTAAATAAATAAACGTCAATAGGATTATTTGTTCTCGGATTATGGAAATTATGTTGAATATATCCGTTAGTTTGCATTTTATTTTTAAACTCATCAAATTCTAAAAATTTTGGAGTAGGAGTAGTAAATTTTCTATAATTCATCGCAAAAAGTTGTACATTTTTATATTTTTCAAATAATTCTTCCATTATTAACTTTATTATAAGTATGGAGTAATATATTTATAATATTTTCATTTTTTTTAATGATTAAAATAGGTATATTTTATATACGTAAAAAAAAATGAGTAAATATATATCTGGTATTAAAAATCAATTTATAACAGTATCTTCAACTGGGTCTGTCACAAATACATCTACTCAAGTCCAAAAATTTCCTAATGGTTCAGCATCTAATCCAAGTATAACATTTACTAACGATGTTAATACAGGACTATTTGCTACCGGATCTGATGTATTAGGATTTGCAACAAATGGATCAGAACAACTAAGAATAGATTCTTCTGGAAATATTAATATCGGAACCATATATCCTAAATCATACATATACAATTTTTTCATCAGTGGACATATCGAAACATGGACAGGTATTACTTATTCTAATACTTTAAATTTATATATTGCCGTCGCGAACACAGGATGGAATATCATTAAAAGCACAGACGGCATATCATGGTCGTTATCAAATACAGGATATTCATATCAAGTTGATAGAATACGTTGGATAGGAGGAAGCATAAATAGATTCTATATTTTAAGTATGGATACAACATTTATATATTCTTCTGATGGTAATACATGGAATGAAATATCAGGTCTTCCTAGTAATCAGTGGAGTGATATTGTATTAGGAAAAGATGGTAGTAATGTTGATATAATAGTTGCCGTGGGAAGAAGCGGAAGTGATAACATATTATATAGTTATGATGGCGATAACTGGACTTCTGTTAATAATAATGACATATGGACCGCAATAACATGGCGTAGTTCTTCGAATTTATTTGTAGCAGTTGGTGGAAATCAATCAATGATTAGCGTAAATGGTGTAGATTGGAATGCACAATTTACTACACCTATTACAGAAGCAACGGCAGTTTGTTGGGCAAACGGTAAATTCGTGGCAGTTGCATATAATGGATCTAATCATATAATGACAAGTTCTGATGGTATTACTTGGCAGGGAATTAATTTTCCAGGCCCATGGAATGATATCGAATATTCTTCGGAGTTAGATATTGTAGTTGCCGTGGGTCATTATAAGATAGCATTGAGTCGAGATAAGGGCACAACATGGGAAACAAAAACGTTAAGTCCAAGAAGATATAGGGCGATAGTATGGGCTAATGATGTAGACAATAATATATATAAATTTCTTACTATAATAGAAAATCCACAAGATTCTTCTACAGATATCACTTCAATTTACGAAGAGTATAATACCTTTACTATAGATAATACAGACTCCTCATTATTTCTCACAGATGGAATAACCTCTGCTAAAATCAAAATAGATTCGACTAATCAAAAAATGCAAATAGGCACATGTTCTGATGCAGATTTAAATCTTATAACAAAAAATAAGACTAGAATGACTATTCTGCCTAATGGAAATGTTGGTATAGGAATAACGGATCCTAGTTATAGAATGCATATTAAAGGACTGGATACTTCTACGGCAGTAATGCAAATAGAACCTAGTTCATGGAGTTCAAATGGACATACCGCTCAAATAAATCTAGGAGATATATTTCATTTCATCAGAGGAGTTTATGGAGGTTATATCGAGATAGGAAATGGATTAAGAGTTATAGGCGCAATAGCATATACTCCTACAAGTGAGGGTGTGTATATAGGAAATGGGGGAAATACTGGAGATCATGGTATAGAAATATGTTCTACTAATTCATCAAATACATCTTATATAGACTTTACTTTACCTGGTAATGATCTAAAAGGTAGGGTAGCATATGCCCACAATAGCGATAATATGATATTTTATACTAATTCGAATGTTTCCCCGGCCGTGAGAATATTATCTGATGGCAATTCTATAATAAAATCTACCCGTATAGGATATTATGATGAAACTCAATATAATACCAATATTCCAGATACTATTTTTAGTAGTTATGACACATATAATGGAGCTCCTATAGGAAACATGATTTGTAATGAAAATAATATATTGATTGGATCTGATTATTTATTAACAAATCAATTATATTTATCCACAAATAACGGCCAATCATTTAGTCCAATTGGTACATTAGGTACAGGTAATAACGACTTTCCCTCTAGTGGATCTGTATTAGAATCTACTGCTTACGTAAGATCTACAATATTAACAGTTGCTGGTTCAAAAGTATGGTATTCCATTAATAATGGAAGTAATTTTACAGGTATAATATATGATAATGTTAATACCCCAAATCATACAGCTTGTGCTATATCACCAGATGAATTAACGTGGTATGTCGTATTTGATGATTCTTTTGGGGCAAGTGTATTTTTATATTCATCTACAGATTTTGGTGCTACTTGGGATTTGGACCCAAACTCAGGAGATATAACAGGATTTGTATGTAATGCAATAAGAGTATCAAATTCAGGAAGAATTGCGATATCATTTTCTGATTCAGTTAGTAATTATGATGGATCTAACTGGGTTAATACATCTTTGGGAGGTTCATATTCGAGTGGATTTGCGCAAAGTACATTTGATGTAAGTGATAGTTTCCAATATCAATCATTCTCGGCCAGCGATGGTATATATGTATCAGATGATCACGGAGCTAATTTTACTAAAACATTGAATGCGACATGTAATTCAGTATCGTTAAGCCCAACTGGTCAATATCAGCTAGCCGGGCAACAAACTAATATATATTTATCTAGTAATTATGGACAGGATTGGACACAAATTTTCACAGTGGGGACTGTTTTCAGTATAGTTTCTATATCACCAAGCGGAAATACCGCTTCAGTTACAGCCGGCGGTACAGTTTATTCATGGATAGCTAACGCCGGAACATTTCCATTCAAACAAGCCGAATTATTGGAAGTATTACCTAATCAATATTCTGATGGATCTATATCTATATGCTCTGGTTGGACTGATAAAGATGCAATTATATATATGGGTACACCTAATTGGGATTTTGGATTTCCTAAAAAAATTGCGATTATAGCTGAAGGATTAGGCAGTAATTCTAACTGCGATTTGCATTTTTGTGTACTTAATAGCTCAGATAGTAATACTAATGCTTCTCTAATAGATTCTAAACTCATGATTAAATCATCTAATGGAAACGTAGGAATAGGTACTATTTCGCCGGCATATAAATTAGATGTGAATGGGACAGTGAATAGTAATTTAGTTAGATCTAATTATTTAGAAATGTATCCAACAGACAATGGAGCATCGGCCATTGCATTGCTGCCGCAAGGAGGTGCATATGCGAATAGCGCATTATATATAAATACTCCGAATACATCGGCATCTTCTGGTTTCAGATTTATTGATTGTAGAACACAAGGATCTAATTATCATTTTGTTGTTAGAGGAGATGGTTATGTGGGAATAGGAACAGACAGTCCTTCTGAAAAATTACATATATATAAAAATGCCGGTAATGGATATGATGATTTGGTATACTTACAAAATAATAATATTACAATACGATTAGGAGTAACATCTAATTTCTTTAATGGATTTTCTGGCGGCTTATCTATTCATTATTCTGGTAATTGGGTATGTGGAGTAAATGTAGGAGGAATTGCAAATATTTCTGATAAAAATTATAAGGAAAATATAGAATATTTTCAAAATAATCATTTAGAGAAAATAGTTTTATTAAAACCGGCTTCCTTTACCTATAAAAATAGCCCTGTTATAAAAAAATCAATTGGTGTTATTGCACAAGATCTATTAGAAGTTTATCCTGACTTAATAGATATAAATATTGATCAAAATACAAATCAAGAAATGCATACTTTAAATTATAATAGTATTGCTGTATTAGCTATACAAGCGATAAAGGAACTCAATGAAAAAATTACAGGAATAGAACAGCGATTAACAAACGCCGGATTATAAAAAATATTTATTTTAAATGATTTTTGAGTATAAATTATATACCTACTACTAAAATGGATTACATTTATAGCCTATTACCATATCGAAGACGCGAAAATGAAAAAGATTTGAAATTTACTTTCAAAGTGGAAACAAAAAACTTTGATATCGAAATTATTGTAAGGAAAAAAGATAATTCTCAGATCAAAGATGAAGATGTCTGCGAAGATTGTGTTCTAGATGAACTTAAAAATAAAAAAAAATTGAATTTATTTTCCTTGTAGAAAAAAATGACAAACAAACTTGACAAAATCTCGAAAAAAGAATTAAAGACCGATACTAAAATCAAAAGACAGATGATAAAAAATGATGAGATGCATTGTATCGATTGCAAACGAGTCATTAAAAAAAATATATATTTCAAATGTGAGAATTGTGGATGGCAAGATGTTTTATTTCGGCGATATTTAGACACGAAATAAAATTATTCATTGACTAACATATCTCTAATTTTTTTGTATCTCTCTGAGTTAATGGTATTTAACAAGATTCCCCAGGGAGTAACCTCTTTGCCTTCGATGATATATTTCATCACTGATTGACTAAACCCAGAAACAAGAATAGTTCCTGTTTCGTCGATAGTAACAGGAAAATCTCGAAATTTGCCATTAACATTCCAAAACACCACATTTGGGAGTTCGTACCCAGCAGATTTGAACTTTAATCGAGCTGTCTCAAAGTTTGTCAACATATTGCCTGGGCACGCTTGATTCCATTGCATATCGCTCACAATAATGATTTGTTTCACCATAGTTTCATTTGAAAGCTTGTTGATTTTCGCGGCATCTAATAATAAATCAAATACTGCCTGGATGTTAGTCGACATACCCCATGGAATGCGTTGTAGTTTACGAATCTTTTCAAATAATGAATTAGCATCAATATTAACATTAGTAGGTTTATCATGAAAAGTAATAATATTGTTTGTAAAGGGGTATTCTGCACACTCTGAAATCAAAATTCCCAGAGCTAAAGAAACATGTATAGGAATAACCCCATTATTTCCACTCATCATAGAGCCAGAGACATCACAAATAACCATGGTACTCTTAAAAGTATTTAACTTTTTTGTATTTTCGCGGATTTCCTTCCATTGCGCTTCTAGTAATGTATCTTTGATACTCAAAGATAAATATTTTTTAATAATCTCATGAGGAAATAACTGCGAAGCATTGACCTTTGTTTCTCCTTTTTCAAGACCAGTTTTCCACTGAGCAAATCGTTCTGGATCATTCCTTGCAAAAGCCTTTTCTAATTTATGCATTGCGCACGAAGGAACTTTTGAATAATCTATGTCTTCATAAACTTTTCTACATAGTTTTGTTTCCACAATATTTGAATACCGTCTTAACGGTACAATATATTTTCTTCGATATTCTTGCACAGTAATACCAATGTAATTAGTATACTGTTTTACAAATTTAGTTTTTTTATCCAAAGAATATCTTTCAGATGGCATCCATTTTGCACATAAACTAATAGGCCTACCGTCATGTCCCAATACCAAGTCTTCTTCTAACCTCTTGTGAATAATATCAAAGATTTTTTCTTTCATAATTGTAGCGGTCGATGATAAATAAACGAGATCATCCCAACGTCCATATTCTGGAATTAAAACCAATACTTTTTCTAAAAGCTCTGTCTTTTTAGCTAATACCTCAAAACATTTTCTAGCTATATCTCTTTCACCTTTACCTCCGCGACAATCTCGGATATGAAATGCTAGCAAGATTGCCCTAATAACGTCTTCATCTGCGGCTTTTTCTACATATGCTGTTAGGATATTATCATCTACTCCACGAACAGATTTATAAAACATTCCCATGAGACCTTCGCGTTCGAGTTTTCTATCTACAAGAGCATTAGATACAGCCCCATTATCAGTAATTCCTAATTTATTAAAACCTTCCTGGGTTAACTCATTGAGTGTAGCCAAAAATTGTAATTGTGTCATTTTAATAATTTATTAAAAATGAGTTTAATACATAATTCATTTTGGGTATAATTATTTAATTTTTTCTCAAGTGATTTAATTCCATCTAAAGATAAGTCGCAGATATTATTGTAAGATAGTTTACCAACAGCAATTAAAAAATTTATGACCAAAATTTTCTAGCGGACCATAAACCGCAAATGGTAAACAGATTCTTATTTTTTTGTTAATAATTCTAAATTATCTCATTTAAAAATTATTTATTTTTTTATCGAGCGATTTAATTTCATCTAAAGATAAAACGCAGATATTATTGTAAGAATGGGTTTACACACAGCAATAACTGTATTTGACTGCTAATCAAAATCACAAACTGTAAATCGTCATTTCTTACTTTTTTGTATAAAATTTTTTAATCTCATCTGGAATTAATTTTTTTCTTGGGTGATTTATTTCCATCTAAAGATAAAACGTAGATATTGTAAGAATAGTTTACATACAGCAAATGAAAAAAACAAGAAAGCGAATTTTTATTTTAAAAAATTTGAGATAGGTTCAATCCTATAAATTTTAATGTAAACAGGTTCTTACTTTTTTGTTAAAATTCCTAATAAAAAGTTTAAAATAAAGATAAAAAAATATAAATAATATAAAAATGGAAACCCAAGATAGTATAAACATCGAAGATTACCTTAAAGAAACAAGGATTCTTGAAGATTTTAATTCAAATATGGGAGAAATATTAGATTTAATCCCAGAATCTGGTGTAAGATTTAATGATATTATAATTAATGATCCAAGACAATTATATGATATTTTTAGTAATGATCCAAGAATTAGTCAAAAAATGAACGAATACATAGGTGGGTTAGGGAATGAAGCCATGTTAGTCCTAGCGATTGTTACTGATGTTGGCATATGTTATGGTCGTATACAAAATAATTTTAATTTATTTAGAATGCTCATTGAATCCTCTGATGATCAAAACTTCAAATACAATTTTACCATTGTGTGCATTCATTATATGAAATATCATTTGCTCCCCGAAATATTGAAAGATATAGAAAGCAGAAATATGGAATAATTTTATAAGAGAAAAAAAATAAGTTTTACAATTCCTATTCAAACGTATGATAATATATATCTTTCATGATAGGATAACATTTATTTAGTAAATTATATTTATAATGTACGTGATCAGTAACCAATTTGATACCTAATTTTTCGTATATCATTTTATTTATTAATTCTATATTATATGATGGTATAGAATTAGCGTCCATATTTTTAGGGTCTATTTTTTTGTTTTTATCGAATGGAAGTATGTATACAAAATCTTTATTAAATTGTATATCACCATTCTTTTTATACATGATCAATCCAGATTTCATTAGTTTTTCATAACTATCTTTATCAAATAATGTAGCCGGAATTATCCATATTGATAGAGCTATATTATTCACAACACATAATGCATAGGGCTTAATATTTTCGATTTGACTCAGTTCATTTATAAGAATTCCGGTAATATTATCATAAACAAGCTCAGTTTTACATGATATATTCATTTTAAAATCAGGAATGTCTTTTAATATATCTTCAATTTCGGACAAATCTATTTTAAATTTTTTATCTCCTGTATAATCATGATAATACATGGCATGAATATGAAATGTATTCATTACTATATACTTATGCGTATTTTTATTATATAAGATAAGGTCTTGATTTCCAAAATCGTAGCCGTCGTATTCTGTACTCTTTTTATTTTTAAAAGGACATCTATATGATCCTCCCCAAATTAATGAACAGATCATAATATTGTATTTACTTAGTTTATAGATAGAACGAGAATGTAGTTTCCAGTGTTTAATATCAGTAAATTTTTCTTTTGTAAAGAATTTATCTTTAATTGATGTAAATTTATTGGTGAACAATTTGTGGAGTTTTGATTCCGGTTTCTCACACTCCATATTTAACAATGTATACATTATCTTTGCAACTAGTTCTTGATTGTATGTCTTCCCGTGTGAGCAATCTGTATTCTTGAGAATATTGTCCATTGCGTGATTTATATCATAAATTTATTCAATTTTTTTCATTAAAAAAAATATAATTTGACAATTTTTAATATCATTTTTTGTCTTCTTCGCATTCTTTACATGTATCTTTTAGTTTGCCGGTTTTATATCTTGTAAATTCTTCCCTTGGTTTTTTTTCTTTGCAAGTTCTACAAACTTTTGTATCATCTGGCGGGGTATCTTGGCATTCTGTGCAAATGCGACTCCTTACTTTACCATTCAATCGGAATTCTTTTCCCTGTTTATCTTGATAGCATTTGCGACATTTGAGTAATCTTTCATTTGTACAATCAATACAAAATGCTTTAGATTGACTAGAACTAGAGTAGCTATATTCAAAGTTATCTCTAGGTACAAATTTATTACAGAGATTACATTTTTTTACTTCGTTAGAATTGACTGGTATTAGGGGTTTAGATTCTTCTTGTACTTGAATTTCTAAACCATTTATGGGCTCTTTCCCTTTAATTTTTGAATCAAGTATTTTTTCTACTTCTTCGTAATTTTTATTATTATTATTTATTAAGTCAACATATTTATTAACTTCGTGTACCATTTCATTTTCAAAATTAATAACTTTTGCAATAATATGGTTTGCAAATTTATTATGAATCATAAAATGTTCAGTTTTATTTCCTAGATTTCTAATCATTAGAGGATTTAACATACTATGAACGAATGTTTCGCATACTTTTGGGTAAAAACAATCAAATGTTTTATCCATATTAAATCCATTTAAATATGATGTTGAGCTACTATGTTCATTAACTCTGAATCTTGCTTCTCTTTCAGTATACCCGATTTTAACTTTGTAAAATGGTTTTTCAAATTTATGCCAACCAGAATAAACTATGCCTACTTTATTTTCTACTTTTGATAAAGAAACCATATTTTTTCCTACTTCATGGATCCAATTACTTTCTTTTTTTACTTCTTGTAATAATTTCTTTTGTTCTTCTAATTCGGTTTCTTTTTCTTGTAATTGCTTCAAATATTTCTCTTCTCCTACTTTTCTAATGGCTGGTAAAATCTCTTCATATATTTTATCTTGGAACTTAATAGCTTCTTCTTTCTTACTATTAAGAATAAGTTGATAAAGACCAGGCTCAGAGATGTAAATCGACGCCTTTTCGTTACCTTTCAGAACAAGTGATTCGTTACTCTTTGAAATATCGATCAAATCTTCTAATTTCTTGCGATATTTATCTTTTACATGATCTAGTAATGCTTTCCTTGTATTCAAGTATTCCAATATTTCTGCAACGTCTTTTCCAGAAAACCAATAATTATCATTATCATCCCTTATATACCTTACTTTAATCTGATTGAAAGTAAAAGTATTATCTTTAAAATTGATTAATTGATTATTGGTTTCGCATTCTTCAATAATTTCTTCTTCAGGTTGAGTTTCTTGCAACTGGTCTCCATGATCTGATTTATCGGGTTCTTCTGCTAATTCTTCATTATTTTCTTTAATAGCATCGATATACAAGATTCCTTCTGGAAGTGCTTCCTTGGGAATATTAATATAAAGGTTATTTAGAACGGAAATCATGGAAGTTTCATATTCAGAACCTACCCATGAGCAAAAATTCAAGGCGAGTAATGGATGAAGCCAAGATTGGGAAAATCTTAGTGCTTCATCTTTAATCAGTTCCATAACAACAGGAATTTCATTTGTTTCTTTATTTTTTAGTTTCTCTTCGATAAATTTTATAAACTTTTGAGTAGATTTTAATTTAATCCATGCCGCGAACTGTTTTGCGCGACTGGATAGCGGAGTAACATTAATAAAATTATCAGAAGATCTAATTTCAATATGGCGATCTTTAATCTCAATAATTTTTTTATTTGGTTGATCCATTGTTTTTGTATATACTTTTTGCATCTTATGTTTATAATGAAATTCAAAATATTTTCCAAAGATGGTTCTTCAAAAAAAATTTTTTAATATTTTTTACTATTTTAATAATAAAGTTTTAATAACACCAAGTAATACTTGATTATAACTCGTCTTCTATTTTTTTGCTAAGATTTTTCATATAGTCTTGCACGAATTCTTCATTCATGAATACGTTGTTATAAGCACTTCCAATCGAAGGTGCGATACCTGTAACTAGAGGCCCACTGATTCCAGAGATTTCATCTGTAACATTATTAATCGCGGCGTTTTCAATTACTTGTATAGGCGATTGGAAACTCAATCTGAGCGTTATATTGTTTGCTTCTCTAACTTGCAACCCGGTCTTCTGAATTGATGTACAGCTCCCTCCATAACACATCTCATTGGAAAATACTGAAGTATGCATACGAACAACATCGTCGCTATTCATCGCCTTCCTAATCTCACGCGTGATCTTTTCACAAGTTGCTTCAATGCCATACATAGATTCAAATTCTTTAATACTATCAGTCTGAGTACGGTATTTATCGATATATGGATTTTCTAATACGTCTTCTAGATTTGATCCGACGGTTGCGATTGCAAAGATTTTAGTAGAACTAATCGAACCATCGGGTTGGACTTCTGATTTTGCGATACTAATTACTTTTGCATTATAAATATCTTTAACTCCTCTAATAATTGTTTTATTTATCTTTTTGACAATATCCATTATAATATTTTCGCTAAATCCTGCTGCGGGAACTTTGATCATGTTCTGTGCAATATAACATCTCACAATGATTTTTTCAGAACTTTCAGGAGTATAGACTATGAACATGTCTGGAAATTTTATTCTAAGTTTTGTAATAATAGTATCGAGCTTCATACTATTAATGATTAGTTCTTCTCTATTCAATTCATATCTGATGCACCATTTTGATAAGCTAGCAGTAGGTTTGATTCCGATATTCATCTTCTCAAAATCTTTGATCATTTTAGCTTCATGAACAAAGTCAGGATGCACAGGAGATCCAAAATCCTCGAAGAATAATTTTTCAGAAGCAATGAATCGTTCAAGATCCATCATTTCAATGTAATTGGCAATTTCTTGCACTTTCATTTTATTTTTTTCATATTCTTCTTTTACCATCACTAACATCGATGCATTCTTCATTTTCTCAGTGTCACGCGATCCAAAGATTTCTTTGATACGATCCACTACGGACGTGCTAGTACCTCCGAGCCCGCCTCCTCTGTGCTTCGAATCAAGCACGTACTGGACCAAAGGCTCTGATAAGCACTGTGCAGCTATGACACCAACAGCTGCGCCATAATCGACAAGAGAATTCTTAAATGTAATTTTGATCTTATTAATGATTATATCAATATGATAGTCAGTTATATTTTTTCTAACTAGATTTGCTGTACATAAGTAGGATCTAATAAGAATCTGCAACAGTGTTGTAGCTTCTTTAATGTGATGAGGGACACGAATACGCTTCTCCTCGCATATAGAATTGTAATATGCATAAGGTAACACTTCGCATAATTCTTTGACTTTTTGAATTGTTAGTTCAGGATTCAAGATTTTTTTATCTTTAGGTAAAGTAGAGACAACGTCCTCATAGTTATACAACACATCCTCTATAATACGGAATGGATTCACAGGCATTTGTAAACTAT
>JACCDZ011060569.1_pt1 | contig 24472 bp, 23 predicted proteins | sample 7449551 | NCBI WGS metagenome assembly JACCDZ01 (sample SAMN15323452, study PRJNA562643) | freshwater metagenome | isolation source: river surface water | place: USA:Blue River Watershed | collected 2017-08-18 | reverse complement strand
TGGCAGTAAAAATGTTGAATGGGATGCACAAATTACATCCCGAATTTGAGGGGTTGCCCGCGGCTTATACCTTGTTGTCAGATTGTTTGGGGGATTTACCCGGGATGCAAGTTCAGGCGGAAAAGTGCCGGCAAATGGCTGAGCAATTGGCCCGTCGTGCTGATGCAAAAAAAATGGCGTTGGAACAGCAGCGGCTAGCACAGCAAACAGCGGTAACGAATAATTCAGTTCAGCCTAAAACAGGGCGACGCGGCCCGCCAAAACTAACGTCCAGTGGCTTAACGCTGGAGTTGGTGCCATTGGACAATGTTGGTGCGGATAAAAACTAACTTGTTGCTGAGTGGGCGCTACAATTTGCCCAATAAACTCAAGCTCCAGCCATTCTCTCTAACACTTGGGTCTTTTGGTTATTGTGCATAGCGGTAAAAACGGTGGCTGCACTATCCGCACTTTTTAACCGTTTTTTAGGGTTGGTATGCAGCATTTGCAAAATAATATTGCGCAGTGCGGCGGGTAAGCGCCGCAATTGCCAGCGCTTTTTTAACCCCCACCAATCATTCACCGGCAATTTACCTGTCATCAGCTGAAATAAAATTACACCCATTGCATAAATATCAGTTGCTGTTGAACTGTCTTCATTGGTTGGGTGGTACCAATCAATATCCTCACCATAGCTGTGTACCGGAAAACCAAAATCAGCCAGCTTCAAATGGCTTTTTTCCGCAAATATAATATTGCTAGGGCGCAGGTTGCCGTGAATCAATCCGAAGGAATGGGCGCAAGCGAGGGCATTGGCCAGTTGCTGGGCCAGTGTCAGGCACTGGCCGATATTCATTGTCTGGCACAAACGCTCTTGCAAATTGCCGCCAGGTAAATATTCCATCGCAATAATAAAAACGCGCGGATTTTTCCCGGTACCGTAGACGCGTGCTATGTGGGGATGCTGGATTTGAGTCAGTTTGGCAGCGTACTGCGGCGCGTTGCCCAGATGATCCAATGATTGTTTTTTTATGACCAAAAAACGTTGGCGATTAGGGTCGTTCACCAAATAGGTTGCGCCAAAAGGATTTTCCTTGAGAATATCCAGCAACGTGTAATTGGGTGGAATATTGTCGCGGGTGGACTCAACCCCCCAACGATTGGTGTGCAGATGCTTGCCTTGCGCAATCAATAACAACTGTTGGCGAATTAGCTCCACCGATACCGGCCGCTGGGCCGGCATGGCGTGAATGCATTGTTCAATAAGCGTTGGTATTTTATTGGCGAGGGAAAATTTGCTAACCGCAGTGTCGCTCTCAAACATTTGGTAGGTGATGCGTGTTGCTTGTATTGGTGTTACACCGTAAATAAACTCATGAATTAGCACGCCGAGTGAATAAATATCGCTTAAGTGACTGGTGTGAGAAATTCCCTCGCGCTGCTCGGGTGCCATATAGGCACTGGTTCCCATGACCATTTCCTGCGTGGGTTGGTTGTTGTCTGTGTTGGCGGTGAAATAGCCGGCAATACCAAAATCCATCAGGTAGGCGCGGCCATCATAATCGACTAACACATTGGCCGGCTTGATATCGCGATGCACTATGCCGTTGCGATGCGCGTAGGCGAGGGCACTACACAATTGAATGAGAATATCGAGCTTGCGGCTAAGGGCGACATCGGTGCGCGGTAAAATGGTTTCCAACGAAACACTTTTGATATAAGACATTACAAAGTAAGGCAGCCCCTCTTCGCTGTTACCCTTATCAATCACCTGAATAATATTGGGGTGATTTAATTGCGCGACCAGACGCGATTCTTGCTCAAACTGTTGTTGAACAATCTGGTCCTGAATCAGGCTGGCATCCAGCACTTTAATGGCAACCTGGCGATCCAGTGATTTTTGTAGCGCGAGGTAGACCTTGGCCATGCCGCCTTCGCCCAGTTGGGTTTTGATGTGATACCCGGGAATCGTTTGCACGTTCAATCTCTCGCCTGTGTTATGGCTGGAGTATAGATCGCCTTCTCGCTAGTGGTTGAAGTACGAGTGGTTTTATAATCAACGACTGATTTTTATTTCACGGGCTTACCTGATGGACGATTATTTATTGCATTTAAGTCAACGCTTGGGTGAACAGCTATTGGAGCGGAACTGGCATGTTGCCACGGCAGAATCTTGTACGGGTGGAGGTGTTGCTGCCGCAATTACAGCCGTTCCCGGTAGCTCTGCCTGGTTTGAATACGGGATCGTCAGTTATGCCAATGACGCTAAACAAAAGTTATTAGGTGTAAATAGCGAAACGCTGGCGCGAGAGGGAGCAGTGAGCGAAGCCGTTGTCATGGAGATGGCCCGTGGAGTTTTAGCCCTCGCGGAGGCCGATATCGCCGTCGCAATTAGTGGTGTGGCCGGGCCAAGTGGTGGCTCGCCAGACAAGCCGGTAGGTACTGTGTGGTTTGCTTGGACAACGTCAAATGGTGAAATGAAAACAGAATTGCAGCATTTTTCCGGTGATCGAAACAGGGTGCAAAGACAGGCGGTGGTTTTTGCATTAGAAAAATTGGTCGAGTTAAACTGAGCAACGTCCTTGTCTCTTTTTCAACACTTGAATTGTATTGCGGCTTCGCGTTATTTCATCAATACAATATTTGCCTCTGGTAGATTGCACTCAGTTTGTAATAAGCCCTTGTTGGGGTTAAATGAACTGGTTAATACAGCGCCATTTGGTTGTGGCAAAAAAACGCTTTTCTTCGCGTCTGCATAGTTCCAATAATAAATATCCGATTCATTACAAGCCCCGCCGTTCATGTAGTAGATCCCGGTGGAATCAATATCAAGTAATTTACTGTATTCATCGATGCTTGCATTTATTTGCTCGAGTTTGTCGCTTTGATGACGCCACACCCACAGGCCATCTTCACTCACATATTGGAAGTATACGTCTCCCTCAAATTCAATGGCGGAACCTACTGCACCAAACGTAAGTTGCTTTTGTTGTGTACCCTGAATGCGCCATAAATTTCGCACCTCACCATTGTGTTTGATGAGCAGGGTTTGGTTGTTGGCCGGAAAATAGGCCAGCGGTTCTATTTTGTCGCTATCCTCTAGTATTAGACTGGTCTCGCCGGTAAGAATATTGTGGTGATGGAGCTGGTTCCCCGCATTGAAAACAATATGTGCTGCGTCGCTTGACCAAATAATGGTATCCACTTTTTGTGGTACAGGTTGTCGGGTGAGTTGATGTTCTTGCCCAGCATCTATCAGCCACAGGTTAATTTGATTGTTACGCACCGACGCGTAAGCAATTTTTCCACCATCCGCTGAAAAGCTGGCAGCGTAATTGAAATCAGTATTTTCTGTCAGCAGCGTTTTGTTGCCATCCAACCCGTTAAGCAAAATATTGGAGCGGCGTTTTTCTTCCGTGTAAAAAATTCCCTGTCCATCCGCTTTGTAATGTGGGTGAGAGAAGGTTTTGTCCTTGCTGTCGACCAAAGGAATGGCGACTTGTTTTCCATTCAAGTAAACCGCGAGTAGCTTCCGCTCTTCTTCCGCGTAAACCAATACGCCACTGCCGTCAGGAATCCAGCTGATATCACCGCCTGCTACATTCAACTGGGAGCGACTGATTGGTTTTTGTTGGGTATTTAAAAAATCAATTTGCACCCGGTTTTTTACCACACTGGCGATCGCTGTCTTTTGCTTGAGTATTGCGCTGGCGATTGGATTTGCAGCATTTTCAATCTCATCCAGTAATTTGAGTTGCTGATCTTTAATGGAGTAGCGATAGCGCCTGTTCCCCGCGTTGGGGCCTTGTTTTGCGACAATCTCGAGGGTGAATTCATCCCACCAGGTGACGCTGAAAATGCGTCCCTGCCATTGGCTGAGTTGTTGCTTTTCCAGCAATTGTTGATGGGCAATATCCAAAGTGAAAATATGAAATGAATAGAGGTAATTGGGTGGCTCGTAAAAACGCGATCCCAAGGAGGAGCCAGCGCGACGTTTTGCTTCTATGGCGACGAGGCTATTGCCTGCCGGTGACCATGCCAGGGTAAACCAGGCGCCATTACTCCCAGCTATGCGCCAGTCCTTTCCATCCGGGTTGCGAATCATGATATCGCTGTCGGATTCATCAGTGACGTTCAATGCGAGCTTTTCGCGGATATAAGCCAGGTGTTGATTGTCCGGATGCGGTGTTGCGTTTCGCTCATGACCGGTTTCATTGGTGTAGCCCAACATATCGTGAAATTCAGCTTGATGATTGGAGGGCAAATAGAGGTTATTCCAATTAAATTCCCAATATCCCACTACGATAAGTACCAGGACTAGCAATGATCCAGCAACAGCTTTCCACGATGATCGATTGAGCGGCGGTGATCCGGGTGTTTGAGTGCTGGGTTCATTAGTTGATGGTTTAGTGCTAATCGGGTTGAGGAACTGCGGTTCTATCTTCAGTTGATAACCGCGTTTTGAATAATGCGCGATTAATTCCTGATCGCCCGCTAGCTCGCTCCAGGCGCTACGTAGTGCATTGATACTTTTTTGTACGGAACCGTGGGTGACAACGCGTCCTTCCCATAGATGTTCAATCAGTTCTTCATTGCTGATAACCCTGTGTTGATTGAGCGCAAGGTAATGCAGAACAGCCATTACTTTGGGCTGCAGTTTTTGGCATTTATCGTGCGCCAAAAGCGTGTTATGTGAGGGCGATACTGTCACCTCACCCAACTTAAATCTGGTTTCTTGATGTGCATTCATGATGGCCAGTGGCCTGTTGCAGTCTTCATAGTTATACCTTTTTCGGTAGGCTTTTCTTATTGGTTTACCTTAGTAGCAGCGGATGAAGCCGCTGTAACCATGAGTATAATTTTGCAAGATTCAGGGATAGAAATACAACTCAGTGGATACTTTAGTTAAAAACTAACTTATTGATTTTTAAGTGGAAAAAAATGGTAAGCAAAAGGTAAGTGCGAGGTTTTTATAAGGTCAGTGTTTTCATCGCTATTTGCAATATAGTCTACTCACACGCATCCACACAGATACCGATGAGTGTTCTATTAGTCACAAACACAAAAGGTAAAGTTTATGAAACTGTCTCTTATTAAGTTATCTTTTTCAAAGTTGCCACTACTGACATTAGCCTTTGCATTGCCACTACAAATGATGATGGCTTCCGAGGCTTCTTCGTTGGATGCAAAAGCACCACTGGTATATGTCAATCAGAATGTTGGCTTTAATGTTAAGGGGTACAAATACAAGCAATCTGAATTTCCCTGCAATATAGATAAAGTATTGGTTTCAAACTTGGTTGATCGCGCAAGTGCAAGTGGCATTCGCATGGAGCCGGTAGCTACTGCTGACAAAATTATGAATGGGGTTGTGCCGGTATTGGCAATAGATGTGGAACAACTGGTGCTGGGTGGTGAAAAGCGTCAGTTTGGTACTAAGCAGAGTTCAAATTTACCTAAGGTTCAGGTAACCGTCGCGTTGATTAAGGGAAAAGACGACATGGTCACTGCAAAACATACCTGCGCCATCATGACATTAAATGAATTTACTCCTTCAACCAATGTGATGGATTTAGGGGGAAATGGTGTTACGGTTTGCTCGGCGACGGAAAAATGCCTGAAAGACCTTAGTAAAGATGTTGTTGAGTGGATGTCGCCTATGGTTAAGTAGGTGCTCGTTTGGCAGTACTCCATCGTTGCAAAAAGCCACCTAAGGGTGGCTTTTTGCATTTCATCAATCAGATCGTTCATTTTACTGTATAAATAATCAGGTACTGGTTGCGCGTACAGGTTTTTGGTGTATAGTGCATCCATGGCTGCAGTAAGATCTGCTCCAGCCCCATAAGAATTATTGTCATATAGATTTCATTGCATAAGTTGAGGTGTGAAATGGATGCGAATAAAGAAAAGGCGTTACAAGCGGCGCTGAGCCAGATCGAGCGTCAATTTGGTAAAGGAACTGTAATGCGTATGGGGGACAAGGAAGATCTAGTGATTCCTGCGATCTCTACTGGTTCGTTAGGGTTGGACGTTGCTTTGGGAATCGGTGGATTACCCAAGGGTCGTATTATTGAAATCTATGGTCCGGAATCATCCGGTAAAACCACGCTTACTCTGCAAGTTATTGCTGAAGCGCAGCGTCAGGGTGGTACTTGTGCATTTATTGATGCCGAGCACGCTCTTGATCCTATTTATGCCACCAAGTTGGGTGTAAATGTCGATGACCTGATCGTTTCCCAACCAGACACTGGCGAACAGGCATTGGAAGTTACCGATATGCTGGTGCGCTCTGGCGCAGTCGATGTGCTGGTGATTGATTCCGTAGCTGCCTTGACTCCCCGCGCAGAAATCGAGGGCGAGATGGGTGATCATCACGTAGGTTTGCAGGCACGCTTGATGTCCCAAGCGTTGCGCAAAATCACCGGTAATATCAAAAATGCCAATTGCCTGGTGATTTTTATTAACCAGATTCGTATGAAAATTGGCGTTATGTTCGGCAACCCGGAAACGACCACTGGTGGTAATGCGTTAAAGTTCTATGCCTCTGTACGTCTGGATATTCGTCGCGTTGGTGCTGTGAAAGAAGGTGAGGAAGTGATTGGTTCTGAAACTCGTGTAAAAGTAGTTAAGAACAAAGTTGCGCCACCGTTTAAGCAGGCTGAATTCCAGATCCTTTATGGATCAGGTATTAACCGCATGGGTGAGGTTGTTGATTATGGCGTTAAGCTCGGCCTGATTGACAAGGCTGGTGCCTGGTATAGCTATCAAGGCAACAAGATTGGTCAGGGTAAAAACAATGTAATGAAATTTTTACAAGAAAACCCTGCTGTGTCGCAGGAGTTGGAGCAAAAAGTTCGAGCTGAACTTTTGGCTACACCAGCGCTCTCACTAAGTGCAAGCGGTGGTGATGTAGAAGACGTAGACGCGTAGAGTTTGAGTGAAATATCAGAAGCCCCCGCTGCCCTTGGTAACGGGGGCTTTTTATTACAGAAATCTTCTTGCCAGTATTGATGCCGCTCAGTATTCTGGTTTTAGGGGCGGGCTAAAAAAGCCAGCAATAAGAATAGGATAGGGCATAAAGCTCAAATGTTTGCGAGGTCAAGATAGTATGAAGACGATTACCTGGTTGATCACACTTTGTAGCGTGCTAGCCTTTACCGGTTGTGCAACCCAACCCAATGTCGAAACGGATCATCAAGCGGATTATGATTTTTCTGCTTTAAAAACATTTAATGTGGCGGAAACCAAGCAGGATTCCAAAGAAAATATTTTAATTTCCCCGTTTACTCTCAGTCATATCCATTCTGCTTTGGAAAGTGAATTGGCCAAGCGTTATCAGAGTGCAGCTGCAGGCGCAACGCCGGATTTTATTGTGAGTTATCACGTGGTTGTGGAAGAGAAAATAGATCCGCGTAGTTACGATGATCTCTATGGTTTTGGCTTCTATGGTCGAGGCTACTATCGTTACCCGAGCCCATTTTTCCACGGCCCTGGCGCAGGTTTACGTGTTTACAATCAGGGCAGCTTGATCGTCGATATAGTTGACGCGAAAACAGAAAAGCCTATTTGGCGCGGTGTTTCAGAGAAGCGTTTAAGTCGTGGTATGGCGCCGCAACAACAGCGCGACGTATTGAGCAGGGCGGTCACCGAGGTTATGGCCTATTTTCCTCCGGTACAGGCTGCACCCAAATGAAATAGGTTTCATGCATAACGGAAAAAATGGCCGCTACTGCGGCCATTTTCTTATGAATTTAAGGAGTAGGCGGGATTATGGCTGAGCCAATCAAATTGTCTGACGTGCGCTTTGCGGCTATGAATCTGTTGGCGATACGAGAGCACTCTGCCAAAGAGCTCTTGGAGAAGTTGGGGCGAAAATTTTCCGCACCAGAGCTAATCCTACAAGTTGTTACTGATCTAAAAGGTCAGAATTTACAATCGGATGAGCGTTTTGCCGACGCATTTATCCGGATGCGCCAGCAGCAGGGTAAGGGCTGCGTTCTGATTAAAATGGAGCTGCGTGAGCGCGGGGTGGATGGTTATCTGATCAGCCAGCTAATTGATGAGTCAGAACCTGCCTGGTTTGCGCTGGCGCGGGATGTTCTGATAAAGCGATTTAAACAAACGCCGGTAGATGCCCGTGAGAAGGCCAAGCAGATGCGCTTCCTGCACTCACGAGGCTTTTCAAGTCAGCATATTCAGGCGGCTTTTAACAGTGAATATGATGTGCAATAGATAGCGGTAGCGCTATACCAATCGTTGTTAGATCAATCACTTATTCTTATTTCGATGGTCTTCTCCCCCAGCTTTTCGTTGAGCCGAATGGGCGTTTCTGTTACTCTGGCGCCCCGTCCTGAACGATAAATCCCTTGGCTCGCACTGCCGGGCACTGAAACAGGCATTTATCTCCAATCCGCTCCGCATTTTCACAGTTAATCAGGTTTTACATGACGCGCTATATATTTGTAACCGGTGGTGTTGTTTCTTCATTGGGCAAAGGCATCGCCTCGGCTTCATTGGCTGCCATTCTTGAAGCTCGTGGTCTTAAAGTGACCATTATGAAGCTGGACCCGTACATCAATGTCGATCCGGGTACCATGAGCCCGTTCCAGCATGGGGAAGTGTTTGTTACCGAGGACGGTGCTGAAACTGACCTGGATTTGGGCCATTACGAGCGCTTTATCCGCACCAAGATGACTCGGCGCAATAACTTCACTACCGGCCGTGTTTATGAAACCGTGCTGCGCAAAGAGCGACGTGGTGATTACCTTGGCGGAACTGTGCAGGTGATTCCGCATATCACCGACGAAATTAAACGTCGTATTCTCGAAGGTGGTCGCGACGTGGACGTTGCGCTGGTGGAAATTGGTGGTACGGTAGGCGATATCGAATCTCAACCCTTCCTGGAAGCTGTACGCCAATTAAAAGTAGAAATGGGATCTCGCGCATTGCTAATGCACCTGACCCTCGTCCCATATATCGCGACTGCGGGTGAGACTAAAACCAAGCCGACCCAGCACTCCGTTAAAGAGCTGCGCTCTATCGGTTTACAGCCTGACATTTTGTTGTGCCGCTCGGAAAAAATGGTTGATGAGGACTCACGACGCAAGATTGCCCTGTTCACCAACGTAGCCGAGCGCGCCGTAGTGCCGCTACCGGATGCGGATACTATTTATTCCATTCCTCGTTTACTACAAAGTTTTGGTCTTGATCAGATTGTTGTCGAGCTTTTGGGCTTGCAATGTCGTGAGGCTGATTTGAGCGAGTGGGACAAAGTTGTTGATGGCAAACTGAACCCGGTGAATTCAGTCACTATTTCCATGGTTGGTAAATACATGGAATTATTGGATGCGTATAAATCACTGATTGAAGCCCTGACGCACGCTGGTATTCACACCAGTACCAAGGTAAATATCAATTACATCGACGCTGAGCGCGTAGAGCAAGAAGGTGTAGGTATTCTGAAGGATGCTGACGCTATCCTTGTTCCCGGTGGATTCGGTGAGCGCGGTGTAGAAGGCAAATTGATGGCGGTGCAATATGCTCGCGAAAACAAAGTTCCTTATTTGGGGATTTGTTTGGGTATGCAATCCGTTGTGATTGAATTTGCGCGCAATGTACTTGGTTTGAAAGGCGCTAACTCAACGGAGTTTGATCGTAATTCTCCACATCCCGTTATCGGTTTAATTACCGAGTGGATTACGTCTGATGGTGAAGTTGAAAAGCGAGATGAGTCGTCAGACCTGGGCGGGACTATGCGCTTGGGTGCGCAGGAGTGTCGTTTGGTCCCGGGTTCCAATGCCCGCAATGTTTACGGCGCGGATGTCATCGTTGAACGCCATCGTCATCGCTATGAAGTAAACAACAATTATGTTGATCAGCTTCAAAAGGCGGGTCTGAAAATTGGCGGTTGGTCCGCGGACGATACCTTGGTGGAAATGGTGGAAATACCTGATCACCCCTGGTTTGTTGCCTGCCAGTTCCATCCGGAGTTTACGTCTACTCCGCGCGATGGTCACAGACTCTTTACTGCGTTTGTAACAGCGGCATTAGCAAACAAAAAATAATTCTAACGGGGCGCAATTTATTGCGCCCCGAACTTTTTTGTAAATGAAAATCTGATCAAAAAAGGAACTCGTGTGTCACTACAAGTTGTAAGTATTGGTAAGGTTCAAGTTGGTAATTCATTGCCTTTTGTATTGTTTGGCGGCATGAATGTACTTGAATCGCGCGATATGGCACTGCAGGTTGCGGAAGCCTATGTAAAAGTTACTCAAAAATTGGGTATCCCCTACGTTTTTAAAGCCTCGTTTGATAAAGCCAACCGCTCGTCTATTCATTCTTATCGTGGTCCCGGAATGGATGAGGGTTTAAAGATTTTTCAGGAAATTAAACAAACCTTTGACATTCCTGTCATTACCGACGTGCATGAAATCCATCAATGCCAAGCAGTGGCGGATGTTTGCGACGTAATTCAGTTGCCGGCATTTCTCGCGCGTCAAACTGATCTGGTTGTTGCTATGGCTAAAACCAATGCCGTGATCAATATTAAAAAACCGCAATTTCTCAGCCCGGGTCAGATGAAAAACATCGTAGAAAAGTTTGCCGAGTGCGGGAATGAAAAAATTATTCTGTGCGATCGTGGCACTAACTTTGGTTATGACAACTTGGTAGTAGACATGCTTGGATTCCGGACTATGCGCGAAGTGAGTGGCGATGCTCCTGTTATTTTCGATGTAACTCATTCATTGCAATGTCGAGATCCAATGGGGGCTGCATCTAGCGGTCGCCGACATCAAGTTGCAGAGCTTGCCCGCGCAGGTATGGCCGTGGGCTTGGCTGGATTGTTTTTGGAGGCGCACCCTGATCCGAATAAAGCAAAATGCGATGGTCCTAGTGCGTTACCCCTCAATAAGCTAGAACCTTTTTTGTATCAGATGAAAGCCATCGATGAGTTAGTGAAAAACTTTCCGCACTTGGATATTCAGTAGATTTTGAACATGTACGAATCCTTGTGAATTAACTGATTTTTGTAGAAACACACTCTGGAGAAAAAACGAATGACTAAGATTGTTGACATCAAAGCTTTTGAAATCCTGGATAGCCGCGGCAATCCAACTGTATTGGCTGAAGTTATTCTGGAAGACGGTTCAGTAGGTTCTGCAGCTGCTCCTTCCGGTGCGTCTACCGGTTCACGCGAAGCTCTGGAATTGCGCGATGGCGACAAGTCACGTTACTTGGGTAAAGGCGTATTGAAAGCGGTTAACAACATTAACACCACCATCAAAAACCTGGTTGTTGGCTTGGATGCTCTGGATCAACGTGCTGTTGACAACGTTATGATCAAAGCTGACGGTACCGATTTCAAAACTGTGTTGGGTGCTAACGCCATCCTCGCGGTTTCTTTGGCCAACGCTAAAGCCGCTGCTATTTCCAAAAAAGTACCTCTGTATGCACACATTGCTGACATTAACGGTACTCCAGGCAAATACTCTATGCCAGTGCCGATGATGAATATCATCAACGGCGGTGAGCATGCGGATAACAACGTCGACATTCAAGAATTTATGGTCCAGCCAGTAGGTGCTAAAACTTTTGCCGAAGCTCTGCGTGTGGGCGCTGAAATTTTCCACAGCCTGAAAAAAATCCTGCACGACAAAGGCCTGAACACTGCTGTAGGTGACGAAGGTGGTTTCGCTCCAAACTTGCCATCTAACGAAGATGCGCTGAAAGTTATCGCTGAAGCTGTTGAGAAAGCTGGCTACAAACTGGGCGAGAACGTAACTCTGGCGCTGGACTGTGCTTCTACCGAATTCTACAAAGATGGCAAATACGATCTGGCTGGAGAAGGCCGCGTATTCACCACTAATGAATTCTCTGATTATTTGGCTGATCTGGCCGCTAAATACCCAATCATCTCTATCGAAGATGGTAAAGATGAAAGCGATTGGGCTGGCTGGGCTGACCTGACGCAAAAAATCGGTCACAAAATCCAATTGGTGGGTGACGACCTGTTCGTAACTAACACCAAGATTTTGAAAGAAGGTATAGAGAAGAAAATTGCTAACTCTATCTTGATCAAGTTCAACCAAATCGGTTCTCTGTCTGAAACCCTTGATGCGATCAAAATGGCGCAAGATGCTGGTTACACAGCGGTGATTTCTCACCGTTCAGGCGAAACTGAAGACACTACTATTGCTGACTTGGCGGTTGCAACTGCTGCTGGTCAGATCAAGACTGGTTCTCTGTGCCGTTCAGACCGCGTATCCAAGTACAATCGTCTGCTGCGTATCGAAGCTGAATTGGGTGCTGCCGCACCTTACAAAGGCCGCGCTGAATTTAAAGCGTAATTGCAGCGACAACAAAGGCCGATTAATCGGCCTTTGTTGTTTTGATTTATGTTGTGTTAGTTGCTGTTGGTTTTTGTCTTTCATTTAAACTTTGTCGCTATTTTTGGTTTTATTCTCCGTCAAAATAAAAAGTCCGCATTGATGTAACACTATGAAATGGTTGCTGGGTGTTTTGATTATTTTATTGGCCTACTTGCAATACCGGTTATGGATTGGGGACGGTAGTCTCGCTCATGCCCATAGATTGGAAGGTGATATTCATCTGCAGCAAGCCGAAAATGATCGCATGCGAGAGCGCAATCGCATTCTTGATGTTGAAGTTGAAGAGCTGAAGTCTGGCTTGGATACTATTGAAGAGCGCGCACGCAACGATATTGGTCTCATCAAAAAAGACGAAACCTTTTTTATGTTGCTGGATGAGAAACAGTAAACCTAAAATTCCGGTGGTATAAATCGCCACGCCTATCCGAATCGTCCCATGAACTCTCCAGAACTCTCTAATACTCCTGCTTATTGGGTGATAGTCCCGGCGGCGGGTGTGGGCTCACGCATGGGAGCAAGTTGCCCCAAGCAATACCTACCTTTACTGGATAAAACTGTCCTTGAGCATACGTTGGAGCGCTTGCTTGCAATTGCTCAGGTTAAGAAGGTCTTTATATCTCTTTCAGCTGCCGATGATTTTTGGAATCAGCTTCCTTGTGGTCAAGATACCAATATTATTCGAGTGGCCGGAGGGAGTGAGCGAGCGAATTCGGTTCTAAATGCACTGCAAGCGTTGTCCTTGCAAGCGCGTGACAGTGATTGGGTTTTGGTTCACGATGCGGCGCGCCCATGCATTCGGGCGCAAGAAATTATGAAGCTTATCGACAGGGTAGGTGATCACCCAGTTGGTGGCATTTTAGGTGTGCCGGTAAGTGATACCTTAAAACAGGTCTCCAGTCACGTTATCGAGAAAACGATAGACCGCGCGCCGCTTTGGCAAGCGCAGACTCCGCAATTATTTAGAATAGGGTTATTGCGCGATTGTTTGCAGCGCGCATTAGCGGAAGGAAAAATGATCACCGACGAAGCCTCTGCTGTAGAGGCGTATGATTATCATCCTTTAATGGTTCAAGGTCGGAGTGATAATATTAAAATCACTCGCCAAGAAGATCTTGCAATTGCTGCTATGCTAATGCAACAGCAAGTCAATATTGGTTAATACATTTTCGGAAAGTTTTATGTCGATACGTATTGGTAATGGCTACGATGTCCACGCATTCGGTGCGGGCGATAAAATCGTTATAGGTGGCGTAATTATTCCTCATCACCATGGACTGGTCGCGCATTCCGACGGTGATGTTCTTTTACATGCACTTTGCGATGCACTCTTGGGTGCTGCAGCCCTTGGAGATATAGGCAAGCACTTTCCTGATACTGATATGCAATATCGCAATGCGGATAGTCGCTCTTTGTTGCGCATGGTTTATGCGAAAGTGAATCAACAAGGTTGGAAGCTTGTTAATGCGGATATGACAATAGTTGCGCAGGCGCCACGCATGGCGAACTATATTCCACGCATGCAAGAAACCATTGCTGCTGATTTACAATCGAATTTGAATCAAATTAATGTAAAAGCAACAACCACTGAACGTTTGGGTTTTACTGGGCGTGAAGAGGGGATTGCGTGTTACGCCGTTGTATTACTTGAAAGAATATAGTTATCGGATCTGTGCAGGTGGGTGTGTTTTGACTGAGTTTAATCTGGATTTTCCTCGCGCGTACGGCGAGCTCACCGCAACATCAATTTTTCGCGAGCAACCAGAAGATTTTCAGGTGGATGAGGATCTCGGCTTTACGCCTTCTGGTGTTGGCGAACATGTTTTTTTACATATTCTCAAGCGTGGCGAAAATACTGCGTGGGTTGCTGAAAAAATTGCGGCCCTGGCTGGGGTGAATGTTAATGATGTTGGTTATTGTGGTCGTAAAGATCGGCATGCTGTAACTACACAGTGGTTTAGCGTTTATTTGCCCAAAGGCACAGAACCTGCCTGGAGTGACATTAGCTCTGATTCGATTAAGTTAATTTCCTTTGCTCGCCATCAACAAAAATTGCGCCGCGGTGATCATCAGCAAAATCATTTTGTCATTTGCTTGCGTGATGTAAACACGGATAATCGCGAGCTTCTTGAACAAAAAATTAAAAATGTGTTTTCTCTGGGGGTACCTAATTATTACGGTGAACAGCGCTTCGGTCGTAATGGAAATAATTTGCATGAGGCGCAGGCGATTTTGGTGGACGGGAAACGTTATCGTGATAAGCAGAAACGTGGTCTGATGTTGTCTGCAGCGCGGTCTTTTTTATTCAATCAGGTTTTGGCGGCGCGAGTAACTGAAGGTAATTGGATGCAATGCCTTGATGGCGAGATTGAGCAATTCCCGTCAGGGCCTCTATGGGGGCGGGGGCGCTCATTGGTAACGAATGAGTTGGCAGCTTTCGAACAGCGAATATTGGAGCCTTGGCAAACGTGGTGCAACGGTATGGAACACGCAGGTCTATCGCAGGAGCGTCGCAGGTTGCAATTGATTCCGCGCAATGGAAGTTTTTTTTGGAAAGAAAATTGTTTGTACTTGAGTTTCTCGTTGGATGCCGGGGAGTTTGCAACCTCAGTTCTGCATGAAATATCGGCGTTGAAGGTAACAACTACTACATCGCCCGAGTAAGTTTTCAGCTACTCAGCCTGTGCTATAGTGTCGGTTTTAATTTTTGCTACGCATAATCTCGAAAAGGGGGCTGGATATGACTAACTTATTGATGCAAGGCGTTGGCATGACATCGCTGCGCACCCGTGAGCGTCTTATCCAGCGTCTGCGAGATCAAGGTGTAACCAACATGAAAGTGTTGGACGTCATGCTGAATACTCCCCGTCATATTTTTCTTGATGAGGCTTTGTCTCATCGCGCCTATGAAGATACTGCGTTGCCAATAGGTCACGGGCAGACCATCTCCCAGCCTTACATAGTTGCGCGTATGACAGAAATCCTATTGGGTGCTGCCGGTAGTAAGTTATCTAAGGTTCTTGAGGTTGGTACTGGCTCTGGTTACCAAACCAGTATCTTGGCTCAATTGGTGCCACAGGTTTACAGTGTCGAGCGTATTAAGCCCCTCCAAGACAAAGCCAGAGACCGTTTTCGTCAGATTGGTTTGCGTAATATTCAGTTGCGTCATGCAGACGGTGGTTTTGGGTGGCCTGAAGCTGGCCCTTATGATGGAATCCTGAGCACTGCGGCACCGCAAGCCATTCCTGATGAGTTATTAAAGCAGTTAGCTCCGGGTGGTGTTTTGGTTATCCCTATTGGTGGAAGAGAGCAGCATCTTCATTTGGTTTTGCGCGACGGCGAATCGGAAAACTTCATCACCCAAGTTCTTGAGCCTGTAAAGTTTGTTCCTTTTTTATCAGGAACTTCGCGCTAAATCCTCATCTAAAGTCTAGAATCTTCGCGTAGCGCTAAAAAGGTGCTTGCAAAAGCGAATCTTTTGGACTCAAAAAGGTGCGCAGTTTTTAAACTTTCGCCAGCTTTTACGCCCTTTAAAACTCTTTTTGTGCATTTTTTTATAAAAATATTAGATAATTTTAAAATAAATTTAAAATATTAAGTCTAAAATGGCATAAGAGAGATCAAAAAATACACACAGTAAGTGAAAGATTTTATGCCGGCACCAGCATATTATTGCAAGCTGCAAACACTCAAAGTGTTCGTTATATTGATCGCCTCATTATTGCTCTTTTCCTGCGCTAGCCATCATTCTGCACCCGTGACAGACCGGTCGCAAAAAGCACTTTGGCGACCTAAAACGCATGTGGTTTCACCAGGCGACACTTTGTTTTCTATTGCGTGGCGTTATGGCCTTAAATATGAGGATCTCGCTAAATTCAACGGGATAAAAGCACCCTACGTAATTCGCCCCTCGCAAGTAATTCGGCTGGATCTGTTTGGTTCTAGTGGCTTAGGCAATGTAAATCGGCCTAATCAATCCTCCGGAACCGCTGATTATTTAGGTAAGAAAGAATCCCCAAAAACAAGTGATCCTAAAGATGTTCGTAAAGAAAATAAAACGAAAGCTCCACGGACTATTGGTAAAAATGCTGTCAATTTGGGTGCACCACAATGGCGCTGGCCGTCGAGGGGCACGATTTTGTCATCATTTCAGGGCAATGATGGCTTCAATAAAGGTATTGATCTTGGGGGGAAATTGGGAGAGCCTGTGCTTGCGGCCGCTGCGGGGCAGGTAGTTTATGCAGGAAGCGGGCTGCGTGGATACGGCAAATTGCTGATTATCAAGCACAATGAAACTTTCCTGAGCGCTTACGCGCACAACGAAAGGTTAAGGGTGAAAGAAGGAGATTTGGTTAAAGTAGGACAAGTAATTGCCGATATGGGTTCGAGCGGTACTGATCGGGTAATGCTTCACTTTGAAATTCGTCGTGACGGTACTCCGGTAGATCCTCTGAAATATCTGCCGCGACGTTAAAAGTGTCACTTTCATGAAGTAAACGGGTTCATGAAACGGTTTCCACATCATTTGGCATCATGATTGGAGAGTACAGCTTGGGCGAGCTGGGTGACTTAAATTAAAAGCCAGCCGGTTAAATAAAAAAATTGATTAAGGGGCTGAAAAATGACTTTACAAAACAGGGATACCACTGCATTTGATCGTGATGACGTATTCATAGTTCCTGATGCGGAATTAGACGATGCAGATCTTCTTTTGGCAGAAGAAGAGGAAATCTCCAAGCCTGCCGTGATAAGTGAACGACTGATTGATGACAAATACAACAAGACACTCGATGCTACCCAAATTTACTTGAACGAAATTGGCTTCTCGCCACTCCTTAGTGCGGAAGAAGAGGTATTCTTTGCCCGTAAAGCGCTGAAGGGTGATGAAGCTGCGCGCAAACGTATGATCGAAAGTAACCTTCGTTTGGTTGTTAAAATTTCCCGCCGTTATGTTAATCGTGGTCTGGCTTTGCTGGATTTAATTGAAGAAGGCAATCTCGGGTTGATTCGCGCAGTAGAAAAATTTGATCCAGAGCGCGGCTTCCGCTTCTCTACTTACGCGACTTGGTGGATTCGTCAAACCATCGAACGTGCAATCATGAATCAAACACGAACTATTCGCCTGCCGATTCATGTGGTAAAAGAATTAAATATTTACTTGCGCGCGGCGCGTGAGCTCTCGCAAAAACTCGACCATGAGCCTACACCTGAAGAAATAGCCAATTTGCTCGAAAAACCGGTGGCTGACGTAGAGCATATGTTGAGCCTGAACGAGCGTGTAACCTCAATTGATGCTCCTATCGGCAACTCTTCTGATCGTGCAATTGTCGATACGATTGCTGATACCCATGTTTCGGACCCAGCCACCTTACTGCAAGATAGCGACTTGACGACTAGCTTGGACCATTGGTTGGATGAGCTGACTGAAAAACAGCGCGAAGTTCTTGCTCGTCGTTTTGGCTTACGTGGATACGAAGTTAGCACCTTGGAAGAAGTCGGGCACGAGATTGGTCTGACTCGTGAGCGCGTGCGTCAAATACAAGTTGAAGCGTTAAAACGTTTACGCGACATTATGGAAAAGCAAGGCTTGGATAGTGCCGCTTTGTTTAGCGCTTAGTCGTTTTTGACTACCCAATAAAAAAGCGGCGAGAGCCGCTTTTTTATTGGGATAAATAAGGTGTTTCTAGCTACAGCAGCAGCGCCATTGCTGCTTCCATTTCCGCGCTCAAATCTTCTGAATCCGCAGCTTGAGTATCTGGATCAAGTCCCAGTCTTGCAAATGCTGTTACAGTGGACAAATCCACTTGCGCCATGGATGACTTGGTACCCGAATAACTTTGCAGCATTGCGACAGTCACGATATCTGCATAGTCCGCTTTCGGAACATGGCGAGCAAAATCCATATGTTGGCTGGGGATATGTGCAATTTCCTCGGGGAAGTTCCAGGTTTTTAAAATTAAATCCCCTAACTGCCCTTGTAATAATTCTATTACCGTGTCGAGTGTGATGCTGTCTTTAAGGAGCGCAGGGTGTTCCTCCGCATAGGTTAATATTGGCAATACTCCGATTTTATGGACTAGCCCGGCGAGAGTGGCCTGATCTGGACGGAGGCGCGTGTAATGCTTGCAAAGTACGTGACTGATACCCGCGATTTCACTTGAGCGACTCCATACTTCGCGCATGCGCATGTCGATTAGGTCTGAGGTGGCTTGGAACATTTGTTCCATTGCCAAGCCTGTCGCGATATTACAGGTGTACTGGATGCCGAGGCGCATAAGGGCTGTGCGTAAATCTTCGATTGCTCGGCTTGCGCGAAGTAATGGGCTGTTTGCGACACGGATAATTCGAGCACTAAGCGCTGCATCATTGCCAATAACACCCGTTAGTTTGTCGATATCGGCATCTGGATCATCGGCCACTTCGCGTACTTTGAGAGCTACCTCCGGTAGAGTTGGAAGTACGAGTTGGTCCTTCTCTATGGCAGTAATAATCTCCTGGCGAACTTTTTCGGCTATTGCATTCATTGGCTATCCCGTACGGCGCGATGTCACGTTTTATCATTCAGGCTTTTCGTCTGCTGTAGGTATAGCATAGGGCAGTGCCAGTCGTTTTAATTTTTCTTCGTTCCCCACAAGCGCTAGATCGTCAAGATTTTCGCCGCTAACTGATACAAGAAGTTCTACAGTTTGTGCGTCTCGTCTGGCAGCTGCGACAAGTTGCCCTACGGTCTGTTGGGTGGATTCAATGCAAATTGCGTCTCCGGGTTGGGGTAGGTCACCGGTCGACATTTCAAATCGGTACATATGCCGTTTTAATTTTCCGCGATAATGCAGTCGCGCGACAATTTCCTGACCGGTGTAGCAGCCTTTCCGAAAATTGATCGCATTGACCAGTTGATAGTTAACATCCTGAGGAGTGAACGTCTCGTAAGTTTCTGGCGTGATGCTGGCTACACCCGATTTAATCTCGAGTAGTGACCAATCGTTGAGGGTAGCCTGAGTGGCCAGGGGCGATATTTGCCGGATGACGTCATTATAGCTTTCGTTGTTAATCCAACATTCGTACCGACCAGAATCCAGCTGGATTAAAAAATTACCGGCCTTTTCTACAAACCCGTCAACCTGTTGGGGTAAATCTGAGAAAAGTTGCGCCGCCAGTAGGCTTGCATCTGGGCCATATAATCCAATTAGTTGAAAATCGCTGCGTTTGTCGAGCAGTTTTGCCTTGGAAAAAACAATGTATTTGCCAAGGTTCTGCATAGCTTTTTCTCGCATGCTAACCGGTATGCGTAATGCGATTGTTTCTGGCGTCATTTGCAACGCGCGAAAACTCAGCAGAATTCGCCCTTTGGGGTTGCACTGCGCCCCAATGCGGGATACTGCTTCAAGCTCGCGGATATCGCAGGTGACCTGGCCTTGCAGAAACTTCGCAGCGTCTGGGCCGGATACACATATCAGTTGGGAGTCTGCCAGGGAAACCCAAGAACTTGAGAGGTTTTGATTAATAGATGTGCTAGTCATAACAAGTGGTCACCAAAGCGATAGGTGTGTAGCAGAAAGCGGAAGATTACCGGAATAATGCCGCGTTTTTAATAGCGTTAACGGTGCAGGTGGTGCATTTTGGACTTTAGGTGCCCCGGCAAATCGCGGTCAGTGTGGCGTGTTAAGTGAAAATCCTCGATATTATTCCTCGATTCGCTGGCTGCTCGTTTATAATGAGCGCCTTATTTAACGTATCAAGTGAGTTGTCAAGTGGATGTAAATCGTCTGTTCTGGGGTAGTCGTCGCGGGATGTTGGAATTGGATCTGGTTTTGATGCCGTTTCTGGAAAATGTATACCCCACGCTGGATCAAAGTGATAAGGAACGTTATTGGTTATTGCTGGAGGAGCAAGATCAGGATCTGTTTGCCTGGTTTTTGCGTCGCGAAAATCCGGCTAACCCCGAACTACAACGGATTGTGGATATTATTCGTGCAAATACCGGGCTTCAAAAAAAGAGCTGAGTCTCACCCTGTTTCTCCCGACGTAAAATCGTTGCCATCTATGGCGGTGGTTTCCGTTATGCGCTCACCCCACCTGATTTGGTTCTACTCTTTTTCCTATTTTTGTTTTGTTGCCTGTCTCTTGGTTGTAATTTTCCCGCGACTTCCCGATCAACTCTGGTTATTGATTGTTATTGCTTTTGGTGTGCCAGGAGTAGGGATTTTGTACCGCCAACAATTAACAAATATGTTTATAGGAAAATTGTGGGTGGAACAGGGGATTTGGCATTTACGTAGCAATAACCTTGCTGGCAACTATGTGCTGGCAGGGGGGATATGTTGCTGGCCGATGATTGTGGTGTTGCCGTTGCGGCACCAGCAGACGGGTGCGCTCACTTATTTGACGCTAGCCAGGGATTCACTATCACCCGCAGATAACGCACGCTTACGCACCTGGCTGCGGGTCTGCTTAAGGCCTAATACTTAATCGGTCATCTACAGTTCTCTGCTAACAATCACATCCTGGCCGGCGAAGTTGGTGGGTACCAAAATGGTGTCGCGTGCAATAGGCGACTTTTCTGGATAATCCGGCGAGTAATGCAAGCCGCGACTTTCTTTTCGTTCGTGGGCTGAGCGGATGATTAACTCCGCGACAGTGGCCAGATTGCGCAACTCAATCAGGTCACTGCTAATTTTGTAATTGCTGTAGTACTCGGCAATTTCTTTTTGCAGCAATTTAATCCGGTGGGTGGCCCGCTCCAGTCGCTTGTGGGTACGCACAATGCCCACGTAGTCCCACATAAATCGGCGCAGTTCATCCCAGTTGTGCGAAATCACGACATCTTCATCGGAATCACGTACACGAGATGCATCCCAGAGTGGTGATACATCCGGCGTTAATATTTGGGGTAAGTTGCCCAGGATATGTTCGGCGGCAGATTGAGCGTAAACAATGCACTCAAGCAATGAGTTGCTTGCCATTCGGTTCGCACCATGCAGCCCGGTAAACGAAGTTTCGCCAATCGCATAAAGGTTTTGCAGGTCGGTATGGCCGTTGTTGTCAACCACAACACCGCCACAGGTGTAGTGGGCTGCAGGAACTACTGGGATTGGCTCTTTAGTGATATCAATACCAAACTCCAGACAGCGGGCTTTTACGGTAGGGAAGTGGTCGCCAATGAATTCCGGTGATTTGTGGCTAATATCCAGATACACACAATCGCAGCCGAGCCGTTTAGTTTCATGGTCAATTGCGCGGGCAACTATACCGCGTGGCGCCAGCTCCTCGCGCTCATCAAAGCGCGGCATAAAGCGCTCACCGCTTGGTAAGCGAAGATAAGCACCCTCGCCACGCAGAGCCTCGGTAATTAGAAAGTTTTTTGCGCGCGGATGGTACAGGCAAGTTGGATGGAATTGGTTGAACTCCATATTGGCAATACGGCAGCCCGCGCGCCATGCCATGGCGATACCGTCACCGCTGGCGCTGTCAGGGTTGCTACTGTAAAGATAAACCTTGCTTGCGCCACCTGTGGCGAGCACTACAACTTTAGCCTGGAAGACATGCACAGTGTCATTCAAGTGATCCAGCACATAAGCACCGGTACAGCGTAGCTTACGTGAACCCGCATCGGCCTGAGAGATCAGGTTGACCGCGACATGGTGTTCATAAATGTCGATGTTGGGTTGTTTTTCTACTTGCTCAATCAGTGTGGAGTGAACTGCTTGCCCAGTTGCATCAGCGCTGTGGATGATACGTCTATGGCTGTGTCCACCTTCTTTGGTTAGATGGTAGTCTCCGTTACTATTTTCCTTGGTGAAATTAACACCTTGGTCGATCAGCCACTGGATTGCTTCTTTGCTGCGCTCTACGGTAAAGCGTACTGCATCTTCATGGCATAGACCCGCGCCAGCAACCAGAGTGTCCGCTACGTGTGCATCTATAGAATCCTGATCATCCAGTACTGCGGCGATTCCTCCTTGGGCAAACCAGGTTGAGCCGAGGTTAATCGCATTTTTACTGAGTACGGCAACCCGGGCGTGTTGCGCTAGACTTAAGGCCAGCGTCAAGCCGGCGGCACCGGAACCTATAACAAGAACATCGTAAGCGTAGTGTTTTTTCATTCGATCCAATCCAGCCGTGCAACCAAGAGAGCGCTTATTCGTGCGGGGGTAGGCGCGCAGTATAACAAGCTCGCCCTTCTTATTACGAAGGAAACCTGCGGGCGGACTAAGCCGGAGAACTTTTTATTCAAGCTTTTGTCTATGAGCCGTGCTGCCTTGATAGGCCAAGTGTGTGACAATGCGTCTGCTGATGATAAGTAAAATTACATCGTGCGTTGAAATTGACACAAGCAAATAAGGCTGAGCAGAATGCCAGCGATAGATTGGCTTCATCGGCAGGTGAAGTACTTGGGGAGTTAGAGAATGACAGCGCAACTAGCGCCTGATGTTGATCAGCAATTGGTCGAGCGAGTTCAAAAAGGCGATAAGCGCGCATTTGATTTGCTAGTAATTAAATACCAGCACAAGGTGTTGGCCGTTATCAGCCGTTTTATCCGCGATCATGCGGAGGCGCAAGATGTTGCTCAGGAAGCGTTCATCAAAGCCTATCGTGCCTTGCCGAACTTTCGTGGAGACAGTGCGTTTTATACCTGGATTTATAGGATTGCTATCAACACGGCGAAAAATCACATAGTTGCACGCAATCGCCGCCCGCCAACCAGTGATGTGGAAATTGAGGATGCTGAGTTTTTTGATGGTAACGAGGGAATGCATGAGCTCAATACCCCTGAGCGTAACGTGCTGTGTGAGGAGCTTGAGGAAACCATTGCCCAGGCATTTCAGGATCTACCCGACGACTTGCGTACTGCAGTCACTTTACGAGAGATGGATGGCTTGAGTTACGAAGAGATTGCTGAAGTGATGGCCTGCCCGGTAGGTACTGTGCGCTCGCGTATCTTCCGTGCGCGCGAGGCAATCGATAAGCGTATTAAGCCTCTGGTTGATGATATTTAAAAACTTGCACAATTTTTGTGAAATTGGTGAACCAATTGTGCGAGTGTTAGTCATAAAGACAGCGAGATAAATTGCCAGATTGATAATGTTGCGTTTTTTTCATTAAACCCTTTACTTAATAATAGTTTTGTCAGAGGCACCAGCGAGAATGACTGAGCAAATCCAACCCCCAGTGCTTGCCGAATCCCTTTCAGCGCTTATGGATAATGAAGCGTCTGAGCTGGAGTTGCAGCGATTGCTTAAAGCGCTGGATGCCGATCCCGAAGTGAAAACTACCTGGTCTCGTTACCAAGTTGCCAGCGCAGGCCTTAAAGGTAAGTTGCCAGTTATGGCCAGCAGTGATTTTGCGGCACGTGTTAGTGCTGCGATCGATTCCGAAGAGACTTATTCTACGGTTACCCCGGCGCAACCCGCTGTTGCGACCGGAAATGTAATTGCTATGCCGATGCGTTGGTGGCAACAAGTTGGGCGCGCTGCCGTAGCAGCGTCAGTAGCGGGCGCATTGATTGTGGGGGTGCAGCAGTATCAAGCAGTGGCTCCACAGTCAGCTGAAATTGCTGCTAATACCCCTGCATCAACGCCGCTTGTTGCAGCGGAAACCAAGGGTGCCAATTTGCCATCTGGTATTAATGCTCCTGCATTGTCGGCGCGTACTGTTGCTGTTCAAAGCGGTTACGAATCTCGCCCACAAGAAAATCGCCGAGTAATGTTTGTTCCTCGTCAGGAAGCGGCGCCTGTGTATAACGAAGATATTTCTACCTATGTTAATCAGTTGATTCAGGAGCATACCGACAATGCTTCCACGAATGCGGGGCAGGGAATGTTGCCTTATACCCGTGTAATACTGATTGAAGAAGAGTAAGTTTTTCCGTCCTTTCTCACATCCGACTTGTTGGAGTCCTTGAGGGGCAGCTATGCTGTCCCTCAACTATCCGCCAGATTGAGTCCAGAATGCCAACCTCCCTCTCTTTGATTTCACGGTGTTTTCAAACACCAACGTTATTGTTAGTTACATTGCTGTGGTCCCTGCCGAGTCTTGCTCAAGACGGCTCCACACCGAGTCCGGTTCAGCAGGATTCAGCTGTCGCAACTGATGAGGTTCACGGCCTT
>JACCDZ010164124.1_pt1 | contig 24509 bp, 36 predicted proteins | sample 7449551 | NCBI WGS metagenome assembly JACCDZ01 (sample SAMN15323452, study PRJNA562643) | freshwater metagenome | isolation source: river surface water | place: USA:Blue River Watershed | collected 2017-08-18 | reverse complement strand
GCGACAACATCAAGATGGTGGTGACCTTGATTGCCCCGATCGCGATGGAAGACGGCCTCCGCTTCGCTATTCGCGAAGGTGGCCGTACCGTCGGTGCCGGCGTGGTAGCCAAAATCATCGCTTGATGAAAAAAACCACCCCCAAATGTAGTTTGGGGGTGGTTTCCACTTGCCGGGCCCTATAAAGCACGGTATAGTTCGCGCCCTTCTGAAGGCATATGTGCTTTTCAGTAGAGTGATACAGCCGGGGCAACGTTCCCGGACCGGTTTCTGAAACCTTCCGCCTTGATTCTGTATTGGGGTGTGGAGGGTTTTGCTTCACTTATTTTTGGAGTTGCCGGCATGGCTAACCAGAGAATCCGCATTCGCCTGAAGGCGTTCGATCATCGTCTGATCGATCAGTCTGCTGTCGAGATCGTTGAGACTGCCAAGCGCACAGGCGCTCAGGTATGTGGTCCGATCCCGATGCCGACTCGCATTGAGCGTTTTGACGTGCTGACATCGCCGCACGTAAACAAGGATGCGCGTGATCAATACGAAATTCGTACCCACAAGCGTCTGGTTGATATTGTGCAGCCGACGGATAAGACCGTGGATGCGCTGATGAAGCTGGATCTCGCAGCTGGTGTGGATGTTCAGATCAGCTTGGGCTGATCTGCATCTGACAGGTTTCCTCTTAAGAATTTGAGCAAAGAGGTTTGAAGATGGCTATTGGATTAGTCGGTCGCAAGTGCGGCATGACCCGAGTGTTCACTGCGGCGGGTGTTTCCGTTCCGGTGACCGTTATTGAGGTCGATCCGAACCGCATTACCCAGATCAAGTCTGTGGATACTGATGGCTACCAGGCTGTGCAGATCACCACGGGTGAGCGCCGCGCCTCGCGCGTGACCAAGGCTCAGGCCGGTCACTTCGCCAAGGCAAATGTGGCTGCGGGTCGTGGTGTGTGGGAATTCCGTGTTGCCGGTGAAGAGGCTGCGGCACTGGCGGTTGGCGGCACGATTGGTGTTGACGTGTTTGCTGCGGGTCAGGTTGTTGATGTTACTGGTACCTCCAAGGGCAAAGGCTTTCAGGGTGGTGTGAAGCGTTGGAATTTCCGTACCCAGGATGCTACGCACGGTAACTCAGTGTCTCATCGTGTACACGGTTCCACGGGTCAGAACCAGAGCCCTGGCAAAGTGTTCAAGGGCAAGAAAATGGCCGGCCACATGGGTGACGAGCGCGTTACCGTGCAGGGGCTGGAAGTGGTCTCTGTGGATGCCGAGCGTGGCGTGCTGCTGGTGAAGGGCGCGGTACCGGGTGCCACAGGCAATGACGTCATTGTGCGTCCGACCGTGAAGGCCTGAGGGGGATAATCAGTGAATCTGAAGACTGTTTCCGGAGCAGCTGTTGAGCTCTCCGAAGTTGCCTTCGGCAAGGAATTCAACGAGGCGCTGGTGCATCAGGTGGTTAATGCCTACCTGGCCGGTGCTCGTCAGGGTACCAGAGCCCAGAAGTCTCGTGGTGAAGTGAGTGGCGGTGGTAAGAAGCCATGGCGCCAGAAAGGTACGGGTCGTGCCCGTGCCGGCTCGATTCGTAGCCCGATCTGGCGTGGCGGCGGCAAGGCTCATGCAGCTGTGCCGCAGAACTGGGATCAGAAGGTTAACCGCAAGATGTACCGCGGCGCCCTCCGTTGCATTCTGTCCGAGCTTATTCGCCAGGATCGTTTGGTGCTGGTTGAGGAAATTTCGGTTTCTGCCCCGCGCACCAAAGAATTGCTCGCCAAGTTGAGTGATATGGGGCTGACCAATGCCCTTATCGTGACTGATGCGGTCGATGAAAATCTGTATCTGGCTGCTCGCAACTTGCCGCATGTCGAAGTTATGGACACGGCAGCTCTCGATCCTGTCAGCCTGATTGGCTTTGACAAGGTTGTGATGTCTGTGCCAGCTGCCAAGAAGCTTGAGGTGGAATTGGGATGAACCAGGAACGCATTTATCAGGTCCTGCTCGGGCCCCACGTTTCGGAAAAGGCTACTCTGGTAGCTGAAGCGAATCGTCAGTTCGTGTTCAAGGTCCGTCTCGATGCCAACAAGCTCGAGATCAAGAAGGCCGTAGAAAAGCTGTTCAATGTCCAGGTTGCTTTCGTGAATACCACGGTGGTGAAGGGCAAGAACAAGCGCTTTGGTCGTAGCCTCGGTCGTCGTTCCGACTTCAAAAAGGCCTATGTGGCCCTGAAGGACGGTTTCGACCTCGATTTCACTGGCGCGGCTGAGTAAGGCTGGGAGACAAGTCATGCCTATCGTGAAGTGCAAACCGACCTCGCCTGGTCGCCGTTTTGTCGAAAAGGTTGTCCATCCGCATCTGTTCAAGGGTCGTCCGCTGGCTTCGCTGGTGGAATCCAAGAAAAAGACCGGTGGTCGTAACAATAATGGCCACATCACCATGCGTCACATTGGTGGTGGTCACAAGCAGCTGTATCGCGTGATTGACTTCAAGCGCAACAAGGACGGCATTCCTGCTGTTGTTGAGCGTATTGAGTACGATCCGAACCGTACCGCTCATATTGCTCTTTTGAAGTACGCTGATGGCGAGCGCCGTTACGTGATTGCTCTCAAGAACATGAGTGTTGGCGATACTGTGCAGTCTGGTGATGATGCACCAATCAAGAACGGCAATGTGCTACCACTGCGCAACATGCCTCTTGGTGCCACTCTGTGCTGCCTCGAGCTGAAGGCTGGCAAGGGTGCTCAGGTTGCTCGCTCTGCCGGCGCCTCTGCGCAGTTGCTTGGTCGTGACGGTGCATATGCCATTGTTCGTCTGCGTTCGGGCGAAATGCGCAAGATTCACGTTGATTGCCGCGCGACCTTCGGTGAAGTGTCAAACAGCGAAAACAACCTGCGCAGCCTCGGCAAGGCCGGTGCTCAGCGCTGGCGTGGTGTTCGCCCGACCGTTCGCGGTATGGCAATGAACCCTGTTGATCACCCGCATGGTGGTGGTGAAGGCCGTAACAAGGGCATGCACCCGGTATCGCCATGGGGCACGCCGTCCAAGGGCTACAAGACCCGCAGCAACAAGCGGACTACCAACATGATTGTGCGCGATCGCCGCAAGTAATCGGTTGAGGGAGATTAAAAGTGCCTCGTTCTCTGAAAAAAGGCCCGTTCGTAGATAACCACCTGTGGGTCAAGGTGGAAGCGGCGGTCTCTGCCAACTCGAAGAAGCCGATCAAGACCTGGTCGCGCCGTTCAATGATTCTGCCGGAGATGGTGGGTCTCACCATCGCTGTGCATAACGGCAAGCAGCATGTGCCAGTGTTCGTTTCTGAACACATGGTTGGACACAAGCTTGGCGAGTTCGCGCCCACCCGCACGTATCGCGGTCATGGCGTTGACAAGAAAGCCAAACGGTAAGGGGTAAGAGATGGAAGCTATCGCAAAACTCCGCGGCGCGCCGATCTCGGCCCAAAAGGTCCGACTGGTCGCTGACCAGGTTCGTGGCCTGCCGGTTGACAAGGCGCTGAACACGCTCGCGTTTAGTAACAAGAAGGCAGCATCCTTCGTGAAGAAAGTGCTCGAGTCGGCAATTGCCAATGCCGAGCATAACGAAGGTGCTGACGTGGATGAGCTCAAGGTCTCCACGATCTGCGTCGATGAAGGTATGTCGCTGAAGCGCATCATGCCGCGTGCCAAAGGCCGCGCTGATCGCATCACCAAGCGTACTTGCCACATCACCGTGAAAGTATCGGAAAAGAAGTGAGGCCAAATTAAATGGGTCAGAAAGTTCATCCGGTCGGCATCCGCCTCGGTATCGTAAAAAAGCATAACTCCAACTGGTACGCCAGCCCGAAGAATTATGCTGATTTCCTGATTACAGACCTCAAGGTTCGTGATCATCTTTATAGCAAGCTGAAGAATGCATCGGTTAGCCGCATTCTGATCGAGCGTCCTTCCGAGAACGCCCGTATCACGATTTCCACGGCTCGCCCTGGCATCGTGATTGGCAAGAAGGGTGAGGACGTCGAGCGTCTGCGCCGTGAAATCGCCCGTCTGATGAAGACGCCGGTTCAGATCAACATCGATGAAATCCGCAAGCCGGACCTCGATGCACGTCTGGTGGCTGAAGGCATTGCCTCGCAGCTCGAGCGTCGTGTGATGTTCCGTCGTGCCATGAAGCGCGCTGTACAGAACACCATGCGTGCCGGTGCCAAGGGTATCAAGGTGGAAGTGTCGGGTCGTCTGGGTGGTGCTGAAATTGCCCGCACGGAGTGGTATCGCGAAGGCCGTGTGCCTCTGCATACCCTGCGCGCTGATATTGACTACTCCATCATGCGTGCTGAAACAACCTATGGTTGCATCGGCGTGAAGGTCTGGATTTTCAAGGGTGAGATTCTGGGCGGTATGGAACAGGCTAATCAGCCGGCTCCGGTGGAAGAAGCCGTGGCACGTCCGGCGCGCAAGCGCGGCGGCAAGAGCCAGGAAGCGAGGGGTTAAGAGATGTTACAGCCTAAGCGCACCAAGTTCCGCAAGGTTCACAAGGGCCGCAACCGTGGTCTGGCGCTGCGCGGCAGCACAGTTGACTTCGGTAGCATTGGTCTGAAGTCAGTTGAGCGTGGCCGTTTGACAGCCCGCCAGATTGAAGCAGCCCGTCGTGCCATTACACGTCGTGTAAAGCGCGGTGGAAAAATCTGGATTCGTGTGTTTCCGGATAAGCCCATTACTCAGAAGCCTCTCGAAGTGCGTATGGGTAAGGGTAAGGGTAATGTCGAGTACTGGGTGGCCGAAATCCAGCCGGGCAAGATTCTTTATGAAATTGAAGGCGTGTCCGAAGAGATGGCGCGTGAGGCATTTGCTCTCGCTGCTGCCAAGCTCCCGGTCAAGACGACCATCGTGACTCGTACGGTGATGTGATGAAAGCGACTGAATTACGTCAGAAAAGTGTAGAAGAGCTCGGCAAGGAGCTCGATGCGCTGCAGCGTCAGCAGTTCACCCTGCGTATGGCCAAAGCTACCGGTCAGCTGGCCAAGAATCACCAGGTGGATGTGGTCCGCAAGGATATCGCCCGCATCAAGACTCTACTGACCGAGAAGCAGGGTAACTGATCATGACCGAACAGAAGCTGAAGCGCACGCTGACCGGCAAGGTAGTCAGCAACAAGATGGACAAGTCCATCACCGTGCTGATTGAGCGCCGTGTCAAGCACCCGGTGTACGGCAAGTACATCACGCGGTCGACCAAGCTCCATGCTCACGACGAGAATAACGTGTGCAAGGAAGGCGATGTAGTAACGATCGCGGAGTGCCGTCCGATCTCCAAGACCAAGGCGTGGGCTGTGGTTGAGGTAGTGGAAACCGCCGCTAGCTGATTGCTGGTTGCGGTAGGGTCACTCTTACGTTAGAATTTGCGCCCTTTTTCTGGGCGCCTATGGGTTTGGAGAAGAGCAATGATTCAGACCGAAACGATGCTCGAAGTTGCAGATAACAGCGGTGCACGCCGTGTCCAGTGTATCAAGGTGCTGGGCGGCTCCCACCGTCGTTATGCGACAGTCGGTGACATCATCAAGGTCGCCGTGAAGGAAGCAATTCCCCGCGGCAAGGTAAAGAAAGGCGACGTGATGAATGCCGTTGTTGTGCGTACGCGCAAGGGTATTCGCCGTCCTGACGGTTCACTCATCCGTTTTGATGACAACGCCGCCGTGATTCTCAACAACCAGAAGGCTCCGATCGGCACCCGTATTTTCGGGCCGGTGACGCGTGAACTGCGTACTGAGCAGTTCATGAAGATCATCTCGCTGGCGCCTGAAGTGCTCTAAGGTACGATGTCATGGCAAAACTGAAGCGTGATGACGAAGTCATCGTGATTACTGGCAAGGATAAGGGCAAGCGCGGCAAGATCGTGCGCATGCTGGACGAGCGTGTCGTCGTTGCCGGTATCAATATGGTCAAGAAGCATGTCAAGGCCAATCCGGCTCGTGGTACCCAGGGTGGTATCGTGGAGCAGGAAGCCTCGCTGCATATCTCTAATGTGGCCCTCTTCAATGCGGCAACGCAGAAGGCGGATCGCATCGGCTACAAGCTCCTGGAAGACGGCAAGAAAGTGCGCGTCTACAAATCCAGTAGCGAAGTAGTAGACGTGAAATAAGAAGGTTGGTTGAGATGGCCAGACTGAGAAGTGTTTACAAGAACGAGATCGCAGCCAAGCTGAAAGAAGAGCTCGGTCTCGAGAATGTGATGCAGGTTCCCCGCATCACGAAGATTACTCTGAATATGGGAGTGGGCGGCGCCAGCCAGGATAAGAAGCTTATCGATGGTGCCGTGGCCGATATGCAGCTGATTTCTGGCCAGAAACCCATTATTACGCTTGCACGCAAGTCTATTGCTGGCTTCAAGATTCGTGAAGGCTGGCCGATTGGCTGCAAGGTCACCCTGCGCGGTGACATGATGTACGAATTCCTGGATCGTCTGATTGCCATCACGATTCCTCGTATTCGTGATTTCCGCGGCTTCAGTGCCAAGGCCTTTGATGGTCGCGGAAACTACTCGATGGGTCTCAAGGAGCAGATCGTGTTTCCTGAAATCGAGTATGACAAGATTGACAAGCTGCGTGGCATGGATATCACCATCACCACCACCGCAGCGGATGATGACCAGGGTCGCGCACTGCTGCGTGCCTTTGGCTTCCCTTTCAAGTGAGAGCGTGACCCATGGCCAAGCAGAGCATGATCAATCGCGAAGAAAAGCGCACCAAGACCGTGGCCAAGTATGCCAAGGTTCGCGCTGAGCTGAAGGCGATCATCAAGAACCCGAACGCCAGTGATGAAGATCGCTGGGCGGCCACCCTGAAGCTGCAGTCTCTGCCGCGTGATGCAAGCCCGGTTCGTCAGCGTAATCGCTGCGGCCTGACTGGTCGTCCTCACGGCTTTTTCCGCAAGTTTGGTCTGAGTCGTATTAAGTTGCGTGAAGCCGTGATGCGTGGCGATGTGCCAGGCGTCGTCAAGGCCAGCTGGTAATCAGGAGTAAGTTTTAATGAGCATGCAAGATACTGTCGCCGACATGCTGACGCGTATTCGTAATGCGCAACGGGCGAACAAGTCTGCGGTTTCCATGCCCGCATCCAAGCTCAAGCTGGCAATTGCCAAGCTGCTGATGGATGAAGGCTATATTGCGTCTGCTGATGTAGATGGCGAGAAGAAGCCGACTCTCAGCATCAGCCTGAAATATTATGAAGGCAAGCCGGTAATCGAAGAGATCCGTCGCGTCAGCCGCCCTGGCCTGCGTATTTACAAGGGCAAGGATGATCTGCCTCGCGTCAAGCAGGGTCTGGGTATCCTGATTGTCTCCACAAGCAAGGGCATCATGACTGATCGCGCCGCTCGCTCTGCGGGTCTGGGCGGTGAAGTCATCGCGCTTGTGGCGTAAGGGAGAATAACGATGTCTCGTGTTGCTAAGGCTCCAGTCACCCTGCCAAAAGGCGTGGAAGTGACAATTAATGGCCAGCAGATCGAAGTGAAGGGTGCCAAGGGTTCCTTGGGTCACACTTTGAATGGGCTGGTTGATGTCAAGAATGACAATGGTGTGCTTTCTTTCAGCCCGCGTGAAACCTCGCAGGCTGGCTGGATGCAGACCGGTACTGCACGTGCAGTGGTCAATAATCTTGTAATCGGTGTGTCGGCTGGTTTTGAGCGCAAGCTGCAGCTGATTGGTGTGGGCTACAAGGCGCAGGCAAAGGGCAAGGTTCTCAGCCTGGCGCTTGGCTACTCGCACCCGATCGAATACGCACTGCCGGAAGGTGTTACTGCGGAAACGCCGACGCCGACTGAAATCATCCTGAAGTCCAGCAACAAGCAGCTGCTGGGTCAGGTCGCCGCCAACGTACGTGGTTACCGTCCGCCGGAACCGTACAAGGGCAAGGGTGTTCGTTACGCGGATGAGACTGTCCTGCGTAAGGAAGCCAAGAAGAAATAAGGGTTGATATCATGAACGAAAAGAAAGAAGCCCGCCTGCGCCGTTCGCGCAGCACGCGCCTCAAAATCCGTCAGCTTGGCGCTGTTCGTCTGTGTGTCAACCGTACGCCACGCCACATTTACGCCCAGGTGATTGCTGCCGATGGCGCTACTGTTCTGGCTCAGGCTTCGACACTTGATGCGGCCCTTCGTGAAGGCGCAACAGGTAATGTTGATGCAGCCAAGAAGGTTGGTGCTCTGGTGGCTGAGCGCGCAAAGGCTGCTGGTGTAACGGCTGTTGCCTTCGATCGCTCCGGCTTCAAGTATCACGGCCGCATCAAGGCTCTGGCTGACGCGGCACGCGAAGCCGGTCTGGAATTCTAAGGGTTAGTATCATGGCAAAGCTTGAGCAGCAGCAGAATGAAGGCTTCGTGGAGAAGCTGGTTCAGGTTAATCGCGTCGCCAAGGTTGTGAAGGGTGGTCGTATTTTCTCCTTCACTGCACTGACCGTGGTTGGTGACGGCAAGGGTCGTGTCGGTTTTGGTCGTGGCAAGGCGCGTGAAGTGCCGGCTGCCATCCAGAAGGCACTTGAAGCAGCTCGTCGCAACATGATCCAGGTGGATCTTAACGGAACCACTCTGCAGCATCCGGTGACTGGTCAGCATGGCGCTTCGCGCGTTTACATGCAGCCTGCTTCCGAAGGTACCGGCGTTATTGCTGGTGGCGCCATGCGCGCGGTGCTGGAAGTGGCTGGTGTGCACAACGTGCTCGCCAAGTGCTATGGCTCCACCAATGCCAATAACGTCGTACATGCTACTTTCAAGGGTCTGGCTAACATGACCTCTGCTGAGCATGTGGCGGCCAAGCGTGGCAAGACGGTTGAAGAGATTCTGGGGTAAGCAAATGAGCAAGACCATCAAGGTTACCCAGGTGCGCTCTGGCGCGCACAAGCTGAAGAATCACAAGCTCTGCCTGCAGGGTCTGGGCCTGCGCCGTATCGGTCATACCGTTGAAGTGCTGGATACGCCTTCGAACCGCGGCATGATCAACAAGGTTTACTACCTCGTGAAGGTGGAGGGTTAATCATGCATCTTAACGAACTCAGCCCGGCTCCTGGCTCCAAGAAAGAAGCTCGTCGTCACGGTCGTGGTATCGGCTCTGGCCTCGGCAAGACAGGTGGTTCCGGCGTAAAGGGTCAGTCTTCCCGTGGCAAGGGCAAGGTACGTCCTGGCTTCGAAGGCGGCCAGATGCCGCTGTATCGCCGTCTGCCAAAGTTTGGCTTTACCAATCTTGCAGCGCTGAAGGTTGCCGAAGTGCGCCTGTCCGAGATTGCCTATGTTGAGGGTGACGTTGTCAGCCTTGAGTCGCTGAAAGCGGCAAACGTGGTGCGTAAGGACATGACCTCTGCTCGCGTCATTCTGTCGGGCGACGTGTCGCGCGCACTGACCGTCAAGGGTCTCAAGGTCACCAAGGGTGCTCGTGCTGCCATTGAAGCTGCCGGCGGCAAGGTCGAGGAATAATCGCTCATGGCGAACCCTCCCCGTAGCCAACAAGCTCGCGAGATGATGCAGTCTCCGGGCATGCAGCAGGGTCTCACCGAGCTCTGGCGCCGGATCGGTTTCCTGATCATGGCGTTGGTGGTGTTTCGCCTTGGTGCGCATATTCCGGTGCCGGGTATTAACCCGGAGCGTCTCGCGCAACTGTTCGAGCAGAACAAGGACACGATCCTTAGTCTGTTCAACATGTTCTCGGGTGGCGCGCTGGAGCGCATGTCGATTCTGGCGCTTGGCATCATGCCGTATATTTCGGCTTCCATCATCATGCAGTTGATGGCGACGGTATATCCGCCGCTGGAGGCGCTGAAGAAGGAAGGGGAGTCTGGTCGTCGCAAGATCAACCAGTACACCCGTTATGCAACTGTTGTGCTTGGCTTTGTACAGGCAGTTGGCATGTGCGTCGGCCTGGTTAGTCAGGGCATTACGCTGGGAGCAGGGGTTTCCTTCTTTGTGCCTGCTGTGACCAGTCTGGTTGCTGGCACCATGTTCCTGATGTGGCTTGGTGAGCAGATCACAGAGCGTGGCGTTGGTAATGGCATCTCGATGCTGATTTTTGCTGGCATCGTTGCCGGGATGCCAAGTGCGATTGGTGTATCGCTGGAGTCTGCCCGTCAGGGTGAGATCAGCGCGCTGGCCTTGATTGTGTTGCTGGGTCTGGCTATTGCCGTGGTTGCAGCGGTCGTGTTCATGGAGCGCGGTCAGCGTCGAATTACGGTTAACTATGCCCAGCGTCAGCAGGGACGCCGTCTCTATGCGGCGCAGCAGAGTCATCTGCCACTGAAGATTAATATGGCGGGCGTAATCCCGGCGATCTTCGCGAGTTCGTTGCTCCTGTTTCCGGCATCGTTGGGGCAGTGGTTCGGGCAGTCAGCTAACCCGAACATGATGCAGCGAGTTTTGCAGGATATATCCCTGACGCTCTCTCCAGGTCAGCCGCTGTACATGGCACTGTTTGCGGTATTGATTATTTTCTTCTGCTACTTCTATACGGCGCTGATGTTCAGCCCCAAGGATATGGCAGAGAACCTTAAGAAGTCGTCTGCTTTCATTCCGGGCATACGCCCTGGTGATCAGACGGCACGTTACCTGGATACCGTGATGGGGCGGCTGACCCTGATTGGTGCCTTGTACATGACGGCTGTGTGCTTGCTACCCATGATCCTTCAGGTGGCATTCCATGTACCGTTTTATCTGGGCGGCACTTCGCTGCTCATTGTGGTGGTCGTGGTCATGGATTTCATGGCCCAGGTGCAATCGCATCTGATGTCTCACCAGTATGAGGCCCTCATGAAGAAGGCCAATCTGAAAGGTTATGGTCCTGGCGGTCTTATCCGCTGAGGCCGGTTTATCGAAAAGGGTGGTGAAACATGAAAGTTCAGGCTTCCGTCAAGAAGATCTGTGCTAACTGCAAGATTGTTCGTCGCAATGGCAGCATCCGTGTGATCTGCAGTGCGGAACCCCGTCACAAGCAGCGCCAGGGCTGATTCCTGGCTGGTGTTGCAATTAGTCTGTCCTGCGAGTAGACTCTCGCGCCTTTCGCGGACAGACTTTGTAGTGCCTCGCGAAGGTTTATAAGTGGAGTGAAGGTGAATGGCTCGTATAGCCGGCGTTAACATCCCTGACAACAAGCACGCGGTGATCTCGCTGACCTACATCTATGGTATCGGCCGGACCACGTCTTCCCAGATCCTGTCTGCCGTCGGTGTAGCGCCGACGACCAAGATCAAGGATCTGAGCGATGTCCAGCTTGATCAGGTTCGTGCAGAAGTGGCAAAGGTCGCAACCGAAGGTGATCTGCGTCGCGAAGTATCAATGAATATCAAGCGCCTGATGGACCTTGGTTGCTACCGTGGCTTGCGCCACCGTCGCGGCCTGCCGGTTCACGGACAGCGCACCAAGACCAATGCACGTACCCGTAAGGGTCCGCGTAAGGCCATCAAGAAATAACCGGACTCGGACGCTGAGACATGGCTAAAGATACGACACGCGCCCGCAAAAAGGTGACCCGACAGGTCTCCGAAGGGATTGCGCACATTCATGCTTCCTTCAATAACACGATCGTGACGATCACCGACCGTCAGGGCAATGCCCTGTCGTGGGCGACGTCTGGCGGTCAGGGCTTCCGCGGCTCGCGTAAGTCCACTCCGTTTGCTGCCCAGGTTGCCGCGGAAGTGGCAGGCAAAGCTGCTCAGGACTACGGTCTGAAGAATCTTGACGTTCTCGTCAAGGGTCCAGGTCCTGGCCGTGAGTCTGCTGTGCGCGCCCTGAATGCAGTCGGCTACAAGATCAACAGCATTACCGATATCACGCCGATTCCGCATAACGGCTGCCGTCCGTCCAAGAAGCGTCGCGTGTAAGAGGAACCTGAATAATGGCACGTTACATTGGTCCCAAGTGCAAGCTTGCACGTCGCGAAGGTACTGACCTGTTTCTGAAGAGCGGTGTTCGCGCTCTTGACAGCAAGTGCAAAGCTGACACCCCTCCTGGCCAGCATGGCGCCTCCCGTAAGGGTCGCCTGTCTGACTATGGCACTCAGCTGCGTGAAAAAATGAAGGTGCGCCGTATGTATGGCGTGCTGGAGCGTCAGTTCAGCAACTATTACAAGGAAGCTGCGCGCCTGAAGGGCGCAACAGGTGAAAACCTGCTGCAGCTGCTGGAAGGTCGTCTGGATAACGTCGTTTATCGTATGGGTTTTGGTGCTACTCGCTCCGAAGCTCGTCAGCTGGTTAGCCATCGCGCCATCCTGCTGAACGGCAAGCGTGTTAACATCCCGTCCATGCAGGTTTCTGCTGGTGACGTGGTGACTGTTCATGAGAAGTCCCGCAACCAGTTGCGTGTGAAGAGTGCTCTCGAGCTGTCTGCTCAGCGTGGCGTTCCGTCATGGCTTGAAGTGGATGCCAGCAAGATGGAAGGTACGTTCAAGGCTTCGCCAGAACGTTCTGATCTGTCTTCCGAGATCAATGAAAATCTGATCGTCGAGTTGTACTCCAAGTAAGGAACCGCCTGAGGTCACTCCATGTCACAAGCTGTCAACGATTTTCTGACGCCGAGCAAGATTGCGGTACAGGCTATCAGTACTACTCACGCCAAGGTGACGCTGGAGCCGCTCGAGCGCGGTTTTGGTCACACTCTGGGTAATGCACTGCGTCGTATCTTGCTGTCGTCCATGCCTGGTGCCGCTGTTGTTGAAGTTGAAATTGACGGCGTCGAACACGAATATAGTGCCATTGAAGGTGTTCAGGAAGACGTTATCGAAATCCTTCTTAACCTGAAGGGCCTTGCTATTCGCCTTCATGAGCAGCACGAGGCGTTTCTGAGTCTCGACAAGAAGGGTCCTTGCGCGGTGACTGCAGCTGATCTGGGCCTGCCGCACAATGTTGATATTGTCAACAAGGGTCATGTGATTGCCAATCTTGGTGCCAACGGGCATCTGAAGATGAAGCTGAAGGTGGCCTCCGGTCGCGGCTATGAGCCTGCAGACTCGCGTTATGCGGACGAAGATACCCGTCCAATTGGCCGTCTGCAGCTTGATGCTTCGTTCAGCCCGGTGCGCAAGGTTGCTTATGTTGTTGAGGCTGCCCGTGTTGAGCAGCGCACCAACCTTGACAAGCTTGTGATCGATCTGGAAACGAATGGTACAATCGATCCGGAAGAAGCGATTCGTCGCTCTGCCACAATTCTCCAGCAGCAGATTGCGGTGTTTGTGGACTTGCAGAAGCCGGATACAGGTGTGAAGGCTCCCGAGGCTGATGGTGCAGTGGTTGATCCACTGCTCCTGCGCCCGGTGGACGATCTGGAACTGACAGTTCGTTCGGCCAACTGCCTGAAGGCTGAAAATATTTACTACATCGGCGATCTGGTGCAGCGTACGGAAGTAGAGCTGCTGAAGACGCCGAACCTGGGCAAGAAGTCGCTCACCGAGATCAAAGATGTGCTGGCCTCCCGTGGCCTGTCGCTCGGTATGCGTCTGGAAAACTGGCCTCCGGCCAGCCTGCGCAACGACGATCGTCTGAATTACCGCAGCCGTTAATCCGGTTGCCGATTTTTAGGAAGTTGAGCCATGCGTCATCGTAATAGTGGTGTGAAACTGGGCCGCAACAGCAGCCATCGTAAGGCCATGTTCCAGAATATGGCTATTTCGCTGCTCGAGCACGAACTCATCCGTACCACCCTGCCAAAGGCAAAGGAGCTGCGCCGCGTGGCGGAGCCTCTGATTACGCTGGCCAAGGTGGATTCTGTCGCCAATCGTCGTCTGGCATTTGCCCGTACACGTAATCCGGCAATCGTGGGCAAGCTGTTCACGGTTCTGGGGCCTCGTTACAAGGAGCGTCAGGGTGGTTACCTGCGCATCCTGAAGGCCGGCTTCCGTCCTGGTGATGCTGCGCCGATGGCGTATGTTGAACTGGTTGACCGCGAAATTGGCGCCAAGGCTGCCGCAGCGGAGTAATTGCTGCGTAAGTGCTGTCTGCAAAAAGCCGGGCTATGCCCGGCTTTTTGTTTTGCCTTTTCACTGACAGAGGCAACTCATTGCATGAGTAGCTGTCGGTAGCGTTCGAACAGGCATATGGTTGCTGCGGCGGCCACGTTCAATGACTCAATTCCATCTGCCATAGGAATGTGAATGCGCATGTCTGCCTGTGCATCGAGTCCGGCTGAAATTCCCTTCCCTTCTGTCCCCAGTGCCAGCACAAGATTGCCGCGCAGGTCGGTCGCATAAAGTGACGTGGCCTGATCAAGTGTTGTGATGCAAAGCTTGCCGTCGAAGTGCTCAAGTGCCTGTGCCGGATCAATACGCTCAATCAGCGTCAGGTGGAAGTGAGCGCCCATGGCTGCCCTGAGCACCTTGGGTGACCAGATATCGGCGCAGCCTGGGGTCAGCCAGATCTGGTTTGCGCCGGCAGCGGCGGCGCTGCGCAGGATGGTGCCGACGTTGCCTGGATCCTGGATGTTTTCCAGTAGCAGGCAAAGGCCGTTTGTTGCTGGTGCTGTTACCTCTGGAATGTTCATCAGGGCCATCAGGCCGCTGCTGCTGGGGGACTGCTCAATCACCTGAAACAGCTCGGCATCGAGCATGATTGTGGTTGTGCCTTCTGTTGTCAGTAGTGCAGCGATCTCTGGCTTCGCTTCATGGTTTTCGCAAACGAGAAGCTTCTCGAGGGAAAGTCCCGCATCAATAGCCGCCTTGATCAGGTGTGTGCCAATCAGGATGGTCTGCTGGTTTTTCAGTCGGTCACGACGGTTGTCGGCGAGCTTGATCAGCAGTTTTATCAGGGGATTCTGACGGGAGCGGATGACTTCCATGATCAGTAGCCGCGCACCAGTAATGGCTTGAGGAAGCGTCCGGTATGGGAGGCCTTGTTTGCTGCGACCTCTTCGGGTGTCCCGGTTGCAATAATCTCGCCTCCTCCATCGCCACCCTCAGGACCCATGTCGATCAGCCAGTCGGCAGTTTTGATGACATCGAGATTGTGCTCAATGACGACGACCGTGTTGCCGTGATCACGGAGCCTGTGCAGTACCGTGAGAAGTTGCTGGATGTCGTGGAAGTGAAGGCCGGTAGTTGGCTCATCAAGAATATAAAGTGTCTGGCCTGTGTCGCGCTTGGACAGCTCGCGTGCAAGTTTGACGCGCTGTGCCTCTCCGCCGGACAGTGTCGTGGCCGCCTGACCGAGTGTGATATAGGACAGGCCAACATCAATCAGCGTCTGCAGTTTGCGTGCGAGTGCCGGGATGGCATCAAAATACTGACGCGCATCCTCAACAGTCATGCCCAGTACTTCCGTGATGTTTTTGCCCTTGTAGCGGATGTCGAGGGTTTCCCGGTTGTAACGCTTGCCTTTGCAGACATCGCAGGGAACGTAGATGTCGGGAAGGAAGTGCATTTCAACCTTGATGACGCCGTCACCCTGGCAGGATTCGCAACGCCCGCCCTTTACATTGAAAGAGAATCGGCCGGGGCCATAGCCGCGGGAACGGGCCTCCTGGGTGCCGGCAAACAGTTCGCGTATCGGCGTGAAGATGCCGGTATAGGTGGCCGGGTTGGAGCGCGGGGTGCGACCAATCGGGCTTTGGTCAATATCGACAACCTTGTCCAGGTGTTCAAGTCCGTCAATGCTGTCGTGCTCTTCCTCGTCAAGGGTGGTGGCACCATTCAATGTCTTGGCGGTGACGGGATAGAGCGTGCCGTTGACGAGGGTGGATTTGCCAGAGCCTGAAACGCCTGTGACACAAGTCATGAGACCCAGCGGAAATTCGGCAGTGACATTTTTAAGATTGTTACCGCGTGCACCCTTTATGGTGAGCAGCTTCTTTCGATCTACTGGGGTACGTTTCTTCGGGATCTCGATTTTCTTCCGTCCCGACAGGTAGTCGCCTGTCAGCGAATTTTCATTTTCAATAATGTCGTTGAATGTTCCGCGTGCCACAATCCGGCCGCCATGCACGCCAGCGCCAGGGCCGATATCCACGACATAGTCGGCGGCACGGATGGCATCCTCGTCGTGCTCGACGACGAGTACGGTATTGCCGAGGTCGCGCAGGCGCACAAGGGTGGACAGAAGTCGTTCGTTGTCACGCTGGTGCAGGCCGATGCTGGGTTCGTCGAGAACATACATGACGCCGACGAGCCCGGCGCCGATCTGTGATGCCAGCCGGATGCGCTGGGCTTCGCCACCGGACAGTGTTTCGGCTGAGCGATCAAGCGACAGGTAGTCGAGTCCGACATTGACGAGGAATTGCAGTCGTTCGCGGATTTCCTTGAGGATCTTGTCGGCAATTTCACCGCGCTTGCCGGGAAGACTCAGCGTGCCGAAATAATCACAGGATTTCTGGATGGGCAGCTTGACGATGTCTGGCAGAGCCTTGTCTTCGATAAAGACATTGCGTGCCTCCCGCTTGAGGCGAGAGCCATTGCAGTCAGCGCAGACAGTGTGATTCAGGTAGTTCGCCAGTTCTTCGCGGACGTTGGCGGATTCGGTTTCGCGATAACGGCGCTCCATGTTGGGGAGCACGCCTTCAAACGTGTGCTCGCGGACAACGCGTTTGCCGCGATCGTTATAATAATAAAAAGCGATTTCTTCCTTGCCAGAGCCATTCAGGATGGCGTTCTGGACTTTCTTGGGCAGCTTTTTCCAGGGGGTATCAACATCGAACAGGTAATGGGCGGCCAGTGCTTCGAGCAGGCTGAAATAATAAATATTGCGTTTGTCCCAGCCGCGAATGGCTCCCTCGGATAACGAAAGGTCCTTGTCGCTGATCAGTCGGTCGGCATCAAAATACTGTTTGACGCCAAGTCCGTCGCACGTTGGGCAGGCGCCGGCGGGATTGTTGAAGGAAAACAGGCGTGGCTCAAGTTCGGTCAGTGAGTAGCCGCAGACCGTGCAGGCATAGCGCGCCGAGAAAATCTGGTCGGGGCGGGGCTTGCCCTTGGCATCAGGTTCCATGAAGGCGACGAGGGCAATGCCATTGGCGTGGCGCAAGGCGGTCTCGAAGGACTCGGCCAGGCGCAGGGCAATATCAGGGCGCACCTTGATGCGGTCGACCACAACTTCGATGGTGTGTTTTTTCAGTTTGTCGAGCGTGGGGGCTTCATCGAGATCGACCACGATGCCATCGATGCGCGCGCGCACAAAGCCGTCAGCCTTGAGTTGCTCGAATACATGGAGGTGCTCACCCTTGCGCTCCTGGATGACGGGGGCAAGCAGCATGAGGGCGGTACCCTCGGGCATTGCCATGACCTGGTCAACCATCTGCGAGACGGTCTGTGCCTCGAGGGCGACATGGTGGTCGGGACAGCGCGGGATGCCGGCGCGGGCATAGAGCAGGCGCAGGTAATCGTAGATTTCCGTGATGGTGCCAACGGTGGAGCGTGGGTTATGCGAGGTCGACTTCTGTTCGATGGAGATGGCGGGCGACAGGCCTTCGATGTGATCGACATCGGGCTTTTCCATCAGGGACAGGAACTGACGGGCATAGGCCGACAGGGACTCCACATAGCGCCGCTGGCCTTCGGCGTAGAGGGTGTCGAAGGCCAGCGAGGATTTGCCGGAGCCTGACAGGCCGGTGATCACCACGAACTTGTCGCGCGGGAGATCAAGGTCAATGTTCTTGAGGTTGTGGGTGCGGGCGCCGCGAATCTGGATCTTGTCCATGGGAAGTGACTGGCCGGGGAAATCGAACAGACGAGTATACGTGAAAGGAGGGGGGCTTCGCAGTCGACAAGAAGGGGGTTTGGATGGTCTGTGCCATCCCTGATGTTGCAAGAGGCTGCTACAATCGCCGGCTTCCTGATGCGGCAGCTGCCGCCTGATAGCGGATTCCTGATGAGTAGCATGAACGCCGGCGAACGCCGTGCCGTCTTTACCCTTGCCAGCCTTTTTTCCCTGCGCATGATCGGCTTGTTCATGATCATGCCGGTGTTTGCCTTGTATGGCCGTGAGCTGGCAGGTGCGACGCCGGTACTGATCGGTCTGGCCATTGGTGTTTACGGCCTGGCGCAGGCGCTTCTGCAGATTCCGCTTGGACTGCTGGCGGATCGCATGGACCGCAAGCGGCTGATCCTGATGGGGCTGGTGCTGTTTGCTGCTGGCGGGGTGATTGCGGCGGTATCGGATCATATCTATGGCGTGATTCTGGGCCGGGCGGTGCAGGGTGCTGGCGCGATCTCCGGTGTGGTCATGGCATTGCTGGCGGATCTGACGCGTGAGGAGCAGCGGACGAAGGCGATGGCGGCCATTGGTGCCAGCATCGGCGTGTCCTTTGGTCTGGCGTTTGTGCTGGGGCCCTGGCTGGCTGGCCTGTTTGGCCTGCATGGCCTGTTCTGGTCGACGGTGTTGCTGGGGCTGGCCGGAATGGCGGTATGCCTGTGGCTGGTTCCTCGCCCGCTGAATCATGTTGCACATACCCCGGCCAGTTATGGCCAGCAATTGCGCGAGTCACTTGCGCATGGCGAGTTGCTGCGCCTGAATGCAGGGATATTCACGCTGCACGCGGTGATGACGGCATGCTTTACCGTATTGCCTGTCCTGCTGCTGCAGAATGGCGGATTGCCGGCTGCGCATCACGGCTGGGTCTATTTGCCGGTGCTGTTCGGCTCCTTCATCGCCATCGTGCCGGCCATCATCATGGCTGAGCGCAAACGCAAAATGCGTCAGGTATTTTTGCTGGCAATTGCCGTGCTGGCGGCTGGTCTGGCACTGCTGTCCGGGTTTCATGGCGGGCTGTGGAGCCTGGTCACGGGGCTGCTGGTGTTTTTTGTTGGCTTCAACCTGCTGGAGGCATTGTTGCCATCACTGGTCAGCAAGCTGTGCCCTCCCGGCGGCAAGGGGACGGCGATGGGTATTTACTCCAGCAGCCAGTTTCTGGGGGCGTTTGTCGGTGGCGTAATGGGCGGGTTTCTGCAGGCCTATTATGGCGTGACCGTACTGTTTGCTGTGCTGGCGTTGCTGGTGGTGCTGTGGTGGATGCTGGCGGTATGGATGGCAGAGCCGCTGGCGCTGGCGAGTGTGATGCTGCGCTTTGGGGCCATGACGCCACTGAAGCTTGATGAGCTGGCGGCCGGCTTGCGTGGTGTGGCCGGGGTGACGGAAGTCGTGGTGCTGCCGGCCGATGCGGTGGCCTACCTGCGGGTTGATCCGGCGGTGTTTGACCCCGCCAGCCTGTCCGGGCTGCCTGTCACTGTGGCGACGTGACCCTGGCAAATATCCTACACGCGTTGGGGTGGTCTGCCCGGTGGCGGATGATTGCGGCATCGGGTAAAGTTTCGGGCTCCTATTCGCCACCGCCCCAGCGGCGATGGCAACAACATACGTAACGAGAGGTTGAGAACATCATGCGTGGAGTAAACAAGGTCATTCTGGTGGGAAATCTTGGCAAGGATCCGGAAGTGCGTTATTTGCCGTCGGGTGGTGCAGTGGCCAATGTGACCATTGCGACCAGTGAGGCCTGGCGCGACAAGACATCCGGACAGATGCAGGAGCAGACGGAATGGCACCGTGTGGTGTTCTACGGCAAGCTCGCAGAAATTGCCGGTGAGTACCTGAAGAAGGGCTCCAAGGTGTACGTGGAAGGCTCCCTGCACACCCGCAAGTGGCAGGACAAGCAGACCGGTCAGGACAAGTACTCGACCGAGATCAAGGCCAATACCATGCAGATGCTGGACAGCCGTCAGGGCGGTGGTCAGCAGAGCGGCGGATTTGGTGGTGGTCAGCAGGGTGGCGGCTTTGATGCCGGCAATGATTTTGCCGGTGGTGGCAGCTTCCCGTCCTATGAGGACTTTGATCAGGGCGCTGCACCCGCGCCATCCCGTGCTCCGCAGCAGCAACGTCCGCAAGCCGCCCCGCAGGGTGCGCCTGCGCGTGCTGCAGAAGACTTTGATGACGACATTCCGTTCTGAGCCTGAGTGCTCGTGCGGATAAAAAAGCCCGGCATTGCCGGGCTTTTTTCTGTTCAGTCGCCAGCTGTCCGCCCCTGATGCAGCGTTAGCCATGCGCCGGTGCCACAGATTCCCATCACGACTGCCAGAGGCAATGCACTGCCGTCATGCCACAGGCTCATGCTGGCCCCGGCGGCGGTGGCCAGCACAAACTGCAGCGCACCCATGAGTGCAGAGGCGGTGCCTGCCTTGCGGCCCTGATTGGCCAGGGCGGCGGCACTGGCATTGGGTGAAATGAAGCCGAGGCTGCTGATAAACACAAACAGACCGGTCAGCAGCAGGGGCAGGGTCAGCATGTTGATGGCCGCCAGTATGGCAAGACTGATGCCTGCGACTGCCACCGTGCTTACGCCCATGCGCAACAGCACCATCATGTCGACACGACGCAGCAGGCGTGCGTTGAGCTGTGATGCGGCAATCAGGCCGAATGCATTGCTGCCGAAAATCCATCCGTAGTGCTGTGGCGGAATGTGGTGCAGTTGCATCAGGACATGGGGCGAGCCGGCGATATAGGCAAACATGCCGGTGAAGGCGAGGCTGCTGGTGAGCGTGTAGCGCATGAAGGCCTTGTCACGGAAAACGTGCGCGTAATCCTGCAGGACCTTGCCAAGCGCCATGGGGTGTCCGTGCTGTACGGAATGGCTTTCCCGCAGCAGGCGCCAGACAGCGAGCAGGCACACGGATGCAAATATGGCCAGTACGACAAAGATGGTCTGCCACCCTGCATGGCTGACAATGACGCCGCCGATCAGCGGGGCCAGGATGGGAGCAAGCCCCATGACCAGCATGAGGAGTGAGAAGGCGCGCGCGGCTTCTTGTGGCGTGCAGCGGTCACGCACCACGGCGCGTGAAATCACCATGCCGGCGCAGCCGCCGAGGCCCTGTACAAAGCGCCAGCCGGTCAGGGCGGAGATGTCGGTGCTGAGGGCGGCGCCAATGGAGGCAAGCACGAACAGGGTGAGGCCGAAATAAAGCGGAGGCTTGCGGCCGAAGCGGTCACTGACCGGGCCGTAGAACAGCTGTCCCAGCGCAAGGCCGGTAAAGAAGCTGGCCAGCGTGAGTTCAACGCGTCCAGTGGCCTTGAGTTCGGTGGCAATCGCCGGGAAGGCCGGCAGGTACATGTCAATGGACAGCGGACCGACAGCGGTCAGTGCGCCCATGAGGATGATCCAGCCAGGCAGATGGCGTTGGGTGGTCATGTAGATGTCCGGTTTGTTGCAGTGATGCTGCTTTGGCTGGGGATTGTCGCATACCCGCGAGGATTAGCTGGCAATTGTACCCGGATGGTCCAAGCTGATGGTGATGGGCAGGCATGCGGTGATCACGTGATGGCAACAACAATACCGGTACGTATCGAGAAAGACTCCATGGGGGCTGTTGAGGTTCCGGCAGATCGTCTCTGGGGCGCACAGACGCAACGTTCCCTGCATTTTTTCCCTATCGGAGTGGGCCGCTTTCGCTGGGAGCGGCCAGTGATTCGTGCATTCGGGATTGTGAAAAAATGTGCGGCGCTGGCGAATGGCGAGCTGAATGAGCTGTCAGCGGAAAAGGTGCGGCTGATTGTGGCAGCAGCACAGGAAGTGATTGATGGGCGCTGGGATGACGAGTTTCCTCTTGTGGTGTTTCAGACCGGCTCTGGTACGCAGAGCAATATGAATGCGAACGAGGTCATTGCCAATCGTGCGATCCAGCTGGCAGGCGGAGAGCCGGGCTCAAAAAATCCGGTACACCCGAATGATGATGTGAACCATTGCCAGTCATCGAATGATGTTTTTCCGGCGGTGATGCATGTGGCGACGGCATCAATGGTGACGGACGCACTGATTCCGTCGGTACGCGGCCTGCGCGATACGCTGGCGGGAAAATCCCGTGAGTATTCTGGTGTGGTGATGGTGGGGCGTACGCATTTGCAGGATGCTACACCGGTGACGCTGGGTCAGGTCATGTCAGGTTGGGTGGCACAGCTGGATTTGTGTCTGTCGGGCATCCATCGTGTATTGCCGGATGTGTGTGAGCTTGCCACAGGGGGTACGGCCGTTGGCACGGGGCTTAATGCTCACCCGCAGTTTGGTGAAAAAATTGCAGCGCAGATATCGCACTGCACGGGCCACCTTTTTGTATCGGCACCCAACAAGTTTGCGGCGCTGTCGGCGCATGACGGCATGGTGAATGTGAGTGCGGCGTTACGCACGCTGGCGGGCGCATTGATGAAGATTGCCAATGATGTGCGCTGGTATGCGAGTGGGCCGCGCGCCGGTATTGGCGAGATCACCATTCCGGAAAACGAGCCAGGCTCCTCCATCATGCCGGGGAAAATAAACCCGACCCAGTGTGAGGCGCTCAGCATGGTGGCGGTACAGGTGTTCGGTAATGACCATGCAGTGGCGTTTGCCGGTTCGCAGGGAAATTTCCAGCTCAATGTGTACAAGCCGGTGATGCTGCATAACGTGCTTGAATCGGTCCGCTTGCTGAGTGATGCCTGCCGTGCGTTTGATGAACACTGCGCCCGGGGGATTGTGCCGGCTAATAAGCGTATTCGTGAGCATCTGGATAATTCCCTGATGCTGGTGACGGCGCTTAATCCGCATATCGGGTATGAAAAGTCTGCTGAAATTGCGCTCAAGGCTCATCGTGAGGGCTGCAGCCTGAAGGCGGCGGCGCTTGCGCTTGGCTATGTCAGTGAGCCTGATTTCGCTGCCTGGGTGCGTCCGGATGACATGCTGGAACCCTAGGGTTGCCTGTCCTTAAGCACAACCCCTTGGCGGCCTGCGCCTAGACCGGCCAGCAGGGCCAGCAGGGTAATGATTGCAAACAACCCGCCTGCTGCATCCCAGCTGTGGGTGAGCTCGTGAACGATGCCCAGCAGCAAGGGGCCGAGCGAGGCCACCGTATAACCGATGCCCTGTGCCATGCCCGACAGCCGTGCCGCCGTGGCGGCGTCCGCAGAGCGCAGCACGATCAGGCTGAGTGCCATGCTGAAGGTGCCGCCTTGTCCCAGTCCCAGAATGACGGCCCAGAGCATGAGCGATTCTGTCCGTGCGTAGAGGCAGCCAAACAGTCCTGCCAGCGTGAGTGCGAGCACCACGGTGATCATGGGGCGCTGGTCGCGCTGGTGCGTGGCCAGCCACGGCGCGCCGAGGGCGGTCAGCAACTGCACCATGATCGAGGTGGACACGATCAGGCCGGAGGCGACGGCACTCACTCCCCTGTCCTGGAGAATGACGGCGAGCCAACCGAAAACACAGTAGGCCAGCGATGACTGCAGACCCATGTACAGGGTGACCTGCCATGCCAGTCGGTCGCGCCAGAGGGGCTGCCCCTTTGTGATGGCGCCGCCATGTGCATGTGAGCGGCGCAGTTGGGGGCGCCATGCAATGGCGGCGACAAGGGCGGGCATGGACCAGAAGGCCAGTGCAAGGTTCCAGCTGCCCGTGATCTGCATCAGCGGCACGGTCGCGCCCGCCGCAAGAGCGGCCCCGAAGCACAGTGCCATGGTGTAGACGCCGGTCATGATGTCGGCCTTGTCCGGGAATTCGCGCTTGACGATGCCCGGCAGCAGGACGCCAATGATGCCGATGCAGGCACCGCTGAGCAGCGTTCCGGCAAACATGCCGGTCTGGCCGGACAGTGCACGCATTACTGCGCCGCCGCCCAGTAGCAACAGCACCCACAGGACCACCCGCTCCGTGCCAAAGCGCTGGGCGAGGCGAGGTGCCAGCGGTGCGAACAGGCCAAGGCAGAGTACGGGCAGGGTGGTCAGCAGGCCGGCACTGGTGCTGCTCAGTTCAAGCGATGCCTGTACCTGACGCAGGACCGGGGCCAGGCTTGATAGCGCCGGCCGCAGGTTGATGGCGACCAGCACCAGTGCAAGCAGCAGCCACAGTGCTTCGCGCCCCCGGCCTGGGGCAGGGGGCTCCTGCGGCTCGGCGTCAATGAGGAGCTCATCGGCCAGGCCTGGGAGGTCGTGTTTGGCTTGCATGGTGATACTTTGCCCGTCGGACTGTTTGAAATGAAGCTTTTTACGGATTGCCTGGCCCGGCTGGCTGACTTAGAGTGCGGGCCGCATTGTCATGCGCGCGTTTGTGCATGAGTCACTGGTGGGAAAATACCATGAAGATTGATCTTGAAGCCCTGACCATTGCAGAGCTTGAGGGACTGATTGAGCAGGCTCGTGAGCTGATTGATCGCAAGCAGAAGGATGCTGTTGTCACTGCCAAGGCAGAAATCGAGAAGATTGCGGCCGATGTGGGCATGAGCGTTGAGGAGTTGCTGGGGCTGCAGGCCGGCAAGGCCGCCAGAAAGGCACCCAAGGACAAGAAGCCGGTGCCGGTGAAGTACCGTAACCCGAAGGATCACACCCAGACATGGTCCGGTCGAGGCAAGAGCCCGCGCTGGCTGCAGGAAATCCTGAACAATGGCGGTCGTCTGGAAAACTTTCTGATCAAGTGATGCCGCTGCCATAAAAAAGCCGCGAATGATCGCACTGCTGTCCCACAGTTGACGTAAAAAAGGAGGCCTGAATCCCTGCTGTTGATACAATGTGTTTCGCGAAAAACCGTTGTAAAAACAGAAGGATTCAGGCCTTGTCACATTCTAGCACGGTGCT
>JACCDZ010800955.1_pt1 | contig 24515 bp, 22 predicted proteins | sample 7449551 | NCBI WGS metagenome assembly JACCDZ01 (sample SAMN15323452, study PRJNA562643) | freshwater metagenome | isolation source: river surface water | place: USA:Blue River Watershed | collected 2017-08-18 | reverse complement strand
GTCAAAAACATTGACACTGGTGCTAAAGAAACCATAGCTGTGAACAAGCGAATCCGTCCATGGTGGTTTAATAGTGAGGCAGGATCCCTATGCGTAACGATCAAATACGGAACAAAGATCATTGAGCTAGCCAAAGGCAAGCCCAGTATTGAATTAGCCAATAAGGATCAACTGATAAGTACTTTAGAGCTGGTGAAGAAAGCGGTTGAAGCTGGCGAATTAGATCAACAGATTGATCAAGCCAGTGGCGCACTTCGTAGCAACTTTAAGAAATAAGGAGACGGATATGGATTTGAATACTTATGAATGCTGGGTCAAAGTACCCATTAGCAGCACTAGCACACAATCAACTAAAGTACAGGTGCAGGCGATGAATGCACTGGCGGCTCGTGGTCAGTTAAATGCCATGTATGGAATTAAAAACGTAATTAGTCTGCCTATGCAGATTAGAACTTAACTTGGCACTAGCGCATGGTAAATAAAAGAAACACCGAGGATTCTTTACCATGCGCTATTACGAATTTTCAGAAAACATTATCAAACCACTAACGCCAGATCAGGCGCGTATCAAATCATTAAAAGATCAAGCCAAAAGATCTCAGCAAGCAGTTAAAGCTGAGAAAGCTCGTCAAAAGATTAAAGCTGGGCAGCAGCAATTGGCTAAAATCAGTATCACTTAGTTAGCTGATTACTTTTTTAGCAACCGCAATCCATTAGCAACTACTAGCAAGCTAGCACCCATATCCGCAAATACTGCCATCCACATGGTCGCCTGACCAGTAAATGTAAGCACAAGGAATATTGCCTTAATGCCAAGTGCAAGCACTATGTTTTGAAACAGGATATTCGCTGTTGATTGCGATAAACGCACAAAGGTGGGAACTTTCCTTAAATCATCATCCATCAATGCAACATCGGCTGCTTCAATCGCTGTATCTGTCCCAGCAACTCCCATTGCGAATCCGATACTTGCTCTAGCTAATGCAGGTGCATCGTTAACACCATCACCCACCATGCCAACTTTAGCTTGAGGATTTTGGACTAATAACTCATCAACTATTTTGAGCTTATCTTCAGGCAATAAATTACCTTTAATCTCATCAACCCCCACTTCCTCACCAATAGCTTCAGCAGTATATGCATTATCACCAGTTAACATCATGGTTCTAATGCCCAAATAATGAAGGTCTTGAATGGCTAGCTTACTTGCATCTCTTACCGTGTCTGCAACTGCAAATATTGCTATAACTTTGGATGCGTTTGCTAGCATCACTACGGTTTTCCCTTGTTGTTCTAGCGGTAACAATTGAGCTTCAATTTCAGGAGAGCACAATCCTAATTCTTCAATAAGTCGATGATTGCCTAGGTGGTATATATTTCCATCAAGAGTACCCCGCACACCTCTGCCAAAGATTGCCTCGAAGTTTTCTACAGCTATTAAGGATATGTTTTTTTCAACAGCATTTTGAGCAATGGCTAAAGAAACGGGATGATCTGAACGACTAGCTAAGCTGGCAGCAAATTGATGTATTTTCGCTTCTTCACTATCAACAATAATGAAATCGGTCTGCTTCGGTTTGCCATGCGTAATTGTTCCAGTCTTATCCAACGCTAATACCTTCATATGGCGACCTGCCTCGAGAAATGCACCGCCCTTTATGAGAATACCTTTTCTTGCTGCAGCAGCTAATCCACTCACAATAGTGACAGGAGTTGAAATCACCAAAGCACAAGGACAAGCAATTACCAGCATTACTAAAGCCTTGTAGACCCAGTCGTGCCATGGATACCCAAAAGCTAATGGTGGTAATACTGCTGCTAGTAAAGCAATTAAAAAAATGCCTGGAGTATAAATCTTTGCAAACTGATCTACAAAACGCTGCGTAGGGGCTCGGCTACCCTGAGCTGACTCTACTGCATGAATAATTCTCGCCAAGGTTGAGCCTGTTGATTCCGCAGTAACCTTAAATTGAAAAGAGCCACTTTGATTGATTGTCCCTGCAAATACAGTATCTCCCAGCGTTTTATCAACAGGTAAACTTTCGCCTGTAATGGGTGCTTGATTGACTGTTGAATTGCCGCTAATGACAACGCCATCTAATGCAATACGCTCACCAGGACGCACCTGTATGATTGCACCTAATTGAATTGTTTTGACTGGTACTGACAACCAAGTGCCATCAGGTTGAAGAACAGTAGCAATCTCGGGGGTGAGGTCTAATAGTCCACTAATTGCATTACGAGCTCGGTCGAGTGACTTCGCTTCAATTACTTCAGCAATCGAAAATAAGAACATCACCATCGCTGCTTCTGGCAAGCTACCAATAGCCATCGCTCCAGTCACAGCAATCGACATGAGTGCATTCATGTTCAAATTACCATTTCTTAAAGCAATCCATCCTTTTTTATAAGTTGTAAGACTACCACTTAAAATCGAGGAAAAAACTAAGGAAATCACAATCCATTTATTACTAAACTGAAATAATTGGTGCGGAAATAACTCAATCAATTCAGCTAGGGCTGCTGTTACACCAGCGACACCCAAAGACCACCAGTGGGTCTTAGCTGGCTGTTTATTTTTTGGGTCTTCTGCTAATAAAGCGTCTTTGTCGAGTACAGCCTTCATACCTATACTTTTTAGGGCAGACTCGATAGTTTCTGACGAGTTAAGGTTATGGCTTACCGTAAGAATGCGTTGAATCAAATTGAAATCAAGTCCTGCTACTCCACCAACTGAAGCCAACCTCTTACGAATTAATGCCTCTTCGGCTGGACAATCCATGTTTTTAATATGGAATTTTATAGTTTGGGTGTTTTGCTTTAATTCAGAGATGAGAGGAATGCCATCAGCCTCTGAAACAGCATTTTCGCAACTGCACCCATTTAGACTGTTATTACGACCCGTGTCCACTTTTCTAGACCTCTTTTGGGCGCAAATAGATTCATCGCTGTTATCAGTTACTGCCATAAATCAGTTTTTTCATATTAGGAAATATGCTACTTAAAACCCAGCTTCAAACCTAACAGACCGAGAGTGGATGCATTTATTGCAATAACTAGCATTACTCAATCTGTTTTTTTGGAGTAACTAAGATGATAAAGCAAGGGCAAAACCAGCAATGTTAATAGTGTTGAGGAAAGTATGCCGCCAATCACGACAGTAGCCAACGGACGCTGAACTTCTGCCCCTGTGCCAGTTGCAATGGCCATCGGAATAAACCCAAGTGAGGCAACTAATGCAGTCATCAAGATAGGCCTTAGTCGAGTAAGTGCGCCAGTTTCTATCGCCTCTAATAAAGGTACTCCTGTATCGCGCAAGTTTCTAATAAAACTGATCATTACAAGTCCGTTCAGCACGGCCACACCAGATAAGGCAATAAAACCAATGCTTGCCGAAATCGATAGTGGAATGTCGCGGAGCCAAAGTGCGATGATGCCACCAGTGAGCGCAAAGGGAATACCAGTGAAAACAATCAAACCATCTCTGGCATTACCAAACATGGCATATAACAGCATCATAACCAGAAGCAAGGCCAGTGGAACCACTATTTCCAGCCGCTTACTGGCAGATTCCAGTTGTTCAAATGTACCACCCCAAGTCAGCCAGTATCCTGCAGGAATTTTGACTTCCTGCTCGATACGGCGTTGGGCCTCTGCCACATAAGAGCCTATGTCACGATCTCGTACATTGGCTGTCACGACTACTCTGCGCTTACCATTCTCACGGCTAAACTGGTTAGGGCCAGGAGCTAATTCCAAGGTTGCAACCTCACCTAACTGCAAATAGACTGGTCTGGCCTTGTCACTTGAGATAGGTAATCGTAAAGGCAATTGTTTAAGGGCGTCCATGTCTACCCGCAGATTCTCTGGGATACGCACTACTATCTGAAAGCGACGATCCCCCTGAAATAGCACACCAGCCTCCGTGCCATTCATGGCAGTTGACACTGCTTGCTGCACATCGGCAACATTCACCCCTAGTCTGGCAATTTTCTCACGATCAATTTTCACAGTGAGTATAGGCAAACCTGTGGTCTGTTCAACCTTCACATCCTGACCTCCAGAAATACTCGCTAAAACAGAGGATATCTTGTCGGCAGCATGATTCATCACCTCCATATCATCACCAAAGATTTTGATGCCTACGTCACTGCGCACGCCAGATATTAGTTCGTTAAAACGCATCTGGATTGGCTGTGTGATCTCATAATTGTTGCCAGGCACGGTTTCTACAGCCTGCTTGATTTGAGCAATTAACTCACTCTTACTAAGCTTGGGATCAGGCCATTCGGAGGATGGTTTCAACATTACATAATTATCTGTCATGTTGGGTGGCATAGGATCACTTGCAATCTCTGCAGTACCAATTTTGGAGAAGATCCTCTCAACCTGTGGAAACTGTTTGACTGTATGCTCTATCTCTCGTTGCATTTCTATCGACTGCGATAAGCTGGTTCCAGGGATTCTTATCGCTTGTAATAAAATATCGCCTTCATTCAAATTCGGCATAAACTCACTACCCATTCTGCTTACCATCAGTGCACTAAGGAGCACAGAAATAAACGCAATCGTTAGCACCAAGGGCTTATTACCCATCGTCCAGTTAAAAATCGGATGATAAACCCGCTTAGCTACTGCAATTAAAGGGTTTTCAGTTTCAGTTATACGTCCTTTAATAAAAATAGCAATTGCAGCAGGAATGAAGGTTACGGATAGCAGCATCGCACCTAGTAGCGCAATAACGACAGTGAAAGCCATTGGATGAAACATTTTTCCTTCTACCCCAGTTAAGGCAAAAATCGGCAAATACACTACCATGATGATGAGTTGCCCAAAAATCAGCGGCCTTCTAGCCTCTCCAGCAGCTGCAAATACCTCCTTGAAGCGTTCCTCTTGAGTAAGCTCACGTCCGAGCTGGTTTTGTGTATGTGCGAGTCTGCGCATGCAGTTTTCAACAATCACCACAGCACCATCAATGATGATCCCAAAATCCAAAGCCCCTAGACTCATAAGATTGGCGCTTACCTTACCTGTAAGCATTCCAGTAAAAGTGAAAAGCATCGCCAGCGGAATAATTAGCATAGTAATCACCGCTGCTCTAATGTTCCCTAAAAACAGAAATAGTACAGCCACTACTAACAATGCACCTTCGGTGAGATTCTTTTTGACTGTATGAATGGCTTTATCGATCAAAATAGTACGGTCATAGACAGTTTTTGCTATTACTCCTGTTGGTAGTGTCTTATTAATTTGTTCAAGACGCTGGTCAACGGCGGCTGATACCGTGCGGCTATTCTCACCAATGAGCATGAAGACTGTTCCAATAACTACTTCCTCGCCATTCTCACTGGCCGCACCGCTTCTTAATTCCTTACCAAACGTGACATCAGCAATGTCACGAATGCGAATGGGCACCTCAGATTTGACAGACACCACAATATTATTGATGTCATTCATTGAGCCCAATTGCCCTGGCACACGAATCAGATATTGCTCACCTGATTTCTCAATATACCCTGCGCCCATATTGGAATTGTTGCGCTCTAACGCCTCTACAATATCGTTCAGTGCTAGTCCATGTGCAATAAGGCGATCAGGATAAGGAGACACTTGATATTGCTTGGTATAGCCGCCAATTGTATTGATTTCATTTACACCAGGTACGTTTCGCAACTGCGGCTTAATGATCCAGTCCTGTATTTCGCGAAGATCCATTGGAGTGTAAGGCGTACCATCTGCTTTAAGAGCGCTGGGCTTAGCCTCTACCGTCCACATATAGATCTCTCCCAAACCTGTTGAAGTCGGACCCATTTCTGGTACAACCCCTGCAGGCAGTTTTTCTTTAGCCTGACTAATACGCTCATTTACAAGCTGACGGGCAAAATATATGTCTGTATGCTCTTTAAACACCACTGTAACCTGAGACAGCCCGTACCTTGAGAGTGATCTGGTTTCCTCTAACCCTGGCAACCCTGCCATAGCAGTTTCTATTGGGTAGGTAATACGCTGCTCTGCTTCAAGAGGAGAGTAGCCTGCTGCTGATGTGTTAATTTGCACTTGAACATTGGTAATATCAGGTACAGCATCAATAGGTAGCTTCTGGTAACTAAAAACACCTAGTACAGCAATCCCAATGACAATCAGAATAATGAGCCAGCGTTGTTTTACCGAATACTGGATAAGTTGATCAAACATGGCCTCTCCCCTTAATCATCATGACTAGCACTGGCTTTACCCAGTTCAGCCTTGACCAGATAACTGTTTTGCGCTGCATACTTCTCGCCTGAATTGATACCATGTAATACTTCAACATACTTATTGTCTCTTCGTCCTATTTCGATAGGTCTTACCTCAAAGCTCTCTCCGTAGCGGCCAAAAACAACTGTATTTTCATTCACCGTTTGCAAACCTTCGACCGACACTGCTAATGGCACAGCTACTTCATCAGATTGCAACTCAATATTAACTGGTAATCCTGGTCGCCATGTCCGATCTGGATTCGATAATATCACCCTCGCCATGGCCGTACGGGTTTGATCCCCAACCAAGGCGCCAACATAGGCAATTGTTCCAGCAGACTGAGCTTCAAATGCGCTGGATTTAACAGTGACTTTCTGACCGATCTTGACGGCGTTGATGTCCTTGGCATAAATCGTCATTTCGGCCCATACCGTAGACAAATCTGCCACTACAAAAACATTCTCATCTCCATTGACTACCTGGCCCAATGAGACTTGTTTGTCAGTAATGATGCCATTGATTGGTGATTTGATTTCATACCGCGTTAGATTATTACCTGCACCTAGTCCTGCACCTACGGATTGCAGTTTTTGTTGTGTTTTTTGTAATTCAATTTCGGCTTCCTGAAGGGATTGTCGAGCCTTAAGATAATCCTGCTCTGCGGAAATTTTTTCTTCCCAAAGCTTTTTCTCGCGCTCGTAAGTTATTCTGGCTAGGTCTGAGCGTTTCTGAGCTGCCATCAGATCACTGCGCTGATCAGCAATACTCTGACTGGAAATGACAGCCAGGACTTGTCCCTGACGTACTTGATCACCAGCATTGACAGTCACTGACTCAACAATTCCTGCAAGCCTGGGCACTACATGCACGCTTTTTTCAGCGTTGAGTTTAATTTCCCCCAATAAAGCCAAAGTGCTTTTGATGCGTGCAGGCCCTGCAGTCAGAACCTCAACCCCATTCAAGGTCAACTGACGGCCAGTCATTGTTACGCGCCCCTCAATCTGTTCGTAACTAAAGGGGTAAGTCTGATTGCCATATTCACTAACTACTCTAACTTTGAAAGAGTGAGGCTCTTTGACTGTCGCGTCACTTTTGAGGTAATCGCCTTCCTTCACAAAGTGGAAGGTTTGGGTTGGTCTCCCTAACTTATCAACTTCAACTTTGACAAGTGAAGCCTCAGGATCCAGCGGCTTACCATCACGATAGGTATATATCCTGAACTGGGATGTTGTGTTCTGTTGATAGATCAGAATCTCAATACCATAGCCATTTTTGGTAAAGAGCTTGCCTCCATGGGGGCCTTTAGGAAGCTCAGGTGTTTGACCTGGGTGCTGGTGACCCGCAAGTCTGTCCGCTACGGAATTGGCATCTATAGTTTCTTCCTCGCTCTTTTGCGGCCCTGAGCGTAGCACCAGAAAGCCTAGAATAATGCCTATAAGTATGACGTTCATGATCAGTAAAGTTTGTTTGCTAAACAGGAAGGATTTCCATTTATTTAATATTGTCATAGCAGCCTCCTAGGGCTTTAATTCTGAGTGATTAATAGACTTTCCTAGAATGCGCTCAATATCCGACATCGCCTGATGCGCTTCTAGTAAAGCGTCTATGTATTGTGATTTGGCTTGGACCAAGGTACGTTGGGCATCCAGTACGTCCAGAAAACCAAACTTACCAAACTCAAAGCCTTTGGTAGCGGCATCAAATGCACTTTGGGCTCCTGGTAATATGTCCGATTTGAGTGTTTCTACAGATTGTCTTGCCGAGATTAGACGCTCATGGGCTTCGGCCAATAAGGTTTGTTGCTGAACCCTGAGTGCAGTCAATTCATCTTTTGCCTTTTCTGTACGGCTTAGTGCTTCTTGCAAGTTACCTTGATTACGGTCAAACACAAGAATTGGAATGGAAACACCCAATACAGCCTGATTGAGCCCAAGCTCCTCATTGCGCTTAGCCCCTACACTGACGGTCAAGTTGGGAGTACGTTTTGAGTTTTCGACATTGGCCAAGGCTTGGCGTGTTGAAATTTCCAATTTTGCTCGTTGTATATTGGGCGAACCTTCCAGCATGACAGTGAGATTGTCCAATGGCATAGCATCTGGAACCTCTTCAACCTGGCCTTCAGCAATCTGAAACCTTGGTAATGAATTTCCCCACAACCCCGTTAAGCGCTTACGGGCATTAATAAGGATACTTGAAGCGCGGTTGGCCTCTATCTTTATGCTGGCTTCTGCTACTCTTGATTTAGTCTCTTCAACGGGCGATATTTTGCCAGCTTGTACCCGTTTGCTGACAGCCTCTCTGGCTTGTTTTGCAACATCCAGTGAAGATTGAGCTAATCTCAAGCGCTCCTGTGCTGCAAGCACTTCGTAAAACGCCACGATAACATTTGCTTGTATTTCTGATCTTTTAACTTCTAGACTGACTGATGCAGCGTTATAGCGAGTTTCGGCAGCCAGCATACGAGCTTCTCTCTTGTCGCCAAGCTCAATCGGTTGTTCCAATAAAATGGTTGTTTGCCTGGTTGCATTACGTGTATCTTCAAGCAATGCTGAAATGGTTGGATTAAGACGCGCAGCAGCCTGCTTACGCACACCTTCGATGGCCTCACGCTCTCTTGATGCAACTGCAATTTCAGGATTCGCATTTAGGGCTAAACTGAGTGCATCTGCCAGTGTAATATTGCTTGAAGGTTCAACGATTGGCGTAACGACAACATCGTCCGCCTGAGCTGTTGTGATAAATGCCATCAACATAAAACATAAATACAGATATAACTTACACATTGAATTCTCCTAAATTGAACGGAAGGAATTCAGCGAGTAATTCTACTGATTGTTTAAGGTGTAACGCTTAAGTATATTAAAGTAGGATTTCCCGCCGAATTAAGCAGCAGGCATCCAATTGGGTCGTTCAGGTTGTCGCTGAACAATGTTGACGTAGTGATAAGGAAAAGTATCTGGTGATAGTGAATGATCTAAAACCATAGGAGGTACTTCAATATCCTGAACCATTGATTTCATGGCACCAAGATGACAATACGGGCAGTCTTTATCTTTATCAGATTTTGATGATTTATCAGCCTGGATGCTTGCTTGATCAGGCCGCATTTTATCGCCCTTGTTGTGACTATGATAATGGTGTCCAAAATGATTTGCTTTCAACCCTAACTCATGTGCGCAATACTGCGCTGCCACAGCCCATGTGGACTCTAGCAAAAAAACCAGAATTAGCAGTTTCAAGATAAATTTCACCATATGATTGACTATATCAGAACGAGAATTATTTATAAATAGATTTTTTGCAGAGCATCCCCAATTTGCGACTTTAATTGACGTACTTAAGTTCATAGACACGGAATCGACTCATTTAACTAACCTAACTTTTTACATTTGAAAGCATATTATCCACAAGATTCACTACAGCAATATTTCAATGTGAAACAAGCCTCAGCCGACAACGACACAATTTCACTCGCGGCATTTAAACTAGCTCTTACGAATAATTCCTCGGGAATCGTCTCGTAGCTTTTATTACAAATTTTAACTGCGTGACAGCTTGATTCTCCACAGGCCGAGGAATGGGGAGTCATGCAAACTTCAGCACCCAGCTTCCTCCACGAGCTTGCCAGCTATCCACACCTGATTAAATTTTGAAGAATTGGCTTTAAGCTCCTCTTCACTAAGTCCCCTTGTTTCAAAGGTGATTTCAATGCCTAACGGAAGTAATATGGATCAGCCTAGGTACCGCTTACTCAAGCTCAAGGCTAGGCAACAGCAATTATCTAAAGCAACTAGCACTTAGCATTCTAAGTTAGTCACCAGCTTACTTTTGGTAAAAACGCTGGTACCTTTTTAGCATAGGCAGTATAAGTAGCTCCAAATTCAATTAATGCTATCTGTTCTTCAGTACGCGCTAATCGCGAATACATGTAAACCAAAATTGGAAACATGATCACTGTGATGATAGTAGGCCACTGAAGCAGGAAACCAAACATAATTACCACAAACCCAGCATATTGAGGATGTCTAATTTTTGCATACGGCCTAGTGGTCGCTAGCGTATGTTTACGTTGTGCGCTATACAAGACTTTCCAAGCAGAAGAGAGTAAGAAGAATCCAGCTAGAATTAAAATATTAGAAAGAATATGAAATGGCCCAAAATGTGGATTACCTCTCCAACCAAATAAATCTTCTAATAAGTGTCCTGCATCATGAGAAAAAGGGTCAATACCAGGAATACGATTAGACAGCCAACCTGATAACAGATATATGGTTAGCGGGAACCCATACATTTCGGTAAACAAAGCTACAATGAACGCAGAGAAGGCACCGAATGAACGCCAATCCCGCTTACTTTGTGGCTTAGCAAAACTAAATGCAAAGATAATGAATACTAATGAATTAATAATTACCAACGACCAAAGCCCATACGCAGATTCTGAGTTATTCATTTTTCGACCCCTTTTGATATATTTGAACCCTTTTCTTCATGATGATGGCTTCCATGGTCATGATGCATGAACAAGTGCATCAGAGGGCAGGCCAACAAAAACAAGTAAGGTAATATCCCTAGCACATGAGCGCGATGCTCAGTAAATAGTAAAGCTCCCCCTATCAAGACAAATGCGTAAAAAACCCATCGACCTCTAGAGACATGCTTTTCTTCATGACAATTCGACATAGCAGTTTCTTTCTAAAAAAACTAAAGCAAATTAAATTTTAACCTAGGAATTTTTATAGTCTTTTATTCCAAAAACCCCAAGAAATTCCATAGATACCCCCAAGCAATAAACCCGCAATTGAAAACATTAGGAAGCCTGTTATATATCCAATCAGGCTTCCATATATAGGAAATGGGGCTGCTGATGAAAGTTTTATAAGAAAGCCATATGGAGGGAAAAGGGCATCGAAAATTGCGCAAAATACATAAGCCACTCCTGAAGTTGAAGCAAGTGAGAAAGCATGTAGTTTAGTAAAGTTATTCATAACAAATCCCCTTTTAATTAGTTTTACATCTAGATTTTTGCTTTTTTGAGCAAAGCTGAATTCACTATTACAGATAATGAACTTAAAGCCATTGCTGCTGCTGCGATAATTGGGTTAAGAAATCCCAAAGCAGCAACAGGCACACCAACACTGTTGTAGATAAACGCCCAGAACAAGTTCTGTTTAATTTTGCGCATGGTGATTCGAGAAAGTTTGATACCAGAAACAACATCTCTTACATCGTTCTTCATCAGAATAATTCCGCCTGTTTCCTTAGCAACATCCGAACCAGAACCAATCGCTATACCAATATCTGCTGCTGCCAACGCAGGAGCATCATTAACACCATCTCCAACCATCGCTACTACCTTACCCTGCCCTTGAAGCTCTTTGATTACCTTTGCCTTATCTGATGGAAGTACTTCGGCAATTACACGATCAATTCCCAACTGTTTTGCAATTGAGTTAGCAGTCCGCTGATTGTCTCCAGTGAGCATGACCACTTCAACATTAATACCTTTTAACTGAGCGATGGCTTCTTGCGCTTCAGGTTTCAAAGTGTCAGCAACAGCAACAATCCCAATTAGTTGATGGTTTAATCCAACCAGCATTGCTGTTTTTCCAGCTGCTTCTAAGCTAATCATTAAATGATCAGCATCTTTGATTTCAATGGACTCACCTTGGAATAAACGACGATTACCAAGCAAAACCTTCTTGCCATTCACATCGCCTCGAATACCATGACCTGAGATTGCTTCAAAATGGCTCACCGTCGGAATCAACAAGTTACGCTCATGTGCACCCTTTACAATTGCCTCACCTAAAGGATGTTCTGAGCCTACCTCAGTAGCTGCTGCATAAGCCAACACTTCATTTTCAGTATATTTACCGAAAGGAATAACATCAGTGAGCGCTGGTTCGCCTTTGGTAAGTGTTCCTGTTTTATCAAAAACAACCGTGTTTAGATTTTGAGCTCGCTCTAATATCTCACCACCACGTATCAAAATTCCCAACTCTGCCCCTTTCCCAACCCCAACCATTAGCGCTGCAGGAGTCGCAATACCGAGTGCACAAGGGCAAGCAATAATTAACACAGCAATAAAGGCAAGTAGCCCTTGAGGGAAGTTTCCAGCTATCCACCATCCTGCAAAAGCAAGGATTGCGGCACTCACTACCGCTGGTACAAAGTAGATAGTCACCTTGTCGGCTAACCTTTGAATGGGTGCAGTAGAAGCTTGTGCCTCTTCAACCAGCTTAATAATCTGAGCAAGCGCTGTTTCCGAACCAACTCTGGTGGTTAAGTATTTCACCATCCCGCTTCTATTCAAGGTGCCCCCTATCACAGCAGAACCTACTGCCTTTTCCACAGGCATAGACTCACCCGTTAGCATGGATTCATCCACTGAGGTGCTGCCTTCAGTAACGGTACCGTCGGTTGGAATCTTCTCACCGGGACGCACGACTACAAGCTCATTGATTGAAACGCTATCTGCAGGCACTTCCATTTCTTGATTGTCTCGAATCACATGAGCTGTTGCTGGTTTTAAATCCAGAAGCTTACGTACTGCTGCTGAAGAGTGTTTTTTAATAATCTCTTCCATATATTTGCCCAATAAAACAAAGGCAATAATGACAGCGGATACTTCGAAATAGACATCACGCTCTGACACTTTGACTGGAAGAACATCAGGGAAAAACATCACGGCAACACTATAGAAATAAGCAACAGAGGTACCTAGTGCGATGAGGAAATCCATATTGATGGAACGTGACTTAATGGCATTCCAAGCACCCTTATAGAATCCCCATCCACCAATAAATTGTACTGGTGTCACTAGCAGAAACAACCAGACTCCCCACGTAAACCAAGGAAGTGATGGAATTGGAACCCAGGTAACAATGGTCGCCCCTGTCGCAAGCGCCAAAAATGCACCAGCTCTCATGATGGCTAAAGCAAGAACCCCCGTCATTGCGATCATGACACGAGTTTTCATCGACTTTAATTCCGACTCTGGTGATTCAAATGTTCGCTTACATCCCTCGCTACAAAAATAGTAAGTTCTCCCAGCTCGCTCCGACTTCAGAGAAGTGGATTTATTTACTACCATTCCGCAAATTGGATCTTTGGCTTTTTCATCACTCTTTATTTCAGCCTCTTTAGAATGATGGACATGACCGTGATCAGTCTCTTGCTGAAAATCAGCTTTTGTTCCATAAGCTTTGTTTAGATACTTACTGGGATTGCTCCTAAAAGCCTCTTGACATGAAGTGGAACAAAAATAGTATTTAATTTTAGAACGTGTAACTGTCAGCTTTGATCTCTCATCAACGCTCATTCCACATACCGGATCTATAGCCATTTTGACCTCTATCTTATTCCAAATTATCAATGCGGTAATTTATTGCAACAGCCCTTTGGCTTTGCATGTGATTGTTCTGCAACATTTTCATCTTCAAAATCATAAAAAGCCGCCTTAATTCGAAACCACCAATTTTTTAAAGGCTGAATATTATGTTCTTCAAGCGAAGTGATTAATTGGCTGAAGCTCACCTTTGATTCATCGTAAGTTATAGTTAATCGCTTTTTATCGCTCTCATAAAGAAATTGAACGGGCAGCTCATTTTCTATTTCACTTAGTGTTTCTAGTGAAACAAGTTCACTTTTTATTTTGAGACGATGTGTAGCGATATTCTCAGGCAACACACTCTTATCTAAAAAAGGCTTTGGCATTAATATCCACCCCCCCAATTAATCTAATCCAATATCACTTAGATGCTCTGCGAGATTCTCACAGAGCATCCCTTTTAAACACTATTTCCCATCTCTAGGATGAGAGTGCTTAGAGCCGTCTGATTTAGTTTCTGTTTCTTTCACGTCTTTTGCTTCAGGTTCAGCCTGAAATGTACCTTTAGCATCTTTTGGATGTGAGTGATGTGAGTGATGTGAGTGTTTATCCATATTATTTTGCTCAACTGCTTCAGAATCTACTTTTTTTTCTTCAGCAACTGCCTGATAGGCTGCTAGTGAAAACATAGCTACAATCAGAACTGATAATGATTTTTTAAACATTTAAATCTCCTTAATAAAAGTAATAAAAATTAGAAAAACACTCTTAAACCAACAAAAATATTAATATCTCAGCTACTCTCCTTTTTATTTTGAATTTTATGAGTATTTGCTACAGAAAGCATAACAGTTCAGTTAAGTTAATCATTCAGTGTTTATGATCATGTGAATCATGTTCGTGATCTTTATCATTCACAGGCTCAATAGCATTATTTTTAACACTATCGTGATGATGATTAGCATTATCCGAGACTGGTAGTGATATAACTCCTAAACCATGTCGATAAACTAGCTCACCGCCATGCCATGCGGTAATAACAATCATACTCCAAGAGCCAATTAACGCTGCTAAAAACCAGCCCAAAGGCTTGCTAAGTATTTTATTGCGACAGAAATCCCAGATAGACAAAATAATCACCAAAGCAGATGTTACCAGTGCCCAGTTGCGGTGAATTATCATAGCTGCGTGACTAGAGCCGTCATGAACTACACTTCTATACGCCTGCAAGCCGAAGAACGCTGCAAGCAATAATGATAATGCACTGAGCCATAACATATAGTGTGCAATTATTGCGATCTTTAAAAAATTTTTATTATCACGAATTGCGAATAACAAAATGTAAAAAAAAACTGATACTGATAACAGCGCAATTGGGAAATGCACCATAATTGGATGAAAATTTGGAATTATTTCAATCATTCGACACTCCTCTTTATTTCGATGGATATTTGTTTTATGAGGGCGTAAATTGCTGGAATTACGATAAGTGTCAATAAAGTTGAAGAAACCATACCTCCTACCATTGGTGCAGCAATACGCCTCATGACTTCAGAGCCAGTACCGCTCCCCCACATAATAGGAAGTAATCCTGCCATGATAGCGACTACAGTCATCATCTTTGGTCTAACTCGCTCTACAGCACCATCCATTACAGCTTTATATAAATCCGCTGTAGTCAAATTTTTGCCTTGCGCTTCCACTTTCAGCTTGACTTCTTGATAGGCATGGTCGAGATAGATAAGCATGATTACGCCTGTCTCTGCAGCCACCCCAGCTAATGCAATAAAGCCGACTGCAACTGCAACACTCATGTTGTAGCCCAACCAATACATAAGCCAAATTCCTCCAACTAGAGAGAAAGGCACTGACAACATAACAATAAAAGTTTCTGTTAAGCGTCTGAAATTTAGATAAAGCAACAAGAAAATAATTAACAATGTAAGTGGAATAACGACCTTCATTTTCGCTTTAGCCCTTTCCATGTATTCAAACTGTCCACTCCATGTTGCGTAATATCCGGGCTGGAATTTAACTTGTTCACGGACTGCTTTTTGCGCGTCAGCTACGTAACTTCCAATGTCTCTATCACGAATATCAACGAAAATATAAGCAGACAACAATGCATTTTCGGTACGAATACTAGATGGTCCTTTTTCGAGAGAAATGTGTGCCAATTCTCCAAGTGGGATCAAAGAACCATTAGAAGTAGGAACAAGTACCTGACGTGCTATAGAATCTGGGTTAGAACGTAGTTCGCGAGGATAACGTGTAATCACACCAAATCGCTCTCTTCCTTCAACAGTAGTGGTAATAACCTCCCCACCTAGAGCATTGCTGATAACATCCTGCAAATCACCCACAGCTAGACCATAACGAGCTAGTGCTATTCGGTCTGGTTCGATATTTAAGTAATAACCCCCAGTAATACGTTCTGCATAAGCACTTGAAGTACCCGGAACTTTTTTAACTACAGCTTCAATAGACTTTGCAAGTTTTTCCATTTCAACCAAGTCCTTGCCGAACACCTTAATCCCGATTGGTGTGCGAATACCAGTTGAAAGCATGTCGATACGCGCCTTAATTGGCATAGTCCACGCGTTACTAACACCAGGCAGTTGAACAGCTTTATCGAGCTCGGAAACAATTTTGTCGATATTCATGCCAGGTCGCCACTCACTCTCTGGTTTAAGATTAATTACAGTCTCAAACATTTCTATAGGAGCTGGGTCTGTTGCAGAATTCGCCCGACCTGCTTTACCAAATACAGAGGCTACTTCTGGAAATTCTTTAATAATTTTGTTTTGGGTCTGCATGATTTCTGCAGCCTTTGTTACTGAAACCCCTGGCAATGTAGCGGGCATAAACAGTAGCGTACCTTCATTCAAAGTTGGCATAAATTCGCTGCCTATTTTTTTTAATGGGTAAATAGTCATTGCCAATATTAGTAGCGCAACAAATATGGTCATCTTTTTCCATTGCATTACACCTGCAATCACTGGATGATAGATCCTAATCAGTGCGCGATTAACAGGATTCCTAGCTTCTGACATGATTTTGCCTCTAACAAAAAGAAGCATTAGAACCGGAACTAGTGTAACTGAGAGAATTGCAGCTCCTGCCATTGAGAAGGTTTTGGTATACGCTAAAGGCTGAAACATTCGCCCTTCTTGAGATTCAAGTGTAAATACTGGCAAGAAAGAAACGGTAATTATTAATAGGCTAAAAAATAGTGCAGGGCCTACCTCCTTACAAGCGTCGATAATGATTTGTAATCTTGGTGCTTCTGGTGAAGCTCGCTCAATATGCTTGTGGGCGTTTTCTATCATTACGATAGCAGCGTCCACCATGGCGCCAATTGCAATTGCAATTCCCCCTAAGCTCATAATATTGGAATTTAGACCTAGCAAATGCATGAGTGAAAATGCAATTAGAACTCCGACTGGCAACATTGCAATAGCTACAATTGCACTGCGCACGTGCATTAGAAATATCATGCAAACTAATGCTACAACTATACTTTCTTCTACTAAGGTAGACTTAAGGTTATTAATGGCGCGGTGAATAAGATCAGATCGGTCATATACGGTTTCAACCGAAACCCCCTGAGGTAAGCCAGGTGCAAGTTCTATAAGTTTTTGTTTAATGTTGTGAATGACTTCTAGTGCATTTTGTCCATAACGCGCCATGGCAATTCCAGCAACAACCTCCCCTTCTCCATTAAGTTCGGTAATTCCTCTTCGCTCATCTGGCGCTAATTCAACCCTTGCCAAATCACGCAGTAACACAGGTGTACCTTTATCGGCTTTAACTACAAGTGTTTCTAGGTCTCCAATACCATGAAGATAACCTTTACCGCGGACCATATATTCGGTTTCTGTCATCTCAACTACACGCCCACCCACATCTCTATTACTTTCACGAATAACTCGTGTAACTAGAGAAGGTGACACTCCGTATGCTTGTAATTTGCGAGGGTCTAAAACGACTTGATATTGCTTTACAAAACCGCCAACACTAGCTAGTTCTGCAACTCCATGAGCTTTAGTTAGTTGATAACGTAAATACCAGTCCTGAATAGCTCTTAATTCCTCTAATGACCGATTTTTTGCCAATACTACATACTGATATACCCAACCTACTCCTGTAGCATCAGGCCCTAGTGTTGGCGTGACACCACGTGGCAATCGACCTGTCACGCCATTCAAGTATTCCAAAACACGAGAACGAGCCCAGTAAATATCAGTCCCATCTTCAAAAATAACGTAAACAAAACTAGCACCGAAGAAAGAGAAACCGCGAACAACTTTTGATTTTGGAACTGACAACATTGAAGTAGTAAGTGGATATGTAACCTGATCTTCAACGACCTGAGGGGCTTGCCCCGGATACTCGGTATATACAATTACTTGAGCATCAGACAAATCTGGGATGGCATCTAATGGCGTTTTTATCAATGAGTAAATGCCTGCACCCACAATAAAAAATGTGATTAACAGGACAAGAAATACATTGCGCACAGACCAATTAATTATTTTTTCCAACATATTAGTGTCCTTGGTGCTCATTCATTGGTGCAGAGATGCTTTCTTTAGAATTTGGGCTCATACTTGCATGAGATTTGTGCTCACCAAAGCTTCCAAGTGCAGCTTTGAGATTACTTTCAGCATCAATAAGAAAATTAGCACGGACCACTACTTTTTCGCCTTCACTAAGTCCACCCAAAACTTCGACATAACCATCACTTCGAACGCCAAGCTTTAATTCACGAGGTTCGTATAAACCTTCTGCTACCTGAACCAGTGCAACCTGACGAAGACCACTGTCAATTACTGCTGAATCAGGGATTGCCAAAGCACTGGCATCATGGGCTGAAATAAGTTGAATACTTGCATACATGTCAGGCTTTAAGATTCCATTATAGTTTGACATAACTACTCGAACTTTAGCCGTGCGTGTTTCGGCTGAAACTGCTGGGTAGATAAAATCAACCTTTCCTTTGAACTGCATTTTGGGATATGCATTTACTGTAATGTTAACGATCTGACCAATATGTACTAAGCCAATATCTTGCTCAAAAACATCTGCTAACAGCCAAATATCAGATACATCAGCTATTTTGAACAGCATCTCCCCTGGCATAAAACGCATACCTTGTATCGCGGTTTTTTCTAACACTATACCGTTTGCAGGAGAGTAAATTGTAAGCGTGTGAGAAGCTTTACCTTCATTTTTTAGTCGCTGTAATTGTGCATCTGAAATGTCCCAGTTTCTTAAACGTTTTAGTGCACTTTCTGCTAGTTGATCAACTCCTAAAAGTGACTCTGAAGTCCCTTTGCCCAGTGACTGATGTCCATTCCAGGCAATCAAATATTCTTCTTGAGCAGACACAAGTTCGGGACTGTATACTTCCATCAATGCCTGCCCGCGCTTGACTGACTGACCAGTTGTATTGACATATAGTTTTTCGATATAACCCTCAAATTTGGTTGTCACTTTTGAAAAACTTTGTTCATTGAATTGGAATTGTCCTACTGCACGGACCGAGTTCACCATATTTCGTATTGAAGCCTGTTCAGTTTTCACCCCTAGTTTCTGTACCTTATCAGTGCTTATCTTGACTTGGTTATTAGATTGATTTTCATCTTCATAAACTGGGATGTAATCCATACCCATGGAATCTTGCTTAGGCACTGGGGAGGTATCTGCCAATCCCATAGGATTTCGATAGTAAAGTATCTTCCGACCAGCATCAGCTTTGGCAATGACAGGCATTTGCACTGAAGACTGCCTAGTTTGATTCATTCCTAAAAAATAGCCCCCCACAGAAGCTAGAGAAATTCCCACTATGACTATCACGATCCAAAACTTAGATTGCTTCATAAATCTTCCCCAATAAGCCTTTCAATTTCTGTAAAACGAATCTCCTGTTCTACACGCATTTTTATCTGGCCTTGCCTTGCAAGCCTGATTGCTCGTTGAGCATCTATGAGCGTTGTAAAATCAACTTTACTGTTTTCGTAACCTGCTAATGCAGAGCGAAAAGTCAATTCAGCTTGCGGAAGAAGTGTGTTACTAATCAGTTGCAACTGCTTATCTGCAGCTTCTAAAGCTACCAGGTTCTCTTGTAACTCCCCCAAAAGTTGGTTTTCCATCCCATTACGGCGTTCCTTAGCTGCATCAAGCATCGCCGAAGCCTCATTTTCTTGAGAGCGTCTAGTGTCTAAACGAATTGGAATATTTACTTCCACCATTGCTTCCCATGTGCTGATGGTGTTACCGCGTTGGGTAGGTGCTATTCCCAAAGTTACATCAGGATAACGATTTTTTTCTATCAATCGCTTGTTAGCATCTGCAGCAGATATCTGAGCTAACTGAGAAGCAAGCAATGGGTTATTCTTGACCAATTTATCCTTCAAATCTCCACCGTCTATCTTCTGAACGGGTAAACGCCTCAATTCTGGTATTTGTGAAAGCGGAGCATTTTGTGATCGGCCTAGTATTGCATTAAGGCGAGCTTGGGCTTGTTGCTGCTCTGCCTCCAAAGCAATAATCTCTGACTGCAAAGTTGTTTTTTCAACTTGAGCGCGAATGACATCTTGCTGAGGAACTAAACCACTTGCGTAGCGAATTTTTGTGACAGACTCAAGATCGCGAAACAAATTAAAGATATCTTCGCTGAGTGATTTTAAACTTACGGTCTGGAAATATTGGGCATAAGCATTTTTTATACGTACATGAGTATCGCTAATAGCAATTAGCCTGCGACCTTTATACTGTTCGAACTGAGCAGTAGCCACTTCCTTTCGCAAGTCAAGTTTCCCCCAAAGCGGAAAGTTTTGCATCAGCGTGTACTTAGTTCCACTCCCTTTACCTGGAAACGGATTAAACCCTTCTGGCGCATCCTTTCCCGCGAAATCTTCAAACTGGAATCTTAGCAATGGATCTGGCAACGCTCCTGCTGGCGCGATACGCTCACTCGCTGCGTCAGTTTCGTAGCGCATTGCTAATAGTTCAGGGTTATGTGTGTCTGCCCAAAACAGCAATTCCTGAACATTAGCGCCAAGAAGATTGCTTGAAGAACTTTCTTGCGCCGAAGAAGGACTTGGCAGAGTAAGAGCTGTAACCAGTAGAACTAGCATTAAATTTGAATTTCTTGTGAACATTTTGATACCTATCTTGATTCCAATGGCTATTACAACCTCATAAGATTGTAATAGCCCGAATACCTCATTTAATTGGTCTGATTTTGGTAATTAATGTGCCGCTACCTTCGACTTTAACTAACTCAAATTCAACCTGATCTCCCACTTTCAATGTATTCGGGAGAGCTTTATCAGCAACTTTAAAAAACATCGTCATAGCAGGCCATCTGAGTTCAGGGATAGCTTCATGCTTCAATTTAACCCTATTTGAAACACTATCTATATCAACAATCTCGCCCTTTGATGTGTAAGTCTTTTGACTCTCAGTCGATTGATGATGAGCATCGTTTGCATAAACCAAAGAGTTAGCACTTAATATTAATAAGAAGCCGAAAATTAGTATCTTTTTCATTACATTTATCCTTTAATGTTTAGTTGGAGATCGGCAGGACTTTCCTTGCCAAATTATCTTATTAATGCTTATGTTCTTTATTAGAGCCTTTTGACATACAGTCCATTTCGTCTGACCCTTTATCCGTTCCACCCATGTCCATGATCATGTGATGTTCTTCCATCATTTGGCTCATCATGTCATCCATTAGCTTTTGATGTTCAGTAATCCATTCCTCATGTTCCTGCATAGTCATTCCAGACTTAGGCTTCATAGTTTGAATTTTTCCCATATTGTCATGCATCATTTTCATATGTTCGCCCATGAGTTTTTTTTGTTCAGCACCTTGAGCAATCTGAGCTTCTTTCAATTTTTGCTTAGCTTTTATATTTTGCTGAATCAATTGTCTTTGTGACTCGTCTAATCCAGCAATTGCAGATAAAGATAAAAAACTAATTAAACATAAAACAACTGTTAAAATAATTTTGCTAGTAATCAATGTTTTCATAATAAAAAATCCTATTTTTTAAAACTTGCATCAAATTTCAAAGAAAAACGCCAGCGCAATAACACTCAAAAGTTTCCAATTAAGAGTTCTATTTAAATCTAGCACAAACTTGTGCGTAAAGTTTTCGAGCGTTTTACTAGAGATCAAGAATGCGAAAATAATTTCTTCGCTAGGGATAAGTGCGGGAAAGATTGAATTCGAACTGGAGTAACGGCAGCAACAACCAAACCCCAACTAGCAGAGAATCAGCCCCTTACGCACTGAAGGTTTGTTTTATGGGTGGTCTTTGAAAAGTGGGCAGAGAGATAGATGTGTAGGTTCTAGATATACCTAACTGATAATGCGAAGCAGGTTTATCTGTTTGGGAATAGGTAACGCTATCAATAGCAGCCATACCAAGTTGACCACATGTAGATACACATTGATTTTTCTCTTTTTGATGGTCACTATGGCTTTGATGATCTAAGTGTTTGTGACAGTTATGAGATTGCTCATGCATGGCATGGGTATAATTAAAGTTAGTTGAAAAATGATGGCATAGAGAATTAGTTACCGCTGCTAAACTCTGAAGAGGTAGCAAGAGGACAAGTACTAAAACTAACCATGTTTTAAAAGTTTTCATGATTCAAACAATACATCTTTAAGACAAATATTTCAATCTATTTAGATAAAGAAAATTACAATATTCTTTACCTAACGCCCTTTCATCATATAACCAATTGATTTTTAATATCTCTTTGCTAGTGCCTTTTCAGGTTGTCCTTAGCTAAATAAGAAAATAAGCTGCATTTAATATTTTCTTTATCAAGGAGTTTCCAAAATGGCACAAGCTAAAACACTTTCTCAGTCTGAGATAGATCAAGTCCTTCGCTACATCAGTAAAAGTCGTTATGCGGTGCGTAATCGCACAATGATATTAACCAGCTTCTGGTCAGGTATGCGCGTCGCTGAAATTGCTAACTTAAGAATGCGCGACGTATTAAACGAAGATCACACAATCAAAACAGAGATTCGTCTTTCAGCAGATCAAACCAAAGGTGATCAAGGGCGTGTAGTGTTTATTCCGCAGAAGCTGCGTGACGAATTCGCCAGTTATTTAAAGACTCGTCAGATCTTTAACCCAGAGATCCCCTTCTTCCACTCAAGCAATAGACTTGGCTTCACACCTAATACTTTATGTCAGTGGTTCTTTTGGACATATAAAAGAGCAGGACTTAATAATGCCTCTAGTCATTCAGGAAGACGATCATTTATTACAGCATTGGCTACTAAAGGGGTTGGGGTTAGGGTATTAGCGAGTTTAGCAGGGCACAAAAGTATTACGGTGACGCAGAGGTATATTGATATTAATGATGATATGAAGCGAAATGCAGTGGAGTTAATTTAAAGAGATTTGTCCTGTTACAGGACAAATCCCCTTCACTACTTATGCTGCAGACAACGGATTAAAAACTTTAATAACCGACTTAGGTGGCATCTTAACCTTAACGATTGGTTTTGATATAACCGCCTTAATAGGTTGAGGGTTTTTAATCTTAAAGACAACATCTTCTAATTCTCGCAATAAACTACGATTACTTGAATTAGCACCTAACTGTGTTGTTAGAAAGTTTAAGATTTTTGCATCACTTAACTTGACCCCTTCTTGCTTTAAAATCCACTTGATACGTGGCAACCAATCATCGGGTTGTGCTGGAGATACAAATACCTTAGTACAACGATCTAACAAACCTGCATCTAATAACTCGACATTGTTTGTTGTAAAGATGAACTGTGTTGCTAACATCATTTCATCCACAATGTCACGAAATGCTACCGCAGCTTTAGGTGTGAAATTAACTTCATTACTCACCACATAATTACGATGCTGCCCTTCAATAGTAAAAAGCTTGTAAAAGTTATTTGTACAACCAAATAACTCGTTTACGTCACTTATTGAATTGAACTCTGTGGCCCGTAAAAATTCAATGACAACAGGCTTGCCTTCCATTTCACTTGGCAATAGCTTTGCGATGGTTGTCTTACCTGTTCCATAACTACCGTGCAGTATTAATGGCTTAATGTTTTCACCATGAATATAACTATCTAATTGATAGCGCACTTCTGAGTCTGAAATAATCACGTCACTCAATGACTGAGGGGCGTACTTATATTCAAAGTTCATGTTTAACTCCTTTCTTAAAAAAATGGGGGAGTGGCAAACTCTCCCCCTTAAAGTTGATTTAAGCTGCCTCAAGTAACTCTGCAGAAGTTAATACATCTAACTTTGCAGTTGAGGCTTCTTTTTCTAAACGCTCTTTAGTCACACGTTCTACATGGGCAATCAGCGCCTCAGCAATTTTTTTAATCGCTGTTTGAATCATCGCACTTGAAGCATCAGGCACAACGCTTAAGACTTTCGTTTTGCCATCAACTTGCATCTTGCCAATAAGTAACGTGTACTCAGCCGTATCCACTGCATTGACTAGATGCGTTTTAGGCACCACGGCAAGCGGGTGTTGTAGCTGCTCCACTAAAAGATCTTTTACATCTTCTACTTTTGCCTCTAAAGCCATACGCTTCTTAAGTGTTTCTTCAGTCGCTCCTTTAGTAGCTGTTATTTCTTCGAGTCCACCTGCTTTTTTGACCCACTCTACAAAATGAGCAACTTCGATCTTGTCTTTAACAGCTACACGTAATACACGCGCGTAACCATAAATACGACGACGATCTGAATCAAAGACATAACGCACAATCAAATGAAGTACTGAAGCACCTTCCTTCACCTTTAATTTACGTGCCTGTAATGATTCTTTGATATTGCCAAGAAACACCTTTTCAGCTTTAGTGCCTTTAATGGTGTAGTAAGAATCTAAACAACCTGCAAGTAATTCATACAAGGCTTGATTAGTGCGGTCATAC
>JACCDZ010278583.1_pt1 | contig 24523 bp, 19 predicted proteins | sample 7449551 | NCBI WGS metagenome assembly JACCDZ01 (sample SAMN15323452, study PRJNA562643) | freshwater metagenome | isolation source: river surface water | place: USA:Blue River Watershed | collected 2017-08-18 | reverse complement strand
TTGTCCAAAATCTCTCACCGTTTCACGATCGCTGCGGCATTCGGTAACGTACACGGAGTTTACAAGCCGGGTAACGTGAAGTTGCAACCAGTAATTTTGAAGAACTCACAAGAATTCATCAAAGAGAAGTATAGCTTAACAGCTGAGAAACCAATCAACTTCGTATTCCACGGTGGTTCTGGTTCATCTCGCGAGGAAATCCGTGAGGCATTATCTTATGGTGCGATCAAAATGAATATCGATACAGATACGCAATGGGCGTTCTGGGAAGGTATCTTAGGATTCTACAAAGCAAATGAGGCTTATTTACAAGGCCAAATCGGTAACCCAACTGGCGAGGATTCTCCGAATAAGAAATACTATGACCCACGTGTTTGGTTACGTAAGGGCGAAGAGACTTTGGTAGCTCGTTTAAAAACAGCTTTCGAAGACTTGAACGCTACGAATGCGAATCAATATCTATAGTCGCGGAGCGACTACTCAGTAGTCAGTATCCAGTAGACAGTAATCAGTAAAAGCCGGAACAATGTTCCGGCTTTTTTGGTTTTAGTAGATTATAGAGTAGAGAGTATAGAGAAAAGATAATAAATCTCGAACTTTGCACCCGTCTACTGAATACCGACTACTGTTTACTGGATACTGACTACTGTTTACTGTCTTATGAAAACCGAACTACACCCCTCTCACACCCGCGGAACCGCCGATCACGGCTGGTTGAAGACCGCTTTTAGTTTTAGCTTTGCTGGTTATTATAATCCGGCGCGCATTCATTTCGGTGCGTTGCGCGTACTGAATGATGATTTTATTGCGGCGGGGATGGGCTTTGGCAAACATCCGCATGATAATATGGAGATCGTGACCATTCCGATGAAAGGCGCGGTGGCGCACGAGGATTCGATGGGAACGAATGGCATTATTAATGCGGGGGATGTGCAGATTATGTCTGCAGGCTCTGGGATTTACCATTCGGAGTTTAATGCGAGTCAAACCGAAGGTTTGGAACTGTTCCAAATCTGGGTCATGCCTAAGCTGAAAAATATCACTCCGCGCTACGATCAGCGCACGTACAATCCAGCGGATTTTAAAGGACAATGGAAGACGGTGGTTTCGCCACTGGGCACGGACATTGATTCGTTGCAAGTAAATCAAGATACGTATTTTAATATCACCGAGATAGCGGAGGGTGAAAATCTGAGCTATGCGTTGCACGGTGCACAGCAAGGGGCATTTGTCTTTGTGATTGAAGGCGGAATTGAAGTGGCTGGCGAGAAACTGGGACGCAGGGATGCCATCGGGATTTCCGAAACAGAAACCATTGAAGTAAAGGCTTCAACAGCAGGCACGAAGGTGTTGTTGATTGAGGTACCTATGGTTTGGTAGATTTAACAATAGAGTAATATTCTCTTAATAGGGAGGTTAAAGTGATGGCCTATTTTTGGTAAACCAAATAGGCAAACATGGGCCATCATTCACAACCCACCTACAAAACGATCGTCATCTCAGACTTGCATTTAGGTAGCAAGGGAGCTAAAGCAGCCGAGGTAAACGAATTCTTACGCGCACATTCGTGCCACCAACTCATTTTAAACGGCGATATTATCGACGGCTGGCAACTGAAAAAAGGAGGCAGCTGGAAGAAGAAGCACACGGCCTTTTTCCGTTGTGTGTTAAAGATGATGGACAAGTGGGATACGGAGGTGATTTATTTGCGCGGGAATCATGATGATTTCTTAGAGCAAGTGCTTCCGTTGAAAATTGGAAAGCAGTTTTCGATTCGCCAGGACTATATGTTGAAGAGTTTTGGCAAGAAATACTTCATCACTCACGGCGATATTTTCGACAGCATTACCAGCCAAATGAAATGGCTAGCCTATTTAGGCGATATCGGTTACACGTTCTTGTTGTGGCTGAATAAATGGTATAATCAATACCGCACGTGGCAAGGCAAGCCTTATTACTCTTTATCACAGGTGATTAAGCAGAAAGTGAAGGCTGCGGTGAACTTCATCTCGGATTTTGAGGAGAAATTAGCGGAGTTAGCGAAGGCCAAAGGCGCGGATGGCATCATCTGTGGCCATATTCACAAGGCTGAAATCAAAATGATCGACGGAATCGCCTACATGAATTCTGGCGACTGGGTTGAATCCTTAACGGCCTTAGTGGAAACACACCAGGGGGAATGGCAAATCATCGAATTCCCGCTGTATAATTTGAAAGCAGAGTTAAACGAAATTTTAGGCGAGGCAATCGCTGTGTAAGATGGGAAAGTTCATATTTACCGTACAAGGCGAGGGTCGCGGGCATTTAACGCAAGCGATCTCCTTCACACAAATTGCACGCGAGGCGGGTCACGAAGTGATCGGTTATGCAGTGGGATCTTTTCAGGGACGTAAAATACCGTCGTTTTTCCTTGACTTTATTGGAGATACGCCGGTGCTACAATACGAGAGTCCGTCCATTATTTTTGGGAATGGAAAATCGGTGCAACTTTTTAAAACAGCGGCGCAGGCTTTCACGAATTTCAAGACTTTTTGGAAAAGCGCTACACAACTAGAGGCGTTTGTGAATGAATTGCAACCAGACGGAATCGTGAACTTCTATGAGTCCATCACGGGATTATATAAATTAAAATCGGGGTCCAAAATCCCCACGATGTCCGTGGGTCATCAATACCTTCTATTGAACAAGCATTTCGAAAGTATTCCGGAGAAGAAGATCGACCGAATGCTTTTAAATATGAATACGATGATCACGTCGATCGGTTCGAAGAAGCTGTTGGGCTTATCTTTCCGCCCGATCGATAACGACGCGAAGATCGAGGTGGTTCCTCCCCTATTGCGCCAGCAAGTAAAAAGCATCGTTCCGCAAGCGGGTGAGCGTTGGTTAGCGTATTTAACGCACTTCCGTTTATCAGAAGATATCATGGCGTGGTCAAACGCGAATCCAGAGGTAAAGTTGGATTGCTTTTGGGATAATCCCACCCGAAAAGAAACCTACCACTATTCTGATTCCTTGACTTTTCATCCTATTGATGCGGAGAATTATTTGGCGAAAATGACGGAATGTGCTGGCTTAATTTCTACCGCCGGTTTTGAATCCGTTGCTGAAGCGATGTACCTAGGCAAACCAGCGATGATGGTTCCGGTGCCTAATCACATTGAACAAATGATCAATGCGTTTGACGGCGAGATGTCAGGCGCAGGAATTGGTGCCACTTCTTTCGATTTAAGCATTTTCAAGAACTACCTACCTTCTCACGTTTCAGTGAAAGATCAATACCAAGAATGGGTGGACAAATCCCAAAGCTTAATGGCGGGTCATTTAAGTGATTTAATTGCTCAGCCAGTTTATGTGGCAAACTTTGGCCAAAACCAAGGAACAGGTTTATCCGGGATGCTGGGCAGACGAAGATTCCGCTGGTCAAGATAAAATAACATGTAAAGAGAGCTCTTGGCTATGCGATCATCGATTTATATGCCGATGGTCGATTTTCGAACCAGTACACGCCTTATGCTTAAACCTTGGATTTATCTTTTACTTGCCTCTGGATTAGAAGCTGCGTGGACCTATTCTTTACGAAAATTAAATATTAGCGCCTTAAAAACGGCTATCGTGGAAAATCCCCTTTTCAGCGCGGCCGTGGGAATCGAATTCGGTTATTTAATGACCTACTTAGCCTTAGGCGGAGCTAATATCTACTTTCTTTCCTTGTCCATGAAGTCTATTCCCATGACGATCGCCATCGCAACTTGGACGTCCGTTTCGCTTATTTTAATTAAAATGTGCGATATATTTATTTTGAAGAATCCCACGAACATCTACGAATTCTTCTTTCTAGCCCTCATCATAGTGGGAATCGTAGGCCTTAAATACAGCGCGCCCGCCTAAATTCTAATATTAAATTTTTCCGTGTTACCGAAATGTTAACACAGATAAATTTTATTTAATGATTTCTTTATCTAAGTTTGACCATAACAATAAATAAAACCATTATGAGTGAGGATAACAAAAAATTGACTGACCAACTTGTGCAAGCTATCTTGCCTAAATTAAAAGGACTTTCTGAAAAAAATGCAAAGAAAGTATTGCACGAAACACACAAGTCAATTGCTTCCGTTGCTAAAAAATATAGTAAATTAATTTCAGAGCAAGAAAAAGAGAAGGCGAAAGCGAAAGAGAAAGCAGCAAAAGAAGCTAAAAAGAAATCAGAGAAAGAGGCGAAGAAAAAAGCGAAAGAAGGGAAAAAAGTAGCGAAAGCTAAATTGTTAGCTTCCTTAATTGCAAAAGAAAAACCTGCTGCACCAGCAGCGCCTAAAAAGGCACCTGTAGTTAAAGCTCCAGCGAAACCTAGAGCAAGAGCACCAAAAGCAAAAAAGTAATTTGAGATAATAAAAAAAAGGAGGGACAATGTCCCTCCTTTTTTTGTACCAGAATCATCGACTATTTGTTCAACCACATGACGTCGTTGATGTCATCCTTACCAGCGTATTGGCTAGTAATTGCGGCGGTGTAATTCGTTGCATTCGCCGTCCTCTCTGTTGCTGGATAGATCCAACGCTGAGCGATGCGATTCGAGTTTCCATTTCCTACTCCTGAAGAGAACGCTGGGAAACCTGTTCTTCTCCAGTTAAAATAAGCTTCCATTCCTGAGTTCATGAAGAAGGCTGCGTATTTCTGAGAAACAATTTTCTGGATCGCATTCGTTGCGTCATACGCTACAGCTGACTGTGCATAATACGTATCAAAGTTGAAGTTTACGGTGTACTTCGTTTGGTCAGCAGCGTCTTTTGTACCCGTTTTAGAATACGTAAACGTGTTAGCTCCCTCTACGATTCCGTAGAAAGCGTGCGATGCCTTGATACCTTTCTTGTACCAATCTTCAGCAGAACCTGTAGCCCAACCACGTGCATATCCTTCAGCGATGTTAAAGCATAACTCAGGATACCCTACTAGAAACGTGTTTTCTCCTGTGTAGTTTTGGTAGTAGCGAGAACGGCTTTGGAAAGAGTAGATACCTGGAGCAAAACCTGCGCCATTCGATAAACCAGCATTCTTTGCCATGTCATCAATGTTATCACCTGAACCTGCACCACGGTAAGCTGTATAGTCTGAAGGTAATTTACCTGCTTTTAAATCTGAACCAGCTGGCTCACACGTAACCATCACACGTGGATCTTGCGTAGAAGACAAGAAACCTACGTAAGTTGATGCCATGTTTTGACGCGTCGCATCGAAACCGAAGTTATCCGGGTTTGAAGGATATTTGTTGAATGAGTTCCAAACAAATTGTAAAGACTCCCCATTAGATCCTAACAATGGATACTTCGTGGAGTTACTTACCATTTCAGCAAATTTAGCTTTAACACCTAATTCTGCATCGGTATCTTTCTTAGACAAAGTGATTAACACACGTAAACGGTATGCGTTCACTACTTTTTGCCATTTCTTCAAATCTCCACCGAAATAGAAATCACCTGAAACCGTTTCTCCTCTGGCGATTACTGCAGCTAAATCTGCGTTTGCATCATCTAACCACTTCAAGATTTGAACGTAGATCACTTTTTGAGAATCGTATTTAGGAGCTGTGTTCGTGATTCCTTTCAAGGCATCTGTCATAGGCAAGTCACCTACGCGCTTCGACATTTGATCAAAGAAATAGGCACGGAAGAATTTGCCTAAAGCGGAGTAACCGTTTACATCTGGCAAACCTAATTTCTTCGCTTCCTCCTCCATCTTTACGACGTTTTTCAAGGTCGTATATTGGTTAGGCATTTGGCCTAAATTATACTCATTATTTGCATAATAGTTATAGTTAGAACAATAGAACTGGTTCCAACGCATCTCCGCAGAGAAAGGACGACCATTATCGTTCATCACATTGTATTCCACTGCTTGCAAAACTAAAGAAGCAGGAACTTGCACCGCGCGGTTAGAATCTTTCTCTAACTGATCGAAGGTCTTCTCGCAGCTAGTTAAAGCTAATACCGAGAAGCTCAACAGGCCTAAGATTATATTTTTAATTTTCATTGTTTGACTCATTTATAAGAGTGAAAAAAATTAGAATGTGAAGTTTAAGTTAACTCCGTAGCTTCTAACAGAAGGAGTTTGTGAACCTGTCGACCCATCCGTTAAGTACTGAGATAAATCTGTATCCTTAGCTTCAGCGAAGTACAATAAGTTACGTCCTACGAAAGAAACGTTTGCGCCAGATACTGACTTGCCAAACCATTTAGTCGGAAGTTTCACACCTAAAACAACTTCTTTTAACATTCCGAATGAACGGCTCATTAAGTTACCTTCGTTCGTGTTGTAGTAACGACCTACGTAATCTTGTACGAACGTTTTCACCGTGTTAGGAGCGAATTGCAATTCAGAGAAGTTCGTTACTTTACCGTTTGCATCGTACTTGATCGCAACACCGTTAGAAACGACTACTCCTTGACCTACAAATGCTTTCACACCTAAAGCGTCTTGAGGACGAGCTGCTGCGAAGATTCCTTGTGTCGTACCGATGTGGCGACCACCACGGTAAGCTTGTTGTTGCGTATAGTTGATGATTTTACCACCGATACGTCCATCAAATAAGATGCTTAAGCTTACATTCTTGTACGTGAATTTGTTATTCAAACCAAAAACGAAGTCAGGGTTTGCATTACCTAAGTATTGCGATTGTGTTCCTGTTAAACGCTCTGGAATACCACCTGAGGTGTTAATGATTTGGCCATCTGGTGTACGAACGAAAGCAGAACCATAAATTTTATCCGTACGATCACCCACTTTTAAGAAGGTATTTAAGCTCGTAATACCTGGATAAATTTCTGTCAAACGTTGCTCAAAAGTAGAGTAGTTTGCTAACACATCCCAGCTAAAGTCAGCCGTTTGAACTGGAGTTCCAGTTACCGAGATTTCATATCCTTTCTTCTGAGTCTTGATACCATTCACTAAAGCTGATGTATAACCTGAAGTAGAAGAGATAGGTAATGAGAAGATCGAAGGACCATCATTCGAGATGAAGTACGCTGCATCGATTCCGATCTTGTTTTTAAACAAGCGTAAGTCCATACCAAATTCAATCTGAGATGTTTCAGATGGATTCAAGTTCGGGTTGCTCAATTCGTTACCATACGTTGCACCTGTTTGGTTATTGTAATAGAAACCAGTAGAGTAAACCGTGTTGTTTTGGTAAGATGGACCATCGTAAGGAGAGTTATAGTTTTCTCCAGAATACGTTCCTGCACGGTTATCAATCGTAGAGGATGTTAAACCATCTTTTACGTTAGCATACGATCCACGGAATTTCAAGAAAGAAACGACCTCTGGTAAATTCACATAATCAGATACCACTGATACAGCTCCGAAAGAAGGATAGAAGAAAGAGTTCTTTCCAGCTGGTAACGTAGATAATTTATCCAAACGACCTGTGGCAAATACTGTCAAATATTTCTTGTATGAAAAGTCTGCAGAGTAGTAAGCAGAAAGAACATTCATGTCAGAACCAAAGTTAGCTACCTGAACTGGAAGAGCTGAATTCGAGAAGTTGTATAAACCTGGAACGTTCAAATAATTCGTAGAAGCGAAGATCGACTTGTATTGGAATACACGTTGAGATGCACCTGCGTTAATTTTCGTATTAAAGCCTGGTAACAAGTCTTTATCGAATGTTAATAACAATTCCGTATTGTTCTCAAATAAAGAACGGCGATCCTCCCGGTAATCACCACGACGCTCATCACGACCATAAGTACCTGCAGAGTAAGGAAATTTCTCTGTACGCACCATGTCCCAAGTTGTTACTTGCGTACGTGCTAATAAGTTCAAGTTCTCGTTAAACGTGTAACGCAAAGCAGCTTGACCTACGACATCTGTCTTGTAGTGAGAACGTAACCATTCGTAAGACATGAAATACGGGTTATTGTAACGTTGGTATTCCGCATAAATCTGTTGAACACCTTCTTTCCCTTTTTGCCAGTAGTTACGCATATCATCAATATTCCAGTCAGCACCTGCCCAATACACAATGTTGTAAATGATTGAGTTAGGACCGTAGTTCACATCTGGAATGTTAGGTGTGTATTGACGGTTGTATTGTAAGTTAGACTCAAACTTTAATTTGTTCGAGAACTTGTAATCAGCCGTTATGTTAAAGTTCGTCATATTCAATTGGGTATTAGGAACAATACCTTTTTGATAGATATGAGACGTAGAGAAACGCAAGTTGTATTTCTCACCTGTAGCCGCGACTGAAACGTTATTCGTAGACAAGATACCTGTCTCTAAAAAACGCTTCAAGTTGTCTTTTCCGCGTGCAACCCATGGCGTCTTCGAACGAATGCCTGTAATCGGATCAACTGGCGAATCATATTGAGAAATTAATTGTCCGTTAAAACGAGGACCCCAACCGCCGTCGTAGTCACCATCGTTCAAACCACCCCCTTTACCATCACCAAAAGAATAGTTACCGTGATCACCAGGACCGTATTCATCTTGAACTTCTGGAATCGCATAGAAACCTGATTGCAATTGAGTAGAAGAATTTACTTCTACCGAGAAACCGCGCTTGTCAGCAGAACCACGTCTTGTCGTGATTAAGATCGCACCGTTTTTACCGCGGAAACCATATAAGGCAGAAGCAGATGCTCCTTTTAATACCGAGTAGGTTTCGATATCATCTGGTGAGATATTCCATGTATCTGAGTTAATAGGTACACCGTCTACTACATAAAGAATAGTAGAGCTACCACGTAACGAGATATTAGGCTTACGTAATAATTCCGGTTGAGATCCGATCGTCAAACCAGCTACGCGACCTGATAATGCGTTAATCGCATTAGGCTCACGTGCTTTGATCGTGTTAGCTCCATCCACCGTTTGGATAGCAACCCCTATTTTACGTATGTCTTTCTTAATACCCAAAGCCGTAACAATTACTTCTTGTAATTGCTTCTCATCTTGAGCTAAAACGACATTTAATTCAGATACATTTCCTACAGCCACTTCTTTAGAAGTATAGCCAATCATGGAAAATTGTAAAACTTCATTTCCTGATACAGAGATCGAATACGCACCTTGTGCATCCGTTAACGTACCTTTAGAACTACCCTTCACCCGGATAGTAACACCTGGAACACCTGATTTCTCCTCTGTAGAAGTAACCGTTCCTTTCAAACTACGCGATTGACCAAAAGCAGTCATACTTACCGTAGTAATCATTGCAAAAACCAGCCAAATCAACGATTTAGGGCTCATTTTAGCAAAAAACATTTGTACATTGTTTTTCATATGAGTTTGTTTAATATTATTTGCTGCAAAAGTAAGCTGCTCATTTAAAGAGGAGGAATCAGAAAAAACAAGAAATCGTTAAGAAAATGCCCCGTGTGTTACGAACATGTTATGTAACGTTTTTAAAATAAATTTTTCGTTAGTAAATCTTTGAAAAATACCATATTTCAAAGCGTAACAATTTCATAAAACGAGCTTAACCACTAGGTAATCTAAGGGTCGTAATTTCGAACATGAAAAAGATCAGATTAGTTGTTTTAGACATGGCCGGAACCACGGTGATGGACCAGCATGAAGTCGAATATTGTTTCAAACAAGCGGCCATTAAAAACGAATTGCATTCTAGCGATGAGCGTATTTTAGCCTTACAAGGCTATGCTAAATTGTATGTATTTACTTTATTGTGGACGGAGCAAATAGGCGAAGGAGATCCGCGCATATCGGAACTAGCCGCGCAGTCGTATGCAGATTTTAAAACCATCTTAGAAAATCATTACCGGACACAACCCATCTATCCTACGGAAGGATGCTTAGCATTATTCGAGGCCTTGCATCAGAAAGGAATTAAAATTGCACTTACCACCGGTTTCTACCGCGAGGTAGCGGATATTATTTTAGGTCGCTTAGGCTGGGTGGCTAACTTGGAATTCTCGACAAGCATTCATCTTTCGGTGACTCCGGACGAAGTGAATGGCGAAGGGAGACCCTCTCCTGCGATGATTCACTATGCCATGAAGTCGCTTGGCATCACGGATCTAGAAGAAGTAATTAATGTGGGTGACACCCCGGTGGATTTGCTTTTTGGCAAAAATGCAGGGGTTCGTTATGCTCTGGGCGTATGCAACGGCACCCATAGCCGCGAGCAATTAGCTGCACATTCTAACGATGGCCTACTCGAAAAAATTTCTGACCTCTTAGCATATGTATAAAAATAGAAAATACGATTTAGTCATCGTGGGTGGCGGAATCATCGGAACCTATTGTGCCTACCACGCACTTAGAAAAGGAAAGTCGGTCTTGTTATTAGAAAAGGATGCGCAGCCCTACGAGGCGAGCTTCCGTAATTTTGGCCAAGCCGTTCCTTCAGGTCAGGCGTTAGATTCCTGGTTCGATTACGGCAGAAAATCCTTGAAAATCTACAAGGATCTTCAAGAAGAAGTGGATATCTCCGTGGTGAAAAACGGTTCTTGGTACGTTGCCTCGGATGACCAGGAAATGACCTTGCTAGAGGAAATGATGCAACTTTTTAAAGACCGTGATTATACCTCTCGTCTATACACAGCTTCAGAAACGGTAGAGATTAATCCCCATTTTAAAAAGGAGTACGTGAAAGGGGGATTATTCATTCCGGAGGAAGCTTCGCTGAATCCACTGGTAATGGTGCACCGCGTTCGCGAGTTTATGATTAAAAATCTAGGCCTGCATTACCATAACTTATGTCCGGTAATTGCGGTGGAAAAAAAGCGCGGCATTGCGATGATTACGACTTCGAAAAAGCAAACGTTTTGGGGAGATCAAGTGATCCTTGCGAATGGTAGAGACACGCAATTTTTATTACCAGAACACTACCCTACCGCTGAGCTAAAAATCAGCAAATTGCAGATGATGCGCCTAGCGCCTCAGAAGAAAATACTAAAATCGAATATCCTGACAGGGTTGACGATTCGTCGCTACGATAGCTTCAAATCTTGCCCATCATTTTCAAAAATTTATACGTCTTCCGAACAAAAACAATTACAAGCTAAAGGCATACACATCTTGTTTAAACAAGCAGATGATGGCTCGATCATTTTAGGAGATTCGCACGAATATGTACCGGCAGGAGAACAGGCTAATTTTGGGTTTGAAGTCTCTTCTGAAATCAATGAGATGATGCTGTCGGAAGCGAAGCGAATCACTTCACTTGAAAACTGGACCGTCGATTCGACCTGGGCAGGATTTTATTTACAAGGAACTCAGTCAGAGGTATTCACGAAAGTCGTGGATGACGTGATCCATATAATCAACGGAATTGGTGGCAAAGGAATGACCACATCGCCTGGTTTTACAGCTGAATACATTCAAAAATTATACTCATGAAAAAAATCATAGCTCTGTGCTTATTAAGTGCTAGTTTAATGGGCCAAAAAGCCCCCAAAAATGTCATCCTTCTCATAGGCGACGGAATGGGTGTCAGCCAGATTTATGCGGGATTAACCGCTAATCGAGGACATCTAAATCTGGAGCGGATGAAGGTGATCGGTTTCCATAAAAACCAGGCTTCTGATAATTATGTGACTGATTCTGCTGCAGGAGCCACCGCCTTTGCTACAGGCAAACAGACATATAATGGCGCCATCGGATTAGATTCGTTGAAAGTTCCTTCTGTCACTCTTCTAGAAATGGCGGAGCAAAAAGGCTTATCCACCGGACTCGTAAGTACCTGTGATATTACGGACGCCACTCCATCCTCTTTCATAGCACATCAATTAAAGCGCTCGATGCACGAAGAAATCGCATTGGATTTTATGAAAACGCCCGTCGATGTAGTTATAGGCGGAGGAAGAAAGTATTTTGAGAAGCGAAAAGACGGCATGAATCTGTTAGATACCTTGCGCAAAAAAGGATACCAAGTTCAATCGACGTTGGATGTAGATGGGATAACCAAAGGCCCTCTTGTCGCGCTTTACGCAGAGGAAAATCCGATCAAAGTGATGGAAGGTCGTGGCGATGCCTTATTGAAATCGACTAAAAAATCATTGGAGATTCTGCACCAAAATAAGAAAGGATTCTTCGTCATGATCGAAGGTTCCCAAATCGATTGGGGTGGCCATGCAAACGATACGGACTACATCATTACAGAGATGGTGGACTTCGATAAGAGTATCGGATATGCACTAGATTTTGCGGCAAAGGACAAAGAAACCTTAGTCGTTATTACAGCTGATCACGAGACGGGGGGATTTGCGTTAATGGGTGGAAATATGAAAACAGGTGAGGTTAAAGGAGCCTTCACTACAAAAGGACATACGGGTCAAATGATTCCGGTATTTGCTTATGGTCCGGGCGCTGAAGTTTTCGGAGGCATCTACAACAATTACGATATTTTTACCAAAATCAAGTTAGCCTTGAAACTAGGTCAAAAGTAAATTGTAAACTTTTCATGTGAATTCAGGAAGCCCACGGATTGGTAAAATGCGTGGGCTTCTTTGCGCTTTTTATTGGAAGTAACTTCTAAAGACTTAGCTCCCAGCTGCGCTAATTCAGGCTTTAATGCAGCGATTAATTGACGACCCACTCCTCTCCCTTGGTGCGACGCGTTTACAATTAATTCTTGAATCTCAAAAACGAGGCCTTCGTGGTGTAAAAGGGATTGTCCTTTGCATGAGATGAAACCGACGATTTCATCCTCACCATGGACGGCAACCTGCATAAGCGTTAAAGGAGTATGCAAGTATTCCGCATAAATACGATCGAAAATTCCTTGGTCAAATAAGCGATTTTCTAACTCCTCCAGCAAGCATTTTACGGATGAAGCATCGGATTGTTCTGCCTTTCGTATCGAATAGTTTTCTTCCATATTATCAAATAATTACCCCCAGGTAAAATCTATTTTAAATAGCCTTATTCGCCTTTTATTGGCCTTTTATAAGCCCTAATTTAACATAAATAATTAACAAGCCATGGCTAAAGACATCATCGAAAAAATCATCACCCTATTCCACGAACAAGGGGACTCTGAATATGGTGGAGAGCCGGTGACACAGGGGGAACATGCTTTGCAGGCTGCGCATTTAGCCTTAGCAGAACAGGCGCCTACTAGTTTAGTCGTTGCCTCCTTGTTGCACGATGTGGGCCATTTATTGCATGCCCTTCCGGATGACGCGCCGGAGCAGGGAATTGATGATTTACATGAGGAATTAGGCCATCGTTTTTTGATTAAATACTTCACGCAAGCCGTTTCAGAACCGGTGCATTTGCACGTATCTGCGAAGCGCTATTTGTGTGCGGTGGAACCGGACTATTTTGCGCTATTGAGCGAGCCGTCGGTTATCAGCCTGCACTTACAAGGCGGACCGATGTCAGCGGAAGAATGCCAGGCTTTTGAGGCGAATCCCTATTACCGGGACGCCGTTCAGTTGCGTCGCTATGATGATATGGCCAAAGTCCCTAACCTACCTGTTCAGCCCATAGAATTTTACGCCTCGATGCTACGGGAGCATTTGAAATGATCCAGACAGATGTAAAGAATTGGAAATGGCATCCTGCTTGGTCCATGATCGCCGCTTTTGGTTGCTATTTCTGTGTCTATGGCTTCCGTAAACCCTTCACCGCGGGAACCTATGAAGAGCAGTTTTTCATGGGAATCCACTGGAAATCTATTCTGATTTCCTCCCAAATCGCCGGCTACATGCTCTCTAAATGGTGTGGCATCTTCTTCGTCTCTTCCATTACTTGGGAGAAGCGAGCGAAGGCGATAATCATTAGTATTTTAGTAGCAGAGTTAGCGTTATTGGGATTTGGGCTAGTGCCAAAGCCCTATAATTTGATCTTTTTACTACTGAATGGACTTCCCCTAGGGATGATTTTCGGTTATATCCAAGGCTTTTTAGAGGGCAAAAAGAATACCGAATTATTCATCGCTGCCTTAGGAAGCAGTTTTATCTTAGCTGATGGAGTTTCTAAATCCGTAGGGGTTTCCTTATTAAACTGGGGAATTGCTGAAAACTGGATGCCCTTCGCAGCTGGTTTACTATACGCGCTTCCTTTTCAGTTTTTTGTCTGGATGTTGACACAGATTCCGCGACCTACCGCGCAAGAAGTGGCCGATCGAGCAGAACGTCAACCTATGACCCAGAAAGACCGTATCCAGCTGGTAAAGCAACTTTGGCCGGGCATATTAACTATTTCTTTATTGTATTTGTTCGCGTCCCTATTACGTGGGATTCGATCTGATTTTGCACCCGAAATTTGGCATTATTTAGGGTATGATGGAGTGCCCTCTATTTATTCCCAAACAGAGATCTGGGTCACCGTGGGAATTCTGGTGATTAACGGAAGTTTAGTCTTAATTAAGCGGAATTACCTAGCCTTTTTTATTAGCCTTAGCGCCATTGCAACCGGTTATTTATTGCTGGTCATTGCAGGCTTGTGGGGCGTGCATTCGATGAACAGTTTTTGGCTGATTGTACTGACCGGATTTGGCATTTACTTGCCCTATTTAACCATCACAACATCCGTTTTTGAACGCATGATCGCGATCACTAGGCACAAAGCGAATATCGGTTTCTTGATGTATATCGTAGACTCAATTGGCTACTTAGGATACAATGTGTTATTAATTGCGGCAGGCTTTATTTTTCCAAACTGGAACCTGCCGCAACTCTTTTTCTCTTGGATCACAATCTTAGGATTGGCAGGACTTGCCCTATCCGCCGCATCGTGGATCTATTTTAAAGGAAAACTATCCCGTAATCCAACGGAAGAATAAGAACAATAGACAAGACAAAATAATCGTTACAGGCAAGGTTAAAATCCAAGCCATAACGATATTTTTAACGGTCCCACCTTGTAGATTTTTAATACCTCTTTGCGCCACCATCGTTCCCGCAATACCAGAACTTAATACGTGAGTCGTACTCACTGGCCATTTGTAAGCAGTCGCTAAACCAATCGTAAGTGAAGCAATTAACTCTGCGGAAGCACCTTGTGCATACGTTAAGTGATCCTTTCCAATTTTCTCTCCAATGGTCACCACAATACGTTTCCAGCCGATCATCGTTCCTAAACCTAGTGAAAGAGCCACCATCCACATCACCCAGTTAGGGGCAAAATCGGTTACGCCAGCCATTCCCGTACTTGAAGACGCTCCTAATGTGAAGAAAGGTGCCTTCGAACCCGCTGTCGCTTTTTTCCAAGCTGATTTATCTGTTTCAGAAAGAGCGACTGATTCGCTTTCTATTAATTTCTTCGAATGCTTGTTAATCGTTAAAGCCGCTTTACGAATCGCAAATTTTTGATCCGTAGATAAGGTCGCAGGAGTTAAATTCTGTGCTGTAATAACCGCTAAATTAGTAGCCGATTTTTTTAATTCCATCACGTAGCCGCGTTCTTTTTCGGACAAAGGAATGGTATCAATTTTAGCGGAAATCGTTTGAACAGTGGCTAAGCTTGACTTCACCATCTGCATATCAAGAGTCGTGTTGATCGCAAAATAACCTGGTAAGAAAGCGATCAAAATCACCATCACGAGACCGATTCCTTTTTGGCCATCATTACGTCCATGAAAGAACGAAACAAGGGTACAAGTTGCGATTAAAAGGGAGCGAATCCACAAGGGAGGCGGCGATTTTTTCTTAGGTTCTTTGAAAATCTCTTTATTGGTAACCGTCTTCTTTAAGATGTACATTAGGATAATGGCCAATGCAAAGCCAAACAATGGCGATAACAACAAGGCTTGACCAATTTCAATTACTTTATCCCAATTCAAGGCAGAAATACCTTTATTCGATTGCTCAGGCAACAAGGCGTGACCTAATCCAATTCCAATAATAGAACCAATTAAGGTATGAGAACTAGAAGCCGGAATACCAAAATACCAGGTACCCAGATTCCACAAAATTGCTGAAATCAATAAGGAAAGCGCCATAGCCATCGAATGATAGACATTCGTGTCGACGAGCAACTCCGTGGGGAGTAGACCGATAATACTCATTGTAACCCCTACACCACCGGTCAATAAACCTAAAAAGTTCATAAATCCAGACCAAACAACTGCCTGCGTAGGACGCAAAGAATGGGTATAAATTACGGTGGCTACTGCGTTAGCCGTGTCGTGAAAACCATTAACGAATTCAAAAGCACAAGCGGCTAATAAACAGAAGCACAGTAAGAAAAACAGTGTAGGATCTAATCCGAACATAAAACTATTTTTAAATTAAAAATTCAATTTACTAAGGTAAGTTTCATTTACAATACCTATGTTAAGGAATTGTTAAATCCCCGAAATTCCAGTAGATCAACCTACTAACAAAACTAATTACACAAAATAAAGCGACGATAACCTTATGATTATCAAATTAATAAAACAAGAAATGCTAGAGAGAATCTCCCCAGCATTTTCTGTATTACACCAATATATTATTTTATAAAGCTCCGGTCGAAACCCAAGTCTTTTTTACTTTATCATATTTCAAGGATTTATCAGGCCACTCTACATAATGTGCCATCGATAAATATTCATTGAGATTCCCTTTCTTCATTAATTCACGGAAAAGAAAACTCCCCCTCTCTACCACTAATTCTTCTGAATAATGAGGCGTATTAACTACCTCCTCAAAATTTTCAGGCTGTAAGCTTCCTTCTTTTAAGGTGAACTTACCCACTACGCCTCGACGTAATTCTTTCAAATTCGCCACTGGTCTGCTGAGCAAAAAGTAGCACTCTCCGTTCTCTAATTTGGTCAATTTGACAAAATGATACAGCGGTAAGCGACTCACATATTCTGCTCTAAATTTCTTTTGAAACCTCGTATCTACATTTGCATAAGTTGCATTTTCAGAGACGAAGGTTATCACATTAGTTAACAAGGTATCTCGTTCAGCATCTGAGAAATAGTATTCTGCCTCCTCTTTCGAATGGCAGGCTGAAAAAATAAATAAACTAATGAATATTGGTGCGAGTATCTTTTTCATTGGTGTATAAAAAAGGGCCACCTGTGTGACAGGTGGCCCTTTAGTTTAATTCTTACTTGATGTAAAGAACTGAGTTAGGAGAATATTCAGCCCAACCTGCAGTCCAATCTGTATCTTTGAATGCACCGATATAATCCGTTGCAGTCATACCTGTTAATGTAGGTAAAGCCGTTCCGATCAATGACTCAGACGTTCCAGCCGTTAAAGTTAACGTAGGACGAGATGACCATAAAGCAGATGAGATACCTGTATTAGCTGTAGAAGTTAATACTTTGTTACCTGCAATTGCTTTGAACCAATCAGATGCCTTAACACCAGAACCAATTTCAATTGGCTTAGTAGCTACTGTACCTGAAGAGTTAGTCTTAGCAATTTGCTCTTCATCTGCCACTGCAACCCCAAATCCATAAACGTTAGCGTTTAATGATTTGAATGCACCAGTAATACCAGTTGTACCAGCGATAACTACGTTTTTAACAACTAAGTCACCGTTCGCTGCATTTGTTTTTGCACTACCTTTTTGGCTATCGATATATAATCCAGTTGGGTAACCAGTAATGAATGTATTGTATACTTTCAATTTGTTGTTACGACGTAACTGAGCACCATTTTGGAAGTTATTATCTGCATATGAAGAAGATGTTCCAATAGGTCCAACGATAGACATGTTAGCAAATGTTGCAGAAGTAAATGGAGTTGCAGCATCACCGTTTGAGTTATTATCTACCTCAAAACCATTAGATCCAGAAGCATCCGCTAAGTTACCATCACGGTATCCTAAACCGAATTGAACGTTTCCTGAGAAACCATTATCCACATCGAAATCGTCATCTGTACCTTTGTAAGCGATCAAATATTTCGCGTTAACAGTACCACCAAACCACTCGAAAGAATCATCTAAACCGTAAGAAGCTTGGATATATTCGATTGTTGTACCTGAACCTACAGAACCCATTGTTAATGAGTTGATCTCTTGGTTCGGATTCAATGGAATTCCACCGTACTCAATACGTACATACTTTAATGTCCCTGAGTTGTCATCAGCAACTGTACCACCGTGGAAACCTTTGTAACCACCTTCTAATTCAACTGTACCAGTTAAGTTATTAGGAGCTTTACCACAGATAACTACTCCACCCCAATCTCCTGGAGCACGAGAACCAACACCTTCAGCAGAAGTAAATACGATAGGTGCTGCAGCAGTACCGATAGCATTTAATTTAGAACCACGTTGAACGATTAACGTACCTTTTGTAGCCTTGTCTCCAATGATGACAGTACCCGCTTCGATAGTTAGAACACCTACTTTTGAAATAGTTCCAAAAACAGCTTCTTCACCTACACGAACATATCCTTTTAGACGGTAGATTTTATCTTTAGTCCAAGTAACATTTCCTTCGATTACACCTTCTACATCAACAATTGTTTTAGGAGGAATAGCGGAAACTGCTACAGGAATAGCTACTAAAGAAGAAACTTGATTTTGATTATCTGTTACTTGAATAGTAAAGTTAACAGTCGTTCCAGCAGCGCCTTCCACAACATAATCCTTTACATATTCATACGTTTTTTCACCAGCTAAAATCTTAGAATCAAATGCAGCTCCGTTTTTCAAAACTGTGATTGACTTGATACCAGCAGGGGCATTGATCGTAGCTTTTACAGTCACTGTAGCACCTGGAGTACCTGCAAATGTTCCTGATGTAGAAACAGTAGGTAATGGGAAAACTTCGTCTTCCTTCGAGCATCCCGCTAATGTTACAACTACTAGAGCTAACATGGCGAAAACTTTAAACATGTTTGTTTGTAAGCGTTTCATTTTGTGTTTAATTAAAATTTAGGTGAAATTTATTTATTAGTTAAAAGGTGATACGATAATTCCTAGAGAGACTACGCGACCTGGTGCGTAGTTTTGGATGATTTGATCTTGGTTTCTGTCAAAAACTTGATCTTGGTTACCATCTTGTAAGATGGTGTTTCCTTGATTTAGTAAATCACTAACTCCTCCTTTGATCATCAACATTTTAGAAAGTTGCTTAGAGAAATTGAAATCAATTACGTGACGTGGCATTTCAAACCAATCTGGATAAGGAGAACCAAAGTTGTTACCTACCGCGAAGATACGCTTACCAATGACGTTGTAATTCAGGTTAAGCTGAAGTCCCTTTTTTGCATCATTATAATTCAAACCTGCATTGATAATGTAAGGTGATTGACCTTGTAATGGACGATCATCCGATTGATCCTTTGCTACAGCGTCGTCTAACTTAACACGACTAAAAATATACGTACCGTTAAATACTAAGCTTGTTTTACCAAGGAATGATGATGGATTCGCCGCATTCAAATTTTTTCTAAATTCTGCTTCCAAACCTGTCGAATAAGCCGATTTTGCATTGGAGAAATTAAGAATTGGATTAGCACCAGAAGCAAAAACAACTTCAATTGGATTAGTGAAATCCTTGTAGAATGCAGCAATACTAATCAACTCAGAAGGAGTAGGATAGAATTCATAACGGAAGTCAAAATTTTGAATATCCGCATTTTTCAAGGTTGGATTACCAGACACAGTTCTGTTGTTCACAAAATCATAGAAAGAGAAAGGAGCTAACTCTCTAAATTCTGGACGATTTAACGTTTTACCATAAGCTAAACGAAGCAATGATTTCTCCGTGAAGTTATAGGTCAAGTTCATAGATGGCAATAAGTCAAGACGAGTGTTGTCATAATTAATTGCCTTTCCTACTAGGTCTGCAGAGTTTAATTTTTGACTATTCTGCTCTGCACGAATACCTGCGATGGCATTGAATTTCTTTCCTAAAGCATAGTTAACTGATGCATAAGCTGCAATTAGGTTATTTGTTGCTTTATAAGAGTCATTCGGGTTAGTTTGCTCATCAATTTTAATTCCAGTCGAAGAATTAAAGTTTTGTGGAGAAAACAACTGATCGATAGGCAATGTTGTCTGGAAAGTAGGCGTTGATTTTACATAACCAATATTTCTTGCTCCAAAATTACGTGCCTTATCCTCATAGAAAAGACCCGTTTTAAAGTCTAATTCCTTATCTGATCCCACTTTTACCTTTTTGTCTACATTCCAAGCAGCCGTATAAGAATGCTCATCCATGTTGATGTACGTACGACCTAAGATAAATGTCTGAGCTGCTCCGTTTGGAATAAATAAACTTGAATTTGTTCCATCCATGTTGTAACGGAAACGTTTGTAATCAGGTTGATTACGGTAGGCTGAATTATAGCCGACCATCCAATCTGTTTTCAAGCTACCCTCTTGAAATTCATGACGACCTGTTAGCTGACCTGTGTATATACCACGGAAAACCTGATCAAAAGAACGAATATCCCAATTAGAACCATTATCAAATCCAGAACGTTGGATGTACTGAGTATTAGATAGTTGATTAAATAGATTCTTAAATTCAAATACAGAACCACCTGGTAGCTTAACAGACCAGTTGTGCGAAGCACCTACACGAATTGCATTAGTGAATTGATTATCTACGAAGGAGAAAATCTCGTCTGGCTCTCCAGTTGATCCAATTTGAGAATAACCCCAATCATTACGCTCCATTCGGAAAATAGAGCGAGTGTTTGAATAATTGATACCTGTTACATTACCAATCTTCACATCTCCCGCATTTAATTTAAGGCCTCCAGAAAGAGAAGCGCGAATATCAGGCATAGCGGAAGACTGAATAGGTAGCCAGTTGTTTTTAAGTGATGCGCCTATCGCATCTAAACCTGCAGGAGAAGAACCAATTAAGGCTGTTCTGTTTACAGGGAAAGATTTAGGCAAATTAAAATAGCCTTGATCGAAACCAGTCCAAGCTAAACTAGCATTTTTAGTTGAATAGAACTTTTCTCCTGTCGTTCCTTCGCGGTAAGAGCTAGAAACATCTAACGTTAGATAGTTGTTTTCCGGGATTGACTTAGTGAAGATTTTTACCACACCACCTGCGAATTCCCCTGGAATTTCAGCTGAAGGTGATTTGAAAACTAAGATACGGTCGATTTGACCTGCAGGAATGATATCGAATGAGAATGAACGCACATCTGTTTCCATTGATGGAGCGAAAGCGTTATTCAATTGTACTGTGTTATAACGCTCGTTTAGACCACGGATGTTGATGAAACGCTCACCAAAGATAGTCACACCCGGCACACGCTTCACCACCTCTGCCGCTGTACGGTCAAGGGTCTTTGTTATTTGCGCAGCTGAGATACCACTTACGACTAATTGAGAGGCTTTAATTTCCGAGATAACGGAAACTTCTGTATTTGTTAAGCGTTGCGCTACCACTTTTACTTCCGCTAAAGTAGAGCTTGCCTCTTGAATGTCTAAATTCAATTCAGTGACTTGGCCTGCCTCCACTTTAACCCCTTCGTAAATTTTAGAATCGTAACCTACATAAGAGATCTTTAATGAATAAGATCCTACTGGAAGTTTAGAAAACGAGAAAAATCCGTTAATGTCTGTTGCAGCTCCTTTGTTAATGCCTTGCACTAAAATGGTTGCTCCAATGATGTCTTCTTTCGTTTTTGCGTCTTTAATAGTACCGCGTAAGGTTCCATCTTGTGCAATTGCCGCTGCTGAGAGCGATAAGAATAAGATAATGAGATTGGTGTACTTGTAAATTAATTTCATAAAAGTTTTGATACTGGTGATTTTGACAGCACAAAAGTATCCTCTCTTCCGGTGGGCTTGGTTAAGCCAATGTTAGGCTTTTGTTACGGAATTGTTAAATGAGGTATTGTGGATTTAACAATTCCATAACATAGAGATTTTTCGAATAAAATTTCACTTTTCTACACTGTTTTATGGTACTATTTCAAGTATTTGCATTTTTTATAGAAGAACTTTCTTAGAAAAGTGAAAATTAACACGGATTTAATTTGCAGGTAATGCGAAAGGACTAGTTTTGGGTCAACAAACGGAAATCATTCCGCCTAAGTTTATTAAAATCAAGCATTATGAAAAAGTACACATTTGCTGCCCTATTTTTCGCAGCCAGCCTGTTTGTCGTTTCTGCCGCTACTGGAGCAGAATTATCGCTTCCCGTGAACATCGAATCTGTAGGTAAATTGAAATATATGGTGTCTGTCAAAGCAGGAGCCACGGTCGTCATCTACGATGGAGAAAATAACGAGATTCACAAGGAAGCTATCACAACGCAAAAATTGTTCAATTTAGCGGGATTATCTGACGGAAGTTACCGTATGGTCGTGTTAGATATGCGTAAAAACGTGATCACTTCTAAGTCGTTTACGATCAAAACGGAAGTGAAGCGCGATATCGTCGCGATGAACTAATTTACCCAACATCAACAAATTATAGTGAAAGATTAAGGGGTAAAAAGGCGGACCAGTGGTTCGCCTTTTTCTTTTTAGCTGAGTTCTTTGCTCTTGATTTTATGCAATAAAAACACGGCGACCAGGATTGGAAGCGAGAAAATTAAGAATCGACCTGCCACGGACATGCCGGAATCTGTCAGTAGGCCAAAGACGGTGGGTCCCAAAATCGCTCCAAAACGGCCCGCCCCCATTGCTAATCCCACCCCCGTCGAACGGATTGCCGCTGGGTAAATGCGTGTTGCGGCTGGATAGAAACTATTAAATCCGCCTTGCACTAAAAAGCCGATGAAGAAGACCAGTGTCAGGTTTATCACATAATCCAGCTTCACATTTCCATAAAAATTCATCAAAACAAAGGCGATGATAAAGAAAAGCGTCATCGTTTTCTTTATCCCTATTTTGCTAATCGCTAAACCCATCACAAAAACGCCAGTAAAGGCCCCAAAATTCAAGGTCATCCCCACGTAGGTGGCGAGCTCGAAGGGCATGCCGGATTGTTTGGCGAGCGTAGGTACCCAGCTAATTAGCGTGTATAGGGTCAAAAAACCGAAGAAAATGGCGGTCCAAAGTAAGAGTGTGGCGGTTCTGTATTCTGGAGTAAAGAGTTCTTTTATCTTCGTCTTACTGTGTTTCGATTCCGGCACGAATCCCGGGGATTCTGGCAGGAAGAAATAGACTAAGAGTAAAAGTGCAAACGAGAATGCACTCGCGATCAAAAAGGTCGCGCGCCAGCCTAAAAGCGGAAACACCCAGGCCACCACAAATCCAGTCAAAATTGCTCCCAAAGGCCAACCTCCTTGCACAATCCCCACATTGAAATCGCGGGTTTTATCGGTGGAAAACTCAGAGGCAACCGTGGCTAGATTAGGGAGGATTCCACCAATGCCTAAACCGGTGATGAATCTGAAAACCAGCAATGCATTTAATGATGGAGCGAAATAGACTAGCAACATGCCCACGCTGATTAGAAACAAAGAACCTAAAAACACCTTACGCCTTCCCCATTGATCCCCCAAAGGGGCAATCAAGAAACAGCCCGCGGTCATCCCCGCTAATCCCGCCGAAAAAACGTAACCTAGCTGCGCATTGTTCAAACCCCATTCTTTCATGATGTGTTCGCCAGCAAAGGAAACAAGCAAAACGTCTATTCCGTCGTTGAAATTGAGCAAAAAGCAGAGGGAGACTACGCCTATTTGGAGCCAAGACATCGAGTTTTTCATACGATTTGAACGACTATTTTTCCCGGATGTCCGTCAGTAGCCGCTTGTAATCCAGCCTGTACTTCCGCTAAAGGAATGTATTTTGAAATGATTTTATGCGGTTGAATTTTTCCGTCTTTGATCAGCTGAATCACGGACTGGAAATCTTCTGGATGATCGTAGATCAAAGATCCTTGGATCGAAATGCCTCGGCGAACTAAATCCAAGGGGGTAAAGCTAGCCTGCTTTTCGGATAAGCCTAAGAGAATCACACTGGCACCGCGCGGAGCATCAGCAATAAGCTGTGTAGTAGCAGCCGCTGAACCCGTACATTCGAAGATCACGCGGATGTCTTTGGATTTCCAATCATCTTTTAGTGCCCCGAATTCATACGCTTTCTCCTGCAAAACAGGATTCAAATCAGTCGCGAAGACGTGTAAACCTTGTTGCACCGCTAGATGTGTAATTAACATTCCGATGGCTCCAAGGCCTAGGACGTAGATGGCATCGCCTTTCGTGAGCGACGCTTTTTTTAATGCATTGTAAGCAACAGCCGTGGGTTCGATGGTCACAGCATCTTTCGAGGTAATAGAGTCTGGCAGTTTGTGAGCGAAATCTGCCGGAATCAGCACGTATTCCGCGAAACAACCGGGGGCGTTTAGACCGATGGTGCGTTTATTCGGGCAAACCGTAGCTTGTCCGCGGGCGCAATAGCTACATTCTCCGCACGGGGCATTGGGATCTACCACTACTCTTTCTCCTAGTTCGCGATTCACGCCCTCACCTTGCGCGTCGATGTAGCCCCAGCCCTCGTGGCCGATGATGGTGGGTTCAGGCAACGGACGATGGCCCCCAAAATAATGTATATCCGATCCGCAAATACCCACTTCCTGCAAGCGAATACGCAGCTGGCCGGGACCTGGATTTGGGATAGGGTGATCAACTAGTTCGATTTGCAAAGGTTTTACGAGAACGGCCGCTTTCATTAGAGGATCTGATTGA
>JACCDZ010430783.1_pt1 | contig 24555 bp, 19 predicted proteins | sample 7449551 | NCBI WGS metagenome assembly JACCDZ01 (sample SAMN15323452, study PRJNA562643) | freshwater metagenome | isolation source: river surface water | place: USA:Blue River Watershed | collected 2017-08-18 | reverse complement strand
GATGTTCGGGGATAGCCTTATATCGTTCAGCCAGGAGTTGAACCATTGAGGCTGCTTGGTCTACATCAGCAGCATCCAGAACAGCAGTACGCAGGTTAGATCCATTTCTCATGGCATCCAACACCTTCTCTGCTTGGTTTCGTTGTGTTTGGTTCAGGCTCTCATCTGAAGCAATGGACTCTAGGAGTTGCATTCCACGAGTAGACCCGAAGCTAAGAAACTCTTCACTGACACTAGTATCGATCTCATCCTCTGGTTGAGTAGTGAGATCCAGATCTTCTGAAGGGGATCCCTTCGGATCAGAGATCGCTTTGGTAATGCCTTCTACTGCTCTAGTGATGACAGCATCAGGAACCAGCTTTAGTTCCTTAACTGCTGCCATAGCAGATGCTCTATCGGCATCAGTGACCTCGTACTGTCCACCTTCAAGAGCGTATTGGTCTACTGCTTGAAGAATTCCAAGAGTCTCAAGTTTCACTCGATCTGCTTCCGCAGCAGTACTACGGAATGAGGTAACGAACTGTTCAAGAGCATCCTTGGAATCTACTTCTGTACGATCACTCAGCTTAGCAATGACTTCTGCCACATTGGCTTTCATCTCAGGAGTAGCAGTTTGCATTGCCTTAGCAAGCCCAATCAGGACTCTATCCAAAGCATCAGCCATCTCCGACATGGGAGAGTATTCCATGAGAACAGAGTAAGTTTCTCTGTTCAAGGCTTGTGCCGTTTCAGTGAACAGGTTCAAACCAGAGAGGTGAGCATCATGGATGTTCAGTACTTCTCTCTGATCTGCTGCTCTATGGGAGATAGCAGAATCCGCAGAGTGAATGGGCATTGATGCCATAGCCACTCCAGGGTTCTGTTCTACTACTTCAAACCCACTGATGTTGGTTCGTTCATCTCCATTAGGAGTCTTGTTCGCAAACTTGATCTCACTCGAGAAGGTGTTCTTCTGGCTGAGCTTGCGTTCCGACTTGGACATGAACAGTGCTGAAGCCAAAGAGTTACTGTCCTTGGACATAGCTGTATGAAGCAAAGGAGCCATAGGAGCGAGCCTCTTACGTAGCTCTCTCTCCTGAGTAACCGTCATCTCATGAATAGGAACAGGATTCTTCTGGTTCTGGCTAACCTCGATGTCTCCAGACTTCACCAGTTCAGCAGTCAGCTTGCTTCTCTCTGCCTGATATACAGCGTTGTACAGGTCAAAGGCAAGCTGTGCTGCCGTGTTGTGTTGTGTCGTTCTGGTCAGGAATGAGGCGAAGTCTTCCGCCATCGTAGTCTCTACGGCCTTACCCAACGTATCAGTGAAGGACTTCTTCAAAGCCTTCACTTGTTCATCACTAAGTCTAAGGTTCATCAGATCTTCTTCAGTAAGAGACTGAGGAAGAGTCAAACGCCCTTTGATGAAGGCAGGAGCCTTCGAGTTCATTCCATTGATCAACAACAGGTTGATGTTATCAATGGTAGAAGCAATAGCTTCTCTGGTCTTACTAGTGGCCAGTTGACTATAGATGGACTCTACAAACCCATCTGCCATAGACTCAACAGAACGACGAAGAGAGGAACCAAACACCATTGCAGTCAATGGAGTCTTGACGATGTTTCGTCCAGCCTTCTGCACTACTCCATTCTCTGTGAGAGCACCAGTGAAGGAATAGATAGCTTCCAGCACTGGAGCAATACCAGGATTCTTCTCAATGAGTTTAGGAACTCTTTGAGTGATGTTCTTGGCTGTTACTTCATACAGATCGAATTCACCACTGTTACCTCTCCACTGGTTGTAGTTGGAGTAGGCATTACCCACTTGGTAGAACCCTCCTCGATTCAGGAGGGAAATCAAACCAAGAGGAGAAGATCCAGCACCGTAGAATAGGTGAGAGAGCATAGGACCATTAGTCACACCATCCACTTCACCAGTAAGGTGAGTAGTGAATGAGTCCTTGTTCTCTTTCTTGGCTTGTTCGTAGTGAGCCAAAGCAACCAGGGAGTCCATGGAATGCATGGCTTCTCCTCCAGCCTTCACTCCCAGGACAATTGCATCCTGATCCTCTGCGGTGAGCTTGGAACTATCACCAAGCCTCTTCTGTAGGGCTGCAACAGCAGCCTGGATCTCAGGACTAGCTAGCTTGGCTTCGATCACAGCCAGGCTCTTTTCATTGCCTTGCTTATCCGTCTTCACTCCAAGACCTTCACCAACTCGAAGGAGGAAATTCTCCATTTGAGTAGGATCAGTTAGAGATACAACTGATTCATACCCCTTCTTGAAGATCATCCTGCGATGAATCTTGCTGGTTTGAGGATTGACTACATTGTTCTCAATTCCAACCCGCTGCTGTTTCCATGCAGTGTGTTGGAAATAGAAGGGAGTCTCAAAGCCAAGAGGGGCAATAGTTTCCTTCACCCAATCTTGGAAGTTGAAAAGCTCCCGTTCCAGCCCATCATTCTTGGCTTGTGTTCCGATCTGTTGAGTGATCTGTTTAGTTACCGGATCTTGAGCACCAGCAATAGCCATCCAATTCTCATGAGAGAGACCCCCCTCTTCCATGAGATGCCACATATCTTGACGAAGGAAGTTCTCCTGCCTATTCAAGCCATCCAGGATCTTTGCCAGCTTGGCTGGCACCCGTTGATTCGTGTTCTTGGTGGTCTTCTGTTCAAATGGAATCGGCTCGAGGCTTGGTTCCTTCGGACCAGCCTCGGCCTTGAACATCTTGTCCAGGATGGATTGACTACCCTTCACTGCCTCTGCAATGGGAGCAGCCTGTTCCTTGTTCACCTTGATGAAACGATGAAGTTCTTTCTCAGGATACGGCTTGCCCGCAAGCTCGGTCATCTGTTGACCATTGTAGACGTGTTGCTTAGCAAGCCCAGTGTCCAGCATTAGCTTCAATGCATAGCTACCTAGAGTAGAAGCCAACTTGGAATCCAGTTCCAGAGGGGCGTTAGATCTTGCTTGCAAGCCAAGAGCTTGAACCACAGCTCTGCCTAGACTGTTTGCTACTACGGTCTGTCTAGCTCCAATAGAAGCGAACGCTTCTGTCTCTTTCCAAGAAACGAAGTGTCCAGACTCTCTATTCAGGATTGCGTTGATCTCTTCATTGGTATTGAACTCTGACTTAGTACCAGCATCCGCTGCCCAACTGAAAGCTGCATAACTGATTGCAGTCTTCAGATTCTCTTCCATGTCCAACCTATCACCCTCTTGGGTGATGAAGTACTGAGCTAGATTCTTGTAGAAGTAGTTGGAATCCTTGTTGAGAGTTAGATCCTTCTGGATCACACCACTCCACTTCTTCGCATAGGAATAGAAGGTACGAAGAGTCTTGATAGCCTTCTGCTGTTGCTCTGAGTTCTCGGGAAACTTCACATACTTGGAGAAGTCAAATCCAGTCTTCCATTGGCTCAGGAAGTCTTTGACTGCCACCAATGGGCGACTGGTTGAATCTCCTGCCTTCCCGGCAGTTTGTACGAAGTAGTCTCCAATCAGATTCCTAGCTCTGAAGGAAGAGCCAGCAGGAGACTTGTTGCTGACAGCAGACAACTTTCCAGCGTCAAGTTGTTCCTCTACAGGAGCCCGTGTACCTTCCTCAGTAGACTGCTCTTGAGCCTTAGAGTCCGCTGCTTCTGTCTCTCCTTGAGAACTAGTTGATGCGTCGGAGACGCCCTTTGATTCAGTGGAATCTACTGGCTTCACTGAAGGAGTAGAAACAGCAGGGACTGTCTTCTGTTCCTTGGCTCTGACTTGAGTCAACTCAGGACGGAACTTCAGATCATAGGCAGCAGCCAGCTCAGCTCTGGTCTGCAACAGAGCAGCAGCATCCCTCTCAATAGACTGGTAGTATTTGGGTCCATTGACCTTGACCTGTCCTGGTCCAGTACCAACCATCCACAATCCATCAGGACCACGAACAATAGTGTTCTGTCCTTTGGATTCAAAGGCGTTCTTTGCTGCCACAGCTTTGCTGTGTTGAAGGGCATGGAACTTGGCTACTGAAGTGAGTTGCCTCTCTGCTTGCTTCTGATCATTGGCAGCAATGGCATTCGCCATTCTCTGACGGTATTGGAAGATTCCAACATTCCCACCAGTGCCATTTAATACATCATCCCCCACATCGGTGAGGGAGCGTTGAGTCTTGGCAAACTCACCCAACCACTTCCGTTGGGGAGCAGGAATTGCCTCATTGGTAGAGAGGGCTTCCGCGGTATCTGAGTCAAGAACTGATTCAGAAGCCATGGATAGATTGATGACTCTATCCACAGCAGCAGTTGCAGACACAGGATCTGTTCCCTTGGCTACTTCAATATCCGCATCAGCATCCGACGCTTGAACGTTCTTCTGATTGAACTGGGTCAATCTAGCTTGTGCTTGCTCAAGCTGTTGACTCATCTTCGTTAGAAGTTCGTCGTGTTGTGCGGTGTTCCCCTGCTCTGCCTCTGAGTCTTCGATCTCAGCCTTCTGATCTTCAATCTCTTCAGTCAAAGACTGAACCAAAGAGACGTCTGACTTGTCAGCCATAGCAAGCTTCTGCTCGAGCTCAACCAGGACTTCCTTGGATTTCTGGAGAGCTTCAGGAGTACTGCTATCTCTCACCCCTTGTTGGCTGTTGAGGCGAGTCTCCAGATCAGACACGATCTTCTGTGCCTGAGCGAGGTTGTCATCAAACTTGTCGGGATTGTCCTGCCCATTCTTGGAAAGGGCATCCACGGCCATTGCCGGGTCATAGGAGGAGCTCTTGGGGTCAACCAAGGGGGTGACATCCCCAGAATCAATCGCAGCCTTCTGAGCCTCCTGACGGGCTTCCCTTTCTACGAGTGCTTTGCTCCCGGCCTCAGCAGCAAGGGCTACGCCCTTCGCTGCCTGATCGGCCGTAGAGATAGATCCAGCCATACCGCCACCAACCATAGCTCCAATGGAAGCTCCCACGTACAGGTCTTGTCCCGTCGTTTTGTCTCCCTTAATACTGTTCTCAAGCCAGGTCTGAAGACCTTCTGTAGCCCCCTCTCCTACCACCCCTTCTGAGGTTCTCTTCAGGATGGAAGCCAAAGGAGCAGTAGCTTTGCTACTTGCCTCCATGAGGGCTTCCTTGAAGCCCCTGGTAGCGTTCTTGGGTACAACATTGGATGCTGAATCGACAACGGCATCTGCCACCTTCCCAACACCAGTGGCTTTGATGGCTTTCCCGCCAACCATGGCGACATCGCCCAGCATCTCAGCACCTGCCGCCAGGGCAGCCTTCTGAGCAATGGAATCGATCTGATCAAAGCTGGGGAGATCCCCCCCATTTTTCATCCGGTGTTCCTGGATTCCTTGACCAACAAGGTCCAGGGCGTAGGCCACCCCAGTACCTCCAATACCAATAGTTCCTCCAAAGAGGGCCGCTGCGATCTGTGGAGAGTTCTGGAGCATGTAGTCAGCCACACCCCCAGGGTTGTCAATTGCCGCTGTTCCAGTGCCTTTGATGAGCTCCAGGACGGCCTTCCCCAACTGGGAGGCTCCCCCTAGACGATCACCATTGGTCATCTTCTCCCAGCCCTCAGAGAGATCCTTTGAGTTGGCACGGTATGTGCTTTCCAGGCTAGCCCGAACTTGGTCAGTTCGTGCTGTAGAAGCAACACTAGTACGATCCCATGCACGTCGAGCATCATCTGAGCCAAGATTCAGACGTTCAGCTCGTTGGATCTGAGACCCAACTGTTTGCCTACCTCCCAGGGAGGTATTCAGGAGAGCCCGATCTTCCTCAGTATCCTCACCCCGCATCTGTCGATTGCGAGCTTCAATAGATCCTTGAGGGAGACTCTGGAGAATATATGCAGACTGAGCAGCATAGATTCCACTCTCGGCTTGACCGAGGAGAGTCGATGCTCCTGAGTAGACCTGAGCTACAGCATCCGCTGCCTCTGGGATACCCAAGAAATCAAGTCCAGCTTCTCTGGCTTGACCAGCCCAGGTACTCTTCTCTCGAGAGAGCCGAGCTTGCCTGGATTGACTGAGACTGTTCAGTGCCTCAATGTTGCGAGCACTTCGCTCTTGGAGGTCTTGAACTCGAAGAGATTCAGCAGCAGCGTCTTGCTGCCATGTAGTTTGATCTGGAGCGGGGACCGGAGGCGCAGCCTCTACGGGCAACGCGACATTCTGGTTAGCTCGTTGAATTCTGCGGTTAAAGTATTCGTCAGCAGAGAACTCGGGTTGGGCCATAGTAAGTGTTCGTATGAAGTAGCCTCGAATGGGAGCCAATACTCATCCAGAACACAACCCATAAACACAACTTGTAGGAACTTAGTTATGCGTACCCGTTACCTTGTATTCGCAGCATTGATGGGTCTCTCTTTTCAAGCCAGTGCTCAAGAAGCTTGGAGACCTATTCAAAACAATAGTCCTAGATGGAATCCCATTCCAAGTACTGTTGTTCCTGCTCAGCCTGTACCTCAGTATCAGTACCAAGCTCCTCAACCTACCTACCCAAATAGGCAGGGAAACCAGAGCTACACCAGATTCAATAGAGATACCGGTGTAGCCCAGACCTGTATTGTCACTCCCAGTGGTTATACCACCTGTAATTGAGAGTGCCGGTCTTAGTTTCTTCTTCTATTCTTCAGAATTGCATCTAGACTCTGACCAACTTCCTTAGAAGGCTGACCAACAGAGTTTCTAAACTCTCTTTGTAGAGCCCCTTTTTGAGAAGCCTCTAGACCACTACTAAGTCTTTGAGCGGCTGCATATTCCTTCTTGCCTTCTTCTGAAGCATAGAAGTCTTGCAGCCCTTCTCTGACCCAGTTATCAGTCATGTTCCGAGTCATCATGCTGGCATCCTTCTCATACCTTTGTTTGAGCATGTTCATGACCCGTCTACCAGAAGGGATCACAGTGACGGGTTCCTTTCCAGGCTCCTGGATAGTGATGCCTTCCTGAAGGATCTTGCCTAGTCCCTTCTTAATGCCTTCCTTTGTCCAGTTGTTGTCTTGGATGTTGTCATCCACAAACTTCATCACAGCATCTTCTTCTGCCACTCGTTTGGCAGGATCTTGATGGCTGAGGTTGTTCTGACGATCCTGATCAAATCGAGCAGTGATATTCCCTGTGGAATCAGTCAATCTCTGAGCATCTTCTGAACTCAACTGGGTGTTGACTCGCAGAAGGTTCCCTGCACCCTTCAATGCCTGTTCCTGTACAGAACCTCTGATTCCAGCCTCAGAGAGGGCCTTCTGAAGTGAAGCTTGTCTCTCTGTAGAGGTAGGAGGGTTATACGCATTATTGGCTTTGAGCTCTGAAACCAAGGCTTCCAACTGGGGAGTAGGAAGCTCATTGATGGCTCCACTCGAAATAGCTTCAACCGAAGTCCCATGTTTGGCAGCAATTGCAGCCTGCTTGGCAGTGATGTCAGCGTTTTCCGCTTGAGCTCCTTGGATCCATCTACGAGTCAGAGCATCAGCACGATCGGCTTCAGTATCCAGGGTCTGAGCTCGCCCCCTCTGATATCTGGCCCAGGAAGCATTCTCCGCAGAGGCAGCACGAGAAGCAGCATTGGTCTTGAGAGCATCCTTGTGCCTCTCAGTTTCCATTTTCTGATCTTCCTGCTTCCAGACCCATTCCTTCTTGGTTTGATCCCAGGTAGCGTTGCCTCGATCAACGTCCACCAGAAACTTCTCCAAACCAGAACGATCAAGCATGTTTGGATTCTGTGCCAGGACTTCTCGAGCTCCAGAGAGATTCCCCGCAATAGCCATGGATTGAACGCTGTCTCGAATAGGTCGCTCTCTCTCCGTTTGTTGGGCACGGTCGAAGGCTTGCGCCTGAGTGATGGAATCCCTCAGCCCTCGGGTTCGTTCGTCGTACGCCCCACGCACCAGTGCTTGGGTTGCAGGATTCATACCCCTACGGAGTTCATCCAGTCGTCCTGAAGACTGAAGGGCTTCCAGTTCAGACATGGCTCTAGCACCCTGAAGAGCATCAAGGTACTGACCGCGAGCAGCATCCTGTCCCACCTGGACATTCGCTGCATCAGTCCTTTCTCTCTGTGCCAGGATATCCCCAAGAGGGGATAGCGCGGCATTGAAGCTACGCTGTGCAGCTTCAAGAGGGCGAATAGCATCCGCAGGAGAAGGACCTGTAAGAGTGCGCCAGGTAATAGCCATTATCTGATTCCGTTACGATCCATGTAGGAGCCAACCGATTCGTAGGCACCAGCATTGGATGCGACTCGAGAACGTTGACGATCTTCCAGTTCTGAATTGATCGTTCGGCGTTGAGCATCGTAGTTCAGGTCAAATTGCCTCTGACCTTCCTTCAATTGGTTCTTGGCAAGACCGTATTGCTGCATGCCCATCCAGCCATTGAGGAGGGAACTAGCAGCACCCAGGGCAAGGTTTCCCCATCCGTCAGTGCGAATGCCATTAGCATCTGTACTACCCAGGATTCCACTGTCTTTGAGCCAATTACCACCAGTGAGATTGCCCACGATCCCGCCACCTCCAGCATTTGGTGCTGAAGCCAAGGGGGATCCTAGAGTTAGCCCAGGCATGATTGGTTGGGGTACATCAGCCGTCACGCTATCCAGGGTGCTCAAACCAGAACCAAGAGCCGGAGATCCCACTCCATACCTGGAGAGCCCTTGGAGGAACCCGTTATCCATAGATCTACTGAATTGCATATTGTTCGTCCATATCAATTGTTTGACTCAGCTTCGGCAGCTTCAGGGCTACTTCCACATAGCTGCGGACGGCACTGATACCGACTGTACCGATGTTACCGGCATGAACAGTACGATTGAAGAAGTCTGAGGAACTTTCTCCATACACGATGAATGGAGCAAGAACAGAGGAGCTTCCTAGCAATTCTTCTGCTGTTTCCAGAGTTTTCGTCTGTTCCTTCACATACTGTTCCCACTCACTTGCCTCTGCGAGCAAGTCTTGCATTAGCCCCTTTTGCGCATTTCCTACACCTTTGGATAGCGCGTTAGATACCTGTAGCAGTTCCTTAGCCATTGGAGCAGCAGTCAAGCTGCCTGCTTGATAGGCTTGGTACATACCAGCCATTGCAGCAATAAGGGCTGCTATAAAGGCCACTTCCACCCCTACTGCTTTGACAAAATAGGTCACAGCGTAGGTAGTGACCAAGTACTCTACTAAACCAACAATGATGGTGTAAGCCAGTGCAGCAAAGGTGATGGTTCCTGCTGCCAGAGCAGCAGCCAACGTCTGCCAAGAACTCCCGTATGACAATACAGTGATGACTACTGCAACAATGATTAGGAAGGTGCTAAACCACCCTTGCTGATACCACTTCACTGTCTGTTCTACTAAGCTATTGAACACATAATGGAGGCTTCTAGATAGAAGCTTCTCCTTGTCTGGCATGCTCCAGTCTTCCAGTAGTGATCTATCTATAGGGATCAGAAGGATGTCATCCCCTTCATCTGCCAATACTCGATGGTCTCCTTCCACCTCATAAATCATCTGAAGACCGACAATTTGGACCTCTTCGTACACAGCAAAGCTGACTTGCTTCCTGAAGATTTGCGTTCTAACTGTGGCAGGGATAGAGATTGTTCCCCCAGTCATCACATCCAGGTATGAGATATTCTCCGTACGGGTAGAGACTTCTCCGGAGCAGAAGCCAACAGATCCAATGGATCCAGCCCTTTTCTGGAAGAAGATCCCTTGGCTTGAAAGGAACATCTTCATCAGGGCATCTTGAATGACGATGGCATTCCTGCCACCCATATAAGTACCAGAGTCACTCAGTAGTTCTTGAATGTTCTGAGCGTTGGGAGAGGCATAGCCTTGACCTAGAGCAACCCACCACTTGTGAAAGAAGGAGTGGAGATACCTCAGTTCTTCTTGGTTTGATGTGTTTGCAGGGACAGCAAACATCATTGTGGCTTGCTGTACATCGCCTACATCAGGATTCTCATTGATAGCTTCTGCAATAGCACCGTAGTCCATGCCTAGATGACGAAGCATCTCTTGGCTGTCCTTGTAGAATCTACTGGTCTTATCAATTGACATATCCATCTTCTTGTTACGGAAGTGCGTCAAAGGATAGAAGTTTGCATCCGCAGCTACATAGGTTTCTCTGAATACTCCGTCGAGAGTTGGATAAACACCCGATCCATACTTGTAAGTGAAGAACTTAGTAGTTCCATTCACTTTGAATCGTACTTGGAAGTATTCATCCGAACTAAGGTATCCATCTAGATAGAGACGTACAGAACCCTCTTCTGGGATCACCTTATTGGACTTCATTGCATAGTAAATGTTTGCATACTCTCGATCTGACTCAAGATCTACCTTGTATTGAGTATGCAGTGCCCAAGGGTTGGCTTGTCTGTTCGGTGTGGGTCCTGCCTTGGCAGAAGGCCCCCATTGCTCTGTCTCTCCAGGCATCAGTCCAACTGCCTGGGCGTAGGGGATGACGTTCTCAATGTCCATCAGATAGGCTTCTACACCCCCAATAGAGGCATCGATGCCAGGCAATCGATTCGTCTCTGGGTTGTACCCATAGAGATCGGTGATCATTTGCCATGCAATATGAAGGTTGTTTGGGGGTCCAAAGTGGCAATACTCGAAGGTGATTTCACCACCATATTGCTGCTGTAGAAGGGCTCGAATCTCAGCTACTCCATCCTGAGCAGCTATGATTGCTCCACTGGGCAAGCCATGCACGTAGTGCTGGCGAGCCCAGTCATACATTCGTTCAGACCGAACTCCAATAGAGTTGGCTACTTCCTCAAGCATGTAGTCAACGAGATCATTCTCTGTATCTCCAGAGAAGATCCCTTTCATCAAAGCGGTCTTAAGGGAGTCTGGTAGGGCATTGTCTTCCAGTACTCGAGAGACTGAGGTACCTACCTGGATTCGCTTCTTTGAACTGAAGATTCCCACAATGCACCTATAAAAAACGGGGGAGTTCTCCTAGAAGACTCCCCCAAACGGACAACCCATGTCCCAAGGTAAATCTGTTATGCCTGGATACCTGATAGAAGCTTATTCATCACTCTGCCGATTGCGGGGTCATAGAGCATGTTCGTTCCATCAGCCACTACACCTGAGTCTGTGTTTCGTCTGGTAGCCCAAGTCTTGACAAAGATATCCGCAGCTTTCTGTTCAGCATCCCTCTGGAAGCCATCTGCCTGAGCTTTGTAGAGGTTTCTCTGACGCCCGATGACTGAGTTCTCATCAACCCCAATATCCTGGGTTTGCGCTCGTTCAGTCGCCGTCTTTTGAAGCAGGAGCTGGATCTCTTGCTCTGCCTTGTCCACACCCTTCATCGTCAAATCAAACTCAGCCCTGAGCTTGCATTCTTGAGCAACCAGGACTGTGTTCTCAGTGATGGCATTGAGTCGATTCTGATCGATCAATGCACCTTGCTTCGGAATGTTTAGAGCTTCAGCTTGGAGATTCAGAATCTGCTGTCTGGCGATAGCAGCATCTGCGTCTACCTTGTCATGCTGCTTGTCAAGAAGACGGATTTCCGCATCCATCTTGAGTAGCTCTTTATCTGCCAGCTTGACTTCAGCAGCAATCTTTAGAAGCTGCTGTTCAGCAACAAGATTCTGGATACGAAGAGCTTCAGCTTCTAGAACTTCCTTTCTACGACTCAAGAGGAAGTCCAGCGCAGTCTTCAAGGTGGATTGAAGACCAGCCAGATACACCTGAGAGTAGTCCGTCCCCTTGATCCGACCTTGCCTGAACTCCTGTTCCAGATGCGCAGCAGTAGCTCGCATCAGAACATCAAAGGCACCAGTGCCAGCAACTGTGGCCTGAGTCAGATCATCAATAGTTAGCTCAGTGATATCCAATTGAACTGGCATGGTGGACTATCCCTTACTCGATAGTGCCAGCCAAGGCTTGGCGATGAGCCAAGTCTTTAAGCTCTGCTTCAGTGAGAGGAGGAAGGATCTCAATAGCAAACTCCTTCACCAGCTTCCCTTCACGGACGGTCACACCATTCTTGGTCTTCTTATTGGTGAACGTCTGGAACTGACGAGCTTCCATCATGTTCAGGATGATTCGAGGAATATGCCATCCATCCTCAGCAATCTTTGACCCAAAGGGGACGAACTTCTTGAGGGATCCAATTGTGGAATTGCCAGCAGTAAAGATCTCCCCGTCCCATTCCTTTTTAAGGGGATTCATACACTGGACACGAACACGAACCAGTTCATTCGCTTCTCGCTTCAGACGAGCACGCTTCTGATCCTTGGTTTCTTTCCCGACTTCAGTACTAGAGGTCACAGGAATAGTCTCTTCATCGGGCTGGGGCTCACCATTGCGATGAGCTTCAAGCTTCTCCTGAAGCTTCTCAAGCCCAATACTGGGGTGGTATTTGATGCCCATCAGATCGGCTCTAGCCTTCAAGGTAGTCAGCAGATCAGGGGCTTGCAGATCGGTATCGTCAGACATTGGGTAGTTCCTATATTCTTGATATGAGGGAGGATTGGAAAACCAATCCTCCCTATTGGCTAGCTGAGGATTACAGCTTTGCCACGGTTTTGATCAGACCAATACGTTCCGGGCGCAGCACCATGAAGCCGTAGTACCACTTGATCGACATGAACCCGGTTTCACCATACGGGTCATTACGATCTGCGGTTTCTTCACCAGGAGCCTTATGGATGATCTTGAACTTCACCGTCTTACCGTCGGTTTGGAAACCGATGGTGGTGAAGGACTCTTCACCGATGATCAGGATCGGGAACACGTCATAGTGCAAGCCGTTGTCATAGCAGCTCGTGTCATTGCCAACCAGAGCACCAGCACCAGCCCACTTAACCATTTCCTCAACCACAACGATACGCAGGGCATCGACAGCACCACGCTCATTGAGCAGGGTGGTACCACCAGCCGCGTACTTTTCAACCGCAATCCAAGCCGGTTGGTTGTGCAGATCCTTCATACCCATGAACGTCGGCAGGAGCTCCGAACCGATGTAGGCCACTCGAGCATTCGGGATGACTCGGGTATCCGTCAGACGGGTGCCAGTGATCATCGTAGTCTGACGAGGGGTGCGGTTCTGATCCAGGTCAATCGACATGCGCATGATGTCGCCGTAACTGACCAAGCCATCACCGTCAAGCTGGCGATCCGTGGTGGCATCGCCCGCGTACTTGACGACACCGGCCGAGCTCAGCAAGTCGATCATCAGAGCATCTTCAGTCAGCTCCGAAGCAGCATTCAGCATCTCACGGTGAATGTGCGTCTGGAGATCAGCATCCGTGTCGAAGTCCACTGATTCCTGGGTGTACTCATCGAAGAAGCCAAACTTCTCAAACGTACCTTCAATCTCCCGACGCTTGAAGCCAACTCGGTTGACTCGACCGCCAGTCTCTGACAGAACAGGCATCTTGCCACTGATGGTGCCGATGTCCTTCGAGCTACCGTAGAGGTTCCCTGAACCTTGGGTTCGAGTAGAGAACGGAACAGCAGCCAAAAGAGCAGTCGACAGAGCAGCCGTAGTCGGTCCAAGGACCAGTTGCGAGTAAGCAACCGAAGCGCCGGTAGCAACAGCAGTACCAGCAGCGACAGCATTGACAGCAGCGGCGCCAGCCGTAGCAGCAGCAGCATCAGCGAATGCTTGAACAGGACCAGCCAGAGTCACCGTGTATTGATTCGGATTGATAGCAACACCAGCCGCATCAATACCCTGATCATTCAAGTTGGCGTCATCCAGCATCGGCAGATAGTGATAACGCTTGATCTTCTTGCCCATGTTCTTGGGCATCGATTCCACCGAAGCAAGCTGCATGAAGACTTGCTTCTTGCGAGCTTCGATCAGCGCCTTCTTGGCATAGTAGAGCGTGTTGAACTGATTGCCAATGGTCGATTGAGCGCCACCAGCCGGGTCATTATATTTTTGAACCATGATTTACACCTCAGAGATATTTCCCATTCGCCTGCTTCAGAAACTCTTCGTCAGATAGAGCCAAGGGGTTGAAGTCATCTTTATTTCCCTTGGAAGCTGGAGCAGCCGATTGAGTAGTACTTGCAGCACGTCGCTTGTCATTCAGCTTGTCGTCTGCTTCCTGTTTAGGTTTGGCAACTGGCTCAACGGTCTTTGATGCAGGCTTCCCTTGAACCTGGGAGCTACCCAGATTCAGATGGTTAAACACACCTTGAGCGTTCATCCGGTCTCCAACTTCCCTATAGGCAGCAATATTCGACAACCCAGTCAAGCGACCTAGCATTCGTTCCTTCTCTACCTGAGTGTTGATAAGGTCATAGATGCCGTTTTCTAATTGGGCATGAATGATCTTGAGTACACCAGGGTTCTGATATGCGAACTTCTTGCTTGCTTCGTCCCATTCTTTGCCTACGACTTCAGTCAACCGGGCATACGACTTGGAGTCTTGCAACTCATCAAGAATCGAGTCCAGTTCCACTTCTTGGTCAGGCACTGCATGGGAGTTCGGTTTATAGGCGCTTGCCTTTTCTGCATCTAGATCCATTGGATCTAGCTTTCCTTCAGTCACCAACTTACTGATTGCGTTCTTGTCACCTTTAGACAGGTCGATCAGATAGTTGATTCGTTCTTCATTCAGAAGGTCATTGTTCTCCAATGCCTTCAGGATCTTAAGACTAGGCTTCAGGGCACCCATTTTCTTACTGTAGTTGGCACCCATCTGCATGAGTTGAATCACATCATCGATGGAGTCAACCTTGAACTCTTTACCATTGGCTTTAAAGGGAGCCATGACTCGTTCATAGCCAGCCTTGTAGTCAATGACTTCTTCTTTATCAGCCTCCTGCTCAGAAGTTTCCTTCGTCGAACCTGTCGCTTCGCCGGAAGCGCTTCGCACTTCCTTCTTCGCTCCAGGCTCTCCTTTAGAAACTTCTTCGACTTTGGGCTTTGGATCCTTTGGATCCTTTGGATCTTTAACCTCAGCCGCCTGTTCCTCACCATCCGCGCGCTGCGTGCGCGCGGAGGCTTCGTCAACTTCGGCTTCTTGTTCCTGATTCGTCTCTACTTCAGTAGCCGACGCCTGCGCGGGTTCACCGACATGGTGAACCGCGACTTCGCCTGAACCCTTCACTTCCTCTTCCTGAGTAGTATCAGGAAGGGGAGCATTCAGAAAATCTTCATCTGACATCACAAGGTAGTCAGGTTCTGCAACTTGTGCCTCAGTCTTATCAGTCATTATTCATCTCCCTCTTCTTGAATAAGATCCTTCTCTGCTTCAGAAGCTCTCAAGTTGCTTTCTGCAACTCGAGCACCCCATTCCAGAGTACGGAAGTAATCATTGAGGTAACTAACGGCAATCATCTGCTTTTGAATAAGACTTTGTGACTCAGTGCGTTGCATAGCTGGATCTGCAATAGCAGAAACCAATCTAACCGCTTCCTTGTTGATGTATTCCTGTTCAATGATGGTCTTGAAGTCCCTGTTCTGCTTGAACCGCTGAAGAGCTTCTCCAAGCTCAATCGCAGCCTTAGCAGCTTCAATATCCCTTTCAATACCAGCCAGAGCATCTAGTGACATGGGTTGTATCCGTATGTTTATCTGTAGTGACTATTGGTTTGTTCCAACTTGAACGGGCGCACTATATGTGCTTGTCAAGTCTTTTTGTTCTTCTGCTTAATATATTCTTTAAGCAGGTCCGCTTGAATCTTCTCTCGATTGGTATCTCTATCCAATCCAGCCTCAATAACCTTGGTTCTAGCTTGAGCTTCAGCCTGAGCTCCTTGCTTCTCCATATCTCGAGCATGATTGGTCCCAGTCTCTTGTTCCACGAAACCAAGAGTATTGAGATCAGTTTCCGATTGGAGGTTCTCCGCCTTGGCACCCTCAGTGTTTGTCTTGGCTACGTTGAGCTGTGCAGTGGCCATGTAGTTCTGAGTTCTAGCCTGGATCTCATAGAGCTCAGCTTCCAGCACAGCAATTTCTAGCTGTGCCTTCTTCACTGCCAGAGGATCTGGTTGAGGCTGGAAGTCAGTGAGTCTCTTCGCCAAGTCAGGCATCTTCCTAAGCTTGGCAATGTCAGCCTGGATCATGCGGACAATCGTGGGATCACTATTGGGTCCCAACGTTTGAAGCATGAAGGAGAGCTCAGAAGCCTTGGCATTATCTTCTTCAACAGTGCTGATAGAGAGCTCAAGGTCGAAGTGACCAGCAAGGTCATCTCTCTTGATGGTTACGAATTCTTCATTGGTGACTCGGACTACTTCCTCTTCAGAGAGGAAGACAGCGTTCATAGCAATGAACTTCCGACCCACCTTGACAATGCCATCTGCCAATCTACGAAGGATCCCAAGCTCTCTTTTGGATGCAGCATCCAGAGCTCCACGAACTCCAGCAGCCACTTCCCCAAGACTCTGACCTGAGACTCCTTCACTGAAGGACTTCACTCCAGTGAGAGACTCAGCTTCAAGGTTCTGTTGTTGGAGAAGCCATTGAGCAGAAGCAGGGATCTCCGGGAACACATGGGTATGTGTATGAGCTCGGGGATCCATCCCAGGGTTGAACTGGTAGTCCAATCCTTGCTCAAACCTGCGTTGATTGGTGGCATCCAAGAATGCTTTTGACATCCCTGTTTGACCAGCCGCAGACTTCCCAAGGATGTCGAGAATTCCACGCAGCACAGCGCCCATTACTCTCTGGTTATCCTCCAGGAGTTCACCATCAGGCTCCCCATAATTCTCTCCCTTCCTCAGAAGGTACGGAACCACTACAAAGGGAACTCTTCTATCAGGGAAAGGAGACTCTTCGAGACGGATCATCGTCTCACCAGCCCAAACAGCAATGATAGGGGTTACCGTCCCATCCCCATTAATGTCCCAGAAGCCATGATATTCGTAGATAACAATGATCTTTCTGGCTTCATCCTTCAGTTGGAAACCAGAAACAGCAGTAGGAGAATCATGATCAGGAGCAGATAGTGGATTGACTGCATCTGCTCTGATCTTGTCCAGATTTTTGTACCGCTTGTCCTTCCTCAGTCTAGCTAGGTTGGTTTCCCTGGAGACAATGACGAAGTTAGCCTTATCCATGTCCCCCTTAGCAGAGGGATCCAAGGTGACATTGCGGATATTGCAGACTTCTACTGTAGGACGGTTGTGAACAACACGAGTCTTAGTGACCTGTTCAGACTCACCAGTAGCTTCTGGTCTAGCAGGAACACCTTGTTCCTCAAAGATCTCATGTGCTGTCTTAAGTTCCTCCGGAACATCTGTGGCGTACTGAGAAGGAGACTTAATCTTCATCTCAGCAATGTGCTGATGCATAGGAAGGAACTCAGGATCTACAACATACTTGTAGACTTGCCGTGTTTCAGTGTAGGTTTCTTCTTCAAACTCCCAACCTACCTGAAGGACTGCCGTTCCTTCATCAACTGCTGACCGGATGTACTCATCAATGAAGCGCACCTTGTCTATATGCGTGTTGAATTGGTAATTCAACAGCAATGCATTCTGTTCAGCAGCCTTTTTGTCTTCCCAGCTCTTTGGCTTGGTACTGAAGACATCATGGGTAGAAAGGAAGGGTTCTGAGAGGGCTGGATACCGCCACTCTGCTTGCTTTCTAATCAGCTTTGGTACAACACCAGACCTATCCTTGTTGGTCTTGACCTTAGCTTTACCCTGCACTCGCAGGTTATCCACCCATCTCTCTACCTTAGAGATATGAGCGTTATGGATAGGAGTAGCTACCAGTAGATCGTCCTTCAGATCCCCTACTTTGGGGGGGTTCTTCCAATCTACTAGGCGGTCTGTCTGTTCAATTCCAGGGTCCTTGACAGATCCCTCTTCCTGGTCTTCAGTAGCTTCTACAGCTTCCTGTTCTCTCATGTTGGGTAGTGCTCCGGTAATCGGGTCAACCTGAATTGGCCCGGATTATCAAGATCACCCCCCCTAGAAAGATCAAGTAGTTAGGATTTTTCGCTCTTCTCTCTGTTTCTGAGAAACAAATCCAACCTAGCCAGGGAATTCCAAGCTTCATGAGCTAGATGGAGACATTCTGTATCTGGATCTACAGATTCCCCCATCTTTTCCTTAAGCCAGTGTCTTAGCTTGGCATCGTCGTACCGTTCTTCTCCATTTGGGACCTCTTGCCATCCGTTGTCTGTGTATTTCACAGCCCCGTATGTACCAACTAGGACGACTTCCCAGAGAGCTCGAGCGAATCCCCCAAGAACTAGGGAAGGTCTGGCCTTTCCAGCATCAAGCTTTGCTCCTGATGTATGAGCATCCTTACCAAAGGGGTCTTTTTCTACGAGTTTCAAATCCATCCCCCGTGAGAAAACCGAGTATTTCCCTGCCCAGTACCAATTCCTAGTCCTTCATTCTCCAGTCGTACACATTCCATCTCATACATAACACCGTAGTTGTTCCCCGTTTGTCCCTCATTAGCCAAACCAATAGGGGTATGGATGATTGAGGCTACAAACAGAGCTAGTGCATGAAGATATTCAACAGGAAGCTCAATCTCTACTCTACTAGGGTCAAAGTACCCAATAGGAATCACAATTCTCTTGTGAGAAGCCCTATAAACCACAGCCAAAGCACTAGTCTTGTACCCATCTGGTAGAGATGGAAGCTTATCTACAATGCTCCTAGGCACCATAATCACTGTTTTCTGAGTAGTTCTCACGGAATACTGTAGAGCACTATCATTTAGTGGAAGATCATAGCCAGTATCAGTTATGACTCGCTCAATCTTCTGGATATCGTCCTCAAATTTGCTTGAGGAGACTGCTCTGAGGTATTTAGGTTCTGATGGCTTACGAACAGAACCAATAGCGTAGTCACTATGAAGGGTGTACTGGTACTTGTTGGGCAGCAAATCAATAGTGATTTGCCCTTCCTTGAGCAGAAATCTCTTATAGAGAGCAGTCAAACCAAGATTGACTGCTGGAAGCACCTTGTCCCAGTTACTTTCTTCAATTGAACCAGGGTCTCTCTTCCCAATAGAGATTTGAGAGAGCTCTCCTGTGGACAATTGGTCAAACACATCTTGCAATTTCATTGGAATCTCGTCTTAAACAACATATGAAGAGAGAGGAGATAGGGTCTCCTCGTGCATGTCTAGGTCCCAAACATCACCGGAATCCCCGGAACGTTCGGCTTCTATAGTTTCTGAAGGCCACCAAATCTGAAGTGCCGCAAGCATAGAGATCGTGTCGCAAAAGTCATCATGTTTGGACCGAAATCCTGCTGCTGAAACTAGTGAAAGCTCATCGATTGCTTCAAGCATAGGAGCTTCCCTCTTCATCTCAATAGGGAAGTAGAGCTTCCCTGCTTTAAATAGAGGCAAGATCCCGTTGAACCGCACCAGTTTGTTCGTGTTGGGCCGGATTCCGGGCTTGGCTCCGTTCTGATCGCTAGCCAGGTTAAAGAAGATGTTCCTAGCAATCTGTTGTTCTAGAATCCAAGAAGCAAACCCTTGCTGTTGACCACTAACTTCAATGCCTACTTGCTGTGGTTTGTACCTCGAAACGAAATCAAAGAGATCTTTGACGTTTACCGACATATCCTGACGCTTACAGATCCCATCAACCCAGAAGAAATCTCGATTGTTGTTCACTGCCCATACAGAGATCACGCTGAAGTCAGCTTTCTGCTTCTCTGAAGTAGCAAAGTCAGTGGTGATATAGAAATTGAAGTTCTCCTTGTTCTTGAGAACTCCATCCCTTTTGTACCAACGGATGTCAGAGTCCAGAACAAGACGATCCTCTTCACTCATGATTCGGAGCATCAGCTCCTGGTTGAAGGTATCGATCTTCTTCAACCTCATAGCCTTGTCGTACTGAGCCTTCACATAGGCAAAGGTGAACCGATCAGGCCAGGAACCTCGGAACTCATGTTCCTCACATGGGAACGTCTCACACACAGGGAAGACATTGACTCTCCAGGCCCCAGATTCCACCGCCTTGTAGAGAGGATCCTTGGCGTTGAAGGGAGTCCCTGACCAGATGATCATCTTCTTCTTTGGATGCAAGGCGTAATCCACAGCCTTGTACACCGTGTCCTCTACAGCCGAGATCACAGTAGCTGAGCGAGCATCCTCATCAGAAATCAAGTCATCCAGGACTGCCAGTTGAGGTCTCTGCCCCATCTCCTTGGCCCCCCGGACACCGGTGTTGTGGGTGCGGAAGTAGCACTCAGCCACGAACTGACGTTCTTCGTTGTCGACTGCAATGCACTGACTGGGCTCATCAGCGATGCGTTCGATAGAAACCAAGGCGACATGCCTTACCTTGGCCTGAAAGCGAGCCGCTTTGCGATCCAAGCGGAATGGGTTCATCTCCATCCAGATCTCGACTCGATAAGCCGCTGCATGCGAATGGGCTCGGACAGTGCTAGCAGACCCTCCCAATGAGCGTACCAAGCAAGCGAGGTCGTCTACCAGTTGATGCGATGAGCTGGTGAAGCTCATCCGACCCGTCTCGGAGACGGTGCCATCTGTATCCATCAAACCTTGGAGCAAGGCCAGTCGTTGCTCAATGGAACCAAGGAAATACTCATGAGGAATGAACTTCTGTTCCCCACGAACATTTAGCTCCATAGCCTTTAGCCGCTTGCCCAGGCCACGGATGGATTGGGTGACTGCGCACGAGCGTGGATCGATGTACAGGCTGCCGAACTCGTAGGGGATTTGGGCATGGTAGTGAGCCAGTTCATCCTCATGAACGGTGAGCTCAACAGAACCACAGTCTTTACGGATACGCCCATCCCCAATGACAGTGCCCAACGTATACGGGTCTATAGGCAAATCAGCAGTTGGATACTCCAACGGCTCGATGTTTCTCACACCCACCAGGCTCTTGGACGTTGTGCCCCGGTGCTTGAGGTTCCCCTTTTTAGTGTGGAGTAGCGGTTGCTTAAGTAGTTCCAGAGTTGTGAGTACCTTCTCTTCCCAGCGGGCAATGTTGTTGGGGTTGGTATTCACCATCACCGGGTTGTAGTGATCCTCAGACACTTTCAGGGTTCGACCATCAGCCAACGTCAACCGGTACATTGGCTTGTGGAAGATCTCACTCTTGGCAGTAATCGTCGTGAGCTGCCCATCAGCACCAAAGATCTGGTCGCCAACCCGGCAGTCAGCAATAGTCAATCGACCCTTAGCTGTGAATAGCTCTGAGTCCAATGACAGTGCTTTTGCCCCATACCCTTTGATGACCAGGGTGTGCCCATCTACATTCTTGAACTCCCATCGGGTATCAGTGAATCTGGCTTCAGGAATGTACTGTCTGAGAAAGTCTGAGTTCTCATATCTGAACTCCAAATTCTTCCTCATGTTCTTGACCCCATTGTCTACAGAGTCAGAAACATAGATAGCAAGGTTCACAGTACCGAAGTCAGCTAGTTCTCCGTAGCAAGCGATGTACAGGAACAGGTACTCCGCCATCAGAGTCGTTTTAGCAATACCCCGATGGCACAGATTAATGATGTTACGTCCTCCCTCAGTAATAGTGTCCAGCATCTTGTAGTGGACAACAGGAGTAAGGTTCTCTTCACCTTGAGCTCCATTGACCATCTTAATGAAGGCCACAAATCCAAGAGCAAAATCAGAGGGTAAATATAGTGGGTCTACCGAATAGTCTGTTTCGTTGAGGAAATCTCCTACTTTCTTCTCATCAGCCTTAGAGTCCTCTAGGATGTCTACTAGAGTTCCCATTACTTCATCACCTTCACATCTACATCGATCACATCCGTGATCAATTTGGAATGGGCTACCTCTTGAGCAGTCCTCAAACCAGCTTGAATAGCAGCCTTTTGTTGGGCCACCAATTCCATAGTGGCTGCTTGTAGCGCAGTGATAGCGGAACTCTCAGAGGTCTTGATATCGAGCTCCACTTTTGCCGTCTCAGGCATCTTCAGGTGGGTCAATAGAGAGTTGGCAGCATCTGATCTGACTTTCTCACTATTGGCAGTGAGCATCAGTTCAGCCTGGACATTGATCGCCTTCTGGTAGAGATCCTGGTTCAAAACATGAGCAGGAATCAGGGTCTGCTCAAAGATCAGGATGACCAGCTTGCTTTTGTTGTAGGCAGTGACGTAGGACGCAATGTCCTTTGGCTCCACCATCTGTGCAGCAAACCTCTGCATCTTCTCTGGGAAGGTCAGGCTATAGGCATCAATGTTTGTCTTACCCATTAGCTTGAAGCTCACGTATCTCACAGCAGCCAAGTACTGCTCGATCTTGAACTTCCCATCCTGCATCACTCTCCCATAGGAGAGGAGGTTATTCCTGTACTCCTCAAAGTGATCAGGGTTGGAGAGGGTGTTATTGATGTTATCGATAAGCTGCTGATTCACAGACTTCTTTACCTTGTCAGGTAGAGCAGCCTTGAGCTCTTCAACAGTCAATGGAGAAGGTAATCCTAAGCCAACAGGATTAACCACTGCTGGGGGAGTTACAGGAATAGAAGCCAATGAGGTAGACATGCGCCCTGATATTTAGTGTATCGGTGGCGCATAGTAGAAAGCCCCGTCAAGGGGCTACACACTTTGTCTAGAAAAAGATGGTAGATCGTACTGGGCTCGAACCAGTGACCCTCAGCTTAGAAGGCTGATGCTCTATCCAACTGAGCTAACGACCTAGAGATAGGAGTTGGTGCCGACAGATGGTATCGAACCATCCTCTGTGGCTTTTCAGGCCACCGCTAATCCCTCTCAGCTACATCGGCTACTGGGGATATATATATATCAATCCCAGATAGGGAACTTCTTATCCTTGAAGAATTCATCGAGCTCTTTCTCACTTAGCTTGATTCCATCCTCTACCTTCCTAGAAGCCAATAGTCTCTCCTTCTGGCAGAAAGTACAAACCAAAGGATGATTCTTGGCACTGGACCTACAAGTCCAGTCAGCATCCCCAGGGAGTCCTCTTTCTGAGTAGGATTTCCTATGCTCCTTCCCGTATTGGATACCCTTCTCGAGACTCATTTGGATTCCTTTGCGTTGAATCCATCCAAGCCAGGAAGAGCAATTTCACCGGCTTGAGCATCCCCATTCCAAGGGACAGGAGCATTACCAATCAGAGATGGGTACTTAGGCCAGGTAGGACCTTGTTGCCACTTCCTACGATGTTGTTCACTAGGTAAACCATCGATACGCCTAGAAGTCTCATCAATAGCTTCCTGTAGCTTCTTGACGATTCCATTGTCCACAGGTGGAGTAGGAATCTTCTTAGGGAAGTACAAAGCTCTAATAGCATCATCTACTTCCTTAAGAGAAGCTACTAGGTTGTCCCGAATCTTATAGAGAGTATCGATATCCATGGTGACTCCAGTGAATGAGGAGCCAACTCTATGGAATTACAAGAGGGAATAAGTAGATAGAGGGGAAAAAGTTAATAAGGAGTAGTTGAGAAGAGGCTCAGGTTTTTTCAAAAAATCATATGGAAGTATGGGAGTTGGGCTTACTAGTCGGGTACACACGTGCACAACTACCCCCCCCCCCATGTCTTTACACATGTCGCTTGCGCGCTCGTCATGGATATCCCTCAACTCAATGGAGTACACCATGCAATCTGTCTTCGCCTCACTCAACGCACTGTTCGCTGCACTCACCACCATCTTCACTGCATCTCAACACTATGCCAAGGCCATCGATAACATCGGGGTCTGGTGTGATGAAAGCACTGGCTCGTTCGCTGATGAAGCCCGTCTTGATCGTGCTGAGAACCTCATCGACCGTCGTGCTGAACGTGAACAACGTCGAGCTCTCCGTGCTGCACAAGCACAGGTTCAACTGACCAACATTACCTCCGAGTAATCATCTCCTCCTAGACCCTACCAAGGGTCTAGTGAGGATTACACATCGGATATAGACAGACAGATTATTAAGATCTGCGGTATCTACTAGGTATCCACTATCAATGTCTTAGTCGCGTAGTCCCTACGCTTAAATCACATAGGGCGCTTACGCGCTAGAAATGGGATTGGACTAGAGCTTACTAGTTACTAGTTATAGACATCCCATCCATCAACTAATGATAGTGAGTTCTAGTCATGGAATACACATTACAACAGATTGAAGAGAATATTAAGGAGTACATGGAACGTGATTCGGAAGACTACCAATTACTGATTGCTCCTGAGCAATATTGGGATGAGGTAGCGGACTCTTAATAGAGAGTATGAGGGGAGAGGTAGTGAATCCCACTAACTATCAGTTATTGGGTTCTAGTACTAACTACTATCCTTCTCTCCTCCTTCCTAACCCCTATAAACATCAAACCGATAGGTACCCGATATGCCCTTGGATTTGAATCTCAAACAGAATCTTGTTCCCTTTGAGGAACAAGCTCGCTTGGCTCAGCTCAGTGGCAAGACCTGTATGAACTGCACCAATGAACTCACCGTGGGTGAGTACGAAGCAACTGGTTTCTGTAGCTACTGCTACTGGGAAGCTCAGGATCAAGCCACAGGCGCTTGAATACGCTTCCTGACCCAATCCCTCATCCATCCAATCCAGAGCCTCCTACGGGGGCTCTGATCGTTTCTGGAGTTATCTCATGTTGCTTCTAGTTCGTGGTCTACCTGGTAGTGGCAAGTCGACCTTTGGCCAGCAGATGGAATCCAAGACCCAGGGTCTGTTCCATCACGTTGAGGCGGATAT